>Ga0164310_10002720_pt1 | contig 10213 bp, 8 predicted proteins | sample GuaBasSedimGuay1_FD_121795 | JGI IMG/M metagenome (GOLD analysis project Ga0164310, IMG submission 121795) | Subseafloor sediment microbial communities from Guaymas Basin, Gulf of California, Mexico - Guay1, Core 4569-9, 0-3 cm | ecosystem: Environmental > Aquatic > Marine > Hydrothermal vents >... | reverse complement strand
GGAGCCTTTTTTCGTGGTGAATGACACAAACCACAACGACGCACTCGATGTTGGGGAGAAGCTTGTGATGCTGGTGCGACCCAAGACTCGCTTCATCGTAGAAACTGACGGGTCAGCACAGCGGAACATTGTTGTCTGGCAGAGGGGAGTGAACCTCACAGCTAGCACCCATAAGGACACGGATGGTCATGGTACTGCGGTTTCAGGAATACTCCTCGGCGGACAGTTGGGGTACAGAAAGTATGTGGGCGTGGCCCCCGATGCGGAGCTAATGATGCTCAATGTACTCAGTGGCAATACGTGGCTGTATGTAGATGAGGCACTCACGTGGGCATACAACCACGGTGCCGATGTGATTCTGACCGAGCTGGGGTCATGGACCTATCAGTACCTAGATGGGAGTACTACTGTTGAAACCCTGATCAACACGATTGTTGCGGATGGCATTCCAGTGATATCTCCATCCGGGAATCTCGGTGGCAAGGACAAGCACGCCCTGTCCTCTGTCGCTGCGAATAGTCCGTACCAGATTGATTTCACGATTCCCAGTCCCGATGGAACCTACGTGACCTATCCCATCGAGAACGTGTACATCACAGTTCTCTCAGTCAGCAGTACCAACTTCTCACAGTGCAATTTCAGCGTGATAATGGACATGGCCGTCTGGGGCGGTCCGAGACTCACGATCTATCTTCATCCTGGCTCCGGGTATCAGAACTTCAACGCCGAGCCGGCAAAGGGCTGGAGCGGCAACATGTTCATCGTGGAGTCGTTCATCTCTACGTCCTCTAGAGGGACACGGATGCTAGGAATTTGGATTCATGGCGCATTGCCGACTACTGCTGCTCCTCCATGGCATCAGGTCAATATCACTGCGCCAGCTGCAACGGTGTTTCACAGCTACATCTCTGACGACCAGTCATCGTGGACGGGTGGCTGTGTCTGGAAGAGCGACATCTCCAATGCATACGAGATAACCTGGCCATCCACAGCTGACGAGGCGCTCAGCGTGGCAAGCTATCGCACGAGAGTCCTCCCGACAATGCCTTCTGGTACCGTTGGAGACATCGCCAGTTTCTCCTCTTGCGGACCGAGGATTGATGAAGTACTGAAGCAGGGCATTGCTGCTCCGGGCGGCTACGACATAGTGTCAGACTACTCCAACGCCTCTACTTGGCAGAACTGGTTCAACGCGTTTGGCCAGATGCCGTTCAACGAGTCATTCGGCGGCTATCGCATGTTCAGTGGAACAAGCGCGTCTGGACCACATGTTGCGGGTTGTGCCGCTCTCATGCTCCAATATGACTCAAGCATTGGTTCATCGGTGGCACAGAAGATCAAGGACTCTGCAACGAGAGACTCGTTCACTGGTGACGAGCCGAACGCGGTCTGGGGCCACGGGAAGCTCAATGTGTCCGCGGCGATTCTACAATCCGATTCGACACCACCTGTCATTCATTCAGTCGTTCGTAGTCCAGACTCTGTTGAATACTACGACACTGTTTCCTTTGAGGTCAATGTGTCTGACAATATGGGTGTCTACGGGGTATATGTGAAGTATGACGTGGGAGAATGGACGAGTCCCACATTCTCCGCGCTGTCGCTGACTGCGTCGGGTAATTACACTGGCTCCATTGGCCCATTTAGCTATGGCGACACGGTCTACTATTCAATCTACGCCAACGACAGCGCAGGCCAGGACGCGGAAACCGCGGTGTCACACTTCTCAGTGAGTGATAGTGTTGAACCCTGGCTGGGCAACTTCTGGCGAAATGCGACGACCCCTGGTGGAGGTCACGCTGTGGAAGTCCGAGTCGATGTTGTTGAACCGTCGGGTGCAGCAGGAGTTCAGAGTGTCATCCTGAACTGGTCCGCGGATTCTGGTCCATGGGACACAGTTACAATGTCCGGGGCAGGGAACACCTACTCGGCTGTGATACCTGCTCAGCTGGCAGGTACTTCCGTACAATACTACTTCATTGCGACCGATAACGCTGGAAACACGAACACCTCTGCAGTGTTCTCTTACACGACAGTCACCGCCGAGACCAATCCTCCCACGATTGACAACCTCACGCGTAGCCCGGCTAACCCCACCTCTGCGGACGCGGTCACCATCACGGCAGACGCAACCGACGAGTCAGGAATCAGTGAGGTCGTCCTGAGATACTATAACGGCACGCATTGGGTCAATGTGACGATGACTCTCGTGGGTGATCACTACGAAGCCACCATACCCGCGTTACCCGCAGGCACCAACGTGACCTACTACGTCGTTGCATATGACATGCAGGGGAACCACGCCGTTTCCGACACTCAGTACTATGTAGTATCAGAGAGCACCACGACTGCGACAACGAGTACAACAACCACCTCTACGACTGCCACGGAGACTACTACCACAACAGGGACAACGACTACAACAACGACCTCTTCAACCACAAGCACAACTCTTCCAACTCAACCTGACCCACTGTTGCTTGCAGCAATGCTCGGAATAATCATTGCGTTGGTCCTCCTGTCGGTCTTCTGGTCGCGGCGTCGGTCTCAGTAGAGACATCGCCTTGTTCGGAGCTGCTTATATCCGACCGTGATTGAGCGAACGACCACCCCACGGGGCCCTAGTACAGAGGACGTTGCCATGAAGAGATTGGACCACTTCGAGGTAGTGTTGGAGTCTGGCCTCCTCGCCCGGCTCGTTGGCCGACGCAAGAGGGTCGTTGTTGAAACACTTGTCGACTCAGAGAACACTTACGTGGTCTTGGATTGCTCTTCTTGTCCTGAGCTGCTGGGAGGAAAACTACCTCGTGGTGCTCTGATTTCGTTGGTCGCCGTGCTAAGAGAGTTCTTTGAGGCTATGGGGATGAGAATGGCGGATGTTGCTGTGAACGATGCTCAGATGACGAGAGTATATGCTGGTGTTCTTAATCGAGAACAAGCAACCATGCTGAGAAACACAATTCTCCACGCCCGACTCGACTCACGAGGAAAGAAATAGCGGCCCCCTTCTTCGGGGGCCGTGTCTTGACACATCTATGCCCGCGGTCCACAGATGGCCGCGGAATTATTGGTTCTGCTCTTGGAACTCTTTCAGGAACTCGGCTAGTGCCTTCACTCCCTCAAGTGTCATTGCATTGTATATGGATGCTCGCATACCACCGACTGACCTGTGGCCCTTCAGGCCGATTAGGCCTCTCTTTGCACCCTCCTCGACGCACTTCAGCTCGAGCTCCTCAGACGCAAGCCTGAACGTGACGTTCATGAGCGACCTCGAGTCATGTCGAGCGTGGCCCTTGTAGAAGCCATCCGAGGAATCAATCACATCGTACAGAATCTTCGCCTTCTCCCGGTTCACCTTCTCGAGCGCAGGCACACCGCCCCGCTCCTTTATGTACTCCAACGCGAGCTTGCAAATGTAGATGGCGAAGGTCGGTGGCGTATTGAACAGGGAGTCCTTGTTCGCGTGCGTGCTCCACCTCTGCATCGTGGGAGTGTTCTCTGGAACCCTATCCAGAAGGTCCTCACGCACAATGACAAGCGTCACGCCAGCAGGACCGAGGTTCTTCTGCGCCCCCGCGTACATCACGGCGAACTTCTTGATGTCAATGACCTTGTCCATGATGTTGGAACTCATGTCTGCAACAAGCGGCACGTCATCCGGGACCTTGGGGATGTAGTGCCACTCTGTACCGTAGAGTGTGTTGTTGGTCGTGATATGAGCATAGGCGATATCATCGCTGAACTCAACATTCTGGGGCACATATGAGAAGCCCTCGTCCTCGGACGACGCGATGACCCTCACGTCACCGAAGTACTTGGCCTCCTTGATGGCCTTTGTGGACCAGCCTCCCGTGTTGACGTACTCCATCGGCTTGCCTGGAACTTGAAGGTTCAACGGCACCTGATAGAACTGAGTCGAGGCTCCTCCCTGGAGCCACATGACCTTGTAGTCGTCAGGCAGATTGAGCAGCTCACGGACCAGATCCATGGCCTCATGATGAAGTTTGTCATATTCCTTTGACCTATGCGAGATCTCAAGCACCGACATCCCGGTGCCTGCATAGTCGAGGAACTCTTTCTGTGCTTTCTCCAGCGCCGGCAACGGCAGTGTTGCGGGCCCGGGGTAGAAGTTGTAAACTCTGTGAGCCATATTCGTCACCTTTCATGTCAGCTTGTTTATCGTAAATCCCGTCCACACCTTGGGTTGGAAGAAGGTGCTCTTCTGCGGCATGACCTCGAAGTTCCTAGAGACCGCTTCGACCTCCTCCACCCGCGTGGGATTCATGAAGAAGACGGCCTGCGCCCCGTTCTTGACAGCCTGTATCGCCTCATCCGCGGCATTTCCTATTCCCTTGATGTAAACAACATAGCCACTGCCACTCATTGTGCCCTGAGCAAGCTTCTCTTTGTCAATGCCGAGGATTCTATCAAGAATCAGTGCGTGGAGAATTGAGACGTCGAGTTGACGTAGTTCTTTGGACTTGTCGGGAAGAACTTCATCCATTATGCTGACGTCCCTCAGCGTGAGAACGTAGAAATTGCCGTCGTCAACGAAGAGCCCAAACGCATGTTCTCCCGAATTGAACTTCTCCTCCATCACTTTGAACATATCTTCTCTGTTCTCAAAGGTGTCTACATCAAAGTGTTCGCGGATGCCCAAGAGGAGTCGCTCAACCGAAAAGTCTTCGAGATTCTGCACAAGTCTGTGCGTTGGCAAGACGACAAGGCCGGGGTTTGCCATGTTTACGAACGTCATCATTCTGTATCTTGCAGCCGCGATGTCGGGGCGTTCCTTGGCGAGAGCGAGCGCAGTCTTGTATCGATGGTGGCCATCTGCGATAATCACGTATTTGTCCCGCATCAGTTCTGTGATTCTTGAGGTCTCCTGCGGGTCGTCAATCCTCCAGAGCCTGTGTCTGACTCCCTCGTAGTCCGTCACATCGGCTATGGGGTCTTTCTCCATCGCTCTCAGTAATATCGCGTCGACTGCCCCCTCGTGATCCGGGTATATGACAAATATCTGGCCGAACTGAGCAAGGGCCTGACGGCAAAGGTTCAGCCGGTCCTGTATGTCCTTCGGGAGCGTTTCTTCGTGCTGAAGCACTCCAGAAAACTTGCCATCCCTCGGGGCCTCTGTAGCAAACTCCTCGAGTTCAATAAGCCCTATGAAACCGAATCTGAACAACTTCCGGCCATAGACTTCAAAGTCCTGTCCGTACACGTAGAAGCTCTCGGAGTCATCCTGTACAAGTATGCCTTCGTCCACCCACTTGTTGAGCAGATCCCTCGCTCTCGTGTACTGGTTGTTCGACTCTGTGTCTGTGGGCTGTGGCTTGTTTCTGATAATCCAAGCGATGTTGTACGGCGACATTGACTGAAGCTTGTCAATCTTCTCGCCCTTGATGATGTCGTAAGGGGGCGATACAAGCTTGGACAGGTCGCCCGCTTTTGCCTCATTGTACCTGTACGCCCTGAAGGGAATGACACGTACCATGTATCTCTCACATCCTAGCGACTGTGTGCCGGCCTTCTACTCGCTCACGGCCACTGGAGGCCGCTCGATATGCCTTGGATAAGAGTCTTTCTTTTGGTGTGCCGCATAATTCTCGACAAACAATCAGGAAACCGTTGCAATTAATACGCATGTGCGCATGAACGTCAAACTTAAATCCAAAATATGCACGGCCCGAAGAGCCTAGAACGCTGACTGGGGTATCAGCTTGGAATTCTGTGAGAAGTGCGGGGCGCTCATGCTGCCTCAGAGAAAGGACGGCAAGGTCATCCTGAAGTGTCGAGAGTGTGGTCATGAGCGATCTCTTGACAAGAAGGACGAGGATTACCGTGTGGAGTTCAAGATACAGCACTCCCCGCGTGAGAAGATAGTCATAGTCGAGGGAGAAGAGAAGCGCTATGAGGAGTTGTCGGAGGACGAGCGTCGAGAGCGGAGAAAGCAGATACTGGAGTACCTTCAGTTCGAAGACTCTGACTGACGCTCCTTCCGAACAACCTTTATTATGGCCGGGCTGGAGGTCTTATTGTCAATACGGGGACGCAATTCAGATATCGTTCTCTCATGGGCCACAATTGGTCCGGCAAGCACGTTGATAGGAGGATGCCCCTTGAAAGTCAACCTTGTTTATGATGTGAAGAGTTTTGTGCTGGAGAATGGAAATGTGTTGGATAAGCTCCGGATTGCAGCTGCAGGTTACGAGATTCCTGAAGAAACAACCCGAGAACTAATCGCCATAGTCCGTGCAATCATGAATGAAGATGGGGGAGTCCCCTTTGATGTCAAGCCGGGTTCTCCGAGTTCTGCAAAGACTACAGCCGAGATTCTCAAACTCCTAGTCCAGCTAGGTTTGGATGTGGGCAATCTGGTTGATCGAATGGTGAGATTTCTCGTTTCTCGCCAGAAGAATGACGGTGGTTTCGCTGAGACCATGAATCTCAATTCCTACATCGAAGACAAGTTCGGTGCGACCGAGGGCCGTGAGTGGTACCCCGTCGGCAAGAGTATCACATGGCTCACCGGAAAGGCATTGGAGGCCCTCTGCCTAGCAAAGTACGAGAACGAGGAACGCCTCAGGCGGGCGAGAGACTTCCTTCTGTATAACCAATACGAAGACGGGCACTGGCCCGACTATGTGGGCCATGCAGAGTCTGACCCCTTGGGAACAGGCAACATCCTTCCCGCGTTGAGGGCGGTGGGTGTCAGCGAGGACAACGAAGTCTACGTCAATGGCCGGGCAGCGCTCTTTCAACATCTCAAACACTCCATTGAGAGTGGTTTCACGTTTGACATGGTCGATCTTGCGGCCGTCGTGCCGCCCAAGACGGATTTGGAACGTGAGATTGTGGTGCAGGGGATCGAGCTTATCGTCCGAACGCAGAGAAGCGACGGCGGCTGGTGCGTAGTCGGCTCCAAGAAGAGCAATCCGGATCTCTCTGCTCAGCTTGCCCTTGTAGTGAAGAGATGTGCCGAAACTGTATGAGATGACACATGATGGTCACATCGCCGTCCGACGCACACGTGGCCGTGATGGAACGCGGCGGGCTGTATGTGGCAGGCGTATTCACATCCCGTGGACTCTACGCCACATCATTGCCTAGGCGGAGCCGCGAAGAGGCTCTCACTGCGGTTGGCGGCCAGAACTTGCCTGAGAGCACTAGTTCGAGTGATCTCGTGTTACTTGAGGCAGTATTTGACGTCTTTGAGGGGCGACCTGTTGACCTCTCATCGATCAGGTTCGATTATTCCGGGCTGACCGAACGCCAGAGGGCAGTAATTGAGGCCACCCTGAGAATCCCTCGGGGCCAGACGGTCACCTATGGTCAGCTGGCCTCGATGGCGGGGATGCCCAATGCGGCACGTTTTGTCGGAAACGTCATGGCAACGAATCGCTTTGCTCCGCTTGTTCCATGCCACAGAGTTATATCGGCGAACGGTCTCGGCGGTTATGGTCTCGGAATTGACACAAAGGTCGCCCTTCTGAAGAGAGAGGGTGCTCTCCGCGATTGATGTTCCACAGGATTTATCCGACTCGACGTGGAGAATATTGTGTTCTGGGGCCAAGGCGAGGAGGACGCCACGATGAACCTCAAAGTGCGCCGAGACGGTCGGATCATCGAACTTAGAAAAGTAGAGTTGGAGGAACTCTGTCCGCCTCTCTATCGTACATTTATCGGCTATAACTCGTTGAAGCGCCTGGGCTACTCCATATCATTTTTGAGGCCCAAGAAGAGCGCCACGGGCGATTTTGAACGAATTCGGTACAACTTCATCGAACGGGGTATAGCGACTAGGCAACTAGAAGAGGAACTCCAGCCTGACATGAAACGCGGGATTCTCAATCAGCTACCGCGAGGGGACTTCAGTATAGTTCTGTTTCTCACGCAGGTGCCGCGTCGTGGTGTGAACATTCGTCTAGACAAGTACATCTACGAGTTCTTGGGATGTATGCTTCTTCGCAATAACGAGATACTTGACGTTGTGATGAACACTACTCCAACCCGAGATTTGCTCATGCCCATGTATGAGTCGGTTCTCAAAGAGTCTGAGGAAATCGAGGAGAGCGCATGAGGCCCTTCTCGCTCTCGGCTACAGCCTTCTTGTGAATGGCGTGGCCCTCTCTTCGAGTTCTCGAAGTTCGGTTCTCTTCTGGCGTGTCCTGTAGGCGGCAAGAGCGGCGCGCGCGAGGAGTATAACCATCGGCACGACCCACCAAATGATCAACATGGTCAGGTCTGCGGTCTGCATAGCATCACACAGAGAATTGTTCGGAGTCGGACGGGTTAAGAGTATATTGCAGACGGCATTATATTGGGAGAACCACATTCTTAATTGAGTGGACACTACCTCTGGCCCAGTGGTCACAATGAGCAGGACCGCACGGCAGATTCCTAGGGCACTGGCAGAGTTCGGTGAGCGTCAGTTCCGAGAAACCGGTGCGTTGGCGGTCGAGGTCTTGAGAGTGAAGGCATCCACAATCAGGAAGCACTTTCGGCGCCTGGCAGGAATCGCCTTTCTCGTTGCCGTCATAAATCGTGACAGAGTGCGAGTATACTTCTTCGATGCCGCCGCAAGGATGCTGCTAGGAGAGAACTTGGAGGCAGACGTGTATGCAAAGATTCGGAAGACCTCGCGTCTGATAACCAAGTTCGAGAAGCCTCGGGAGCCCACTGAGGAAGAGCTGAGGATGGAGGCCACTGAGGGGATTCGCTCGCTATTGGCGCGTTCGATCAAGCGTGTTGCGAGGATTCTTGCGCGGAGCGAGCCTGAGTTTCCTGCAATCTTTGTCACACCTAAGGAATCGGTGAGTGCTGGTCAATCATTTGGGGTCAATGTGCAGGCCGACGGCACATTCCTGTTTGAGGAACCTGCTCTTCGTGCCGCATGGGTCGAGGGTCTTGCTCTTCGGGTTGCATTTCTGACACATCTTGATCCGAACCGCCGCTGTGAAACTATCTCTCAACTTGTGGGCAACGCGGTGGCACTCAGTCAGCTGAAGAGCGAGCCCCGCTCACGGTTTCAGAATCAGTGGCTGAAGGCCAGCAAGGACGATTCGACGCTACCAGTTGTCAGACATCTTATCGAACATACTGCTACCTATCTGGGAAACGGCTTTCGCTGGTTGGTTTCCGCGATTGAGCGTGCCCCTAGAGACAGGTCTCTCTCCGATTGGCTGAAAGCACTGGAGGCCATTCACAACTCGATAGAAGTGTCCTTGGGAACTGGGGATATTCATACGATTCGAGGTCTGTGCAACACACTGTCAAGGCCGGCTCGACTGAAGTCGGCGAAACATGAACTGCCCAGTATTCACTTGGGTCCACGCGCGGTCTGCAATGTGCTTCCACTGGGCACTTACTTGGGAGTGGTTGACGGACCCCCGGCCGATGGTTCTGTCATTCTTGCTGAGATCACTTACTCGTCCACAAGTGGCCCGCGAAGACTCTGCTTTGTGCTGGGACAGGGTGAACGCGTGAACCTCTTCTCATATAGTCTGGACATCGACGATGTCTTTCCGAAGCCGGGTGGAGTTGTGAGTCACGGCAGTGCTGTTCTGAGATGGGCGCTCCAACGACTCGGGGTTGTGACTGAGTTTCATCCGACGTACTATGTGCGTCTAGAGATGAGAGAGAACACTCTTCCCCCTGGCGAACGGGCCGTGCTCGAACGACTCTCCATCGGCGATCCGCAGATACTTCGCAACTCACTTATTGGTTCACCCGAGAGAGTCAGGTCGCTACTCAACTCCAAACATGTCGTCCTACTTCCAGACTTCAACCATGTCGGTATCCGACCCAACTACCTGCTGGTGGGGCCCCCTGCGCTGGTCGAGAAGGCCGTATCTGGAAACACCTTGGAATGCACCGTTCTGGCAACGGAAGACACTGCCTACGCGGTGGTTTCCGCGCCTGGCCAATGGCAAGAGTGGCTTGGACGCAGTTGCCTTGACGTACGGCTCACCATGTATCCTATTCTGCACATCGAGTCACCTCGCAGACTGTTCAGGCATGAGCCGTTCCCGGTTTAGGTCTTAGTCTTCGTGATTCCTGCCTCCACCTGACAGCTTTATCTCCATGGAGTGACGTGAGGTGTGCGGTGGTCGGATGCCTGAACAGATCATGACGATATTCCACATGAGTGACATCCACATTGGCGAGCCGGGAGTGGACGCAGCAGAGTTCAGAAGAGTTGTTGATGAGATTG
>Ga0164310_10002719_pt1 | contig 10214 bp, 13 predicted proteins | sample GuaBasSedimGuay1_FD_121795 | JGI IMG/M metagenome (GOLD analysis project Ga0164310, IMG submission 121795) | Subseafloor sediment microbial communities from Guaymas Basin, Gulf of California, Mexico - Guay1, Core 4569-9, 0-3 cm | ecosystem: Environmental > Aquatic > Marine > Hydrothermal vents... | reverse complement strand
TTGCAAAGCAATCCGAAGAGTCGGCGAAGGAACGCCATAGACTCATTTTCTTTTACGTTTTGCATACCAGTTGATGAAAATTATCCAATACATGAACAGCAATGCGACAATACTAATCCAGTATGGTTTCTCAAGAACTGGTTTCGGTAGCGTATTGAGATATGCTATTACACTTATTGTTACTATTACTGAAAGCGCAGCCACAACAATTTTTCGCAGTTTGCCTCTCTCCATTTTGTTATTTCCTTTCATAGATTAATTATTATTTCTTTTTATGTATTTTTATTTCAGGCGTCCCAAAGCCGATTGCGATAACGTTTTGCGGATAAACGAAGTTGGCGAGCTTGCGAGCAAATTTGGGTGAGCCGAAGGCGAACCGTTTATCCGCTGTTATATTCTCCGAGTGAAACGAGGACAAGGAAAGCAAAGATTTCCGAAGAGTTTTCCCCCGAGCATTTTTTAAATTAAGGAAAATGCTCGCTTATCATTTTTGTCTCATCTTATATGAATAAACATATACCAATACCTGCCCCAATCAACAAACCAACTATTACACAGAGACTAACTGCAAGTGTAAGTTTAGAAGTTGTAGTATTTATTCCTCTACGTTTGTCAACTAAATATTTAATTATACCTGTAATTAAACCACCAGCTGCCATAGTGAGAATAAACACAGGAAAAATTCTTCCTTCAGTTTTTCCAAAATGGTGTGCAGTTATTATTGTGCCTGTAACAATACCTCCCAAAATACCACCAACCAAAACTATAATTTGAGTCCAGTTTCTAGTTTTTGCTTTCATAATATTTAATGTTTGTTTTAAAGCGGGTACTTCCAAATAATAACATTTTTTAGCGAAAGTAAATTAAATACAAGGTATGCGATTAAAAGAAGTTTTAAGCTTGCTCAAATTGGGGCGACTTGCCGAAGGCAACAAAGCCCTCTTAATCGCTGTTGTGCTAATCCGTGAGGACCAAATTGCGAAGCAATTTGAGTTGATTCTCGAGATAAATTTTAGGTATATTGTTTCATTGAACTGAATAACAGTTTAATCGCTCCATATTTCTCTTTCATCATTTCTTTTGCTTCAGGAATTGTTAATTTTTTATTCCAATCTCTTTCAATTTTATCATAAACCCAATTAACTGCTTTTTCAAGATTGTTATTTTCTTTTCTTAAAGCAACTTGAAGTAAAGCAGGAATTATATCAAAATGAGCCATTGCATCAGCATTCGCAACAATTTTAGCAATTACTGTTTTCGGTTTTATTGTTCCGCTTCCTCTATTCGATTCAACACAGTGTTTTACTTCATCAATGATTTTTTGTGGATAATTAAATTGTTTAAGAATTTTTTTCAGCTTGCTGCGTAAGCAACAATTTGGTGCAAGTAGTGATGGCGTTCACGAATCTGTTTATCCGCTGTATATCAGCGCAACAAAGTGAGCACCGCAGAGTTCGGGTGCCGATGTTTTTACATATCTCAAAAGTATTACTTTTCACACAATTTTTTTGTTACAGAAACAAAGGTGTCATTTTTCAATTGAACAGTACAATTAATTGAAATGAAATCATTATTCTCTTTATAGCAATGGTCTGTTGAAATACCTCCCCATAGAGTTGTATTATAATATTGATTACACATAGCCTTTTTGACTTCTTCTATGGTGTTAAAATGACGAGGAGGATATACTTCACATGAAAACTCACAACTTCTTTTTAACGTTTCCAAAGCTTTTTGAGTATTAACAGGAATCTGTTTACAGGTATGATTTACGCATTTGCATTGTAAAAGCTCGGGAAGAATTAAATAATGACAACTAACATAAATCCGAGGGCATTGTCTAAATTCGCTAAGCTTATTATGTACAAAATTTTCACAAGGTCCCGGAGGACAAAAGCAAGATTTTGAATAATCACACTCGCCATCTGAATTACAAAAAGTTTTATCTGAAAGATGTTTTGGAAAAGTGATAGAGTAGTATAAATAGTATATAGAATAATTCAGAGGAAAGATTAGCAGAGAAATTCCAACCAAAATAGCCATCACACAAGCGACTATTATTATTGTTTTCTTTTTAATCATAATTTACTAAGATTTGCGTTTAAAAAACTTTTATTTATGCCTCTGAAGTAGATATAATTCCACTTACCGGCATATATTTTTTTGAATTGGATGCGCTTCGGTATTAAAAATTATTTTATCAAAATTCAAAGTATTTTTAGGCGCAAACAACAGATACAGATATTTTAGAGTTTCTGCAAGAAAGAAACTACTCATGCGATCTATTTTTTCTTTTGTAATTACGCTTTTTAATTCGGCGTATCCTTCTTCTGTTTTGCAATATTTAATAATACTTTCTAAATAGATTTTGCCCATTTTTAAATATTTTTCATCTTTCGTATAATGATAAAGATAATATGTGGATTCTATATTTTCTGGCCTTAACCTGTACGTTGCAAGTTTTATTTTCATAGTTTTATAATCTATTTGTTCTGGTTCTATATCAAAAGTTGTCCACATTTTGAAACACGAATCTTGTAATTTTTTTGCACGTGTTAAATCACCGCTCAATGCAAAAATGGAAGGGAAAACAGCAGCTAAAGCTTCAAATTTGGTTGATATTTTTTTACCGGTATCCATATCAACTTGTCTGTACCAGTAACCATTATTTTTTGAATCGGCAAGATATTTATTTACAGATTTAATACTGGTTTCCCACATTTTTTTGCAATCCATATCTTTAAACAGAAGATAAGATTTCAATAAATACTCATAATAAGAATCTATTTTATTTCCAATGCTGCTTTCTTTATTAATCCATTTTCCAGTTTCTACATTAATTGTTGTACCAACCAAACCTATTTTTGAACGTCTGTTATATAGTTCTACAAGGGCTTTTTTTGCTCTGTCATAATAAACCGGATTTCCCGTTAATTTGCTAAGAGTGCCAAATTCAACGAGCAGAGTTCCTATCTCCGCCGGATTATTTATTTTACCGCGCACGGCTCCCGTTTTAAGATTAACAAACCGAAATGGCATTCCCGTTTTTGAATTGAAAGCTGGCAACAAACGATTGGCAAGGTCTTCGCTTAATTTTAAAAATTTTTTATTACCATCTAAAAGATAGGCGGATATTAAACCCCCAAGAATTCTAATTGTAATTTCAAAAACGGATACATAAATGTTTTTATCAAATGAGAGTTCTTCAAATATTAATTGTTTTGCCTCATTTTTATCTTTCGTTAAACCCATTAAAATCATAGTATCAAAGGCGTCTATTGGCGTAATGCATAAAGATTCTTCATACCAGTCATAAGGGGTTTTGCTGAGAGGTCTGAATTCATCATGCCCAAAGGCATATTTTTTATATCCATTCCAGGCGTGCATAAATTCAGCTTTTACTTTCTCGGCCAGTTCTTTTTTATTTATCTCCATAATTTTCAAAACTTTTATCTTAAATCGAAAAGATGTTAATTTTAATTTAATTTAAATAATGGAAGAAATTCTGACCAAGAGAGGTTTTTTATTTAAAAGTTCGGAGATTTACGGAGGAATTGCCGGTTTTTATGATTACGGGCATCTTGGAACTTTGATGAAAAGAAAATTGGAAAATCTGTGGAGAAATTATTTTCTAAATTTGAATGAAAATTTTTATGAAATTGAACCGAGTGAGATAATGCCGGAAAGGGTTTTTATTGCATCCGGGCATATAAAAAATTTTGTTGATCCAATTGTAATTTGCAAAAAATGCGGAAGCGAATTCAGAGCAGACCATCTGATCGAAAAAAAAACAAAAGAAAGTGCAGAACATCTTACAGAGGAGCAACTTACCAAAAAAATAAAAGAATTAAATATAAAATGTTTGGAATGCGGTGGAGAACTCGGAAAAGTGAAGTATTTGAATTTGATGTTTCCTTTAACCATTGGCTCAAATGAAAAAGGATATTTAAGACCAGAAACTGCTCAGAGTTGTTATGTTTCTTTCAAGAGAATGTTTAATGCTACAAGGGAGAGACTTCCGCTAGGCCTTGCAATAATCGGAAAAGCTTTCAGAAATGAGATTTCTCCAAGGCAGGGAACCTACAGGATGAGAGAATTTACTCAGGCGGAATTGCAGATTTTTTTTGATCCGGATCAAATAAATGAATGCGAGAATTTTGAAGATGTGGAAAATTACAAACTAAAAATCAAATTTTCCAATAATAAAAATGTGGAAGAAATTTACTGCAAAAAATTAATGGATAAACTTCCGAAATTCTATATTTATTATCTTGCAAAAGTTCAGCAGTTTTTTTTAAATGCTTTAAAAGTTAATCCCGAAAAATTCAGATTGAGAGAACTTGGAGAAGAGGAAAAGGCTTTTTATAATAAATACCATTTTGATGTTGAGATTTTTTCAAAAAAATTTGATACATTCAAAGAAGTTGGAGGAGTTCATTACAGAACCGACCACGATTTGAAAGGGCATGAAAAAATTTCTGGTGAAAATTTGCATGTTAATATAGAAGGTAAAAAATTCATTCCTCATGTTCTTGAACTGTCTTTTGGCGTAGACAGGATTTTTTATTTTTTACTTGAACTTTCATATTCAAACAAAATTTTAAAGTTAAATCCAAAGATAGCCCCTTTCACCCTTGGAATCTTTCCCCTGGTAAATAAGGATAATTTAGATAAAAAAGGATTTGAATTGTATAAAGAATTAAAAAAGAAATTTGATTGTTTCTTTGATTCAAAGGGAAGCATTGGAAAGAGATATGCGAGAGCGGATGAAGTTGGAATTCCCTATTGTATTACAATAGATTATGATTCTTTAAAAGATAATACCGTTACAGTAAGAGACAGAGATTCTACTGAGCAGGTCAGGATAAAAATTTCTGAATTGGAGAAGATTGTTAAAAAATTGATCAATATGGAGATTGATTTTAAAAATATTGGAAAAACAGTTTTAACGAGGAAGAAGAAAGAAGGTTACAGATCGCAAATTATTTAATAATTCTTTTATTTATAAATAAAAATAAAGTATGGCAAAAGAAAAGAAAAGATTGCCCCAGACAACTGCCGGATTGATTAATTATTTTGATGAGGTTGAAGAAGGGCTTAATCTAAAACCAGAGATTGTTCTTGGAATTGGTTTTGGAATTTGTGTTTTGGTAATTGTCTTGAGATTTGTTTTGTAAATAAAAAATTTAATCAATTTTCAAAACTCTGTCAATTCTAATTTTGTTTTTTTCAACTGTTCCAATTGCTCTCAAAGTATTTTCAACAAAAATGGCAATTTTCTCTCCCTGAATGAATTTATCCGTTTTTTTCAGAATAATGGGAACTCCGTTTTCAACTTTCTTTTCTTCTTCCTTTTTGAGGGAGATTTTACTTATTTTGAGTTTTGAGATAATTTCCTCATTTCTAATCAGGCATTTTTCTCGTTCTTTTTTTAATCTTTCTAAATCAACTGATTCTTCCTCTTTAAATCCATCTACAGCAATTCTTCTCAGATATTTCATGTGCGCTCCACATCCTAATTCTTCGCCGATATCGTAAAATAATTTCCGGATATAAGTGCCATGCTCACATTCAATAAACATAGTTATGTCTCTTCCTTCGATTTTTTTTATTTCTAACTTATAGATAGTTCTCTTCCGCGCAACTCTCTTCACTCTCGACCTAACAGGCGGAATCTGGATTATTTCTCCTCTAAATTTTTTTAGAACTTCCTCCAATTTTTCTTTTTCAACTTCCTTATGCAAATGCATAACTCCAAGATAAGTTTTATTCAATTTGTCAAAAAGAGGAGCAAGTTTTCTTGCTTCTCCCAAGAGAATTAAAAGAACTCCCGTAACTTTTGGGTCCAATGTTCCCGTATGTCCGGCTTTATCTACACGGAATATTTTTTTAACCTGTTCGACACAATCAAAACTTGTTGGTCCTGTTTGTTTGTCAAGGATTATTAGGCCAGAAATCATATAATTATTCGCACATTAATATTTACTATAAAACTAATATTATCTAAAAATAATATTTCCCCTAATTTCCTGCAAATATCTGAAAAATCTCTTTTGCTGTTTGCTCTCTCAATTGCTCTTCAAAAAATCAAGGAGTTTTTCTGATTATCTCATAATAAGTTACGTCTCCCTCTTCATCAACAATGGCCCACAACATTTTTGCTCTTATATTATGCGCCAATCTAACAGCTCTTGACAATTCCGGGAAAGAACAGGTATAATTTTCGGGAACTGCATGAACGACCCATTTTGTATGTTCTTTCAGAGTTTTTGGACCTCTTTTCAATTTTACACCTCTTGCATAAACCCTGAAATGAGTTCCGAATTTAAACCCAGTTCTTACAAGAAGTCCTCTGTTTCTAAGTTCTTCGTAAACTGTATATTTCCATGGAAATTCGGCATCAACAGAACAAGCATATTTATAAAATTCATCCCGACTTATTTCTTTTTCATTCTTAAATACTTTTAATCTATTTCTCTTCATCAGCAAAAGAGCTTCTTCAAGAGACAATTCATTTTTATCGTCTTTTATTTTGCCGAAACATCCAATATCATAAACTTCCTCTGCTTCTGTTTTATTAAATACACAAACTTTATTCTCTATAAGATATCCCTGATATACCTTTTTCTTTTCATATAATTTTTCATTCTGGCCAGACATCTTTTCAATATCTTTCTTTTGAATATTTTCTTTCTTCGAATTTTCTTTAATTTTTGATTTTTTTACTTTAGCTACCACTTCTTTATTTTTTTCTTTACTCTTCTTAACTTTTATTTTTTTTGTTGCCATATCTACAAATCTATTCCCTGCAAAGCATTATTAATTTTACAATCTTTACAAAAATCCATTTCCTTATAATCTAAATCGCTTACAGAATTTGTTTTGTGCATAATACATTTTACATTTTTGCAGTTTTTCAAGCCAACCATCTTTCCAATGGAATATAAAACCTCTTTTACCAGTCTGTTAACCAACAGATCAAAATTTGGTTTTTCTTGATAGAATTTTGAATCCAGTCTATATATAGATATTACTGACGGACCATCATATTCCGAAACAGAAAATACAAAATTTGATTTATCTGTGTAAATATCAAAATTGGTTATTGCTATTATATTTCCCTTTAATTTTCTTAAAGTGTCCAGAATAATATTGGCATTATATTGCTTTCTGTAGACATTAAAAGCTGTTTTTGGAGGATTTGTTTTCGCATAAATTCTTACAATAAAATTTTTTTCTTTTAGTTCATGCTTTAAAGCATCAATTATATCTCCATTTATATCTCCCAACGGAATAATATCCAACTCAATTCTCATAATTCTATAAAAGATTTTAATATTATCAATTGATGGATGCAGGAGGGCGGATTTTCGTGAACCTTTTTTCTAAACAGATGCTTTAATTAAATCCGCAGTTTTTAAAAGAGGTTCATTCGAACCGCCGAACTCACTAAGAGACTGGATTTCTCCGAACTGCAAACATTTCGATCATTTACCCTATCTTCACCTTCGGTTCGATAGGCTTCTTGAGTCCAGCGCCTTTGACCACTTGGCTACTCCTGCATAAATTAATTAAAAATCAAAACAAAAATAAGTAAAAAATAAAAAATTACAAATCATATCCTCTCAATGTTTTTCTTCCATTCGCTTTTGCTCTATTTACTGCCTCTTTAATCATCTCTTCGACTTTCTTTGAGAGATTATCTACGAAATCGCTTCCGACATTTGCGTCTGCTTTCTTTGCTATTTCTCTTACTTTTGATTGAACAACTAACATTTCTCCCATAATACTATTAAATTACTATTTATAAAGCTTTTTTAGGCAATTTTTAGATAAATTTACTCCAAGTTGGTAGAAATTTGAAGGAAAAATAAAATCTTCTTCTCGCCGGCCTTTTGGCTTAAACTTATTTTCTAAAAAATCCATTATGCTTAGGAAAGTAATGGTTTTCGGAACTTTTGATCCTCTGCATCCGGGCCACTTGAATTATTTTGAACAGGCAAAGAAAGAGGGAGATTATTTAGTTGTTGTTGTGGCAAGAGATAAAACAATTAGAGAAGAAAAGGGAAGAGAACCTGCACAAACTGAAGAAGAAAGACTGAAAAAAATCAAAGAACTTAAAATTGTTGATAAAGTTGTGCTTGGTGACCAAAAAGATAAACTTAAAGTTGTAAAAGAAGAAAATCCGGATGTTTTGTGTTTGGGTTATGATCAAAATGTTGATGAGGATGTTCTCAGAAACAAATTAAAAGAAATAGGTCTGGAACCAGAAATAAAAAGGATGAAACCTTTTAAACCGGAGAAATATAAGAGTTCTAAATTGAGGGAGAAACAGTTGAATAAATAAAATTTAGGAAAATAATTATGTTATTTAAAAGAAGAAACAAATTTTTTCCATTTGAAGATATGAGAGATGTTAAATTAGCAATTCTGACACCAGAACAATACAAATTTTTTGTTAGCAGATTATATTGGGGATTGGAGAGAGGAATTGAAGACGGAGGATATATAACAGTTTGTAAAGAGGGTGAAGTCGCAAGAGTTAACGAAAGTTATCCATCACCTGACGAATTTAAAACTGATTCTTATGTAGATATACCTAGAGTTGAAAAGTCAGATTGGTATAAAAATCTATTATCTGAATTAACAACAAAACAACAGAAAATAGGATTTTATTATCATACCCATCCGTCAATATTGGATTACGGTAGAGAATTGCATGAAGAAGGATGTACTGCAAGAAGAACAAGAGAGTATAGAAGTGACAAAATTATGAAAAAGGATATGAAACCGGAAGAAAAAAATTTAAGCATGGCTACCAAAAGATTGGGTGATATAATAATTGAAATGTTAAAAGGAAATATAATTAATATATATGGTTATACTCCAGCAACTAAGCCTTATTATGAGAAACACCCAACTCATGGATTAAATCTTAGGGAAACATATTCTTTAAAAATAATTATTCCTGAGATGGATTTGAGATTTGACTCTAAGATTTAATTCTTTTTTGCTTTAAAGTGGACAATTTATCCTAGAGAATATAATATTGAATAGGTTATGTTATGGAAACAGAAACTCTAAAGGGAACAAAAAATTATACTCCAGAAGAGCAAATCTCGAGAGAGAAAATTATAAAAATTATAAAAGAAGTTCTGGAAAGATATGGATTTAATCCAATAGAAACACCAATTTTACAACCTTATTCCTTGCTTTCTTCAAAATATGGGGGAGGAGAAGAAATTTTAAAAGAATGTTACAAATTAGAAGACAGGGGAAATCGAAAATTGGGTTTGAGATATGAGTTGACAATCACTCTTGCCAGATATTTGAATGAAAATCCAAATATAAAACTTCCCTTCAAAAGATATGAAATCGGAAAAATTTTCAGGGATGGTCCTGTAAAGAAGACAAGAGAAAGAGAATTTACGCAGATAGATTTTGATATCATTGGAGCGAAATCGGAACTTGCCGAACTTGAAATTCTTTCAATTTTTGAAATGGTTTTCAGAAAATTGAATTTGAATGTGAAAATTCAGCTGAATAATAGAAAAATTTTATTGGGTCTTCTTGAATATGCTGGAGTGAAGAAAGGACAAAATTCGATTATCCTAACCATCGATAAGTTGGAGAAAATAGGAGAAGAAGGGGTTAAAAAAGAATTAATTGAAAAAGGTTTGAAAAGAGAACAAATAGAAAAAATTTTCAATGTGCTTGAAATCAAAGGCAGTAATGAAAAAATTTTATCAGAACTCAAAGAAATATTAAAAACAAAGGATGGGAGAGAGGGAATTGAAGAATTGGAAAAAATTTTAGAACTTTCCAAAAATTACAATTTGAAAAATATAGTGCTGGTTACTTCTCTTGCCAGAGGTCTTAGTTATTATCCTGGACCCATTTTTGAAGTTTTTTCACCGGAAAAAACCAACTCTTCTCTTGCTGCCGGCGGAAGATACGATAAATTATTTTCCAAATTTATTGGAAAAGATCTTCCTTCTGTTGGAGGTTCGTTTGGCCTGGATGCGATTTCTTCTATTCTTAAAACAGAAAAAAAATCAAAGGTATATGTATATTTAATACCTATTGGGATATCCGAAGACAAATTCCTGCCAGTTGTTAAAAAACTGAGAGAAAAATTTAATACAGACTTTGATTTATTGGGAAGAGGAATCAGTAAAAACCTGGAATTTGCAGATAAAAATAATATTCCTTAT
>Ga0164310_10002718_pt1 | contig 10214 bp, 11 predicted proteins | sample GuaBasSedimGuay1_FD_121795 | JGI IMG/M metagenome (GOLD analysis project Ga0164310, IMG submission 121795) | Subseafloor sediment microbial communities from Guaymas Basin, Gulf of California, Mexico - Guay1, Core 4569-9, 0-3 cm | ecosystem: Environmental > Aquatic > Marine > Hydrothermal vents... | reverse complement strand
GTACTACTTCAGAGCAGATACGCCGAAGATGGACAATGACAATTGGCTGTGCTTTGTCAACTGCAAATGGGATCCTGCCACAGGCGAGTGGGATGTGTTCAAGAAAGACATTTGGACCATGCCCGGCGTTTAATGCTTAACCTTTAGCAAATGCTCCGGATGTCCTATTAAGGTGTCCGGAGCATTTCATTCCCAAGTTTATCCTATGATTCATCTAATGCGCATTTTGTGAATGGCCAGGTAAAGGGAATCAGCAGACGTTTCCCAAAATGGCTATTGACGAAATGCGCATTTTATAATATTAGGACAACCCATATTTACTTCTAAGAAAATCCTTATTCTGGAGGAGATGATGGTGGAAACACAAGCGAATACCCAGAGTATTTTGGTGGTGGGCGGAGGAATGAGCGGAGTAACTGCCGCCCTGGAGGCCGCAGAGGCGGGATACGATGTGGTTCTGATTGAGAAAAATCCATACCTGGGTGGAAGAGTCACCCAGTTATACCATTACTTTCCGAAGCTGTGCCCCCCTAATTGCGGCCTAGAGATCAACTTCAGGCGCCTGAAACAAAATCCCAGGGTTCGTTTCTTCACAATGGCGGAATTGGTAAAGGTCTCTGGCGAGGCTGGTAACTACGATGTTACCGTCAAATTATCACCCAGGTACGTGAATGAGAAGTGTACCTGCTGTGGTAAATGCGCTGAGGTTTGTGAGACAGAGATAGATAATCCCTTTAATTTCGGCATGGACAAAATAAAGGCTGCATATCTTCCCCACGAGTTTGCATTTCCTATGAGATATGTCCTGGATCCTTCTATCATAGGCACAGAGGATGCCAAGAGATGCCAGGAGGCATGTGAATACGGCGCGATAGATTTGGATATGCAGGAAACTACATTTGACATGAAGGTAGGGGCCATTATATGGGCCGCAGGGTGGAATCCTTATGATGCGTCCAAGATCGAATATTACGGATTCGGTCAATATAAGAACGTGATCACCAATGTGATGATGGAACGTCTGGCTTCTCCTAATGGCCCGACAGGGGGTAAGATTGTTAGGCCTTCTGATGGCAAAGAGGTCAAAAATGTAGCGTTTATTCAATGTGCCGGATCAAGGGATGAGAACCATCTTCCTTACTGTTCTGGGATCTGCTGCCTTGCATCCATGAAACATGCAACGTACATAAGGGAGCAATATCCTGATTGTGAGGTGACCATCTTTTTCATAGATATAAGGGCATTGGATAGGCTGGAGGATTTTTATGTAAAGGTTCAGCAAGATGAAAAGGTCCATTTTGTCAAGAGCAAGATAGCTTATATCACGGAAGACGAGGAGACAGGGGACCTTACGGTGGAAGGAGAAAATACCAGGACCGGCGAACAGATTAGGATGTCATTCGACATGGTGGTACTTGCCACCGGAATGGTGCCCAACAAGATGAACGGGGTGGGACCATCGGATGTGACTTATGATGATTACGGCTTTATTGTTTTGGATCCCGAAAAGCCAGGAATATACGGCGCTGGATGTACTAGAAGGCCGACAGACGTGGCCACTTGCGTACAGGACGCCACCGCAGCAGCGTTGAAAGCCATTCAATCAATCGCCAGGAGGTAGCTCAATGGATAAGAAAACAGCAGTCTATATATGTACTGGATGTGGAATAGGAGATGCCCTGGACGTGGGCAAGCTCTCAGAAATAGCGAGTGATGATTTCAGCATTCCCATATGCAAGGAACATCCTTTCCTTTGTGGCCCTGAGGGTGTGGAACTGATAAAAAAGGACATAGAGGACGAGGGAGTAAACACAATTATTATTGCGGCCTGTTCCCCTAGGGTGAATTACGACGTCTTTAATTTCGGGGCAGACAAGATTGTGGAGCGGGTAAATCTCCGTGAGCAGGTCGTTTGGATGCAGCCGCCTAATGAAGAAGACACCCAAATGTTAGCTGAAGACAATCTCAGGATGGGTTGCTCAAAGGCCAATGATACTGAGCTACCCGAGCCCTATAAGCCAGAAGAAGAAATTTCAAAAGACGTGCTTGTGGTAGGCGGCGGACTGGCCGGACTGACGGCTGCCCTTGAGACAGCAAAGGCGGGATACAAGGCCATCTTGGTGGAGAAAGAGGATAGGCTCGGAGGTTTTATGGCCAAGATGAAAAAACTTGTGACCATGCCTTATAAAGAGCTATCCGATACAGGGCTTGAGGAGCTTGTTAAGGCCGTTGAGGACAATCCCAATATAAAGGTTTATACCTCTTCTACGGTGGAGAAGGTCAGCGGTGCACCGGGCCTGTTTTCCGTAGAAATCAAAGGGAATGGGAGCAGCGCTACAGAGAAGGTAGGGGCGATAGTGCAGGCCACGGGATGGGTCCCCTATGATGCCAACAAGCTGGGTCATTTGGGTTACGGAAAATTTAAGGATGTGATCACCAATGTAGAGATGGAGGAGATGGCCGCTGCTGGTAAAATTACCCGTCCTTCTGACGGCAAGGAGGTCCAAAATGTGCTTTTTGTTCAGTGTGCAGGATCAAGGGATCCTGAGCACCTGCCATATTGTTCTTCGGTCTGCTGTCTGGTATCACTCAAGCAGGCAACCTATGTGAAGGAACAAAATCCAGAGGCCGTAAATTATATTCTTTATAAGGACATTAGAACCCTTGGTCAAGCGGAGGATTTTTACCGGAAGATACAGCAGGACGGAAACGTCTTTATTCGTGGGACCGTAGCAAATGTTGGTGAGGAAGGCGGCAAACTATTTGTGGAGGCAGACGACGAACTCCTTGGCGAGAAGATCAAGATTGAAGATTTAGATCTTGTTGTCCTGGCGGTTGGTATGGTCCCCAGCACTCAGCCAGATGAAATCCCTAGAATTCCTGCTCCAGAAGGAGCCGAGGGTGCTGACGAAGAGGGCATGATAGAGGTGACACCTGATTCAGGTTTTTATGCCACCAAGGCCCTAGGCCTGGAGTACAGACAGGGGCCAGAACTTCCTACCCTTAAGTATGGCTTCCCTGATAGCCATTTCATTTGCTTCCCTTATGAGACGAGAAGGACTGGAATCTATACTGCGGGCTGCGTAAGAAGACCCATGGAAACGGCCAAGGTAATAGACGATGCCACGGGTGCAGCCATGAAAGCGATTCAATGTACTGAGGCTACAGCGGTTGGTATGGCTGTCCATCCTAGGGCAGGAGATATGAGTTATCCAGAGTTTAATATGCAGCGTTGTACCCAGTGTAAACGCTGCACTGAGGAATGTCCGTTTGGAGCCATTAACGAAGACGAGAAGGCCAACCCTCTTCCAAATCCCACTAGATGCCGGCGCTGTGGTGTCTGCATGGGGGCTTGTCCCGAAAGGATCATTTCCTTTAAGAATTATTCCGTGCCCATGATCGGAAATATGATAAAGGCCATTGAGGTCCCAGAAGAGGATGAGGAAAAACCCAGGATTGTGGCCTTGGTGTGTGAAAACGACGCCTATGCTGCCTTGGATATGGCGGGTATCAGGCGTCTGAAGATCAGTCCATATATCAGATTCATACCTGTAAGGTGTCTGGGCTCGGTCAACCTGGTGTGGATCGCCGATGCACTTTCCAGAGGAATTGATGGTATCCTTCTCATGGGATGTAGATACGGAGATGACTATCAATGTCATTTCATCAAGGGGAGCGAACTCGCCAACACCCGTTTGAGCAAGGTCTCTGAAACACTTGATCGACTGGCTTTGGAGTCTGACAGAGTCAAGTTTGTGGAGGTCGGCATAGCTGATTACGAGAAGATCCCCAAAATAATAGAAGAATTTATGGAGACCATAGAGGAAGTGGGTCCCAATCCATATAAAGGATGGTAGAGAAAGGGAGAGCAAGGGGAACACTGAACAGCTAAGTGATAAAACCTTTAGGAAACGTCCAGGAGCGGGGGAATATTATGACAAGTTACGATTCCTCTTTTGCCCGTGAGGTTTTCGAAAATGTGGATTATGGCGAAGAGATAAAAATGTGCATGCAATGCGGGGTGTGTGCGGCCTCCTGCCCCCTAAGCATGCAGATGGATTACTCGCCACGGAAGATTTTTCTAATGATCAGGGCGGGTAAACGAGAGGAGGTTTTAAACTCAAATGCCATAATGTTGTGCACTTCTTGCTATTCATGCAAGGTAAGGTGCCCTAGGGGGATCCCAGTTATAGATGTTATGCACGGTCTCGCCAATTATGCAGTAAGGCAGGGGTATGTGCCCAGGAAATATACAGCCACATTTGGAAGTGAATTTTGGAAACAGATTTACCGGCTTGGCCGCATTGATGAGAAGGATCTGTCAAGACGGTATTTTTTTTCCGATGGCTTTGTTCAAGGTATTAAGAATACCCTGGAGATGGTGGATATGGGGATTACCATGTTTTTGCATAGAAGAATGAAACCTCTTCCTGAAAGACCGATTAAGGGGATTAAGGGCCTGAGGAAGATGCTGGATAAGGCCGCCCAAATGGGGAAAGGGGGTGCTAGCGCATCATGAAATACTTTCTTTACTGGGGTTGCAGCCTCGAGGGAAGTGGTGCCAACTTTCTGGTTTCTCTTAAGCCTGTCATGGAAGAACTTGGTGTGGAATGGGAAGAGATTAAAGACTGGAACTGTTGTGGCGCTAGTATCTCCTATATGGGAGCAAACGATCTTTCAATTAAGGTGTTGAATGCCCGGAATCTGGCTATTGCAGAGGCCAGTGGTGCATATGATATAATAGCTCCTTGTAGTTCCTGCTATATCCAGATGGTGAAGGTCAACCACGAGATTCAGGAAAATCCCGAGTTGGCCTCCAAGGTTAATCAGGCCCTTGCAGAAGGAGGGCTCAAGTATAATGGAGGAGTCAAGGTACGCCACGTTCTGGACGTGTTATACCATGACATAGGGGTCGACAAGATCCGGGAAAAAGTGGTCAAACCTCTCACAGGTCTCAAGGTTGGAGGCTATGTGGGCTGTCAGTCTGTCAGACCATATGGTGAATATGATAGCGTAGAGAGGCCCATTACCCATGATAGAATTATTGAGGCCCTGGGTGCTGAGGCGGTCCCTTTCCCTAAAAAGATGCGCTGCTGTGGCTCTGGTATTTTCCTTCCTGAGATGGAATATTGCTTCCCTCTTGTGAGGGATATTCTTGAGGATGCTCTCAGCCATGGTGCGCAGCTTATTTCTACAGTGTGCCCCATGTGCGCCATGAATCTGGAGGTTTATCAGCCACGGATAAACGAGGCACTTGGTACGGATTTTGACGTGCCAATTGTCTATTTGACTCAGCTTATGGCCGTGGCATTTGGTGGAGATCTCAAACGCGATGCAGCACTGCATTATAATATTATTCCACCAGAGACGGTGATAAGGGCTGCTGTGGAATAGATAAATGCTTTGAGGCTAGAGAAAACCAAATCCCTGGTATATAGTTAAGAAGGGATTTGGTTTTTCTTTTTGTAGCGGAGGTATAATCATGAGTGATCAAGAAAGGCCTAAGTGCCCCTATTGTGGAAAGGAAATGGAAAAATGGAAGACCCCCGAATACTCCACTTGGGGTACAGAGTTCCAATGGGTCTGTTTCAATGATGAATGTTCCTATTTTGTAAGGGGCTGGGATCATATGATGAAAACGCAAAATGTTAAGGCCTCTTACAGACACCGACTAAATCCTGTGACCGGTGAGCAAGGGCCGCTTCCCTGCTGGTCCTATGATGCCCATAAGGATAGAATCATCAAGGACTAAGCCATATTACAAGGTTGCGCTATGAGAAAGATTGGCAGAAACGATCCATGCCCATGTGGGAGTGGTAAAAAATTCAAGAAGTGCCATTTGGGAAGGGAAGATGAGCTTTTTTCGGACGGTATGGCCGAGTTTTCCGAGGAGCAGAGCAAGCGAATTACGGAGTTGCCGGAGGTAGACTATGGCCGATGTCAGGAAATCCTCCAAGCCCTTGACATAAAGGCCTTGACAGGTCGGTCTGAAGGGATTCGTTTTATTGATTTGAAAACCTACCATGGGCTAGAGCTGTTCGGTCAGAGCCCGCCTTCTGGGGAAGGGAAAAAAGGTGAGGGAGGTGTGGTGGTCAATATCTATAAGACCTCAAAATCAGACCCACACAACATCTATATTGCCATTTCCTCGGGGATCAGTGACAGCGCCTTGATCCATGAGATAGCCCATGTACTGGACTACTTAGGGGGCTCTGGACTTATGCCTGGCATTGTCAAGCCCCTAAGTTTTGAGTTGGGTATTCCTGTAGAACATTTGGAGCATCCTAACGAATATGGCTATTGGTTGGAATACCTCCGTGAGAAGTTTGAGATTCAATTGGATGCCGATGATACTATTATTTCCTACCTTTATCAGCACAAGATGCTGATACCTGGTGAAATTATTCAAAGGCAGGACACCCAGCTTATAAAGAGCAAGTCCGCACAAATTCTGAAATTCCTATCCAATAAGAGCGCTGAAATTGACAGCCTCATCTGCGAGCTGCCCGGTTATATCGGATCCAGGGTGGGGAAAGACCACTGACCGTTCACCGTTCTGGCCTTAACCAGTTCCCATCCAGCCTGACCATCGGGCAGGATGGATGGAGCCGTCAGCTTGATCTGTTGTTATTTCATTGTCTTTGCTGAAACTTGCTCCCGTTAGACAGGGCTGAATGCTTCTATCCGAAAATAACAATTTTTGGATAGGCACTAACTAATTCTTTCGGCTTTGCCGACCTTTTCTAGGTGGGCAAGCCCTATGGGGCGGCCAAGGTCATGGTTTCCTCTCCGAAAAGACTGAACCTCAACCAATCAAAGCCGAAATGCATAAGCGCCACGTCATCGTGCGCCAGCATTTCTTTGACCTCAGAGTCCACCTCAAACCTCTCAAAAAAGGGGCTTTGGAAGAGGAAGGTCCGAAACCGATCCAGGTTATAAGAGGCCATAAAGAACATCTTGAGCTTTTGCGTAAGTTCCTTCCCTGTGCCCAATGGCTTTGAGGAAGTAACGATTTTTACCCACGGATCGTTCATGGCATTATAATGATCCACCCCCTCATGGGTAAGCCATTGATCAATGGTCCAAACTTTTTCCTCTTTAAACCCAAGGCAATGGGATTCGGTCACAATAAAGAATTTTTCCCTAGTCTTATTCCCCCCGCCTGGGAAGGTAGATGCCCTTCCAATGGGGTATAATCTACAGGCCCCCGGTCTATCCTCATAAATGGTGCAACCCTTTTCCGTGACAAAAGGGCAGCGGCCTTGTTCATCAGGGGTCATTTTGAGTCTTACAAGGGGAAAGCGGAGGCCTTCTTCGAATAAGGTATCAGTGTAAAGATCGAGGAATTTTGAGGAAGAAATCCTCAGGCGATTCTTGATCCGCAGGATATCATAGGGAGTGAGGATAAGCCTCAATTTGGCGCAGCATTTGGTAAAGCAGGCGATTTCCGGGTAACAATTGAAATGGAAATGCTCTTCTGTTAAGGGTCTGAAGACCTCCTTATTATCTGCTGGTTCTGTCACTCGTTGTCCCCCTTTGAGGGTTCAGGCTGCTTTACTTGGAATGTTTTTTGGCCAAACAGGCCAAATTTAACCCAATCAAAGGCAAATTTCATAAGTTCCACATCGCTCCGTTTTATCTTTTCTATGGTTACGGGATCCACATGGAAACGTTGAAGAAAGGTGCTTTGAAAGACAAAGTCTCGAAAGCGATCCAGGTTATATAAGGCCATAAAGGTCATTTTGAAAATCTGGGGGTTGTCGATATCCGGCTCTTGGGCCCGCAGAGGCCCTGTGACCTGGGAAAAGAGGATGTTCATCTGGTCATAAATGGGTACACCTTGGTCCACCAACCAATCCCCGATTTGCCAGGTTTCAGTCTCCTTTAATCCCAAGCACTTGGAGGGGTCGGCAATGATCCGAAATGTACCATCATCATTCATATCCAATGGATACATCCGACATGCCCAAGGCCGGTCGTCATAAACAGAACAACCTTCTCCTGTGACGAAAGGACACCTTTTATCCTCTTCATTCATCTTCAGGACCACTAAGGGAATTAACCGGTTTTCTTTGGTGAGTGTCAATGTATATGTGTCCAGGAATTCATCCGACCGCAGACCCACGGCCTTCTTTAGTCTCACCACGTCGTAAGGTGTGAGGGCAATGGTCACGTCTTGGCAGCACTGGGTGAAACATGAGATGCCAGGTCTGCATTGAAACCGAAATTGATGCTCAGGATCCAGTCTAAGTGGTGCTTTGTCTTGTTTTTCCATTGTACTAACCTTTCGTTGTTTTTGAAATTGCTAAACTCCTTGACATACTGCCTCTATTTGATAAGAGATGGACAGCATTTTTCAAAGAGGAGGATGTGATCTTATGAAGCAACAAACGCTTGCAATCATTAAACCTGATGGTGTAGCCAGAAAGTTAATTGGGCCAGTTATAACCCGCATCGAAAATGAGGGATTGGATATTAAGGCCATGAAACTCATCAAGATGACGAAGGAGCAGGCGCAGGGCTTCTACAAGGTACATAAGGGAAAACCCTTCTTTGACAGCCTGACCGATTTCATGTCATCAGGGCCCTGCGTGGTCATGGTGCTGGAGGGAGACGATGCCATCGCAAGATATCGCAAGCTCATGGGGGCGACCGATTACAGAAAGGCCGAAGAGGGAACCATCCGAAGGGAATACGCTACTGATATTGAAAAGAACGTGGTACATGGTTCCGATTCTCCAGAGAGCGCGGCCTTTGAAATAGGCTATTTTTTCAATGCCCTGGAGACCATGTAGCCTCATATGGGCTTACCAGAAGGAGGGGGGGACCCTGGGGCCCCCTCTTTGCAAAGAATCCTTATTTCTTGTCTTCGGCCTTTTCTTCTTTTTCTTCTGTTTCTTCCTTCTTCTCTTCTGTTTGTTTTTCTTGTTTTAGTTCCTTAATCTCTTCCTTTAGTGTTTCCACCTCTTGTTTGAGGTCTGCAGAGGATTCCTCAAAGCTCTCGGCCGCCCTTTTATCTTTTATCTCCTCATAGCCCAGATAGGCAGCCAAAGCACCTCCCAATATAAATAGTACAGGGAGTGTGCCCCTCAAGATATCGAGAAAATCGCTCCACCAGATTATAATGCCGATGATCCCCAAGATAAGTGCAGCAACACCTCCAGCTAATGCGGCCATCTTCTAACCTCCTTAAGCAGCAATGAATTTCCGCAAGTTTAGTCCTTATTAACACAAAGAGCATATTGGTTCAAGTTTTTTTGGTTATAGAGAAAATGGTCCGTAAAGGTAAAGCTGGTATAAGGACTTAATATACTACACGAGCGCAAATGTCCGAATAAAGGAAAAAGATTGCATTTTTTGTTTATTAGGGTAAAATAGTTTTTTAGATATAAATATGAATATTGGCGGATTTGGGAGCAAGTTAAAGATTTTTTAAGATTCTAGAAGGAAATTTAATATGTTGATAACTTAGCGTTGATTATGATATAATTTAGATCTTGAAAAAATGTTATTTGAGGAATATCCTTTGCATTTACTTTTTGGTCATGATAAAGCCAGCGTAGCTCAGATGGTAGAGCAACTGACTTGTAATCAGTGGGTCGGGGGTTCGATTCCCTTCGCTGGCTCCATGGCGAGAAACAATAAGTTGTGGCTATCTCTTATAACGCGAGAGGCCCCACGTGTTGTGGAGAGGTTCCCGAGCGGTCAAAGGGAGCAGACTGTAAATCTGCCGGCTCAGCCTTCGGAGGTTCGAATCCTCCCCTCTCCACCACTATGGTGTTTGCCGCATCGCAGGGCATAGGGATGCCGAAATACTAGAGAGGGAGCCTGCCGTTATAGAAATCCAACGATAAGGATCGTGAGCGTCAACGGGCGGGAATAGCTCAGTTGGCTAGAGCGTCAGCCTTCCAAGCTGAGGGTCGCGGGTTCGAATCCCGTTTCCCGCTCCATGGAAATATAGGGCCCACGTAGCTCAGTAGGTAGAGCACATCCTTGGTAAGGATGAGGTTCACCGGTTCGATCCCGGTCGTGGGCTCCATAGAAAATGGACGTTTTGGATCACATTGTTCCGCACCCAATGGGGACGCAACAAGGAGGTTAGAGATGTCGAAGAAGAAATTTGAGAGGAAGAAGCCGCATGTGAATGTGGGTACGATTGGGCATATAGATCATGGTAAGACGACGTTGACGGCGGCGATAACGAAGCATTTAGC
>Ga0164310_10002717_pt1 | contig 10216 bp, 9 predicted proteins | sample GuaBasSedimGuay1_FD_121795 | JGI IMG/M metagenome (GOLD analysis project Ga0164310, IMG submission 121795) | Subseafloor sediment microbial communities from Guaymas Basin, Gulf of California, Mexico - Guay1, Core 4569-9, 0-3 cm | ecosystem: Environmental > Aquatic > Marine > Hydrothermal vents >... | reverse complement strand
TGTCAATGAATTTCTTTTCGCAAGTGAAACTGCCGTAATTGCAGCTTGTGCCAAAGGCAAAAAAAGGTCATTTAGTGCTGCATTCACATCACTATAAATACTATTTGCTAATTCTGAAAGTTCTTCAATATCCATATTCTTATTATAACCTGTTATTGTTTATCTTACAACATAATCAATCTGTGTTTTTACAGATTTCACAATCATGTTGCCGTTCACGTCCATTCTTTTTGTGTTTCCAACTTGGTCTTTCATATATGCCAAATCATCATTAGTTCTTGATTTCGGGTCATTTGGGGGGTCAAGTGTTCCCATAAGAAATGCACCGGACCGTTCACCGTAAAAAAATCCAATTGCCACCTTGTCACCGACCCGGTATTGACGTTCTTCATCGGCATACGGGCGCATTATGGGAATTGTCTTAATATCACCAAGTTCCGTATTGACATTCAAGGTTAGCATGACCGGGGTCTGTTCACCGTCAATTTCTTCATTTGAATATTTGTAATTGATTTTCGTAATTTTACCGGGAATAGGAAACATTAAATCAGTGCGGTCAAAACCACTTGTTTCAAGCATTCCTTCTTGAAGCACTGTATCATTTGTTACAAAAGACATTATGCTAATCCTACTTGTTCAAGTTTTGCCTGTTTAAGTTCTTCATATCCTTCAGGACCGTCCATTACAATTCCACGGGTCACCTGAAGTGTGCTTGACAAACGTCCGGGAACCCAATTGTGCGAAACACCTTCGATATAATAATTCTCTTGTGTATCAATATTGACCATTCCCATTCCAATATATGCTTCAGGTTTACCGGCAACCAATTGAAGTGTTCCGTTTTTGAACCGGTCATTTAAGCAATACCATTCGAAAACCCTTTGGGTCAATATTGACATTGCTTCAAACATAATACCGGTATCTTTTTGATTGTAAATTGGAACAAAAGGTGTTGATTGAATATAAGGTCGAACACCATATTTTTTTGCACTTTCATTGTCAAAAACAGGTAGTTTCACACCACCTTTTTCGGCTGCGCCACTAAGGACCGCAACTACTTCTTGATTGTTCAAACCACCTATAGGGTTTGATACTAACCAAAAATTGTAAACATCGTCATCACTTCGACCAAGTGCTGAAGAAATGATTTCGCTATTTTCAAAACTGACATCATGGTCCGCGCTTAACATATCCCACCATGCGTTCGGGAAAGTGGTTGAATTAAAAGGTCTTCTTCTTAGTTTTATGCTATTTAATTGACTGCCTTGAATAATAGTCGGTCGTAAAAAAATCTCATTCAGCAATGGATTCGAATATGTTTTCAACATTTGCCATAAAGGACCTTGCTGAAAAAAGAAATTATCATAATCCAATAATTCGAAATTGAATTCTTGACCTTCACGACTTTTATCTGTCAATGATTCAATTCCATTTGTAATATCCAAATAGTCTTCAATCTTGCTACCATTTACCAATTCTTGAAACTGGTTGAATAATAAGTGCTGTATAAGTTCTTTTGCAATAAAATCCGGGCGCATTTCACGTGCTGTCAAAACATCATTCAGCTTCAAGTCTTCAAGTGGTCGGTAAGGTTCACCACCAAGATGAACAAAAGGATAATAAAGCACACTTGTTTTCATTAAGTATTTTCCAATGTCCATACCTTGAATTACAATATTGTCTTGAATTTGACCGGGATTTATTTGAAAAGAATCTTGTGCCCGATTGACAAAACCGGGTGTAACTATCGGATAAAATTCTTCATCATAATCAACTTTTCGATTTCTCAAATAAATATTGAACATATCGTTTGGCTTTATTTCTTCAACCGGAACTGGAAATGTCTTTTTGAACATTGCATTGAAAGTTGTGAAAGAATTATTGATATTGGATTGTGACATAAATTGAACACAATGTTCCGTCACATCGGTCCATTGCTTATTTTCAGCATTTGCATATTCAACTTTAATTTCTGGATAGCTTGATTTAATCATCGTCTATATACGTTACCTTGTTTACGTTGTTTTTCAGTAATTCCCATTTCTTCACGTGCCCGTCTTGCACGTTCTTCATTTCTTGCTGTCATAGCATTTACTGATTGAATATACCGTTCGTTTGCTGCTGCGACTTGCCCCATGCTATCATTAAGCGGTTGAAAAAAATCTTTTCGCATTCCTTCGGGCATTGCTTCAGGTGCTTCACCACCTGCTAATTTCAAAAAGAACTTTCGAAGTTTTGGCATTCTGGTAATTTTTTCTTCGGCAGGTTCCTTACCAATTAACAATTCTGTCAATTCACGTAATTGTTCGGCTTGCTGTAATTTTGCTGCATCGGTAAGTTGCCAACCTTGATATTTACCATAAAGACCACCGGCTGCCGGTTTTGCCATTCTGTCGAAATTCATTGTACGCATCATATCAATATCACCACGTCTTAAATTGAAATAAGACCGGTAAATTACGTCTTCACGTTCTTTTCTTGCACCTTCATCAAGAATTCCTTTTGAAGACCGTTGTGCAATACCGCGCATTGTTTTCAGATTGTCCGGGTCACCAATGCCTTTTTCCATTTTATCAAGGATTTGACTATATGAAAGACCCTGCGCAGCATATTCACGCATTAATAGGGCACGACCCATACCTTGCTGTGTACCGGCTTGTAATCGTTGCATGGTCTGCATGCCAAGTTCACCCATACCTTGTGGTAAATTGGTTTCTGCCATGGCTTGCATCATGCCCATCATATTACTTGTATCGACCGCGGTTCCCGTTGCACCGGATACCATTGATGCATACTGATTCATCATAGGCATTAATTGCGAAGGTGAAACATTCCCGGTTTGTGTTCGATATGCAGTCATTTGTTGCGCAAATTGTGTCATTGCGCCACGGTCCTTCAGATTTCCCATATACTGCATTCGACCCATGAACTGACCGACTTGACCAATGTCACCCCAACCGACCCTTGACATCATGCCGGTAAGTGGTGCTAAACCGGTTGCTTGCGCGGAAGTTATTGCACCACCTTGGTATCCTGACATGATTGCTTGCATACTTTCTTGCGAAGTCATGTAGGACCCCATTCGACCAAGCATTATTTGGTCACGAAGTCCAAAATCAGTCCGTTGCAATGCTTGCTGTACTGGACCAAGACGTGATTGAAAATTCTCATACGCTTCAATACCACCAAGTAACAAGTTCCCTGCGCCATAAGCAAGTGCGCCTAACCCGGCACCGCGCATTAATCCACCAATAGGCATGCCCATTCCACGACCTGCAAGTTGCGCCATAGGACCTTGCATTTGTCCAAGCATGCCACCACCTTGAACTTGATATTGCTGAAGTTGACCGCGCATCATAGTACGCGCCATACCGGCTTGACCTGTGGTTAATGCAGAAATCAAACTTCGTTGTTCCTGAAAAAGTTGACCACCGGCTGCCGTTTGATACATTTCTTCAGCTAAACCGGAAATCCTTTTTTGAAGTATGTCACGGGGGGTTTTTTCTTTTGCCTTGCGTTCGTTTTCTTCAACTATTTTCCGTGCTTCACCAAGATATTCTTTCCGGGCATCGGATTGTTCTTTTTCAGCAAGTTTACCAAGTCTGGACCGTTCGCGATGAAGGGACTTCATGTTCTTCATTGCATCACGGTAACTTTTTTCGTCACCAACGGACAAATATCCCTTTTCTTCAATTTGTTCTTGGTAACCGCGGACTTTTTCAAACCATTGCTGTGCTTGCTGATTTAGTTTTTCAATATCTTGCGGGTCCGCTTCGATACGGACTTTCATTTCGGGTTGCTGTGCCATTAGAACGTAATCTCGTCATCGTCATCGGGATTGCTTTCCATTTGTGCAAACAATCTTTCGACCATATCACTTGGCAACGGTTCTATTTTTTCCCAAATGTCTTCCGGTTGTTCTTCACCGGACCGCATACGCTTTTCAGTTTCGGTTTCATCAATAACGTCACCACATTGTTCGCAAAAGCTGATATTGTCTGATTTTGGATAAACAAGTGAACAATTGTCACATTCAATTGTTTCTTCCATAAATTGTTCGCCACACTTAGTACAAAACAATCCCCGGTTTATGTTTTCGCATTTTCTGCAAACCTGCAATCCTTCGTCTAACAGAATATGCGCGATTAATTCAAGGTGCTGTTCTTCAGTTAATCTTTCAATGTCACCAAAGGGCAAAAGATTTGGGAAATTTTTATAAATTTTCCATTCAGTTCGCTTGCTGACTGCGTTTGCTTTCTTCAGTGCCTTTGTCAAGTCCGTTGTTTCGAAACGAAAACAGAAAGTCATTGACTTTCTGCATTACCCCCTGTAATTCATCATGGTCAATGTTTTCGTTCATTACATTGATGCGCTTGACCGGTTTATCATCGGGACCTTTTTCTTCGATGTACCATTCTTCAGGCGCACTTTCAAGGCAAACATTTAGCCTTGCAGCATCGAACATATAATCATTTTCTTGAACATTGATTGCATCGGGCGCAATCATATTTTCGAAACAAAGTTTTTGCTTTTCAGCAATGATTTTGAAACCGTCATGCGCAGTAGGTTTTCGGAAAGTAAATTCACGTCTTTCCGGTCCTACTTCGAAATCGGTTGTAACTGGTTTGAACATGTCAAGACCCTTTCTTAATTAAGATTAAGATGCTAGTTCGGACCGGTCGAACAATTGACGTGCCACACCTGAAAGTCTTGATGCGACAATCGTTTGCCCGGCAATGGTCCATGAAAGATTGTTCGTGTGTGCGGTGTCAAGCAAACAAAGTGTTGAACCTGTTTTCTTGTCAACCACGCGCCATAAAAACCCGTCCGAAAATATGAACCGGTCCGGTGTTGGTACAATAGCAATTTCTTTCAACGTCTTGCTGAATATCGTTGCCTTGTCTGCATTCCAGTTCACCGAAACTGAGTGGTACACGAATTCTTTAACGAAGTATTCACCGATTACCATAAGACCTTCGATATTGATTACTTCGTTTGCTTCAAAGTTCCGCATATAACCCATATTGTATTCACCGGCACGGGTGACTGCAATAACATTTATTTCACTTGCACTGGTTGATTTGTTCGGCATTGCAAACCCCCTTTATTATGTCAAGTTAGCTTGAACGGTTGATTGTAACCGTTGCAAGTTTGCCTTTTGACTGATGCTGAAGAAGTCCAACTCATCTGTGAACCAACTTGAAAACGAAATCAAACAAATCCCACCCTGTATATCCACTGAAACGGGTGAAAAAGCCTGACTTGACGGGTCACCGGGGTTCCTTACAAGGATTTCATCAATTGTTTCGAAACCACTTAAAAGCGAAGTGACAAGTGAAGCAATCGAACCGGGTGTCTGGACACGTGCCTTGCGACCTTTGAATCGTTGTTCAACGATTGTCTTGATATTCCATTCTACATGGTCCACGGCACCTTTTGGAAAAAGGACCCGATAAAATCGTTGTTCTGTTTGGGTATAAGTTGTCAATCCGTATGAAGTGACAAACTGACTTCGTGATTTATCGAACTTCGCAACTGTACACCCGGATTGAATAAGAACTTCACGGGCATCAATGTCATACTTCGTGACAAGTTCATCAATTGGAATTGTATTATTTGTCAACGGTTGGTCAAGACCGGACCCTGCATATTGCCCTGCCATGATAGCAGCATAATATGTGCTGTCATAAGTTTGAAGCACATCGTTTTGGTCATAGATTTTGACACCGGGACTTGCCATTGTGACATCAATAGTATTCAGTCTATGACATCTTGCAGCAACGTCCGCGACAACTTCATCATGCGGGTGACCGACAAATACGTGCCAACGTCCATTGTCATTTTCACGTTGCGATTTGACCCATGCAGAAACGGCAGCATGAACCGCTTGACTTGTGGACTGTACCAAGATTATACCTTTTCCAATAGCTTCTTGTTCAAGTTTATAAAGTGCATCAATATAATCCTGCGTACTGACTGGCGCATCACCGGTGTTGTTTTCACCACCGGACATATATGTGAAATATATGTTTTGTGGTGATGCGGTTGCACCCGGTTGTCTGGCAATTGTAATAAATGGGTCATCACGACTTACCCTTGAAATTATTGAACCAAGCACTGATTTAGTAACAAATGCCAAAAGTATGCTTTGCTCGGTAACCGCATCAAGATATTTGGTTTCAAGGCGCGGGTCTGCATTTTCTTCTATAAGGCATGTGTAACTTGGTTGTTAATTGATAAAACTGATTACCTGCGAAATACTTTCGTAATTCGGGTCCGTCAAATCAATATTCAAGTTATCACCGGTTACAGCGGTCACGGCAGTTTGCAAAAGTGTTGCATCGTCACCGGTTTTTGTAATGGTAATTGTTGCTGCCGTACCACTGCCGGTATATAAAATGCTGAAAGCATTTATAAGATTGTCATAACTATTTATGACTTCACGACCTTCGTCATCAACCTTCGAAACCGTAATCTTTTTACCTTCGGCAGTCCCGTCTTCAACTTTGACCCGGATATTATTACTATCTTTTCCGTATTCCCGGCTAGTTGCTACAAGAACGGCACTTGCACCGTCCGTCAAGATTAATGACGATTGTTTTGGTACACCAACACGGATAAAATCAACATAATTTGCGCCGATTACTTCAGGACTTGTCGAAGGTGTCCAACATAATCGCATCAAATCAAGAACAACACCGGTCCCAAGCAAATCTTTTGCTTTCAATGAATTGCGGAACCTTAAAATACTGTCAGGGTTCGGGTCACCACGTTTCACACCGTCACCAAGAATTACTATTTCATTGAAGTGTGTAGCTTTGGCATCACCTTCACTTTCAATAGTAGTTCGGATTGATGCTTTTGGTTCCCATACCGTCTTCTTGTACAGAGTTTCGAAGGAAACTGGCATTTTGACTACTCCTTTAGGCAGGTTGTTTTAATAATTCGTCAAGCATTTTTTTCCATTCTTTTTCGGTTTTCATCACGTCCGGGTGTTCACAATCCGGGTGTGTTTCCAAGACTGCCCGATGAATAGGACCTATTTGATTTGTCGTTACAAATTCATGAAACGACATAGGGAATTGATTTGGCATAATTAACCTTCCTTTTTTCTGCCGAATACGGCAAGTTCTTTTTTACCTGCAATCTTGTCGAAATCATATCCTAACAGGACTTCCATGTCAGATTTCAGTACGATTGTCGGTAAAATGTCACAATGAAGTTTATTTGGTAAAACTTTGACTTCAAGAAAATCTATACTAAGTTTTTCGCCTTGCGATAAAGTTGCAAAATCAACACTGTATTTCACTTCTTGTTTCAACTGGGCTAAATCAACATATAACCTGTTATAAGGTGGTATTGTTTTCGAAATATCAGCATTTAATCTTGGTGGTGATATTGCAACGGGGGTCAAATCTGCATTGATTACTGCGCTTGAATTTTTACCAACGACATAATCATGATACTTCGGTTCAAATGAATTCATGATTCTAACAAAATTCATAATGACATGGTTTTTGTAATCACTTGGAATATCCGGGTCTTCACTTTCGACCCATACATAAAGAATTAGATATGCCGGTCGTTTCTTTTCGTCTTCAAATAATCCCAAATCGGACCTTACAAATAAATTCCAAAAATATTCATCGGGTGTCATATCTGTAAAGGTTTCGACCACCGGAACACCAAAATTTTTCCAACTTAATACCGAACTGGTTGTATATTCAAGCGCAATTGCACCTTCAGTTGCGCCATACCATGAAATTTCAAGATTTGCCGGGTATGAACTTTTTGGGTCAAATGTTGTTATTTGCCCGGTCAAATAATTAATGCTGTATTCACCTGACAAACTGACTTGACCTATACCGACTTCAGTGACAAATACCGTGCCACCGTTTGTGATTACAACGCTTGACTTTCCAAGGGAACCTAATCCATTGTAATCATCATTCAAAACAAATCGTGCCTTGTCAATCCTTTGCTCAACGGACCTTAAATAAAATTGTGTATCCGATGCTGCCAAATGAGAAAAATCGTCCATGGTATCTTGATATTTTGAACGGATACTAAACATTTGATAGTCAATAGGCAATATTGCTTCATTTGGATTTGAAATCACATTGCCACGTTCAACCCTTGGAACAATCAAGTTTGCAGGACTTATTTGACCAATGTCCGCACCTTCGACTTGAAACATCTTGTTTTCAAGACTTTCATAGCTTGTGACTTGTTCGGTAACATTTGATTGAACTGCATCAATATAGTAATTTCTTGCATTGTTTTTCACATAGGTACAAAACATCGCATCAATATAATACACATGTCCGGGTGTAAGTAAAATATCAATGAAACTTGCTGAAAAAACAATAGTGCTGCTAACCTTTATTGTATTCCATTGACCGGCTACAAGTGGTTGATTTCGAATAAAGATTTGACCAACATCACTTGCGACCGTAACCTGTAAATTAAAGGCAATTGGTGCGTAAACACTGAATTCAAGATTAATTTCAGTGCCTTGCGCCAAGACTTCATCAAGCTCCATTCTTGCTATAGCATTCAAAACTGTGAAATCAGCTTTAATAGAATAATTACCGTCAAATACTTCTTTTTGACTTAGTGTGACCGCGCCGGTCCAACCGTCAATATTACCTTGTTCCGTACCACCAAAAGTTGTGACGGTCGTTGCGCAATTTTGTGCTGCTACATCAATAGTTTCATTTGGGTTGTCAGGTGTAATCCTGAATACCATACCCGAACATTCTGAATCCAATGTTGCTGTAAAACTGATTTCTTTCCATGAATTAAGGTTCAAGGGTGTTTCTTCAAGCAAGATTTGATTATCAACGGGGTTCGAAATTCTTATTGACCCGGAATAGTCTTCACAATAAATTGCAAGTGACATATCAACTTCTTGACCTTGAAGTATTGTCTGGTGACAAGTCATTCTTATTTCTTCAGGGGTCCCGTTATTTGGGACTTTGGCACTGTACTGACCTGAAAAAACAATTGCTTCACTGATTTCAATACTACTTTCAGCTTGCCAATCATCAATATTACTTTCTTCAGTTGTCAGTGAAGTGACTGATTGCTGTGGTGCCCTGTCAAAAATTGACGTAATTGTTTCAAGCGGTTTTTGACTTATCAATTTTGAAGGGTCATTGTAAATGTTAATATTCTTAATATCAACATACTCTGTCTTGCTATTCGACAACGGGTCCATAATATAAATTAATGACTTGTGAAACCTGTGAATTTCCGCGTCTTCAATGAAGAAAACACATTCCCTTTGTTGCAAACTTGCTGCAAAATTCTTTTGCATGAAAACTACATCGGCACGTGTTGCAATTCTATTTGTAAAATAAAGGTAGTCACCATAAAGTTCACCAACATTTTGCGTACCACCGTACATGCCATAAGTCACGTCCGCAAGTTTCCGGTCCACAAAATTAAAAGTAAACTTGTCAAGTTTTATGATGTCCTTCATTTTACTGGTACTTGGTTGCGAAACATAAGCTGTAATGTAAATGTAGTTTTCGTCAACACCAAGCAAAAATGCTTCACGATTTAAGTCATTGAAATTATAGGTTGTCGGTCCTTCATTCCAACCGGCTGAAGTCAAACTTGTGACCAAATCGCTTTTGTTCAACCGGCATAAATTTTTCGCACTACCGGTTGTCGAATAATCAAATCCGTAAAGATAACTTGCGTCACCAACCATTGTGATTGAAGTCGGCATAATAGGATTTATTGTTGCCGAACCTTTGCTTACGGTGTTGCCAACTACCAAAAAGGTTAAGTCAATTTCTTGCACATAAAATGTTGAAAATGATTCATAACCATAGAAAGCACTTGTTTCATCAACTACGAAATCAAAAAATGTGGTTACTGGAAGTGATTTAATAATTCTATTTACTGCATAGGGTGAAGTTCGGTTTCTTTCGTCAATTCGAAAACCACCACCACCAAGTTCGGTAACTGTATAAAGATAGTTGCCTTGAAAACGTGCCCGGATAATCCAATCTGTAGGGTGATTTGCGTCTTGCAATATTGCAGTACAATTCCCGGTGTCCAAATTAAAAATCTTTACTGCCTTCAAACTTTCATCGACAACAAAGGCTTTATTACTCCAAGTATCAATTGCAATATCAATCGGTTGACGTAAAAAATTATCGACTGCCGGGAAACCCGGTGTACCACCAAGGGTCCCGAACATTCC
>Ga0164310_10002716_pt1 | contig 10218 bp, 8 predicted proteins | sample GuaBasSedimGuay1_FD_121795 | JGI IMG/M metagenome (GOLD analysis project Ga0164310, IMG submission 121795) | Subseafloor sediment microbial communities from Guaymas Basin, Gulf of California, Mexico - Guay1, Core 4569-9, 0-3 cm | ecosystem: Environmental > Aquatic > Marine > Hydrothermal vents >... | reverse complement strand
GAAGAAGGCTATCTCGTCCCCGATCCGCAGAAGTTGAACCTCGACGGGTATGCTGCGTGGTGCTCTCTCCTCCCTGATCGCTTTCAAAGTCTCCTCCGCCCATTCAAGCTGGAGTCGCTTTTCGTGAGCGGGTCTGCCCTGAGCCTCGAGCCTTTGGATCTGCTCTTGAAGCGCTCGCAGTTCACGCTCGACATCCTCGGCCTTCGGTAGTTCGACAAGCGGCAGTTCAACACTCACCACCTGCGCTCTCACCCTCTCCACAGGCTTGGTCTTTATGCATTCCGCAACCTTGACCGCCTCGGCTGCGATGATCGTCCCGAACCTTCGGCACTCCTCGAGGTCGGCGTATCTGAATTGCGACCGGTCTTCGCTCAGCACTGCTATCTTGACGTCCCCTCCCGCGCCCGTTGCGAACATGGCCGTCACCCGACCGTCGTAGATCTTCTCGATCGTGCTCTGGACGTAACTGACGTAATCGCCCGAATAGAGCAGGTTGTCCCCGCCCAGTATGGAAGGATGCGAGGCGAAACTTACCAGTATGGCGATGGGCTTGCACTCAAGGTCGTCAACCCTCATCACCATCACATCGTGGTCAACGGGAGCATCCGGGTTAGGTCCCCACCGAACGCCCCTATCGGTGCGCTGCCACCGGTTGATGCTCACCCCTGCCTTGCCGACACCACAGCCGATCAGCGCCTTTCGCTTGTTCCGGTCAGCCATGAACACCGCACCTGCCACCTTCTTGCAAAGTTCCATCAGATATTCCCGCGACGCCCCGTCCTTTTCTGCTACGGCCGGCGAGGAGTGGGTGTGCGATGCGCTAAGGAGGACGTTCTTGCCGTCGATGCCAGCGAGCGATTCTATGCGGCTGCGAATCTCCTCAACCATCCAACCGGTGAAGTTGATTATGTCCGCCGTCACGATGGCGATGCGATCCTCGCCGTCGTCGAGCACGAGCGCCTTTGCGAGGAGTTCGTTCCCCACGCCGACGGCGGGCTTGAGGCGCAGATAATCGCCCATGTTATCGAAGCCCACGCTCGGGGTGATGTTGACCGTCGCTGTGCCAGCCGATATCGTTCTTACCATTGAGGTATCACCTCCCAGTTCATGCCTTTTCAAGAGGCGTGCCCTCCAAAGAGAGGAGCCATCGAGGACGCCTGATAAGCGGGCCACTTTCAAATCTTTGCTCAATCCTTCCCGTTCGCTCCAAGTGGTCCGTGCAACTTCTAATACATCCCCGAGCGACACAAATTCCGTAACTTCCTCCCACACCCCATTTCTGGAGCATGGCGTGACCTTCCACGATGAAACCGGAGGGAAATTCGTGGGTTTTCCTCCACGTCCTCGTGGACAACGTCCAGCAGAGTTTGCATGCCTCCTCCTCGCTACACTCCTGGAGGCGAACGTCGAACCTTAAGCCCGGACAATCACGGGCGAGGAAGGGCGAAACCCGTTTGTCCAGCCCGTGATAGCAGAGGCAACATTTTCCCATGTCAACATCGGCCCATTGCACTTCGTATCCCGCCACCTCGATCTCGACCACTTTTCCCTCACTAATGTGAGGGATGGCATCGGCGGGACAGCCTTCGACACAAGACATACATCTGTCGCAAATCGTGCCCGGGGGGACGACTGGATCGGGCTCGAGCGGGGCATCGGTTATTACCGCCGCTAACCTTTGACGAGGGCCGAATCTCTTCGTCAGGAAAACTTTTGACCACCCAATCTCGCCCAGCCCGGCGGCGAAAGCCGCAATGCGCACCTGCAACTCCACATCAGGAGGAGGAAAGTCTTCACGCAGAGACCTGCGGGGAGGCTGAGCCTCGGGAACGCCGGGATAGTAAGGGACTGCTTCGAACCCATGGTCCTCGATGAAGCACGCAACTTCGTAAACCACTTTGGGGATGAAAAAGGAGTTGAGCAAGCCATGATAGCCAAAATAGGTGTAACTAACCCAATTGGTCCCCTCCTCCACCCCTCGCAGTGTCCCCCTCGGAATGCGCAGGGCTATCACCACCACCGATTTCGCCTCGGGATAAATGCTTGCAGGGTGCATATGCGCAGGTGCTCCGTCAAATCGTTCGATCGAGGCAATACCCACCAAATCCGCTCCCCGTTCCAAAGCGAATCTCTTAACCTCTCCGGCCGAGAGCATCTTCTCGCTCCCCTCCGATGGGTCGGCCCGATTCATCCAAAGCCCATAAGGGACGGCGCCTGAAAGGGATTGAAAACCTTGAAGTAAGGCGTCCCCCTTTTTCCAAATGGTCGATACAGGAGCGCACACACAGGGCGGCTAACCTGTCGGGACCGCCGGCAGGATGGTAAAGGTTGGGGAGTGCCCCATTTTTGCATCCGGCGCATTTGTTCAAATCTAACTCTCCTACTACCATCGTCTTGTCACAAACGTTCATGACCTTTTCCCGCCCTGACAAAAATGCATTCAGGGGGCAGGAATTGACGCATTCCATGCATCGGTCACAGATTCGACCCTCGAAAATTGGGTCTGGAGTCAACGGAGCATCGGTTATGACCATCTGTAGCCTCTGGCGAGGCCCGAATTGAGGGGTGAGAAGGACGCCACAATATCCGATTTCTCCCAAGCCCGCGCGAACCGCCGCGTCCGTTAGGTCAGGAATGACGTTCGGAGGGGGTGCACCCTCACGCACAGGAACGCCCATGGGAGGGATGCCCACAGGCAGGGAGGGAAGAGGAACTGCCTCATAGCGATGGTCTTCGAGAAAACGAACCACGCTGTAAGTGGTTAAGGCCAAGAGGCGATTCTCCAACCAGTCATAGCCAAAAAGGCGATATATCTGGAATTGCGTTCCTTCCTCCACCCCTCGTAATGCCCCCCTTGGAATCCTTCTGCCGAGGACGACGACCGATTTCGCTTCGGGCAGTATCGAACGGGGATGCTTTTCCAGCGGAACCTCGTCAAAGCGCTCTATGTTTGCGATGCCCACCAAGTCCGCCCCGTTCCTCATTGCGTATTCTTTTAATTCGCTTACATTCATGGCATTTCCTCAAAGCATGTCGAGAGGCTAACGCTTTGTTGAATAACCTTCCTGGGCTGGATCGTCCTGAAGAATTGTCATTTTGGGTCACCTCGTCAATGCATGGGTATGCGCTCGCCTATGCCGAGCTTGCCATCAGCGTCCATCGGGATGAGGAGCGGCATCGCTTTCGGTTCAGGGCGGCCGGCTTTCGTCTTCAGGACAAGTTCACCATCAATAAAAACGTTTTCTGCCTTCCCAACGCGATACCTCTCAAACTTCGCACCTTCAGGCATGATGAAGGTGTTGTCGTAAATCTGGATGTAGTTGGGCATGCAGCCTTCAACGGGGATCCCGTTGTGCGTGCCGGAGCTCACGGAGATGGCGATCACGGGGCGAAAGGTGGTGCATGTCCGCAGGTTGCGAAAGACGTTGTGGCGGACGATTCCCGAACCATCGCGAATGCCAATACCGTGACGAAGGTTTTCAAAGATGTTGCACTCAACCACGAAAGTCCCGTCCATTCCGGGATGCGTATCCACCGCGCACAGTTCGTAAGTTGACTCGTCGTTGCTCCCCACGCTGTTGTGAACGAACTCCCAGTGCGTCTTCCTGAAGTCTGGCTTATGGACGTATCTGCCCAGGCGCTTCGGGCTGCCCCAATCGAGCGCACCGTTGGACGTAAGGCTGTGGCGGTTCTGGTAGAACTCGCTGTCCATGACGAGCACATACGCCCCCGAGTGGATTGCGACGCCGTAGCCGAGCCCGTCGCGCAGGTTGTGATGGATGATGCAGTGGTCAACCTGCCCCGTCGCCTCGCTGCCGAAGCTCAGAGCGTAGGAAAAGCCGAGCAGCTCGCAGTGGTCGATGCGAACATTTTGCCCGCCGTTCACCACGATCCCGCGGGTGTTGTTAGAGGTATCCGCCGTCGTATCGGCGCCTGAGAGTTTGAGCCGGGTGAAGCGGACGTTGTGGCCTTCCACGACGAAGAGCCGGACTTCTTCGTGGGCTGCTTGGCAGACGGTCCTGGACCCCTCCCCGATGAGCGTCAGCCCGCCCGGCAGGTCTACCCTCTTGTCGAACACATATAGTCCGGCGGGAAGGAAGACCGCTCGGATGCCCTCCTCCGCCGCTTGCCGGCAGGCGTCCTGGACGTCGTCGGCGGTGTATCCCTCCACGGCGATGCATCGGGCGAGCAGCGTCCTCTCCCCCTCGCTTAGGGGCACGTCCGGTCCCACAGGGCCTCGAGGGCCCGGGACGACCTCGCCCCACATCTCACAGACCAATACAGCGACCATCAGCATCCATGTCATCTTCCATTCCCCACGCTCGAAGCCACGCCGGGGTGGACGATGGAGCCCTCGTGGACGTTTAAGCCCCTCCTCAGGGAGTCGTCCTCCTCAAGCGCCCGATGTATCCCCATGTTCGCTATCTTCCTGACGTACGGCAGGGTGACGTCCGTCAGGGCGGGCGTGCTGGTTCTGGGAACGGCGGCGGGCATGTTCGGAACTCCGTAGTGGACGACCCCGTGGACCACATAAGTGGGCGAACTGTGGGTCGTAGGACGGCTCGTCTCCACACATCCACCCTGATCAACAGCCACATCTATAACTGCCGCCCCATCCTTCATAGATCCGACCGTCTCCTCGTCCACCAGGACGGACGCCCTCTCCCCAACCCTGTGAACGCACCCTATAACCAGGTCAGCCTCCAGCACGGCGCGTTTGACGTTATCCGGGGTGGAGTTGAGCGTGAGCAGGCGCCCGTGCAGGACGTCCTCCAGATGGCGAAGCTTGCGGGCGTCCACGTCCAGGACGGACACGTTTGCGCCCATCCCCACAGCTATCCTCGCGGCGTTGCTCCCGACGGTCCCCGCTCCCAATATGACCACGTTGGCCGGCGGAACCCCGGGGATGCCCCCCAGGAGGACCCCCTCACCGCCGTCGGACTCGAGCAGCCTCGCACCTATCTGCACCGCCATCCTGCCCGCTATCTCGCTCATCGGCGTCAGAAGGGGAAGGGAGCCGTCTTCAAGCTCGACCGTCTCGTATGCGATGGCGGTGACGCCGCCTTCAGCCAGCTTCCACGCCAGCTCGGGGGCGGCGGCCAGGTGAAGGTATGCGAACAGTATCAGCCCCTCTCGGAGGAAACCGTATTCCGAGGGCTGCGGCTCCTTAACCTTCACGATCATATCCGCCCTTCCCCACACCTCCTCGGCGCTCGGGACCACCTCGGCTCCAGCTTCTTTGAACTCTCCGTCGGATATGCCGCTGAGCCTTCCCGCGCCCTCCTCAACTATCACGTGATGCCCGTCCGAGACGAGCAGGCGCACCCCTGAGGGCCTCATGCCCACCCGCCTCTCGCCCTCTTTGATCTCCTTCGGAATCCCTATTACCATACCTTTCACCCCCTCACCAGAGGTCGTCGGCGGGATGATGCCATGGAACGCTCGGAAAAAGAGCGTTCAAAATGGACATCACACGCTCATCCACCTTCGGTTCAACGGAGAGGAGACCCTCAAGATACGCCTCCCAAGGGGCAACGGCGCCGCATAAGATCCGCACGAGCACATCCTGCGGCATGAAGACCTTCACATCCGCCGTTCCCCTCTCCTCAACGCTCACCACATCGTCCACCCTCAAAAGCCCCTCCTGAACGGGCGTGCGCAACCGTATCACCCCCTTCCACCTCGGCGCCCCTTTCAACCTGAGATTGAAAAGCGGGACGAGAGCATCAAGCAGCCCTCCAAGGTCAAGTATGCACACCTTCAACACCCTCTGTTCCGTGAACCTGTATCCCTCCTCCACGAGCAGCTCCGCCGAGAATTCGTCCTGCGGCGACAGCCAGAAATGGGCGACATCCACACCTCTGGACAGCAGATGGTTCTCAAGGGTGTGAAGGAGCGCCCTGGCTATCTCCTTCCGCCTCCGAGACGGTCTGACATAAAGTTCCGAGACGAGCCCGACCCACTGGCGGAAGCAGGCGGACCATCCCTGAACCTCGCCATCATCCTCGGCGATGAATATGGATTCCGTCTCCTTTCTCATCTCCATCCATCTTTGAGGCGTCTTCCTCCTCCAGCCGAAGAAGCGGACATAGAGCTCCTCAAAGATGCGTATCAGCTCCCTCTCGTCACCGCTGCGGTAGCCTCTGACGTCCACCTTGTGCTCTTGAGCCCTCCTTTCAAGCCTCTTTTCAAACCTCCCCGGCTTGCACACCGTCACGTAGCCCGCTTTGGAGTAAAGCCTCCTCGCCACGTTTCCCAGGTTCGTGGAGACCGCCGAGCACGGATAGCCCCTCCGCAGGGCGAGCCTTTTCGCCTCCTCCATCATCCTTGAGGCGATGCCCATCCTGCGGAACTCCTCCTTCGTCTCCACGCCGGCTATCCCTGCGATGCGCACATAAACCCCTTCCGCCCAGTGAAGCTCTACGTCGGGGACCATCACCTGACCGACCTTCTCATCGTCCACGAAGGCGTGGACGGCGGAGCTGTTAACCTTGTAGACAACCCTCAAGCCCGCATCCCCCCTTTGCGATGGAACTGGCACGCTATCTCGCTCGGTCGTCGCCAGACCACCCTATCGCCGAACCGCGAGCGCAGCCTTTCTATCAACCTCTGGAACGCCTCCCAGCCGAGCCCCGTCTGCGGGTTCAACCCCTGCCAGTGCATGTGGAAGAGCGCCATGAATGAACCCGCCTTTATCATCCTCGCAAGGTGGCCATCCCCTTTCTCGTCGATGTAATGGTCGACATCCACCCAATCGGGGCTGTTCCGCCAGGATGCGAGATAGTCCCACACGCCCGAAGGCGTCTCGTAGACGCCGAAATCCCCCCTCACCTCCCTCGGACGCGGCGCCATGGTGGGATGACCTTCCTCAATGGTGGCGAAAACAGGGATCACGGCGTTCGGAAACTCGCCCGCTTCTGCCAGCTCAAGCAGAGCCTTGTAAACGTTTATGTTCATCTTCGGATGGGTCCCCGGGGTTGAAACCCCCGTGTAACGGATGCCGAGCTCGCGACCGACCCTTACCGTGTTCAGGAAGTAATCCCTGTATTCGTCGACCGAAACGGAGGGGTCATCCAGCCATTCCATCTCCGTGGGACCGTCCGATAGGGTCATCTTTGAGAAATCGAACAGCCTCCCGTGGGTCATTATCTCCATGTGCGGGTCAACGGGGTATTCGCCCAACCTTCCTATGGCTTCGGCGAACCTGCGCTCGTGCTCGTTTTGCGGGCGTGTGAGAAGCCTTCCGAACATGGCGGGTATGACCGAGACAGCTCCGGCAAGCCCCTCTTCCCTGACGAAATCGAGCACCTCAATCAGAGCTGAGGAGTCTATCCGGACGAGTTCGCCCTCTTCCCCCTCAACATACGGGGAGAGATCGTCGAGGAAGAAGCTGACATACGTGTGCATGACACTTCACCCCTAAAACCTGTTACCCCACCTCTCACGGTGGACTATCTCCTCAAGTTTCTTCCTGCGAACGCCCTTCCCCTTCTCGGCCGGGTATCCTATGGAGATGATGGCGATCGGCTTGACCCCCTCCGGGAGGGAGAGGGCTTCCGCGACAGCCTCGTCATCGAAACTTCCTATCCAGCACGTCCCAAGACCTAACTCGTATGCTTTCAGGAGGATGTTTTGGATCGCTGCGGACGCCTCCTGCATGGCGTAAAGCTCCCTGTCCCGTTCGCTCGCCCCTCTGAGGTCTATGCAGACCACGATGTCCACCGGAGCTGCCGCCGCTTGAGGCTGCGGTCTGCCGCCCGGTTCGCCTCTTGCGAGGATCTCCTTCGTCGCCTTGTCCCTCACCACGATGAAGTTCCACCGCTCGTTCACGCGCGGCGCCCAGTATGCGGCTTCAAGGAGCGCCCTTATCTGCTCATCCGAGACATCCCGGTCGGTGTACCTCCTTATGCTTCGCCTTCCCGTTATAGTCTGTTGAAGTTCCATCTTGTGCACCTCCCCTTCGTGATGGGTCAGGGATGGACATGACGAGCTTCAGGGCGGCCTTCATCACCTTCCCGCCGGCACGCCGCCTCCTCGTAGCCGACGCCCGCTTTCACGATCAGGGGCGCTTCCGAGAACCTGGAAAACAGCACATCCTGGGATTCAGGTCGAACGGGTAAGGCTGACATACCCGTATTCCTCCAGCCTCCTGAAAGGCTCAAGTAGGCTGACGCCGTCCAGGTCAAGCTCGCATTCCACCAACTCCTCTATCTCCGCCACGCTCCTCCTCCCGTCCGCCCAGTATAGCGCCCTTGTTATGGCCCCGCCGGTCGCTTTGCAGCGTTTGCACGTCTCATCCCATTCGTTCCGCTCTTCGTCGGGTATACGGGTCCCCAGGAACTCTCCGATGACCTTCCGCTTCGGGACGTATCGAGAGGCCTCGTCCTTGCATGGGCTCCTTCTGCGACGCGGGGCCTTCGCGGGAGCGCCGAGCATCCCCGCTCCCTGGCAGAACGCCGCTTCGGCGCTCTCTTTGAGCATCCCCTTGAGCTTCCTGAGAGCGCTCCGAACCCTCCTTCGCTCGACGTCGACGACCCTCAGGACGGAATCCATCGCCATCTCGTATCTGAGCCGTGTGTATTCCAGCCTCCTCCAGAGCCATCTTAGGTCCTTCCCTTCGTTCACCGCCCTCCTCACATCGTCCATCATCGCACGGTGCGCATCGAATAGAACTTCCCTTGCAAGCCACAAGGCCTCCTTCGCGCCGGCGTTTGCGATGAAATAGACGTATGCCGCCACCGCCTCTCCGATCCACTTCAGCTTTTCGGGGTCGAGCTTGTCAGGCGTGTCGGCGCAGGTGTGGTAGAAGGTGTAGGGATACTCTATAAGCAACGGGCAGGGTATCCCTATCATCGGGTCGGAGATGATGTTGTCGGCGCGCACGTAATCCCTCTCGCGCACGTTCACAAGCAGCTTCTCCCTGCGCAACTGCTCCTTGAGGATGAGCCAGAGGAGGGTATCGGTGAAGGAGCTTTGGGCGTGCGGGTTGTGTGAGAGTTCCAAGGCGGCTCGGCAGATCGACTCGCGCCCTCCGACCGAATCGAGGGTTATCCCGGCGACGGCCCTTTTGAACATCCCGGGATGCTCGACCACGGCCGCCATCGTCCCCATGCACTCGTAAGTGAAGACCATCCTTATTCCGCGCCTGGGACGCTCAAGCTTGCCTTCCTCGATCAACTGGTTCAGGCATCTGAGCACCTCCATCGCAAGCCCGCATCCGCTGGCATCGTCTATCGCCCCCACCTCGCACAGATGCCCGTTTATGAGCACCTCCTCTCCGGTCCTTCCTGGTATGAAGCCCGTGACCACCGGGATTGTCCCGTCGTAGAAGCGTGCGTCCACACGGGCATGTAGCACGACCCCCTTTTCCTTTTCGATAATCTCCCTCAGCCACCGCCCCTGCCTTTGGGTGAGCACGAACCCCCAGCACGGTTCGTCCCCCTTCTTCATCCCCCATCCGCCCTTCTCCGTGCTGAACCTCTCCCACAGCCTGACATCTGGAAGCTCCATAGGGGGTCTGCATCCTTCGTATGTGGGCAGGTAGTCGGATATGAGCCCCAGGGCGCCTCGCTTCATCGCCTCTTTCCTCGAGTATCTCGCCGAGTCCGACGTGAATACTATCTTGCCGGATACATCTATGCCCTCGTAGTCCTCGGCCCTCCTGCCGCCTTCGACGAGCACGACCTCGGCCTTGACCCCCTCCGGCGGGGTGGGCTTGCTGTAGACTATCAGGGAGCACGGATCGTCCCTGTATTCGCAAAGCACAACCTCGCCCCTTCCTTCCGAAGGGAGAAGGGTGAGCTTTGCGGACTTTGCGTCCCACGCCACGGGGACTATCCAGTCGCCGTACGTGCTCTCACCGTCGGCCGGGACGGTGAGGACCTCAGCCTCAAGCCCGTATTCCAGGAGCTTTGAGACGCAATATTCGGCGGCTTCGTGGTGCCTATCGAACGACGACCAGCGGTCGTGGTCGTGGATGTGGGCTATCATGTCTAAGGCGTTTGCCCCGGACAGGTAAGGCGAGACGGTCTCTAAGAGATGCTCGATCACCTTCATCACCTCCCCAATTTTGTGATAGATCCGTCAGGTCCGCAGGAGGGCGCCCTTTATCACGCCCAGGCATATCTGAACCACCACCTCGGTCTCCCTCACGATGGCGTGGGTGCCGGAGCGGTTGCCGGAAAGCTCCACGAGTATCGGGGCGCCCGTGCCCCTCAT
>Ga0164310_10002715_pt1 | contig 10221 bp, 14 predicted proteins | sample GuaBasSedimGuay1_FD_121795 | JGI IMG/M metagenome (GOLD analysis project Ga0164310, IMG submission 121795) | Subseafloor sediment microbial communities from Guaymas Basin, Gulf of California, Mexico - Guay1, Core 4569-9, 0-3 cm | ecosystem: Environmental > Aquatic > Marine > Hydrothermal vents... | reverse complement strand
TTATGAAGGTGCCTTATATGCTCATTGTGGGTGAGAAGGAGGAGAAAGAAGGTTTAGTATCAGTGAGAGTGCGTAAGAGGGGGAACATTGGAACAGTGCACCTAAATGAGTTCATAGATAATATAAAGAGCGAAATTGAGAGCAAAAGCACACCCAGTATGTTAAAAAAAGAGTGAATACCTATATGCCATTTTCTCTTGCAATTATAATCAGATATTTTTACGATTGATACTGATGGAAGATAATGTATTTGACATCATAGCAGACCTATACGATATAACCAGCCCGCTGAAGGAGGACATCAGTTTCTGGCTGAATATGGCTGAGGAATATGGTGACCCGATACTGGAATTGGGATGTGGAACGGGACGAATTCTCATACCACTTGCGGAGAAGGGCTACAATGTTGTAGGGCTTGATATATCAAAATCCATGCTGAACATACTAAAGTCAAAGGTTGACAACCTCCCAAACAGGGTAAGGGAGAAGATTGAGATTGTAAGAGGCGACTTCAGGGAATTCAAGATTGACAGAGAGTTCTCCATAGTATTCTCCGCCTACAGCACACTCTACAGCGCCACCACACAGGAAGAGCAGTTATCAACCATTAGAAATGCATATAAGCACCTGAAGGAGCACGGGGTGCTCATCACCGCCCAGTTCAATCCCGACATCAAGCGTATTGCTGAAAACGCCAGATTTATGACACTTGACTTTTCATACCAGGACCCCAACGGAGAATTGATAATCACTAGAACATCCCAGACACAATATTACCCAATAGAGCAGACCCTTAAATCAATTCAGGTATATGACTTGAAAGAGCAGAGAAAACCACTGGAGAGATACAATATTGAACTCAATCTGAGATACATATACCCATCAGAAATGCGCCTGATGCTTGCACATTGTAATTTTGAGATTGTTGACGAATTTGGTGACTATAACCTATCCCCCCTTAAGGATAAATCCCCAAATATGATCTTTGTGGCAAGAAAGAGACAGTCATAACCCCCTGTTATGATAGAACTAACTTTATAGGTATATGGAGGTGTAGTGGTCTATAACAAACCCACATACAGAAGAAAGAGAGAGAAACACAGAATAAACGAAATAATAAGGGTAAAAAGAGTTCGTTTGATTGACCAAACCGGCAAACAAATAGGCATCGTTGATACCAGAAAGGCGCTTGATATGGCAAGAAGCCAGGGTCTTGACCTGGTTGAGGTATCACCGAATACAAACCCACCCGTCTGCAGGATAATGGACTATGGAAAGTATAAGTATCAACTGGCTAAGAAAGAGAAGAGCCAGCGTAAAGCCCAGAGACAGACATCAGTAAAAGAGGTCAAGTTCAGATTGAAAACTGACGAACACGACTACAACTTCAAATTGAAACACATATTGCGCTTCCTTGAGGGCAGGCATAAGGTGAAGATAACAATATGGTTCAGAGGAAGGGAGATGGCACACACCGAGAAGGGCAAGGAGATAATAGATAGAATCCTGAATGACCTGGGCGACGGGATTCAGATTGACCAGGAGGCGAAACTGGAGGGGCGAAATATGAGCATTATAGTATCACCAAAGCCGGGGGCAACATTTCTGGAGGAGGAGAAGGAAGAAGAATCCTGATATAGAATATCAATTTAAGAAGACACAGATATGGATGTGACCAGAGACCAGCAAAAGAGTTTATTTAAGAAAGAATTGTCATCTAATAATAGTCCAGAATTGCTAATCAAGGATACGGATGAAAAGCAAAAATACTCTTTAGAAGAGATAAGAGATAAGGTTATCTGGGGAGATGCTTTTAGTGTATTGGGAAAGATAGAAGACGAAGTATTTGATATGGTCTTCATTGACCCGCCATATTTTCTGCAATTGCCAAAGAAAGAATTAAAGAGATGGACGGTAAAAACAGTTGTTGAAGGCGTCAATGATGAATGGGACAAGTTCTCATTAGTAAGTAGGATTATGAAACCTTTGAAAATAAAGATTGAACCAAAAACAAGCCCAAAAAAGATAAGAGAGAATATATGAAATTGGATGTATAGAAATGGTAACCAAAGTTGATGCAATAAAAAGAGTTTTAAAAGAATTCGGTGGGGTTGCGACCCTGGACCAAATCTATGAAAATATTGAGAAGTACTATCCTTCCGCTAAAGCAAGCAAATATTGGAAAGCAGGGATAAGGGGAGTAGTAAACAGAGAAATAGGAAAAGAAAAGAATTTTAAAAGAATAGGATTGGGAATTTATGCTCTTAAAGAATATGAGGAAGAACCAAAGCCAACTGTAAAAGATAAAAAAAGAATGCACTCGTATATAGAGGGCATTTGTTTAGAAATTGGTAAATTCAAAAACTTTGATGTTTATACCCCAGATAAAAATGCCTTATTTAAAGATAAAATAAAATTAATTGACATTGCTACAATAAATTGTGTTCCAAATTTCACTTATAGAGAAATTGTTGATATTGTTAAAAGGATAGATGTTATATGGTTCAATAAGAAAGGTTTTCAATTCCCGCAAAGAGTTTTTGAAATAGTTGACGCAATTGGAACACTCTCTGAAGCATTAAATAGAATTATTCAACTACTACCTTTCAATACAGAATTTGTAGTTGTTGGTCCTGAAAAATACCGAGAAAAATTTATAAATAAAATAGAAAAAGAACCTTATTTAAGATTTAAAGAAAGATTTGACTATAAGGATTATAATTTGGTTCTTAAATTGTATGAAAGCTCTTATAAATATAATAAAGTAGAAAAAGAGTTTTTCAAAAGGTCTATATAAAAATCAAAATACCACAATCACATAATATGACATAGAATCAGCACTATTGCAAATCAGTGAAAATATTGAGAAGAAATTTGATAAGATAAAAGATAGAATCTTCAGAATTGTAAGGTCCCATGACCCATAAAACTATGCTCTTTTAGGTTCAACTATTTTTTCTCAAACTTGCCCAAACATTTATTCTCTCTTCTTTCTTACCCCCTCAATCTTCCTCTGGTATTCTATTACCTTCTCTGCTATACCATCAAACGCATTTTTGAATTCATCATCATCCCTTACCGCAAGTTTACCCTCATCTGCAAGGGCAACCACCTCTGGCTTAAATGGTAAGCGACCTATAACCGGAACACCCATCTCCTTATACAATGTATCCGCTCCCCTTCCCGGAAATAGCTCTATTCGCTCACCACAGTGGGGGCAGGTCATATAGCTCATATTCTCCACCGCCCCAATCACCGGCATACCCACCGTCCTGGAAAAGGTTACCGAGCGACCAACATTGCCCACCGACAAATCCTGTGGTGTAGTCACCACAATAGAGCCACGAGCACCAAGAAGGAGCTGAGCCACCGACAGGGGTTCGTCGCCTGTCCCAGGTGGCGAATCTACCACCAGCATGTCAATATCACCCCAGGCAACATCCCCAAGAAACTGCCTTATGGCACCTGCCTTCATCGGTCCCCTCCATATCACACTATCGTCGCCTTTCATAAAGAAGCCGATGGAAATAACCTCAAGACCATCGGTGTATCTAACCGGCATTATCTGATTATCCCTAATCTCTATCTTCACACCCTCAAGACCCATCAACTTCGGTATGCTGGGACCATGTATGTCCACATCCACCAAACCGACTCTGTAATCCATCTGCGAAAGCGTAAATGCAAGATTGGTGGCGACGAAGCTCTTGCCCACACCACCCTTACCGCTTAGGACAAGAAGGCGCAATTTCACTCCGGCAAACTTATCTACAATCCTCTTCCTCTGCTCATACGACCTGTCGTCCTCACCCTTAAAACGCTTCACCTCAAACTTATTATTACCAAAACTTCCTTTTTCAGTCATCAAAGCAACCTCCTGACAATGAACAAAATTACTATTTTCTCTTTGGAAACCAACCCTTCTCTACCCGCTTCCTCTGAAGTATCAGTTCATAAGCAGAAAAACCTACAAGTGCTCCAAGAATACCAAACATTATTGATACTACATCATCATTAAAAAGGGTAGAAACAAATAAAAGTAATAATCCAAAAACAGCAAAAACAACCCATAATCTATATGATAGGTGATATTCTACTTTTATTATAAGAATATGTAATAAGCCAATTAGTAAAATAATACCAATTCCAAATATAATACCTGTAAAATTCATAGCATAAACCTTATAAAAATATTATGAGCGGGATTAGGAGATTATCCCTCAGCAATCTTCTTTACAACATCATCCACAATACTTGATATAACACTATTATCAACCTTTAAACCATTCCTTTCTCCTTGATTATCCCCAACTTTAGTATCTTGGGACCCTAACTTATTATTCACCGGTTTACCACAGACACCACAATTAGAACAACGCTTTTCAATCTCCCCAACCTCAACAGTCCCACCAGAAACCTCTGCCAGTTTCTTAAGTTCCTCCTCGCCAAGTGGTCTTGCCCCTCCCAGTTGCCTGGCGATAAGCGATACCTTTGCCAGATGCTCAATTCGCTCCAGAACATAATACGCTTCAAATACATCCTCCCCAATTGTAAGCGTCCCATGGTTTGCCAGCAAGATTGCATTATTCTTCTCAAGATGTGGCGAGACGACCTCCGCAAGTTCATCAGTGGATGGGGTGGCGTAAGAGGCAAGAGGGATGCTTCCGATGCTTATCACCACCTCAGGCAATATACAGATTGTAAGTGGTATCCTGGCGACTGCAAAGCCAGTTGCATAGGGCGGGTGAGCATGAACCACCGCCCCCACATCATCTCGCTTTCTATAGACCTCAAGATGCAGTTTTATCTCCGATGACGGCTTGCTTGTGCCCGCAATCACTTCACCGCTCATATCACACATTATAATGTCATCCGGCTCAAGGAAACCCTTGCTCACCCCAGCGGGCGTAATGAGTAAACGCCTGTTGTCAATCTTGATGGAGATATTACCATCATTTGAAGCGATAAAACCCTTTGCATACATCCGCCTGCCTATCTCACATATCTGGGTGCGGGCTATATGAACCTGTGGTGAAGTAATCGCCATCTAACTACCTGAAATCAATCAAATGTTCATCAACCTTACCGACTATCAGGGTTCTGGAGGGGATTCTATCCGCCTTCATCAACTGTCTCACCGAGTTTCCCTCATCCATGACCAGAACTATCTCGCCGGGACCAGCATCAACCCTGTCAATAGCAATGGTTGATGAGCCATACATCCTTAATGTCTTCAATTCTATGGGTCTCACCATCATCAGTTTAGCACCCTTAAAATGCTTATTCTTCTCCGTTGCTACAATATCTCCGACTACCCTTCCCAGCCACATATCTAATACCTGCTCCAGTATGGTGAGGGTATATAAAGAACAAAATCAAGAGCACTCGCCTCGCTTTCCACCTCAATCCTGTCTCCCGGCAGGTCCGGATACTCTACGGTGAACGCCTTGAGACCATACCCCTGAGCCGCTTTTAGTATCCTGGTTTTCGCCTCGGTGGTGCGCGACCCTGTCCTCACCCTGTGGTTGTCCCACCACACGCCCTCCATAGCGAAGCCGTCAATATTACAGACGATGTCGTCCCTCTTCAGAATATCACCACCCCCGAATACCACAATAGGGGAATCTATAAAATCGCCTCTGAATCTGTCAACCACATCTGATATCAGGTCCAGAAGTTCAGAACGGTGCTCCTCATACATTCTATATGGAAGTTCAGCATCAATAAAGATGCCGTCAAAACCCTTGGTCATCACATCCTCTTCTATATAATCACCTAATTCATTACGCCAGCCAGGGCACTGCCAGACCCTAATGGCATGACCCAGACGAACCTTACCCACCACCCCCAGAATCCAGGGTCTGAAGTTGACCTTGAACCATAAGGGGCTGTCGTTAAAGACCATACCTATGGGGATATGAGCAAGGGTGGTAATGTCCGCCTCATTGAGGTCTGAAATAGCATTCTCAGTGTAAAGGTCGGGGTCAAGAACAATGATATCAGGGGCTATCTCTTTAATGGTCTCAGTGTCTAGATACTCACCATATACCCAGAGCCATGAGGAGCCGGTGAGTTGGGGAAGGGCAAGTGATATAGACGAGACGGATGCTACTAGCAATAATGAGATGTATATTGACCCTATGATTCTATCTATATTATTCATTATACCTCACCTCAAGGTTATCAACTATGCCCACGATGGCGGAATCTACTGGTGCAAATGGGTCATCAAGTGGAAGGGATGCCTCACGCCCCGAGACCCAGATAACGGTGCTCTTGGGACCCGCTCTCACCGTATCCAGCGCCAGTATTGGGTCACCCTCCGGCTTCCCATCATCATCTATCGGTTGCAGAATGAGTATCTTATACGACTTTATGGAGTCAACCTTTCTGGTTGAGACGCACCTTCCTATGACCCTGCCCAGTTTCACCTTCGCTTACCCCCGCCCTTTTTGACAACTTTCCGTTTAACATCCCCCTCTGCCTTCATTACTGTCTTGGGTTTGGTAATCTCCAAACCCTCCTTTAGATAGGTAAATTTACCACCAACCTCAAGCGAATCTACAATGCCCATAATAACAGTATCCACCGGTCTGTCTTTGGTGAGGGCGGTCTGCCTTGCGGATGAACCTGAGGCGGTCATAACCACCTCCCCCTCGCCAGCCCCAACCGCATCAACAGCCACCAGAACATTCCGCTTATAGTCAACATCAATGGGATTTCCATACAGGTCACAGGGAGCAACAATGAGGAGTTTCATACCACCCATCTTCTCATCCTTCACCGTTGAGACCACACTACCAATAACACGCATTAACTTCATCTAATACCCTCCGCATTATGATTTTATCTAAATTCATCGCCTTTAGCAATAAATATACTCATAACACTTAACTCTATGTTAATCTGTTAATTATCACCTCAAACTGGGGATACTCATAGACCATTTTCTCCCTTTCAGCAAGTTCAAAATCATCTGGGTTGTAAGCAGGCGCCATTGTAGTGCCCATAAAAGCAAAGTCAACTCCACCCTCAAGCCACGAACCCTGCCACACACCTGCGGGAACCAACACCTGTGGTCTCTGACCGATGGCAAGGTCCACTCCCAGTGTTATCACCTCGCCAATTCCATCAGGATAGAGCAGAAGCATTCTGAGCGGACCACCCAGATAAAGGTGGTATATCTCATCCGACCTCAGGCGGTGAAGTCGGGAGACCCTCCTACCAGCCAATAGGTAATAGATTGCACTAAAAAGCTCCCTCACATCTCCCTCTTCAAGATTTATCTGCCTTCCATCCAGAACAATCGGTGACCGATATGTCTCTACATAATAACCACCCTCTGGAAATAGTGGCTTTAGACCCATTAAGTTAATAATCTCATCTGCGGTTATCATCACTAATACCTCCATTAAATGCACATATACTCAAGTATATACATTTTTTATATTAAAATCTACATACTATGGTCAAAAAACCACCAAAGGTAGCAATCGTGGGAAGACCGAATGTGGGTAAATCAACCCTCTTTCGCCTTCTGACCAGAAAGAGGGTTATAATAAGCCCCATACCCCACACCACCAGAGACCGTATCAGCGCCCTCTGGCAGATTAACGATGGCTTCGTTGAACTTATGGATATGGGTGGGTGGACAGAGAAGGGGGATGCCCTCGTAAAACACATTATAGAGCAGATTGAACAAGCCCTATCAGACCTGGATTTAATTATATTCATGGTTGACAAAACAGCGGGATTAAATCCCGACGACATTGCACTTGCTGAGCTCCTGAGAAGGACAGATAAACCCGTAATACTGGTAGTTAACAAGGTTGACAGGGAGAGCGAGGAGGCGAATGCTTATGAGTTCGCTTCACTGGGCTTTGACAGGTTAATACCCATATCAGCAAAGGGTCGCAGAAATATCTCGGAATTGACCTATGCGGTAAAAGAAGTTATAGGGTGTCTGCCTACCAGAAGCGAGATAGAGGAAGACATCAGGGTGGCGATTGTAGGTAAGCCAAATGTGGGTAAATCATCAATATTGAATGCCATACTGGGCGAGGAGCGGGTGTTGGTAGATAGTGCCCCTGGCACCACACGAGATACTATAGATACCTATCTGAAATATCATGGAGAGAGCATCACCCTGATAGATACCGCAGGGCTTAGAAGGAAGGCGAGGGTGAAGAAGGCAGACCAGATTGAATGGCTCTCGGTCAGGCGAGCCATAGACGCAATAGAACGCTCTGATGTCTGCCTGCTCATACTTGACGCACTGGAGCCGATAACCCACCAGGATAAGACCATAGCCAGCTACACCAGAGATATGGGTAAGGGTTGTATTTTATGTGTAAACAAGATAGACCTAATACAAGAGATGACATCCAGATTGAAAGACGAGATAGAACTGAATGTCAGAAAACATATGAGATTCATACCCTATGCCCCAGTAATACTCACCTCCGCAGTCAGGAGGAAGAACATCAATAGGTTGTTGAAAACCATCCTCTCAATCCACCAGAACTGGAAGAGGAGGATAAATACCTCCGAACTGAACAATATTGAAATTGAACCGATTACCATAAAGGGGAAGGAAAGGAGGGTCTATTATATGGCACAGGTTGATACCAGACCACCGAAATTTATGATTGCCTCTAACTTCAGTGATAAACCACACTTCTCCTATAAGAGATATGTAGAGAACAGAATTAGGAATAATTTTGATTTTACTGGGACACCCATTATATTAAAATTCAAGAAAAGATGATGAAGTTAGCAATTGCATTTATAATTTCGTATCTGGTTGGAGCAATACCCTTCTCGTTGATAATTGGTATTATCTTCGGCGGGGTGGATATAAGGAAGATTGGTAGTGGTAATATTGGCTCAACCAATCTTGCGAGGGCTATGGGCTATAGATGGGGAATTCTTGCCTTTCTTATTGATGTTGCAAAGGGTGCTCTTCCCGTTTTAATACTTCCCAATACCCTTGGGTTGAGTGGTTCTCTCGGCGGTGTTGTTTGTGCTGTGGGTGCTATCATCGGACATATGGTGCCTGTATATCTCGCCTTCAGAGGGGGAAAGGGGGTCGCCACCGCCCTGGGCGCAATGGTCGCCCTTACACCTATCCCTGCAATTATATGCTTCACAATATTCATCATCGTAGTGGCATTCACCAGATTCGTATCTCTCGGCTCAATTACCGCAACATCCCTCCTTCCCCCTATTTTCATCCTCTACAACCACCTATCAGGCAAACCCACCGACATCCCGATAATCACACTGACCCTCATAATTGCCATAGGGGTTGTTATTTCCCATAAATCAAATATATCCCGCCTTCTATCTGGAACCGAGAGGAGAATCGGTGAGAAAGCAGAGAGGGGGAACTCCACAAAGTGAAGGGTATAGACATAGCGGTTCTGGGTGGTGGTAGCTGGGGCATTACCCTATCGCGCCTACTTGATGAGGCAGGTCACAAAGTCCGCCTCTGGGAGTTATATCCCGAGGTAATAGATGAACTAAAAACAAGGAGGGAGCACTCAAAGGTTCTTCCCGGCATAAAGGTTCCAGAGCGAGTTATCATAACTGGCGAGGAAAAGGAAGCAGTGGAGGGTGCAACACATATACTTCTATGCGTCCCCTCCCACGGCGTAAGGGATACCCTCATCAAAATATCGCCTCATATAGGCAATGACGCAGTGGTGATAAGCGGTGCCAAGGGTATAGAGACAGACACACTGATGCGAATGAGCGAGGTGATAGAGAATGTTTTAGGAGAAAGGGTGAAGGTAGGGGCATTGTCAGGTCCCAGCCATGCGGAAGAGGTATCAAGACGAATGCCGACAACCGTTGTAGCATCATCAAAGGACATAGATGTAGCAGAAGAGATACAGAGGATATTTATGCTTGATTATTTTAGGGTCTATACAAATACAGATATAACAGGCGTAGAACTCGGTGGTGCGTTGAAGAACATAATCGCCATTGCGGCGGGCGGAGTTGATGGCATGGGCTTTGGTGACAACACCAAGGGAGCGCTTCTAACCAGGGGGCTTGCAGAGATGACACGGCTGGGTGTTGCGATGGGGGCAAAACCCCTAACCTTCGCCGGGCTATCAGGTCTTGGTGATTTGATAACCACCTGTATGTCAAAGCACTCCAGGAACCGTTATGTGGGTGAGATGTTAGGGCGGGGAATGCGCCTGAAGGACATCCTTG
>Ga0164310_10002713_pt1 | contig 10221 bp, 4 predicted proteins | sample GuaBasSedimGuay1_FD_121795 | JGI IMG/M metagenome (GOLD analysis project Ga0164310, IMG submission 121795) | Subseafloor sediment microbial communities from Guaymas Basin, Gulf of California, Mexico - Guay1, Core 4569-9, 0-3 cm | ecosystem: Environmental > Aquatic > Marine > Hydrothermal vents >... | reverse complement strand
TTGTTGGCGCTTCTCAGACAAAAGGTAAGGTCGGATATGAAATCCTTACCAATATGGTCAAAGCAGGGTTTAAGGGTGAGATACTCCCGGTTAATCATAAGGCCAAAACCATCGAAAATTTAACCTGTTACCCCACCCTTGAAGCGATTGGGAAGACCCCCGATTTAGTCATCATTATTATTCCCGCAAAGTTTGTCCCTTCGATTATGCAGGAGTGTGTGAAAATAGGAGTTAAGTCCGTCATCATCATCACTGCCGGTTTCAAAGAAATCGGAAAAGAGGGGCAGAAACTTGAGCAACAAATCACCCAAATTGCCAAGCATGGGGGCATTCGTATCATCGGCCCGAACTGCCTGGGGGTTATTGCTCCGGCCAGCCATCTTAACGCCAGTTTTGCCGGCGACCTGCCCAGAAAGGGAACGATCGGCTATCTATCACAATCAGGGGCCTTACTGGCCGCCCTTCTTGATATCGCCAACGCACACGGTATCGGTTTCAGCAAACTTGTCAGCATTGGCAATAAAGCTGATATTGATGAATTAGATTTAATAAAAGCCTTCGGGGAAGACCCCGACACCAAGGTCATCGCCGGTTATCTTGAAAATATCACAGATGGTAATCGTTTCGTAGAAGAGGCGGAGCGAATTTCCCACAGCAAACCCATCATCCTGATCAAATCGGGCAGTACATCTGCCGGAGCAGAAGCCGCTTCGTCTCATACCGGAAGTCTTGCAGGAGCCGAAACGGCGTATGAAGCTGTTTTTGAACGATCCGGGGTCATTCGCTGTAATTCTATCCGTGAGCAGTTTGATTACGCCCAAGCATTTGCGAATCAGCCGCTGCCTGCCGGAAACAGCGTCGCTGTTATTACCAATGCGGGCGGGCCTGGGATTATGGCGGCAGATGCGATTGAAAAGCAGGGCTTGACATTTGCTAAACTGACGGATGAAACGAAAAAAAAATTGGCAGGTGGTTTGCCGCCGGCAGCCAACATACATAATCCGGTCGATGTTCTGGGGGATGCCTTAGCTGATAAATATGAATTCGCACTGGATGTTGTGTTGGATGACCCGAATGTCGATGCCATCTTAGTCTTATTGACTCCACAGGCCATGACTGAAGCCGTTGCTACGGCGGAGGCCATGGCAAAGATTCTGGGTAAAAAAAGCCAAAAGCCAGTCTTTGCATCTTTTATTGGTGCAAATCAGGTCGCTGACTCCATCGATGTACTAAGGAACAGCGGGATACCACAATATGACTCCCCGGAGAGTGCCGTCTTGACGATTAAAACGATGGTTGATTATGTCAAATGGCGTCGCCGACCCAAGCGAGTGGTTAAGCTCTTTCCTGTCAACCGAAGAAAAGTTGAAACAATCGTTGAAAGACATCTCAGGAAAGAGTCTCGTGAGATTGGCGAAATGGAGTCAAAAGAGATACTCGAAGCGTATGGCTTTGTTACACCGAAAGGTGCTATTGTAACCACGGCGGAACAGGCCGCCAATGTGGCCCAGCAGCTTGGGTATCCCGTTGTTATGAAAATATGGTCACCGGATATTCTGCACAAATCAGACTGCGGCGGTGTCAAAGTCGGACTCAAAAATGCCCAAGAGGTAATGGATGCATTTGACCTGATGATGTATCGAATCCCCAAGAAGATGCCGGATGCTGATATTCTCGGTGTTCTGGTTCAGGAAATGTGCCGGAGCGGAAAAGAGGTGATTCTCGGGATGCATCGGGATCCTCACTTCGGCCCGTTGATGATGTTTGGAATGGGCGGGACTATGGTCGAAGTGCTTAAAGATGTATCTTTCTATCCGGCACCATTGACGGGTGAAGAAGCCAAGCAAATGCTCATCAACACGAAAACCTATAAAATACTGCAAGGGGTGCGAGGCGAAAAAGGTGTGGATATCGATGCAATCGCTGAGGGATTGCAACGATTGTCCCAACTCGTTACAGAATTCCCTCAGTTTCAGGAGTTGGATATAAATCCGTATGTGATCGGACCGGAAGGCACAGCAGCAATTGCCGTTGACGCCAGAATGAGTGTAGAGAAAGTTTGATTAAGAGAGATAACAATGCAGGAATTTAACTGGAAAGAAAAATACAGAGATAAACTAAGCAACGCTGCCGTTGTGATGAAATTGATTAAGCCGGGAAATACCATATTCATCGGGACCGGGTGCGGCCAGCCGCAGCATCTTGTCAGTGCGATGGTTGAGCATTCTGGCCATATTCACGATGCACATGTTATCCATCTGCTAACAATGGGCCAAGCACCTTATGCCAATGAGAAGTACCGTGAAAAATTCAAGGTGAACAGCTTTTTTATTGCCGACAATGTCCGTGATGCTGTGGCCAAGGGCATTTGCGATTACACCCCGATATTCCTGTCCGAAATACCGCACGAATTCGAGAGCGGACGGACCCCCATCGATGTTGCCTTGATAAGTGTAAGCCCTCCCGATGTGAACGGTTTATGCAGTTTGGGCATTTCTGTAGATATTGTCAAGTCGGCCGCTGAAAATGCCCGATATATCATCGCTCAGGTCAACAGCAATATGCCGCGGACACTTGGAAACAGTTTTATTCATGTCAACAACATTGACGCACTTGTGTCTTATGACGAAGAGCTTATCGAGACCACCATTCCGAAACCTGACGAGACCCTCCGCCGCATTGGCCAAAATATCGCCCGGCTTATCGAAGACGGCAGTACCATTGAATGCGGCATCGGGCGTATCCCGCAGGCCCTTGCAGAGTTCCTCAAGGACAAAAAAGACCTTGGCATTCACACCGAAATGTTCGATGACTGGATTATTGATCTGATTGAATGCGGGGCTGTTACCTGTTCAAAGAAGTCCATCAATAACGGAAAAATCATTGCCAGCTTTTGTATGGGATCAAGGCGTCTTTATGATTATATTGATGATAATCCATTTTTCGAGTTTTATCCGACCGAATATGTTAATGACATACAAACGATAAGCAGTCATGACAAAATGGTAGCGATCAATGTCGGCCTGGAAATTGATCTGACGGGACAGGTTTGCTCGGACTCATTGGGTTATCAATTCTACAGCGGCATCGGCGGACAGGTGGACTTTAACCGCGGCGCCGCCCGAAGCAGAGGCGGCAAGGCCATTATCACAATGCCGTCAACGGCAAAGAATGGCCAGGTCAGTCGAATTGTCCCCCGCCTGACCGAAGGCGCCGGAGTCGTAACCACCCGCGGCGATGTTCACTATGTCGTTACCGAATATGGTGTGGCCTGCCTGCACGGAAAAAGCATCCGGGAACGCGTGATGGCATTGATCAATATCGCTCATCCTAAGTTCAGACCCCAGCTTATTAAAGCGGCAAAGGCACAGAAGTACATCTATGCCGACCAAATTGAGATGAACGCCGAAGAAATCACATACCCCGAAGAATTGGAACAGTATGACACGCTGCATGACGGCACGGAGATATTCTTCAGGCCGATTAAGCCAACCGATGATGCGGCACTGTCCAAAATGCTGTATTCATTAAGCCCCGCCTCGATCCGAACACGCTACATGGCCCAAACAGTCGCATTTCCTCATCGGGACATTCAGCAGTTGACAAACATCGATTACACCCAGGATATTTCTATTGTCGGTACGGTCCCGGGCGTCTCTGGCGATCAGGTTGTGGCGATTGCCCAGTACTACCTCGATCCCAAAACGCAGGCGGCTGAAGTGGCGTTTCTTGTCCAGGATGAATGGCAGAAAAAAGGAATGGGTACTTTTCTGCTTGCGTATCTTGCAAAGATCGCTAAGCAACGCGGGGTAAAGCAGTTTTACGCAAAGGTGCTGGCGGCCAACAAACCAATGTTGGCTATCTTTCATAATACCGGTTATCAGGTTAAAATTGAATTTGATGGTGAAGTGTACAATATAACATACGACTTGACAGCTTAACAGTTTTTTGACCTATGTATATGGACAGGAGTATCGTCACTTCGTCAAGCGGACTGTCGAAAAATACAACCGCAACCAGTCGTGTGCGGGCGCGATAACACTTCGGTGTGAATATCCTCAACCCTATGAATGGGTTCTAATTCTTGAGGTAACCCAGTTTTTCAGGAAAACAGAGAAAAATGAAAAAAAACAATATTATTTGGACTAAAATCGACGAGGCCCCGGCTCTGGCAACTTATTCACTTCTACCAGTGGTGCAGGCCTATGCAAAGGCGTGCGGCATTGAGGTTGCCACCAAAGACATTTCGCTAGCCGGCAGAATTATCGCGAACTTTCCGGACAATCTGACAGACGATCAAAAGGTCGAGGATGCCTTGGCTCAACTGGGCGAACTGGCCAAGACGCCGGAAGCGAATATCATCAAGCTGCCCAATATCAGCGCTTCGGTCCCTCAACTGCAAGAGGCGATTGCCGAATTGCAGGAAAAGGGCTATGATATTCCCGACTACCCTGAAGAGCCGGAAAACGATGCGGAAAAACAGCTCCAGGGACGCTTTTCAAAAGTCCTCGGTTCGGCTGTGAATCCTGTTTTGCGGGAGGGCAACTCTGACCGCAGGGCCGCCGCTTCGGTTAAGAAATTCGCCCAAAAGCATCCGCACAAGATGATGAAGCCGTGGCCCGCCGATGGCTCTAAGACCCGTGTCGCACATATGAGCGGTGGGGATTTCTATGACAGCGAGCAGTCTGTTACAATGGATAAAGCGTGCCAGGTGAAAATCGAATTTGTCGATGCCAATGGTAACACAACGACTCTCAAGGATAACATTGCGCTGCTCGAAAGCGAAGTGGCTGATACGGCTGTTATGAGCGCAGCCGCTTTGCGACAGTTCTACGAAGAGCAGATCGATGCTGTCAAAAAAGAAGACGCACTCCTGTCGCTTCATCTGAAAGCGACGATGATGAAGATTTCGGACCCGATTATCTTCGGTCATTGCGTTTCGGTGTTCTACAAAGACGCACTTGAAAAACATACCGAAACCCTCAAGGCAATCGGGGCCAATGTCAATCATGGCCTTGCGGATGTTCTGGATAAGCTCGACAAACTCGATGCAGATAAGAAAAGTGAAATTGAGGCCGACATTGCCGCGGTGTATAGCAATCGTCCGAAACTGGCCATGGTCGATTCACGAAAAGGGATCACCAACCTGCATGTGCCGAACAATATCATTGTCGATGCGTCGATGCCCAATGTGGTGCGTGACGGCGGGAAGATGTGGAACGACGACGACGCGCTTCAGGATACGGTCGCGATGATACCGGATCGGTCCTATGCGACGGCGTATCAGCAGATTATCGAAGATTGCCAAACGCACGGTCAGTTTAACCCGGCGACGATGGGAAGTGTTTCCAATGTCGGGCTGATGGCACAAAAAGCTGAAGAGTACGGCTCGCACGACAAAACATTTGAGGCATTCGCTGATGGGACAATCCGTGTGGCAGATACCGACGGTAATACGATTATGACCCAGCCGGTTCAATGCGGTGACATTTTCAGAATGTGCCAGGTCAAAGACGCTCCGGTCCGTAACTGGGTGGAACTGGCCATTACACGGGCCAAGGCCACCGGGACACCGGCAGTCTTCTGGCTGGACGAGAACAGGGCGCACGATGCACAGATTATTGCTAAAATCAATGAGTATCTGCCGCAGCACAATACGACGGGGCTTGAGATTCATATTAAGAAACCGGTTGAGGCGATGCGGTTCTCGCTGGATCGAATTCGCAAGGGGCAGGATACGATTTCTGTTACGGGTAATGTCCTGCGAGATTATCTGACGGATCTGTTCCCCATTCTCGAACTGGGAACCAGCGCCCGGATGTTGTCAATTGTGCCGCTGATGAACGGTGGCGGACTGTTTGAAACCGGCGCCGGCGGCTCGGCTCCCAAGCATGTTCAGCAATTCCTCAAAGAAGGCCACCTGCGATGGGATTCGCTGGGTGAATACTGTGCGTTGGTTCCGTCGCTGGAATTGATGGCTCAAAAAGACAACAATAAGAAAGCCGCGATTCTTGCCGAAACGCTCAACAAAGCAATCAGTACCTATCTGGAAAACGCCAAGTCGCCTTCGCGCAAGGTCAACGAAATCGACAACCGGATGAGTACATTTTATCTGGCGTCGTACTGGGCACAGGCACTGGCCAACCAGAGAGACGATACGACGCTGGGAGCCGCTTTTGCCGATGTCGCAAAACAACTTGCAGAAAACCAAGTCGCGATTGACCAGGAAATGCTGGCTGCTCAGGGGAAACCGGTGGATATTGGCGGATACTATTTGCCGGATCCGGAACTTGCAATCCGACAAATGCGGCCCAGCAAAACTTTCAATAACATCATCGATTCCGTGTGAGGCCCTGCTGTAATAGCGACAAAAGCGATCTGCTTGCTCTTGTCATTTAGTTTGACATCGGTTTATGATTCCGGTTAAAATGTTTTGCCTTGGAGTATTGTCAGGATTTATGCTTTTTGAAGCTCTGGATTTACAGGAATGTCCGTTTGAATCATAACACCTATCGAAAGATTGTTTCCGGGCAGGATCAGCGTCCCGGAGTCGGGATGTTGCGCATCCTGCTCGGCGCAGCGGCGCTGGTATATGGGCTGATTATGCGCGGGCGGAATCTGCTGTTTGCCGTCGGCATTCTCCGCTCTCGTGCAGCAGGCGTTCCCGTCATCAGCATTGGAAATATCACCACCGGCGGCACCGGAAAAACACCGCTGGTAATCTGGCTGTGCAATTATCTGCGAAACAGGGGACTCCAAAGTTCGATTCTGACACGGGGATACAAAACCCAACCGAACCAGATAACCGATGAACCCGCCCTGCTGGCCAGGGCCTGTCTTGATACGGATGTCATCGTTAATCCTGATCGCATCGCCGGAGCAAAAAAAGCCATCTCTGCCCATCAGGCACAGGCGTTGGTTTTGGATGACGGGTTTCAGCACCGACGGATCAAACGCGATCTGGATATTGTCGCCGTTGACGCAACCTGCCCATTTGGTTACGGGCGTGTTCTGCCGGCTGGATTGTTGCGGGAACCGAAGGGTGGATTATCCCGAGCCGATGCGGTCATTATCACGCGATTTGACCAGGCCGACGCGGAACAACTGCGGCAGTTGGAACAGGAAATTCTGCAGATTGCACCCACCATTGCCATTGCCAGAGCCGTTCATAAACATACGCACGCGGTAACCTTTCAGAATAAGAAACTCACCCTGGAAGAGCTTCGCTCCAAAAAGATTTTCGCGTTCTGCGGCATTGGAAACCCAACCGCCTTTTTCCGCTGCCTTGAGCAGAACGGACTGCCCCCGGAAGAGACCCAAATCTTTGATGACCATCACGCCTACACGCAGGAAGAGATGAAGCAGATTTTTGAACGGGCGCATTCCTGCGGAGCCGAGATGATCCTGTGTACGCAAAAAGACTGGGTCAAAAGCGCCCTGCTGTCACCGGAGGAAGAGGGCGTCGTTTTTGCCTATCTGGCAATGGAGCTGGACTTTCTTGAAGGACTTGATAAAATAACATCCCTGATTGACAATCTGTTTGCTGACAAAAAAAATGAAATGACAGGCAAATGACTTATACGAACCTATTAAAAGCTGTTACGCATCTTGGCTCGCCAAAAGTGCTGCTGGTGGGCGACTTTATGCTGGACAGCTATATCTACGGAGACGCCCTGCGGATCAGTCCGGAAGCACCGGTACAGGTGCTGAAAGTCGTGCAACGGGAATACGCCGGCGGCGGCGCATCGTCTGTGGCCGCCGATGTAACAACGCTGGGGGCGCAATGCTTTTGTATCGGCGTCGTCGGCCGTGACAACAACGCCCGGAAACTGCTCGGTATTCTGAAAGATATTGGAGCCGAGACAGACGGCCTGGTTGAAATTGAAGGACGCCCTACCATCACCAAAGAGCGGATTGTCGGCCTGGCGCAGCATCGCCATCGCCAGCAGCTTTTGCGTGTGGATGATGAATGTACCGAACCGCTGGGGGAAACGGATTATCAGCGGCTGCTGAAAATCTATCAAGAACAGTTGCCGCAATGCGATGTCGTCTGCCTACAGGACTACAACAAGGGGCTTTTGAAACCAGCGTTTTGCCAGCAATTGATTGCGCTGGCTCAAAAAGCAGGCAAGAAAACACTCGTCGATCCGCCGGTAGATTCGGATTACAGCAAGTTTTCCGGTGCGACGCTCATCACACCCAACCGCAAGGAGACCTCCTATGCGGTCGGCTTTGAGATCGAAACAATTGCCGACGCGGAAAAAGCGTCCCTGCAACTGCGAGAGCAGTTAAAACTGGATACGGTGGTTATTACACTGGATAAAGAAGGCGCCTATCTGCGAACAGCAAAGCTGGCTAAGCAACTGGCCATCCTGCCGCGAACGGTCTATGATGTTACCGGGGCCGGGGATATGATGCTGGCGATGCTGGCGGTATCGCTTGCGGCTGGACAGGACGCCGAAACCGCGCTTCAACTGGCTAACATCGCCAGCGGCCTTGAGGTTGAGAAGTTCGGCGTTGCCACCGTCAGCGTCGATGAAATCGTCAATGAAATCATCTCAACGCATAAGGGCAAAACCGGAAAAATTCATGACGCCGAAGAGATTGTTAAGCATCTGGACTATCATCGGCAGCAAAAAGAAATCATCGTCTTTACCAACGGCTGTTTTGATGTGCTGCATCGAGGGCATATTGAATATCTGCGATTTTGCAAGGATCAGGGCGACATTGTCGTCTTGGGACTCAACAGCGATTCCTCTGTTCAAAAACTCAAAGGCCCTGACCGCCCGGTCAATAACCAGCACGACCGGGCCGCGGTGCTGGCGGCGATGGAGAGCATTGATTATATCACGATCTTTGACGAACCGGATCCGCTCAATATTATCCAACAGGTTCGCCCGGATGTTCTTGTCAAGGGTGCTGACTGGGGCGACAAGGGCGTTATCGGTAGAGAGTTTGTCGAATCGCTCGGCGGGCGTGTGGAACTGGCCCCGCTGGTGGATGGTAAAAGCTCGACTTCGACCCTCGAAAAGCTCAAGCGGATTGAAGAAAATAAGAATCGCGAAGGATAAATGATGGCTCAAAAGGCAGTCTTTTTTGATCGTGACGACACGCTGATCAGCGATTCGGGCTATATGAAGCATCCCGAGCAGATCAACCTGCTGCCAGGCGCAGCGGAGACACTGATCCAGTTGAAAAAAATGGGCTACCTGCTGGTAGTTGTTACAAATCAATCCGGCGTCGCCCGGGGCATTCTGACTGAAAATGAGCTGGATGAAATCCATCAGGAGCTTAAAAGACAACTCGCCGCCGAGGGGGCCGAAATCGACAAACTCTATTACTGTCCCTATCATCCCGATGGAGCCGTAAAGGATTTCAGTGTCGAAAGCAATCTGCGTAAACCAAATGCCGGAATGTTTTTTCAGGCCGAAGAAGACCTCGATATTGATTTGACACAGTCCTGGATGATCGGCGATTCGTATCGGGATATTCAGGCGGGCAAAGCCGCCGGCTGCCATACGATCCTGGTCGATGTGCCCGGCAAGGTCCGCGAGAAGAAGCCAAACGATGCGGAGCCGGACCGAAAAGCTGTCAATTTGCGTGAGGCCGTCAATATCATTCGGATGCATGAATTCCATCAGAAGGCGCAGACCGCAAAACAAACATCCGAACAGAGCCAAAGCCCGGAAGAATCGCCCGAATCATCAGAGCCGGAACCAGCGGGCGAGGTCGTGTCCGACAAGTCAGAAACGATTGCTCCAATCAGTCCGCCGCAGACGCGAGCCGAAGAGTTCGCTGATGAAACACAGGCAACACCGCTGACTGCTATGCCGGAGCCGGATGCTGAAACAGCAACCGAGGTCGTGCCGGAAGAGGAACCTCAGACAGTCAGCCCGGAACCGGCCAAAGTCTATACGGCCAAAAACCCGGATCGCATTGAAACACCACCGCACACCGATTCCGGCAGTGAAACGCACCATCTTCTTGAGGAAATCGCTCATCGGCTAAAACACAAAGATCGAGAGGGACTGTATCAGGAATTCTCTGTCTTCAAACTATTATCGTTGATGATTCAGGTCGTCGCTGTCTTTGCTCTGATAATCAGTCTTTGTTTTTGGCTCAGTCCGAAGGTCGGCGGCGAAGCGGCTGTGATTATGATTGGCTACTCTATCGCCCTGCAACTAATTGTCATTGCTTTGCTGATGATGCACTCAAGAGACT
>Ga0164310_10002710_pt1 | contig 10227 bp, 10 predicted proteins | sample GuaBasSedimGuay1_FD_121795 | JGI IMG/M metagenome (GOLD analysis project Ga0164310, IMG submission 121795) | Subseafloor sediment microbial communities from Guaymas Basin, Gulf of California, Mexico - Guay1, Core 4569-9, 0-3 cm | ecosystem: Environmental > Aquatic > Marine > Hydrothermal vents... | reverse complement strand
GATCTATACCAGAGTCGGAAGGGAAAGGCTGACGCGCCTCACCGCTAATCCAGTGGCGGCGGGATTTATGGCGGCGACTCTTCTGTGGCTAAGGGAAAATGAACCGAAGACATTTGGGGCGACAGATAAGGTTCTGCTGCCGGCTGACTATGTTCGGTTTCGTCTATGTGGAAGGGTTTGTACCGACCAATCGAACGCCTCCAGCACTCTGCTCTTTGACGTCCAACGGAGGCAGTGGGCATCTGAGCTACTGGAGGTGCTTGAATTGCCTTCCAAAATTTTGCCTCCTGTTGCCGAATCTGTATCTGTAGCAGGCCACGTGACCCGGCAAGCAGCTTCAGAGACTGGACTTGCCGAGGGCACCCCAGTGGCAGCTGGCGGAGGTGATCAGCCTATTGCAGCCGTAGGCAATGGGGTCGTAGCCCCTGGGGTCCTACTCTCCACTATTGGCACTGGTGGGCAATTGCTTACGCCCTTGAACCAGATGATAGTAGACCCGGGTTTGAGAACCCACACTTTCTGTCATGTGCTCCCTGGTAGGTGGTTTTTGATGGGTGCCATTCTTTCCGCTGGCCTTTGCCTGCGTTGGTTTAGAGATAATTTCGGAGGCAGCTACCAAGAGCTGGACAGGGAGGCAGCCCCTATACCTGCCGGATCAGAAGGGCTGTTGTTTCTTCCTCATCTGATCGGGGAGAGGACACCCCATATGAACCCAGATGCCAGAGGGGTGTTTTTCGGTCTTGGCCTTCGCCACAGCCGAGCCCACCTGATAAGGGCTATTATGGAGGGGGTGGTTTTGGCTATGAGGGATTCGTTGGAAGTCATGAAAGATCTGGGAGTAAAGCCCGGTCAAGGGATCGTTTCCGGAGGAGGAGCCAGAAGCCCTTTGTGGAGGCAGATACAGGCAGACGTTTACAACATGGAACTGACCACGGCAAAGGTTCCTGAACAGGCTGCCTTCGGAGCAGCCCTGATAGCCGGTATAGGAACCGGAGTCTATGAAAGTGTTGAAGCCGCTTGCCACAAGACCATAACTTATGCTCCCCCAACCTGTCCTATAGAAGAGAATGTGAGGAGGTATCAGGACTGCTACCAGGTATTCAAAGGCCTTTATCGGAGGGTGAAAGACGATTTCCTGACCATCTCAAGATTGGATTGACTTCTCTGTGTTTTGTTACTAGCTTTTAGGCACTTTTTAACAGTAATCAACCGGGAGGTCAAGAAAATGCCGGAAGAGGAATTCCCTTTCCAATTGGAAGAGGGCACTTTGCAGCAGCAACTGGAGCATGCCACCAGGGGTGTCTATCTGCGAAGCTTTTGGTGGACAGCCGATGGCAAAAAGCACAACAGCGAGGCAGCTAAAGGACATATTTACTATGGACGGGTCTGCACCCGAGAACTGCTTTGGTATCATGATGTCCTTTTAGGGCAACCCCAGTTCGGGATGGAGCAATCCTTGTTAGACGACATCAACCTGATCTGGGAAGGACAGGATGAGGGGGGCAATGTCCCCCGCGGCTACGGTGCCTCTGGACCTGATTTCCACTATGATACAGCCGAGTTTGGCCGCTTCGACGAACGTTTCGACTATGACTATACCTGGATTTACAATCCTATTGACAATGTAGCAGGGCTTATTATCACCACAGTCCAGGCCTACCATTACACCGGGGATAAGGCTTTTCTCCAGCGCCACTACAGGCACCTTCAGAAAGCCTTCTCTTTTATGGACTCGGTCACTCAAAATTATCTTTATGGTATGGGTTGGGATGGCCAGGACTCAGTGGACTGGCGGGAACAGACCCACATCGGGGAAGGTATAGGGAAGGAAGGTTCAGTGCTGGCCGAAGACATAGGAATAAACGGCTGTACCACTTACAACCAGGCGCTGTTCTATCAGGCTATTCGGTTGCTGGCAGACGCAGAGGAAGCTCTGGGACATTTTGAGAGGGCCAAATATTTTAAGGATTATGCAGCCAAAGTCCGAGAGCAGAGTAACCGCGGCTACCGGCAAGGAGGCCTGTGGGACTCTGAAAGCGGCACCTACATCGGCTGGAGAGGCAGAGGTGGCCAACCCCATTTTCTCTACGGCAGCTATCGCTTCGAGCCTATGGCGCAGATTTGGGCTGCCTACTGGGGACTGGCTGGAGAGGAACAGGTCCAATCCATCGCCTCCCTCTTTGACCGTAACTTCGACCGCTATATTACCCCCCATGGGTATGTGATGGTCTGTGATCCGGCTTACCGTATCTGGGACGGCTGGTATTTCGGTGGTTACGCCGCTGTAGTCTTGGGCCGCTGTGGTTATCAGGACAGGGCTTGGCAGTGTCTGCGCCGAATGGCGGAGAACTTCACCCGCCCGGGGCAACCGTATGAACATGAAAGCCTCCAGGGAGAAGCGATGAACCAGTGCTCTTGCAATGTGGTTCCAGTGATCAATGCCCTGCGTGTAGTTAAGGAAGCCATTTTCGGCATCGGGGCCGAAGCTGATGCCCTCCACATCCGACCACTGCTTAAAGCAGAAGGCCACTATGGCCTCACCTACCGCGGCAGGTGGCTGAATGTAGTAAAGAAGGGCGATGGCCCCTCCGTAAAGGCGGCTAAGCTGAACCGAACAGACTACCCCATGAGACCTGGAGGCGAGGTGGTTTTGCCAGAGGAGGCCTTGGCCGAAGAGAACACCCTGGAACTGCAGACTTGAACAATACAGAGAACGTTTAAGGCAAATTGCTGCCCGCATTTGCCTAATCCCCAGGGGAACGTTTAACAAGGTGATAGCCGAATTCCATCTATACCAGAAGGAGGTGAACCGCGTTGGCGAGAAGCAAAAGCGGTTGGCAGAGGAGAAGACATCAGATAAGGATGAAACAATTGCGCAGAGCCAAACGGAAAAAAAGAATGTTGAAACCCCAAATGGAGGGCAAGACAGGGTCTTGATGTAAGGCAAGAAACTCTCTTGTCAGAAACACTACAGAACATAGCCTGACTTTTGCCAGACTATGGATATAGGCGTCTAACAGGAATGCTAGAAAACTAAGGCACGAACCGCTTGTGCCTCCGGAGAAGGATAAAATCCGAATATTTCAGAACTTGCGTCTTAGGGCCCAGAGAGGTAGGTCTTTTTTCTATGTCAGGACAGATGGGAGTGATTTTAGCAGGATAACCCAAGGCAAAGTTTGGCCTTTGAGTCACCTTCCTGGTTCAGAATTGCAAAATATCCTTAGATCCCTTTACCTTTATCCGGATCTGGTGAACAAACTTCTGGCTTTTTGGTCCGAATTTGTGTCGCTTATTCGGCAAGAAGGGTTAGCTCTAGCGACTGTGCAGGGCCAATCTTCAGCCTCTTCGGGGTGAAGGTCTCCTTTGCCTGAGGGTGTCCTCTCCAGAGGACGGGCGGGAATGGCCCCAGTTGTGCGTGGTGGGCCCACTGGATTTGGTTTATTGCTACGATACCGCTTGGTCTTTGTTGGACTGCGTACCGGTGTAGACAGATGGGTTTTCAGTTTGCACATAGAAGGGGGAGACGTACGGGTTTGATCATTTCCTTTCAGACTTCTGCCTCTGGAGCAGGGAAAGCAATCTGCTGAAACCTAAGATTTTCCTATTGTGATGCTGCCACGAGGGAGAAGACCATTGGCCTTGGGGGAAAGGGACCTTATGTCGGGTTTGCATAGGTTTCGAACAGATGCACCGCAATGGTTTGCCTTCCAGCTTGAGCGTGGCTTCGACATCAGCAGGCCTGTGGCACGGGAGTCCCAGTGTATCCACCAGCAGGGCGGAAGGATTCTGCTCCCGATCCAGATGAAATTGGTAACCGAGGGAAAGCAGCTTTGGAGCTTTTTATATAGTCAAGGAGCTTGTCCTGCATTGATCCGTCAAGAAAAAGGAGTATCCCCTATGAGCGAGGGATGCTCCCAAAAGTGAGTTCTTACCTGGAATACATTAGAACCGGTATCGCTATCAATTAGGGTTTTGACATAGAACCAGAAAGGCTCTTGAGCCAAGTGCCTATAGAGTTTTTCTTCCAGTAGCGTGTAAGGAGCCTGCTCAATTGCCCCGCCCCCGTGGCGGAGAAATTGTCAGTGAGACTGCCCACTAAGCTAGCATATTGGATGTGCGCTGCTCCGTCTATTTCGCCTCAGGCAGGTCTGAGCGGAGCGGGTTATGGAGTAAAAGCCGTGCTTGTAGAGGGGATGTAGGAATGCCTTAAGGTTAGCCCAGCCATTTTTCTGTCCCGGTGAATTAAAAAAACACTCATTATCGGGTGGTGAACGCTCCAGGGGATTGTAGGAGACCACTATGCTTATTTTGCTTTTTCATTAATCCCAGGGAAGATGTCGTCCGACCAGCGAGACTTGACACGCCAGCAGTGAAACTTTCTGCCTCTCTATCCACAGAACCTTCTTTGTTAAGCTCCACTGGTTTTGACATTGTGGTGGCCCCCTGTCGCTTTCCCTGTGTTGGGAGTATCCCTTGTGATAGGAAACACTATGCGTATTATTCTCATGTTGACGATGGCAGTTGCAGGGTATTATGCCTGGATAGGAGAGAGACCCGGTAACATGGATGGATGAAACTGGACAATAAGGATTTGCTGCTCCTATTCTACACGGGTTATTCCCACAGAGTTCTATGAGTGAGCTCTTGACCCTCCGTTAAGAAAGCAGTACCGCCACTATCCCGGCTAAGTATATTCCGTCGAACACCCCTGCGCCGCCAATACTGACCACTCCTGCGCCCACCTGTGAGATTCGGCTGAGGTTCAGGAGGTCAGCCCCCACGAGAGTCCCAACCGCACCGGTTATATAAGCCACCGGAGCAGGGTTTTTGGGAGCCAACATCATAGCCAGAAGTGCCGAGACAACCGGTGGGATAAAAGCAGGGAGAGCTATTCCCATTCCGGCTACCGGCCGGGCCAGAAATTTGCAGACGATGGTACTTATCGCCACTGCCAGTGCGGTCTTGCCCAGAGGCACCCGGGGCAAAAGATAGAGCACTAAAAGCAGTGGGATGATTGCTCCGCCTACATTTATAGCTATGACTTGCCTTTGGGTTATTGTGGAACCAAGCCCAAAATAATACGTCATAAACTCCGGCAGGCCGGTGGTAAGTTGCGGTGCCTCCTTTTCTATCAAAGGTATGTTTACGACGCTCAATAAAAGGGAGAGGGAAAAAACGAGAAATCCCACTTGGGGACTCATACCCAGCTTGGAAAAGGCAGCGCCGACCGCACCTATCTGGATGAGAAAGAAGAGCACCGGCAGCAGCAGGATCAGAAAGAGAAAAAACAGGACCGAAAGTGGAAGGAAGAACATATCTACTACCTCCTGATGATGTTGTCAAGATTTTTGTGGGGTGGATTTTGAAACTCACCCCCTAAATATCACGAACGATATTCTTAAAATTGGCAGTTGAGGAGAGACCGAAGGCCGAGAGTTTCTGCAGGACCAGAAGGGTTAAGGCTCCGGTGACAAAACCTGTGACCACACTGGAGAAGAGAAGGATCGGGAGCAAGGACAATATCTGGCTCTTTTTCACCCAGAGCAGGTACACTACTGTCAGTTGCGTTAGATTGTGTGCCAGTGCACCGGAGATGCTGATGCCAATAGGGCTGAGTTGAGGGTAGAAAGACTTAACGACCAGACTCATTGTTAGTAAACTGGCGAGCCCGCCAGACAGGCTGAGAAGAAACGTGGGGGTGAATAGTCTACCCACAACGAGAGAGCCGAGCACCACCCGGATCAGGGTCACCAGAGCTGCCTCTCGGGGGCAGAACAGGAGAAGGGCCAGTAATGTAGCTGCGTTTCCCAAGCCCAGCCTCATCCAGGGCATGGGGTAGGCAAGAAGACTCTCGAAGACAAACAGCACCAGTCCCCCCGCTGCCAGAAGCGCCAGATAGGTTACACGGGACGACTCTATTCGGTCACGGCGTCTATCTCCTGCTTCCCCTTTATCCGTACTACAACCTTGTTCGGCACACACACTACCATCTCTCCTGCCTTGCTGATGGAGCCCATACGGATGCAGAGCTTTCTGGGACAGGGGGAGCTAATGATCCTGGCCTTACCTTCCTCGACCTTTACCACAGTTGTGCCCAGGGGCCCCTCAACGTTCACAGTTGTTTCTCTGTCCAAGGGCAGCTCTTTTATCAATTTGCCGTTCTGCTCAATTAAGACAGCTCCACCCTGTTTTTCAGCTCCTGGTATGATCCAGAAGCTGGCAAACGAAAGAACCAGAAGAGTTACTATCAGAGCCTTATCTGGAGTTGTCAACAGGTTACGCATCAATGAGTTCTGGTTTACAGATGGGAAACTGGTCGTCGGCGGCCGCGGAAGCGAGGCCAATGTTCTGTCAAAGGCTCTATATTTCGATTCCCGATTCTGACTTCCCAGTTTTTACCTTCCCACAAGTAGGGGGGCGATGTCGTTGGTCTTACCCTGGCCGCCCAGGGCACAGATCTGCTCGTCAGATTTGCCAAGATCTCTCAAGGGCAAGATGATATCCTGTCTGAGGTCCGGCACATAGGATTTTAATATCCGTAGGGGCACAGACGCCGTGAGCTTGTAGGTACCTGTGGTTGCCGGCACAAGTATAGACTCTCCTCGTCGTATGTCCTGTCGTCCATTCGAGAAAAAGATTTTGCCCTCACCCTCCAAAACGGTCAGGATGTGAAAACTACGGCCATCGCATATCTCCTGAAAAGATGTTCTCACGGTGAGCAGCTCCACAGTGAAAAAACGGCAAGCGATGAGATATTTTTTGCTGTTGTCTCCAATGGAGATTTCTATTCCTTCCACTTTAGGGTCGGGGACGAAATGGAAATCTATTGCTGCCAGTCCCTTTTCCAAATGTAATTCACGAGGGCGCCCCCAGTCCCAAAGACGGTAGGTGAGGTCAGAGGTTTGTTGAACCTCGTACAGGCAGATGTTCTCTCCCACAGCGTGCACCCGTCCAGCGGGGAGGAATATTACATCTCCTGGAGAAACGGCAACAGGATAGAGGTGGCCTTCCAGGTTGCCGTCTCTTACTGCCTCGGCAAATCGCTGAGGGGAAGTGTTTTGGGAGACCCCGCAGATCAATTGAGCACCCGGGGGGGCGGCGATGATATACCAGGCCTCAGTTTTCCCCGACTGTCCTCCCTCATGTTGACGGGCATATTGATCGTCGGGGTGAACCTGTAGGGAGAGCCTCTCCGAGGCGTCGAGAAATTTAATAAGCAGAGGGAATCTGCCGGGAGAGTTCGCCCAGGCCAGTTTGCCAACTAGTTGGGTAGTGAACTGTTGTAGCAGATCTCGTAGGGTCTGTCCCCGATAAGGACCGTTCTTGACAACACTGGGGTTGGATCCATAGTCGCTCACCTCCCAGGATTCCCCGATCTTCTCACCTGGAGGTAGATTCTTCCCCAGAAGCTCTTCTAACCTGCGGCCGCCCCACAGCAGCGGGCGGAATATCTCGCGGAATTTGAGAGGATAAACTATCATTTTTCTGCTTTTTTCTCCTCTTTGGGCGCCTCTTTTTCCCCTTCGGCTGTCTTCTTTGCCTCATCCACATAATTCATCCGCAACTGAAAGAGGGAGTCGGCAAGAAATCTGGCTTCCTCATCGCTCAGGTTGCCTCTGGTTTTCTCCTCTACCATAGAGAGCATATCGATGGAAAGCTTTGCATGCTCCAAATTTTTCTCAATCTTGTTAGTCAAGGGATTCACTAGCTTGCCCATCTGTTGCATAGCAGCACTGTAGAGCATTGTCACAAGTTGGACGAAGAGTGCCTGATTCTGCTCTGCTGAACTGTTGTTCTTTGTTTTGTCTGCCATTTAGCACCTCCTTTCAGAAAGAGTTGGAAAGCAGGGGAATCCAACTTGGAATCAGGTACTGGTCATCCTCGGGGGTGAAAGGTTCGGTGCACCTCTTTCAGGTATTCACGGTCCAAGTGGGTGTAAATCTGGGTGGTCGAAATGTCGGCGTGGCCAAGCATCTCCTGTACTGCGCGCAGATCTGCTCCCCCTTCGAGCAGATGGGTGGCAAAGGAGTGCCTCAGGGTATGGGGGCTCACCTTTTTCTCAATCCCCGCTATCCGGACATATCGGCGGAGTATCTTCCACAAACCCATTCGTGACATGGGGTGACCGCGGCGATTGAGAAACAGCACGTCTTGGGAATCTCCCTTGCAAAGCCTGGGCCGGACATCGGTTAGATAACGGGTGACCCACTCTATCGCCTTTTGGCCTACAGGTACCACTCGCTCTTTCGAACCCTTGCCAAAAGTGCGGACCAAACCATCCCTGAACAGCAGATTGCAGCAACGGAGGGCCAGAAGCTCAGAGACCCTCAACCCGGTGGCATAGAGAAGCTCCAACATCGCGCGGTCCCGTATCCCCAGGGGCTTAGTGACATCTGGCTGTGCCAAAAGTCTCTCGACCTCCCATGTGTTCAGCACGCTGGGCAGTTTTCTGCCCAGCTTAGGGGGATCCAAATGTTGGGTGGGATCAGATTGTGATAGGCCCTGGGTAGCGAGGAAGCAATAGAATGTTCGGATAGCACAGAGATTGCGGGCAAGGGTGGCTGGCTGTAGTCCAGAGTCGCGGAGCTGATATAGTAACTGTAAAATATCACCCTGACTGGCCTGGGTGGGGTCCTCTATTCCACGGTGAGCCAGAAACTTGAGATACCGAGTCACATCCCTCTCGTACGCCTCTATCGAGTTGTCGGCCAGCCCTCTCTCTAATGTCAAATAGTCGACAAATTGTGTGAGAAACTGTTCCATCTGTTCCAGCTCCATCAAGCTCCTCATAAACTATACAAAACTGCTGCCCGAAAGGCAAGGTTTTTTTGCCAGCTGCCCCCCAGCTTTGCTTTTGAATGAATTTTTCTTGGCGGGGAAGTGGGGAGAAAGCTGTGATTGCGGGTGGGCGTGATACAATATGAGCTAGACCCCGTGCGATGGGATGAAGAGAAGGTGTACCAGGAAGTAAAGTGTGGAGTTAGGACAGTCTGTGGTTGGGAGTGTGGGAAGATTAGACGGTCTGGTGCGTTAAGCCGTCAGTTGTGGGATGTTGGAGGAGTTTGAGGAGTTGGAAGCAAAATGAGATGGGAACGATATATTGCCCCCTGGTTTTGAATGTGGGTTTGGTTTTTCGAGCGTATGTGGATGGGGGGACACAAGGATCAACGGGATGTAGGGTGAGATCGATAGGGCTTTGATGCTGCACGCAACGAAGGGATAAGAAGCCATGCGACGTGGATAGCTTGTGGTATCATGTGCACGGGATTTATTGAGAAGAATTCTATGATAGGCTCGAAAGAATTTTGAGTAGAATGGTAAGGGAGGGGGCAATAGAGGGGAGAGGAGTGTGGATGCTGGACATAATTAGGTATTGAGGTGAATGGAGAGCATGAGGGGATGAGCTGGATGCGGTGTCATTCAGACTGGACTAGGGGGAGGCGATGATCAGAGGCTGAAGGAGCATAAGAGATTTGGGTGGATGATAGATACTGAGGGATGCCTTTTCCTCTGAGTGTATGCTTTGTTTGTAGTCGGCTGTTGAATGAGGGTGAGATCACAGCGTCGAATGAGTTGATCGATGGGATGATAGAGCGATTTGAGAGGCGGTTGATTGGGGAATTGGAGCTCAATGCAGGGTTTTTCAGATGGCAAAAAATTACCAAGTCCCATAGGGAGTCTGGGATAGAGGTAACCGTTGCGCGGAAGTGGAGCTTGGGAATGGCAAGGAATATGCAGGGGTGGGCTAAATTGGAGGGGTTGAGACGGAAGTGGCGAGATGGGTACCCGGGGAAGTTGGAGGCTGATGACGTGGACTGGTTGCCTGGGTCAGGAGGTGTTTGGGGAAAAGGGGGAGTTGATTGCGGTCGCTAAAGGTAGGTTCATTATGTTTGAACCACTGGGGTTTTGGAGGCACTGGGATACCCTCCAAGCCGCGCTGTAGGTGAGGTGAAGTTGAAATTGTGGGGTTTAGATTGAGGGGGGATAAGGACGTGTGGTTGTGCAGACAGGGAGTAGATTTGCTCCTGGCCATGCGGCAGGTCTGGAACCAGGGTCAGTGTCTTGAACAGGGCAATGGAGTTGCCTGGTTCTCCGCCAATGGCGAACAGATCCAGCAAAATTCGTTTTCTGGCTTGCCAGGGGGTGTCAAGAACGAGGGAGACACGCTTGGATTCAGAAATTGAGCGGATCCCTTGTAAATGCTTGACAGCATCGTGCAAATTGTCT
>Ga0164310_10002702_pt1 | contig 10236 bp, 10 predicted proteins | sample GuaBasSedimGuay1_FD_121795 | JGI IMG/M metagenome (GOLD analysis project Ga0164310, IMG submission 121795) | Subseafloor sediment microbial communities from Guaymas Basin, Gulf of California, Mexico - Guay1, Core 4569-9, 0-3 cm | ecosystem: Environmental > Aquatic > Marine > Hydrothermal vents... | reverse complement strand
CCCTTTTCTTATGTCGCTTCTTGCTCTTAAAGAAAACATATCTATTAAATCCCTCTTCTTTCCAAATCCGATAAACCTTTTTGTGATTTATCTTAAAACCTTCCTTCTTAAGAAATACAGTAATCTTTTTATAACTATAAGTTTTATAAATCATGGCTAATTGCTTTATTCTCTCCCGTAAAATCTTATCTTTAGAAAATTTAGTTGTTTTATAATAAAAAGTTGAACGAGAAATCTCTAATCTTTTAAGTATCACACTTAAAGCAATGCCTTTAGGAGGAGAAATCTTTCTACTTATGCTGTGTATTCTTTTAGCTAACATACGTTTTTCCTCTATGTTAGAAGTTTTTTTAATAAGTTCTGTTAGTGTTTGTATTTCTAATTCTTTTTCAGCTAAAAGTCTTTTAAGTCTTGCATTTTCTTCTTCAAGTGCTTTAAGGCGTTTTGCTTCAGAGGCAGAAAAGCCTTTGTATTTTCTAGCGACAGACGCCACAGAGTTACCCGGAGACTCAGCTTCAGCCAAGATACGAATGATTTGATCAATGCTAAATCTATTTTTTTCATAGCCGCCCCCCTTTCTAACTCTAACATTTTACATGTCCAAAAAACGGGGAACAATCCAAGATTGACACTACCCAGGAAGGAATTTTGGACTTGACAACCTTTAAGAAGATAATATTAATAAAATAACATATATTATCTGTTGGCAGTTGTGAAATGGGTAGTAATTTGTTTATTGATACAAAGTTTATGTGAAAAAGTAATATTTTGTCTTATTCTCTCATGATATAAGACAAATTCATACAAACAATTTAGGAGGAACTGAATGGCGAAGACAGCGTTAATTACTGGTATAACCGGACAGGACGGTGCATATTTAGCTGAATTTTTGCTTAGTAAAGGATATTCTGTTCATGGTTTAAGACGAAGAAGCTCACTCTTTAATACCCAAAGAATTGATCATCTTTACCATGATCCTCATGAACCAGGTCATGATTTCGTATTGCATTATGGAGATTTAACAGATTCAACTAATATAATCCGAATTATACAAGAAGTACAACCTGATGAAATATATAATCTTGGTGCAATGAGTCATGTGGCTGTTTCCTTTCATACCCCTGAATATACGGCAAATGCAGACGGTTTAGGCGCTCTTCGAATTCTGGAAGCTGTTCGCTTATTAGGATTGACTGAAAAAACGCGTATTTATCAAGCAAGTACAAGTGAATTGTATGGATTGGTTCGAGAAATTCCTCAAAAAGAAACAACTCCTTTTTATCCACGTAGTCCCTATGCTGTAGCGAAATTATATGCTTATTGGATAACTGTCAATTATCGTGAAGCGTATAATATGTTTGCTTGTAATGGTATATTATTCAATCATGAGTCTCCAATTAGAGGTGAAACGTTTGTTACAAGAAAGATTACTCGTGCTGCAACAAGAATAGTTTTAGGGCTACAAAATAAACTATGGCTTGGTAATCTTTCAGCTAAACGAGACTGGGGACATGCGAAAGATTATGTAGAGGCAATGTGGTTAATATTACAAGCCGAAGAGCCAGACGATTGGGTCATAGCGACAGGAGTTACAACAGAAGTTCGTGAATTTGCTAGGATGGTTTTTGCCGAACTAGGGGTTGGAATTGAGTTTAAGGGCAAAGGGATTGAGGAAAAAGGATATGTTGATTCGTTAGACAAGACGAAAGTACCTGAGGGATGCACCCTTAAAATTGGGCAAGAAGTTATTGCAGTAGATCCTCGATATTTTCGTCCTACTGAAGTAGATTTACTTGTTGGCGATGCTACCAAGGCAAGAACTAAACTTGGCTGGACACCAAAATATGATCTAAAAAGTATTATTCGAGAAATGGTAGAAAGTGATCTTAAATTAGCAAGAAAAGAATTTTATTTAAAAAGCGGTGGATACAAAATTATGAACTCTCATGAATATGAATGAAATAAATCACGAAGAGAAAGTATATAAAATGATACCAGTATATCAACCTGACCTTAGTGGAAACGAAAAAAAATATTTGATAGAATGTATTGAGAGTAACTGGATTTCATCAAAGGGAAAGTTTGTTCATCTGTTTGAGGAAAAATTCAAAGAATATATAGGAATACGTTTTGCTACTACGGTTAGCAATGGTACAGTTGCTATTCATCTGGCTTTGGTAGCATTAGGAATAGAGCAGGGGGATGAAGTTATAGTTCCAACATTAACATATGTAGCATCAGTAAACCCTATTGTTCAGGTTGGCGGAAAACCAGTTTTTGTGGATTCTTTAGAAGAGTCATGGCAAATGGATCCGGAAGATGTTAGAAAAAAAATTACACCAAAAACAAAAGCTATTATTATTGTCCACCTTTATGGACAATCAGCCGAAATAGATACATTGATGGAGATTGCAAGAGAATATAATTTATTAGTAATTGAAGATTGTGCTGAAGCATTTGGGACTCTATATAAAGGAAAACATGTTGGAACTTTTGGTGATATTGCTACTTTTAGTTTTTATGGCAATAAGACAATTACATGTGGTGAAGGTGGAATGGTAATAACTAAAGATGAGAGGATTTACAAACGATTAATAAAGCTTAAAAATCAAGGAGTTTCTAAAGAAAGAGAATACTGGCATGATGTTATAGGTTATAATTACCGTATGACTAATATGCAAGCAGCTATAGGATTGGCTCAAATAGAAAGAGCAAACGAATTTATTAATCGTAAAAGAGAAATTGCAGAACTTTACAAAAAATATTTGGCAGACGTTCCTGTTATTGTTCATAAAGAACAGCCTAATACCTTCCATTCATATTGGATGGTATCAATTCTTGTAGAAAGACCTGAAGATAAAGAAACATTGAGAAGTTATCTCAAAGAGAAAGGGATAGAAACAAGGCCACTTTTTTATCCCGTTCATTTAATGCCCATGTATGCTACTGGTGAAAGACTTGCAGTTGCAGAAAACTTGTCGTCTAGAGGGATAAATCTTCCAAGTTGGCCTAGACTTTCAAATGAACAAGTAGAATTTATATGTAAAAGAATTAAAGAGTATTTTATGGAGAGATTATAATATGTTTGGAATTCTCAATTTTATTAGAAGGAAGTTGGGAATAACAGAATTGGAAAGTAGATATAAAACAATTATTAAAGATTTGAAAATACATATAGAAAATGCAAGAATTAGACTAGACAATGATCAAGCTGCAATCTTAGAGTTAAGAGAGAAAGTAAGTGCTTTATTCCAAGATAATTTAGACAAAAGTTATTCTTTTAAATTCTATGGACAATTTGATCTTCCAGTGGATAAATTTATTTTTGAAAGATACTTCTTTGATTTGAATATTAGAGGTATAGCTGTTGAATGCGGTGCATTTGATGGATTAACCGAGTGCAGTTGTAAATTTTTTGAAGAGACAATGGGATGGAGAGTGTATAATTTTGAACCTGTTCCATGGATCTTCGAAAAACTTCAAAAAAATAGACCACTAGCAGTTAATTTAAACTTGGGTTTATCTAACATTTGTGGAAAAGCCAAGTTTTATGCAGTAAAACATCCTGACTTTGGTTTAATGTGTACAAATGGCTTTTTAAATCACTTACCAGAACATAAAGAAGAATTGGTAAGAATGGGTTGTGAGTTTGTAGAAATCGAAGTGGAATTAATGACTTGGAAAGATTTTATAGAATTACATTCTATAACTCATGTTGATCTGTTTGTATTGGATGTTGAAGGGCATGAGATAAAAGTTATAGAAGGCATGAAAAATTCTTCTGTATTACCTGATATTATATGTGTTGAACATGGACATCTTGGCTTAGATACGATTAGAAGCTATCTTGAGCCTTTGGGCTATTATTATGATGTTTCATCATACGTCAATTCTTATTTTATAAAAAGAGAAAAAATCCCTTTATTCATTTCAAGAACATTAAGGAATTGAAAAATGGATGTCCTATTAATTTATTTTATTAAAAATACTATTGTAGAAATTTGATCAAGAAATGATTTTTAAACTTGAGGTAAAACAATGAAAAAAATTAATGTGATATTAGTTGGGGGGGCTAGACGGGTAACGCTTGCTGAGCAGATTAGAGATTTGACAAAAGATGTGTTAGATATAGAATTTATTTCTATTGAGAAAGATGAATCTTTTTATCCTATTTCTTCAATTGCAAAAGTCATTAAAGGTCCAAAGTTTGGTACAGTGGAATTTGATGAATTTTTATATTCGCTTTTAAAAAAAGGCAATGCTATTCCTATAATGTGTATGGATAAGGCTATACCTTCACTATCAAAGCTTCGCGGAATGGTATTTAGTGATGTTACAATAGTGGCTCATACTTTAGAAGGAGCACTTACTGCTCTGGATAAAAGAAAGACATCAGATTTCTGCAAGAAATTGGGGATTCGGCATCCAAGGATATATACTAATTTAAAAGAAATTAATTCAAAAGTAATTGTAAAACCAATTGAGGGTTTTGGAACAAGGGGAGTTTTTGTATTTGATAAAATTGATGAAAGTCATGCTTGTTTGTTAAATACTCATATTTTTCAAGAATTTATTGATGGTCAAGAAACTACACATGATCTGTATATAGATTCTAAAGGTAAATTATATGTTTCTTCTAGAGATAGGCTAGCAGTTATTGATGGAGAAGTTGATCACTGTATTGTGCGTAGACCTTATCAAGATGAAATGGAAATATTTAAGAAAATAGCAAGCAGTGGATTATTTTGGGGACCTTTAACTGTACAAACTATACGGTCCTCAGAAGGCTGTTTTTTAATTGAGATTAATGCACGCCTTGGAGGAGGAGTTACAGCATCTATCTTTGCAGGCTTTCCAGTGATTGAACTTCTTTTAAAGGAAAGTATTGGATTGGATATCCGGTTTCGGAAATTAAAAAAAATTGAAATGAGGAGGGCAAGACGTGATTTTTACAGAATCATTGAGGAATATTAAAAACAAAATAATTGCAATTGATATCGATGGCACTCTTTGCACGGAAGAGAGAACTTTTGAGAGACCATTGGCAAAACCATTACCGTATGCCAAAGAAGCATTAGAACTTTTAAAAAGTAACGGTAATACCATAATACTTTGGACATCAAGAGGATGGGAACAATATAAAATCACAAAGGCTTGGTTAGATAAACATGGATTTGTGTATGACATATTACTTATGGGAAAACCAATTGTTGATATAATAATAGATGATCGTGCACGACGGTTTGTTGGTTGGGATAAGCAAGATGTCTAAAAAAGTAAAGAATGTGTTGATATGGTTACCTCTAGCACCTATTCATAATTGGCGTGGGGAGGGTATAGCTCAAACGCTTGAACATTTACTTTTGGAAACATCTAATGAATCTCTATATTATACGATTTTGGTAAATCCAAAACATTATTGTGAAGCTGTTGATATTTTTAGAAAAAAAAATAATGTTAAAGTAATACCTTTAACTTTAACGTGGTTGTTTTTTCGTTTTTTTCCCCAAAAGAAATATAAATATGTATTTGATTCTAAAAATCAAGATTTTTCTCATAAAATCAAGGTTGATTTCTTAGATGCCATAACCACTCTTCTTAAAAAACTTAAATTAAGATTGAAATTTGATGTAATTTCACTATTAATTTCACTATTTTGGTATGGATTTAAATTAGTTATATTTACGATTTTTCAAAGACTAGGCTTTTTGGGAAAGGCTGATATTATTTGGTTGCCTACTCCAATAATAAATTGGAGTGAATATCTAAAGGGAAAAAAAATTCAATCTTTTTGGGATTCTTTTGTTTTTGAATATTCAGAATTTGATGATGTAAGTTTATACTTATTTAAAAAATATATGTCGCTTTTTCGAAAAGTTGAATATATAATTACCCAGTCTAATAATAATAAAAATTACTTAGTGCAAGTTTTCGGTATACCTGAAGATAAGATAGCTGTAATATATAATGGATCTCCTGATTATTCAAAAGTCTTAAATGATACTAATTTTGATACGAAAGATAAGATATTTAAAATATGGGAAAAAAGAAGTATAAAAGCGCTTAGCTATACAGAGTTTATTTCTAGATTGCACCATGAATATATTAATCATTCAGTTATATTTAGACTTATGAAAAGAATAAATAGTAAAACAAAAATTGTTTTAATTTCTACTCAATATAGAATATATAAAGGTTTCGGTGCTCTTTTCAAAATAATTGATAAAGTTATTCAAATTGATCCAAATGTTTATTTTATATTCACATCAAAAATACCTAGAAAAATAAAAGAAAAATACTTTCATCTGCATGAAAATATTTTTGAAATAACTAGAGTTTCAAACAAACAGCACGCAATGTTGTATTGTTTATCTGATCTTGTTTTACATCCAAGTTATACTGAAGGCGGATTAGGTTCTTATCCTCAGTTTGAGGCAGCTTCTCTAAATCGGCCATGTCTTGTAAACCGAGGGCCCCATACAGATGAATTATGTAGCGTATTTGGCAAAAAAATGGAGAAAGTCGTATGTGACTTTACAAATATAGAATATACCGTCAGCAAAATAATTGATATACTTAGTAATCCTTCGGCTAGGGAAGAAAATATACAGATAAATTCAAGTGCGTATATTGATTGGAAGGATGTCGCTAAAAAATATGAAAACTTATTTTTAAAATTAATAGAACATGATTAATGATATTAAATTCGTTTTAAAAAGATGGAGAATAGTGCATGCTTTAGGTATTAGTAGACTTCGTGAACGCTATGCAAGGTCTAAACTTGGTCAGTTATGGCTTACGCTATCTAATTTGGTTTTGATAATTGTAACTGGTATTGTGTGGTCAGTAATTTGGAAGATGCAACTGGATGAATATCTTCCATATGTAGGTGTAGGTCATATTATATATTTGTTTATTTCACAAACTTTAAATGAAAGTACTGGAATATTTATAGCTGACGCAAGATATTATCTTAATCAATATATGCCTTTTCTAATGTCAGTTTTTACACATTTATATAGGAGCACATTAATATTTATCCACAATATTCCTATAATATTAGGGCTTGTTATATGGTCAAATAGTGCTGTTGTGCGATTGAATATATCTTTTATTTTTTCTATAGTACTTCTTTATATATTTTTGTTTTGCAATTCATATAGTATTGCTGCCATATCAACAAGGTTTAGGGATTTAATTCAAATATTCGGACTTATTTTCCAATTGGCTTTCCTTGTAACTCCTGTGATGTGGCAAATTTCTTTTGTCCCCCTTAAGTATCGAGATTACTTTATGCTCAATCCATTAGCGGCTTTTTTAGAAATGATAAGAAATCCCTTTTTAGGAATTGAAATTTTAAAGTCAGCATATTTGTCAGCATTTGTATGGACTTTAATAAGCATACTTATATCAGTTATTATACATAAAAAATTTGATAGGAAAATTATTTTTTGGGTATAGCTATGATTAAAATGGAAAATGTACATCTATATTATCCATTAATGGGCCTTAAATCTCATTCTTTTCAAATAGCAGTTTATAATAAACTTGGGGGTATTATTGGGAAAAAGAATGATTCCAGTGTACAATATGTTCATGCATTAAGAGGAATTAATTTAGAAGTAAAGAGAGGAGAACGACTTGGTATAATGGGACATAACGGTGCTGGGAAGACAACATTGTTGAGAGTTTTAGCTGGTGTTTATCCTCCTTCCTCTGGTAAAGTTATAATAAATGGGAAAGTAACTGCATTAACCGATTTTACCCTTGGAATGGACCCAAACGTAAGTGGTTTAGAAAATATAATTTTGAGGCTTATATTTATGGGATATTCTTATAAAGAAGCAAAAAAGGCAGTTAATGATATTGTGGAATTTTCGGAACTTGGCGACTTCATCCATTTCCCTGTTCGTACCTATTCTACAGGTATGTTTATGCGTTTGGCTTTCGCAATTTCTACTCATTTTATACCGGAGATATTATTACTAGATGAAGTCGTGGGAGCTGGTGATGAATCCTTTCGGACAAAAGTATTAAAAAGAATCGACGAATTATTAAGTGGAGCCAAAATAGTTATTTTATCTTCTCATGATTTAGCAGCAATAGAAAAATATTGTACCTCTGCGATCGTAATGGATCATGGAAGCATAGTATTTCAAGGTTCTCCCTCTGATGCAGTCAAATATTATAGAGAGATGTGTTCAAAAGCCAATGAATAATTTGTATCAATTACTATTCGTAATACACTTTCTTCGTAATATTTTTAAATCATAAAAAAACAAAGGATGATAGACTGTTCATTAAATTATGGAAGGTATATAATTAAAAAATTTGCCAAATGTGTTGAATATTATGAAAAAGTTTTAGACATAAAAGCAGGTGAAGGTGGTGATTTACAAATCTTTAAAGTTATAAACCTTAAAGCCAAATTATTTGCTCTTGAGATTATTAAATATATTTGAAAATGGATATAAACTAGTGAAACTTGAAGGAAGTAATTTTTATCTTTTCTCTTCTTTTATAGCAAAATTTTTCCTACTTTTGCTTGGGGAATATTTTTTATTCGGGAAAAGAAAAAAATATAATGAAGAGTACATCAAATGGCTAATAAATATGAAATTAGAGACCAATTTTTACTGGAAATAAGAAGTTTATTTAAAAGGATGAAAACAGCTTTGGTACATGATTGGCTCGTAACTTTAGGTGGAGCTGAGAAGGTCTTAGAGGCAATTTATGAAATATATTCTGCTCCAATTTTTACTCTTGTAGCAGATAGAAAAAGTTTGAAAGGGACTATTTTTGAAAAAGCAAAAATTTACACTTCCTTTATTCAAAAACTTCCTAAAGCTGTAAAGAAATATAGAAGTTATTTACTATTTTTCCCCTTAGCGATAGAACAGTTTGATTTATCAGATTATGATGTAGTTATTTCCAGTAATACTTGCGCGGCTAAAGGAGTTTTGACAAAAGCTAATCAGCTTCATATCTGTTATTGTCATACTCCTATGAGATACGCTTGGGATTTATATCATCAATATTTAAAAGAAACTAACTTAAATAAAGGAATAAAAGGGATAATTGCAAAATTAATTTTACACTATATAAGGCTATGGGATTATTCAACTGCTAATAGGGTTGATTATTTTATAACTAATTCAAAATGGGTAGCGAGAAGAATTAAAAAGATTTATGGACGAGATTCAACCGTCATTTATCCACCAGTAGATGTTGATAAATTTGAGTTGCAAACTGACAAGGAAAATTTCTATTTAACTACTTCCCGTATGGTGCCTTATAAAAAAATTGATTTAATCGTTGAAGCCTTTTCTCAAATGCCAGATAAAAAACTCGTGGTAATTGGTGATGGGCCAGATTTTAAAAAAGTAAAATCAAAAGCAGCCAAAAATATTGAATTGTTGGGTTATCAGCCTTTTGAGGTAGTAAAAAATTATACACAAAAGGCAAAGGTATTTATTTATGCAGCAGAAGAAGATTTTGGCATTGCACCAGTAGAAGCGCAGGCTTGTGGAACTCCAGTTATAGCGTATGGAAAGGGAGGAGTAACAGAAAGTGTAATTGATGGTAAAACAGGCATATTTTTTAAAAAACAAACTATTGAGAGTATTATTGAGGTAATAAAGCAATTTGAAAAACAAGAAAATAAATTTGATCCTATAACTATCCGCCAAAATGCAGAAAGATTTTCTAAAGAAAGGTTTAAAAAAGAATTTAAAAAATTTGTAGACAGGAAAATAAAACAGTTTTGGAATAGTTGTTGAAAATAGACCACAATTAGAGCTCAAAAGGTGGAATGTTAAAAGAAGAGAAAGTGTTACTGCAGATATTTTTAGCCGTTTAAGAAAATTAGAACAAAAAGCTAACTTATAAGATATTCTCCTAGGGTCATTACACTTGGTTGCCATTTTTGATGAGACTTAATCACTAATTTTTTATTATTGTTTAAAATCGAAATAATCGCGTATTTTGGGGATACTGCTTGTATGCCAAAACCTTCCTAACCATAATCCAATAATTCCTCCTATTGAGTTCATAATAATGTCTCTAACATCACCAACTCTATTTGGAAGTAAATATTGTATAAATTCATCTATGCTTCCTATTAAAATTATAAAAATTAAAGCTAAAATTATTTGTTTTATTTCCTTTCCTATTGCCTTAAAAACAAGAAATCCAAGAATGCCGTATTCTAAAAAATGTATTCTTTCTTCAGGTCTT
>Ga0164310_10002701_pt1 | contig 10236 bp, 20 predicted proteins | sample GuaBasSedimGuay1_FD_121795 | JGI IMG/M metagenome (GOLD analysis project Ga0164310, IMG submission 121795) | Subseafloor sediment microbial communities from Guaymas Basin, Gulf of California, Mexico - Guay1, Core 4569-9, 0-3 cm | ecosystem: Environmental > Aquatic > Marine > Hydrothermal vents... | reverse complement strand
GTAGTGCAGAGGGCAATCTGTGATGTGCGTCATCATCTGGAGGAAGCCCGTCATGTAGGACTGACGCCTGCTGCTGGAGCGTGAGAGAAAGTGGCCGAACTCGTCATTCAGGAAGAGTGCCTGCGGGTGCTCCGCCAGGATGTCGACGAAGCGCTCGGGAGTGACGTCGTAGGGCATGAGATAGACCTCCTCGGGCAGGATTCGCAGGTTCGCCATGCTCACCAAGGGTCTCATAGCTGTGGACTTCCTCGTGCCGCTCTCCGACACTATCAGGCCCAGCACGTTCGGGAAGAAATCCGACTGGTCGAAGAAGACGCCGAGCTCACGGTTGAGGCAGGAGGACACCGCAACGGTGGCTACAAGGGGATGAAACTGCGGTGGGCAGTCCAGGCGGTCCGTCATGAGCTCGACGTAGGGGTCTAGGAAGAGGGAATCATCCAGGCGATGGGCGTCAATGTACATCCGCGACCCCCGGAGACGCACGCTCAGAAGGGTGGCGGCGGTGGCGGTGTTGTTGCGGGCTGTGCGGTTCCCATCTGGGCTCTACCCTGTCCGAATGCAGGAGGTGGAGGCGGTGCCGGCGCAGGGACGGACCAGGCCCCTGCATTTCCAGCAGCGGATTTGCGTTTTCTGATAACCTCCTTAAGGGAGATCCAACTGTACCTACCCGAGCGGCCGTCGTACTCCACAAGAGCCACATTGCGAGTGTCCGCTGCGTCGTCCTTGTCCTTTTCCACCGTCGCAGTGTAGATCACGTCTCCCATCTCCAGACCGTAGAGCTCGACCTCACTCTTGAACCGTATCGGGACCTTCGCGAACTGTATAAGCATGTTGCACCCGTGCTTCACTCCGTAGCCACCTGCGGGAGTCGTACGAAAGCCGCCCTCTCTTATTTCGGATATCCCCACGATGGGCACAACTCGGTTGAACGCCCGGTGTATGAATGCCACTGCGGACCTCAGCTCGGCCTCGGGGACCGCCTTGCGAGTGATTGACAGTATGGTGGAGATGGAGTCCAGAACTATTAATGAAGGCCTTTCGTAAACATAAAAGGCTGTCAACAGCTTGATGACATTATCCCAGTTGGGAATGTACCGCGTCATGTCTATCGTAACAACATTAGGGTGCTTGGAAGAGTCCGGAGCGTCGGAGATCACCTCAGCGGCGAAATACAACGCCTTCGGGGCTCTCATCGCAATCTGCCTCGCGCACAGGGACTTGCCAGTCCCAGCGTCGCCGTAGAATATGGTGAGCCCGTTGGGCAGGCCCCCTCCCAGCCAGGCGTCGACGGAAGGTATGCCCGTGGGGAACCTTCTAGGAGGCTTTCTCACGGGGTTGAGCCTCCACAAGTTGTCCTGATAGAGCTTCCGCAGCTCCGGCGTATCCTTCAGGTCGATATGGATAGCGGTCTTTCCCGTTCGGTAGGAGCTCTGGTGCGAGCCTTGACCTTTATATGAGCTTGAATACATTTTTTACCCTCCCTTATTACCTACGTGATGCTTCCTCCGCCAGAGGAGGGGTCGTTGACCCCCCCTGTGGATTTTTGAAGAGGGCAGGGGCCCCTGTGGGGGAAAAAATCCCAGCTGCCCCGAGAAGTGCGCGAGGTCCTACTGCTGTGCCCTCACGCCGTAGACCTCGCCGCCGTAGTTCACCAGCAGACCTCTGCTGTGGAGGTGCTGCATGTATTCATACACCACGTTGCGTGGTATCCCGTGGTCATCGCCCCAGCGATATATCTGCTGGGAGGACAGCCCCTCGGGCGCCTGGAGCATTCTGAAGAGCTCCGTGAAGTTGTGCCCCTGGAACATCTCCTGACCCTGCGCAGGTGCAGGAGGAGCCACTGCCGTTCCTCCCCCCGTGGGTGGAGGCACAGGGGCGTAGCTCGCAGGTGCAGAGGGGACTGACGCCGTCTGGGTCGGTTGCGGGGGCGCCGCGGGTGCAGCGGGAGCGCCCTGGCCCTGCGGGGGTTGCCAGCCGTTCGGCAGGTACTTTACAGGCAGGAGCATGGTGGTCTCGCGCTCCTGCTCGTCGAAGAACTTGCGGGAGACCCGCTGCCAGATGAAGGTCTGGTTCAGCAGGCCCTTCCCGTCAGGGCCTATCCTCGACACATCGAACCCGCAGTCCTTCAGCGCCTTCTTGAACAGCCACCACTTGCTGTTCTTCTGGCTGCTGTCCGGGATGTACATGGGGTAGCATCCCGAGCCCGCCTCGCCGTCAATGGTGTGGTCCAGCGGGCGGATCTGGAGATGCAGACGCTCTCTTCCAGGTCCGCCCCACGGCGTCTCGCTCGGCGGGAGGAGTTCCACGAGCTCGATCCTGCCGGGAAACTCTCTCCCCTCAGCCATCTCATCTGGGTCCTTCATGTCCATTCTTCGTTCACCTCCTCACTTTTTCTTTCTCCTTCTGGGAGCGTTACGCTTCTTGCTTCTGCCACCTGTGGGCTTGAGCTCGATCTCCTCAGGCTCGGCGGAGGCCTTCTCAGAGTCCCCAGAGGGGCCAGCCTCAGCTTCTTCGCTGGGTAGCACTCCGAGCCTTACGGCCTCCTCCGCCTCCTCTCCCTTCCTCACCGCCTCGGCAACCACGGGCCTGAGCTCCCCCGCATGGTGCACCTCCTCAGGCGTCCACGCGTGGTCTGTAAAGAGATTGTGAACCGTCCTGCGGCTGAGAGTGAGGTATATTGCGCTGGCCATGTAGACGCCGAGAAAGTAGAGTGCAATCGGGCGGTCTATGTCACGCCAGCCCGCTCCGAACTCTATGTCGAAGAGCGCCTGCGCGGGGGAGATCTTCTCATCAATGATGTCCGCCAGAAGCTTGGAGACCCTCCCCGATATGCGGTCAAACTGATCCGACGTTATGACCTCCTGTATCTGAGCCACCACGGCCTTTATCTCAGCGGGGTCAGAGGGGATGACCCTGATCTTGCCATCCGTCATCAGCAGCTGAAGGCTTTCCGTCACCCTCTGCTTGACCTCATCCCGGGACGCTCCCGCAACCTTCTTTCTGATGAGGAGAATGAGCTCATCGTCCGTGAGGGTCCCAGGATGGAGGGCCTCAATTTCCTTGTGGGTGTAGCCCACCGCAAGAAGAAGCCTCTCGGCGAAATCGCCCCGTTCTCTGGGCACCTTCTCCTCCTCGGCTGCCTCGGGCCCCTCCGCGGGTGACGGAGGCGGGAAGGCAACCTTATCAGGTGGTGGAAACTCCATTCATGTGCACCCCCTAAAATTGTGCAAATGAGGGTAATGTCATACATATATATATAGTTATCGCTTAGTCCCGCGACGGGAACGTTTTTTGGAGGTCTCCCTCCGCTCCAGAAGGGTTGGAAACCGCATCGGCGTGTCCTCGCGGACGTATCTGAAGGGGTTCTCCCAGAGCTCGTCCATCTCGTACATCTCCGGGTTCACGCGGTAGTATCTGCGACGCTGCAGGAAGGTCCTGTCAGGCACCTCCTCCTCCCGCGTGAAGACCACAAGCCCCAGGCGTCTGAGGAGATTCATGTAGTTTCTGAAGCTCTCGTATGAGGGGATCTTGCGGCCACAGTTATAGTAGAGCATCTCCTTCTTCAGAGCCTTATAGATGCTCTCAACGTAGTCCTCGTCCCTTATTCTGAGGTACTCCCTGACGAAGACCCCCACGGGGACCTTGCAGCCTCTCTTCTTCAGATAGATGGGCATCAGCACGGGCGTGTAGAGCTCCTTCCAGGACTCGTCCTTCTCAGCCATGCTTACCCCTCAAGTTTATAGCGCTTGAGCTTGATGGAGCAGCTCCAGCAGATCTTGCCGTAGACCCTGTTGGGCACGGGCGAGACCATGGGCCTGTTGCACAGTGGGCATCTCTCAAGGTCCTCCATGACCCAATCGGGGCGCAGGTCCTGCTCCTTCAGCCTGCTCTTGGGGATTCCGGGCACGGGGGTGCCCTGCGTCCGCTCCATCTTGCGCCAGTAGGTCCTGAACTGCTCGTCCACCACTCTCGGCCTGAGTCTGGGAATCTCCTTCATCTCACCTCGCCTCTGTGACGCACTACAACCACGGGGACCTTCTCAACGCCGAGCCTCAGCGCCACGAGGGCCCTGTGGCGACCTTCGTGGGAGGGATAGCCTCTGAAGAAGTTCACATAGTCTAGCAGAAGGGGCTCCATAGGCCTGCCGGTCCTGTAGGCCTTCTCAACGAGCTCCAGAGAGCCCCTGTCGAAGCCCTCTTCGAGATTCAAAACTGCGGGGAAGGAGCCCCGCGGGTGCGGCACTTTGGAGAGGAACTCCCGCGGGCTCATCCACACCAGCTCGGCCTTCTCGAAGGAGGAGCTGAAGCGTCTGAGCATTCTGTCAGTCTCCTTCCAATCAAGCGGATACTCCATGCTCACGCCTTGACTCCCCCTTAGTCGCTCTCGGGGACCTCTGCGATTTCGTAGTAGTCATCATTCACCGTCGCGGGCAGGTAGTCCCAGTCGCCCACCATGACCTTCTCAGGGTCGAGACCGATGTTCCCGAAGAAATTCGCTACATCGTAGTCAGACTGGAGATAGAGGCTGCGACCGTCCTCGAACGTGATCTCCACATGGCCGAAGCGGTTGTAGAGCCACTTGCCCCTCGGTGCAGAGGTGCTCGGACGCTCCGGCTGATGTGCACGCTCCATCACGAACTCCATGACCTCACGTGCCAGGTCGTGGCGACCCTTCCTGTGCAGCAGGACGTAGGCCGTGGCGTAGTAGTCATCCCAGCCCATTCCCCGCAGGCGGGCGTAGGTGCCGCCGGGGCTCTCGTCAATGTCTCCATGTCGCCTGCGCCAGGTGCTCGGAGGCCCCAGCGCAGCCTCAATCATCGTCCGTATGCTCTCCTCGTCCGGCGTGGTGCACTTGGGCACCACCATGCCGGAGTACCAGGTCGTCGGGCAGTATTCTCTACTCATGACCATCCCTCCATTTCGAAGACGTCGGACACCACCACCGCATCGCGGTCGTAACGCTTGAGCGCCAGGACGTAGACGTGGGACAGGTCCATGAAGCGTGACTCGCCCGGGAAGCTTCGAAGGGTCCTGATGCGGCCCCGGATCCACTCCAGCACCTCACGCTCGGAGGTCTGGCGGGGGGGTTGCAACCGCCGATTCACCCATGTAATGGGCACCCCCCGGGCGTCATAGACAACGTAGAACATCAGGTCCTCCCTGCCGTACTTGATCATTCGAGACATGACCATGCTGCCGTCCCGGAGGCCCAGCTCGTAGGGAATGCGCTCTGCACCGCGCAGGACCTCTCCCACGCAGAGCTGACGCCTGAAGGGGTAGGAAAAGCTCAGGCAGGGCTCCTCACGGGGTTTCACCATATCTCCTTACCTCCGCGGGCGCACATCAGCTCGGCCATCAGGTCAATCAGGGCCCTCTCGTCACGCGGGAAGATACCCTCCCTGAAGAACTTCTCCGCCATCTCCTGCAGGGCCTCGTAGGTCCTGTGGGCCTTGACTGCATCGTGCTCTAGGCCCAGCTCCGCCACGAGGTCCTCGAAGTCCAGCAGGGACAGGCTGAGGTCCTCCAGGATGGCTCGGAAGGCCAGCAGGAGGTCCTCCTCCGTCATGTACTTCTTCCCGCTCAGGTACTCCGTCACGGACGTGTGATAGTCCGTGCAGGCCTCGCGGCCGTCCTTCCTGATGCAGACCCTGTGAGCGTAGTGCGTTCCTATGTCAAAAGGGCCCATGCGCTCCGCCACCCACGGCTCGCCCTCCTCATAGACCTCATAGGTCTCTCCCTTTATCTTGATACGAATCCTAGCGGCGGGCATATCACGTGCCTCCTTTACTCTTCCTTCTCCTCGCCGCTATTTATATCTTTCTCCTCACTCCCTGAGGCCTCCGGTCGCTCGACCTTTGGGATCTTCTTGATCAGAAGCTGGGGTGCAAGGTGCACGTAGCGCATCGTGGTGGCAATGCTGCGATGTCGCAGAAACTGCTGGGCAGCGGCCAGGTCGCCCGTCTCGGCGATGATGTGCGTTGCACGCGTGTGTCTGAGCTTGTGTGGCGAGCGGTAGGGAATGCCCAAGATCCTGCACAGGCGTCCGAGGTGCTTGCGCACGCCTGAGGGGTCGTAGTAGCCCCGGGGACTGTGTGGAGAGTAGAAGAGGTACCATCTGTGCGGTCGGTCCTCCTTAGGCAGATTCACACTGCGCTTCAGCTCCCTCCACGCGCCACCCTGCAGGTCCTCGCGGGCACGAAGCGTGTTGCGCACGGCCTCTATGACCTCCTCCTGCGTGGGCTCCAGGCCGAAGTCAATGCCCTCGCGGACCTTCTCCCTCGTCACGTATATGCAGGGGGTGCCCTCGATGGTGTAGGGCTCCCACTCCGAAGGGGGCCGGCTCCAATTCGGCTGGAGAATGTCATCAATGTGCAGCGTCAGCGCCTCGCCCAGCCTCAGGCCGTTGATCAGCAGGAGGGTGAGAATTGCCTTGATGTGGGGGTTGGTGCCCGCGAGGTCAATCAGCCTCCAGGCCTCGTCGAGCTGATAGATCTCAATTCGCCGCTGCTTGACGGACGGCCTGACGACCCTGAGGACCTCCTGGCCCCGGCCTATGTAGGTGAAGTAGGATGCCACGGCGTAGAACTGCGTGTTGATCGTGGCGGGCGTGAGGCCCTTCTTCTGCATGTGGCCCACCCACTCGTCCACGCTCTCTACCCTCTCGGGGTCCAGCCTGCGGGCCTCGCAGAAATCGATGTACTTCCGCATGTAGGCCGTGTAGACGTAGATTGTCGTGGGGGCCTTCTTCCGTCTCAGCCAGCTGATCCAGCCCTCTACGTCCATCATACCACCTCCCTGCTCTCATCCGGGGAACTGCCGAGAAAGAGCCTGACGGCGGACTCGAAGGTCTTAAGCGAGTCGCTCTTTCCAGAAGCCGCATCCACCTCGGCGAAAAGCCCGCGAAGCCTCATTAGGAAGCAGAACTGCAGAGCCAGCACATCCAGCGGGCCGGCGTTGTGGGTTATTAGCATGTTCGAGACGTTCTTGTCAGTCGCGGACACAGCAAGGACCACCTTAAAGTCCTCTCCAAACAAGCTTTCTCCCCGCTCCTCGCACTCCTTCATGCTTTTGACCATCCCAACCAGGGCCTTGTGGAGCTCGGGGTTTGCCTCCTTCAGCAGATCCATAGCCGTGGCATTCACGCATATCCCTCCAGGTCCTCAGTGCGAAGAGAAGGCGGTCTTCTGCCCAGCAACGCATCGCGCATGTTTGCTTTCAGCACGTGGGCCCTCTCGGGGTCCTGCTTCCTAAGCACGTTCAGCGCGGCGGTGAGGATTTCAAGCGACGCTACTACGCTGACACTCGGAAAGGAGGAGTACTCACATATAAGCGTCTCCCTTGCCTCCCCCCTGCTTATGATTAGCAGGGCTGAGCACTTGGCTTTCTGCTCATGTGGCTCCCCCGAGGGGGCCTCAAAAACCTTCTTTAGAAGGCTCTGAGAGATGATCAAGTTGCCAAGGTCTGTGAAGATCATCCCGTGCTTCAGAAACGCTATGAGTGCGTCCGCAGCGGGGTGGTCCTCCTCGATCAACCCATCAACGAACTCCCTTAGGCTCTCGCCATCCCGGAACATCCCCTTCCACAGCCTTACCACAGCCTTCGCCTCCTCAGGGCCTTGAGATCACGCTCGATGCTTTTCAGCAGACGGTCAAGTCTGTAGATCTCCGCCCACAGAGCGTCCACATCCTCCCGCGTCTGGCCGGCGTCCATCTTAAGCACTCTCCCGGGTCAGCCTGAGCATTCCGCCGCCGATGAATGAGCGGCCCTCCTCCTTGAGGGCGCTGAAGTTCACCCTGTCGGAGTAGCCGCACTGGGGGCAGCGGATGGGCTCCTCGCCGTAGTACTGCTTCCTGTCCACAATGCCAATGAAGCGGCACCGGGGGCACCTGACCTTGGCGTAGTACTCCTCGCTCCACTTCAACACACGCACGAGATATGTCGTCTTGGCCAATGAGATCACCTCCTAAGCTTGCAATCCCTGCAGAACTTCACAGGGTGGGTGTAGAACAGCAGCGGGCGGACCTCCGGGTGGAGGCACGTGTAGGAATGATAGTAGCTGCCTTTCCGCCCTGACACCCGCACCCTCAGGTAGGGGCAGCCTATTTCCTTTCGAAGCCTCTTGGTGAGCCGGAGAGTTGAGAAGAACCCGCGAGGCTCGCTCATGGCACCTCTCCCTCCTTGTCCAGGGAGATCCCCAGCCTCGCCAGGATCTTCAGGAAGCTCCACTGATGGCCGCAGTGTGGGCACTCCCAGAAGACCCACCACTTCCTGTCATTCCTGTCCCTCAGGCCGCACTCGTGGGCGTAGCCCTGGAACTCCAGCCCGTGGAAGGTGTGGATCCTGCCGCAGTGGCACCGAAACTTCCTGTCCCTCACGAGGTTCAGGAACCTTTCGACATCCCTGCCGTGCTCTCTCCGCATGGCCCTGACATAGGGGGAGCCGTCTCCCTGCCAGGAGAGGCCATGGAGGGTGCCCCCGCAGGAGCACCTGCAGCGACTCTTGGGGTTAGCCAGCTCGCACGCTCTGCTGTGTTTCCTCATCTTTCATCACCTCTCTCTTCACCTATCGCAAGTTTCAGGATCCTCACAGCTGCTCTGTAGCCGTCCATGAAGCCCTCGCCGTACATCACCATGTCCCTGTGGCGCCTTCTGCCGCCCTTGAGGTGCCACCAGATGGAGAAGCGGAGCCTGCTTTTGACCGTGCCCTCAGGCGGCGTCCCGTGGCGCTTCTCGAAGGACTCCACCGCAAGGGCCGCAAGCAGGTCATCAGAAGTTAGCTCCTTCATGGCGCCTGCCCCCCTACCCTCTTCGCTATCTCCTCCTGGAGCTTCACCTCAGGCCAGTTCCAGTTGACAAAAAGACCCGAGAACGGCCCGAACTTCCTCAGGACATCCCTGTTGCCAGTCTTGAAGCGCACTGTGAAGAGCGTCGGCTCCATCTCTATCACATCGCCTACGCCGAGATAGTCAGCATCTATCCACAGCTCGACATCTCCCAGGCGCACAGGGTCCCCAACGTCGCGACTACAGAGCGCCTCCAGTTCCATCTGGGGCCCGCGTTCGCTGGAAAGCACGCGGCGAATGTAGTAGATAATGTGGTATCTCGCCTTCTCCCTGAGGATGCTGCAGATCTCTGACTTTATCTTCATCTGCCTTAGCTCCTCCTCACTGAGTAGCTCTGCCATCTCACCACGCCTCCTACCAGAAGACCTGGAACCTGCGGATGCCCACTATGCGGCCCTGCTCGTCCCTCACAGCCGAGGCAGGGGAGGTGTCAGGTGCCAAGAGGTCCTTGCGCCATGAGAGCGCCTCAGCGACCATGCTGCTTACGATGTAGAAGACCCCTTCCTGGGGCTCGGGGAGGTCCTCCGCAAGCAGGTCACTTATGGAGTAAAGGACCCCCTCGCGGGAAAGCCCGGGGAGACGCTTAGGGGATTTATTGAGATGTCCAAGCTCCGTTCTGACAATCGGCACGCCTTCTACCTCACCCACTGGGACGCTCACGGTTCTCAGGCGGGCGACCCGTCCCGAGGGCGGCAGACGCAGCTCGCTTCCGTCCTTCCTCACGACCCTAATCTCATGCGGTGTCAAGTTCACGAACTTAGCCATTTTGATTCACCTCCTCTCTTCTTACCCTCTGAAGACTCCTATAGCGGGTCCTCAAGAGGGTATCAATTCGCTCGCGGGCCTCCCGCACCCTCTCGGGCGATGTGGAGAGCATGATTCGCGTCACGCCCACGCGCTTCAGGGTCATCTCCACACCGCATGAGGGGCACTGGAAGACCGGTAGGTCTCTGCGCACCAGCAGGTCGGAGACACGCAGGGCGGGCCTCTTGCAGTGCCCATCCAGCACTGCGGCCTTCACGATGTGGGTCTTCACGACGTCCCGCACCGCGACCTCCTCCCTCCTGCATTCAGGGCAGATGTACTCCCCATAGAGCAGGGGATAGCTACGCCACTCCTTCGTCATCTCACAGCCTCCTGTCACTTATCTCACTTGCAGGATCTTCACGTGCCCGGTCTTCTGCCAGCGCCTGGCGTCCGGTCGGGGGAGAGTGACCTGCTGTCCGGGGGTAGGAAACGGACCATAGGTCGCACTATCGGCGCCCGTAAATTTCCTCCGGATCGGGTTTCTTATCTCAACCGGGATCTTCTCGTCCAAATCGCCAGTCTGGGGGGCAGCGGCCTGGACGCCTTCCTCATTCCGGACGGGCGGTAGTGAGGCACCACCGACGCCGG
>Ga0164310_10002700_pt1 | contig 10236 bp, 9 predicted proteins | sample GuaBasSedimGuay1_FD_121795 | JGI IMG/M metagenome (GOLD analysis project Ga0164310, IMG submission 121795) | Subseafloor sediment microbial communities from Guaymas Basin, Gulf of California, Mexico - Guay1, Core 4569-9, 0-3 cm | ecosystem: Environmental > Aquatic > Marine > Hydrothermal vents >... | reverse complement strand
TTATCGAATTCTTTCGAATAGCGAGGCAATAAGCAATGGAAACAAAACAGTTGCATCTCCCTCGACAGTAACATGCTTTGCCTTTTCTTTTACCTTACCCCATGATATCGCTTCTTTCATTCTTGCTCCAGACAAAGAGCCGTCCCATTCCACAGCAGAGGTGATATATACAGCAGCATCTAAGCCACCATGAAACTGAGCCCACCATATCAGATGATGCTTTGAAACTCCTCCTCCCAGAATAATCCCGCCTATTTTTTCTTTGTCAAAAAATATGTCTGCCAGTTCCTTTTCATCCTTAAAAACATCTATCTCAAATTTTTTCTCCTGGCTCAGCATCCACAGCTGCCAGCCTACTGCTCCATCTGTTATTGCAGGAATATAAACAGGAATATCATTTTTCCATGCCCAGTAGAGAAAAGCATTTTCTTTCAAATTCCTGCCAATTTCCCATGCAATTTCCTTGCTGCTGTATTTTCCTTCCTTCCCTTCAAAAATTTCGTGAATCTTTTTTTCTATAATCTCGCCGTAGCTCTCATTTGGAATGAAAATGTTTCCTAACCTATTTATTCCTTTTTTGTGGAGTTCCTCATCATTTGCATCAAAGGAACCATGATAATAGTCTTTAAAGCATCTTGCCAAATCATGGTCTAGACTTCCACAGGTTGTTATGATGGCATCAATGACTTTCTCTTTAACTAATTCCTTTATTACTCCTCTTGTTCCAGTTGCGACAATACATGCTGGAAATGTGAGGAAAATAAAATAATCTTCTTTTACCATCTCTTCAATGATATCTGCAGCTACTCCTATTTTCTTTGCTGAAAAGCCACCAGCTTTATAAAATTGCTTTATAAGTCCATCAACACTGCTTACATTTATATCAATGTCTTCGACAATCATAAAGTCTAAAAGAAAAGATATATAAAAAACTTAAAAGGGGGAGAGAGTTTAGAATTCCTCGCCCATTCCTTCTTCGCCCTTGCCTTTGCTCTTTGATACTTCTCTTGCTGCAATGACATCATCGATACGGAGTATCATTATTGCTACTTCAGTTGCTGACTTAATTGCCTGCTTACCTACTCTGAGTGGCTCCAGCACATTGAGCTCTTTCATGTCTGCAACATCTCCCTTGAATACATCTACGCCATAATGTTTCTTACCTTCTGAGTGTGCTTTGCGCAGCTTAATGAGTATATCTATTGGATCTATACCGGCATTGGTTGCCAGTGCACGTGGAACAACTTCGACAGCATCAGCAAACTTGTTTATTGCAAGCTGTTCCCTTCCTCCAACAGTCTCTGCATAATCGCGCAATGCCATTGATATTTCTATAGCAGATGAACCTCCACCAGTTATCATTTTGCCATCTTCAAGAGTTACTGCTATTACGCTAAGAGCATCGTGCAGGCCGCGCTCAATTTCATCCACAACATGCTCTGTTCCTCCTCTCACCAGTATGCTGACTGCCTTTGCCTGCTTGCATTCTGTAATGAATACCATTTTGTCCTCGCCTATCCTCTTTTCTTCAACCTTTCCTGCCTCTCCAAGGTCTTCTGGCTTAATTTCGTCCAAATCTGTCAATATTGAAGCTCCTGTTGCCTTTGATAATTTTTCCATATCTGATTTCTTTACTCTCCTCACTGCAAATATTCCTGCCTTTGCGAGATAATGCTGAGCCAAATCATCTATGCCTTTCTGGCAGATCAACACATTGGCGCCAGCATTCTTTATCTTATCTACCATATCTCTGATCATCTTTTCTTCCTGATCCAAGAATTTCTGAAGCTGTTCTGGATCTGTAATGCGTATCTGAGCATCTACTTCTGTTTTCTTAACCTCCAAAGCAGCATTCAGCAACAAAATCTTTGCATCTTTGACTACTACAGGCATATCTGGATGCACTCTTTCCTTATCAAGAATGATACCATTGATTAATTCTGTATCCTCGACCGCACCCCCCTGCTTCTTCTCTACCTTTATATTATCCAAATCGACTCTTATCTTTCCATTCACTTCTTCTGCCACCGCTCTAACTGCCCTATATGCAATTTCTGCCAGCATTTCCTTGTTTGCCCCTGCTACTTTACCGGTCATTGAAGTTTCTGCAATTTTCTTGAGCAATTCTTCATCATCTGGTTTTACTTCCAGTGCAATGTCCTCGAGAACTTCACATGCTTTTTTACTTGCAAGCCTGTAACCATCTGCTATGACTGTTGGATGAATGTCCTGGTCGATTAAATCCTGGGCATATTTCAGCAATTCTCCTGCCAAAACCACTGCTGTTGTTGTACCATCGCCACATTCCTCATCCTGAGCCTTAGCGACTTCAACAATCATCTTGGCAGCGGGATGCTCAACATCTATTTCCTTGAGAATGGTTACGCCATCATTTGTTATAACAACGTCGCCCATGCTGTCTACTAGCATCTTGTCCATTCCCTTTGGACCCATTGTTGAACGTACAGCATCAGCAATAGCCATTGCTGCCCTTATGTTATTATACTGTGCTTCCCTACCTTTTTCCCTTTCTGTTCCCTCTTTCAATATTAAAATTGGGGTTTTTCCTGTCATCATCTTTCATCACCGACGAGTATAATAATTCTTCTATATAAAATTTACGCCGAGAGCCAGTATCTCCGGAAGTAAAAATTTAAGAAAAATCAAAGCCCTGGGCAATATTCCATCAAAAGGAGAGGATGGAATATGCCAGAGCTCATGACAAATAATAAATTTTTCAAGAAATTAAATAGATTTTCCTTTAAATTTATAGAGGTGAATACAGATTTACCATTTTTAAATCTGCATTTTGTTATTGTGAGGGTTCAACAATAACAAATTTTCATGATTGATTTGAATAGGAATTAAAACCTTCATTGCTATTCCTTTCTTCGCATATCTCTTCCTTAGATTATCATTTTCTCCCCATTCGTCCATTCCTTTATTCCTGTAATACGCTCCCACAATTTCATATTCTTGCCTATTATACAGAAATTTGAGTTTGTAATCAATAGGTGCATTTGCTTTAAATCCTTTTTCTTTCCAATATCTGCTATATCTTTCTCTAATGTGTCTTTCTTCTCCCTTTTTATTATAAACCCATCCCTTCTGTGGTTTATATAAAAACCTGAATTTGCCAGTCTATTTTCAAAAATTTTTGATGGCATAGTAGGAAATTTTTACCATAAAATTTAATACACAATTTTCATATAGGCAGAGATGGAGGAAATGCTTAAATATCTTGGAATAAAAAGCGTGGATGAACTTTTTGAAGATTTACCTCCAGAAATAAAAACAGATGGCTTAAATTTGCATGAGCCAAAAGAAGAAATGGAAGTCGAGATGGAAATAAAAAAAATTTTGAGTAAAAATAAATCCTTTTTCGATATGCCCTTCTTTTTGCCCGTAATAAAGCCACATTACATTCCTCCTGCTGTGGACGAAATTGTTTCGAGGCAGGAATTTTATACTTCCTATACCCCTTATCAGGCTGAGGCATCGCAGGGCATTCTGCAGGCAATGTTTGAATATCAATCCATAATAGCGGAGCTAACAGGAATGGATGCTGCCAACGTTTCAATGTATGATTCTGCTACCGCCTTAGGAGAAGCGGCTTTGATGGCTTACAGGATAAAGAAAAAAAGGAAAATTTTGATTCCTCGCAATATATTCTGGCATAAGAAAAAGGTGCTTGAAAATTATGCCAAAGGAGCTGGCTTGCAAATAATCGAAGTTGATTATGGTGAAGATGGAAGAATGAAACTGAACCATGAGGAAAAGGACGTTGCCGCCATATACATTGAAAATCCGAATTTTTTTGGCATAATTGATGACAGATATAAAGAAATTGCAGAAATGAGAGAAAGACTTGATGCTTTGCTTATTGCGGGCATTGACCCATTAAGCCTTGCGATATACAATCCTCCTTCTTGCTACAACGCAGACATTGTTATAGGCGAGGGATATTTTGGCAATCCGTTGAATTTTGGAGGACCGTTGCTGGGAATATTTGCGTGCAAAAAAGAATACATAAGGCAGATGCCGGGCAAGATAGTTGGCGCTACTGTTGACAAGGAAGACAAAAGAGCATTCTGCATGACTCTGCAGACGAGGGAGCAGCATATAAGGAGGGGAAAGGCAACAAGCAACATTTGTTCCAATCAGGCTTTATGCTGCATTGCTTTTCTGGCGTATGTGGCATTACTGGGCAGAAATGGACTTCGCAGGGTAGCGAAAAAAAATATGGATAACGCCAAGTATATGGCTAACAAGCTACAAAAAATTGGATTCAGTTTGCCATTCCATAAAAAATTTTTCAATGAATTCGTTGTTATTGGCAATATAAATGGGAAAGAACTTAACAGCAGGCTATCCAACAAAGGAGTATATGGGGGGTTGCCAATAGATGAATATGTAGAAAATGGCATTTTATTTGGAGTTACAGAGATGCACAGCAGAGAAATAATAAATTTTGCTGTGGAAAAAATAAAGGAGGCCATGGAGGAGAAACTATGATGGCAAAGTATGATGAACCATTGCTGAACGAAATAGAGGAAAAAGAAGAGGAAGAATTTCTGGAAGACGTTGAAAGAAAAGAGTTGAACATTCCCAATTTGACTGAAAGGGAAGTTATCAAGCATTTCATTCATTTAAGCCAGATGAATTATGGTGTTGATACTGGCTTCTATCCTTTAGGCTCATGTACAATGAAGTATAATTTGAAGCTTCTGGAAAGAGTGGTTAAGAATGAAAAGATTGCTTATGTTCATCCATTACTGCCTGAAGATGCCATTCAGGGATGTCTCGAAATAATGCATAAGCTGGAGAAAATGCTATGCGAGATAACTGGAATGGATGCATTCTCATTGCAACCATGTGCTGGTGCTCATGGAGAGTTTACAGGCATGCTTATAGCCAGAGCTTATTTTGAGGAAATAGGCGAAGGAGATGCAAGAAAGGAAGTTATTGTGCCTGATTCAGCCCATGGAACTAATCCAGCATCTGCCAAAATGGCTGGCTTTGATGTTGTGGAAATTCCATCAAAAAATGGCAGAGTTGATATGGAAGCATTGCGCCATGCCTTAAGCAACGAAACAGCCGCATTCATGCTCACCAACCCCAATACGCTGGGCATATTTGAAAAGGATATACTGGAAATCGCAAGGGAAGTCAGAAAGGTTGGTGCTCTCCTTTACTATGATGGAGCAAATCTAAATGCAATAATGGGGAAAACCACGCCTGGCAAAATGGGCTTTGACATAGTTCATTTAAACCTTCACAAAACCTTCGGCACTCCTCATGGAGGTGGCGGACCAGGAGCAGGCCCCGTAGGCGTAAAAAAACACCTGGAGAAATTCTTGCCTGTGCCGAGAGTTGTGAAAAGAGATGGAAAATATTGTCTCGATTATGACAGGCCACATTCCATAGGCAAGGTGAGCCACTTTTATGGAAATTTTGCTGTACTGCTGAAAGCATATGCATACATCATGCTTAAAGGAAAAAAACTGGAGGAAGCGGCAGAAAGAGCTGTTTTGAATTCAAATTACTTGATGGAAAAGCTACGCAGCATTGGCTATGAAGTACCCTTTTATAGTAGGAGAATGCACGAATTTGTTCTTTCTCTGGCTAATTTGAAAAAGAAAGGAATAAAAGCTTTGGATGTGGCAAAGAGATTGCTTGATTACGGCTTTCATCCTCCAACCATCTACTTTCCATTAATAGTGGAAGAGGCATTTATGATTGAGCCGACTGAGGATGAAAGCAAAGAAACGCTGGATAAATTTGCTGATGCAATGAAGAAAATGCTTCAGGAAGATGTGGAAATATTAAAGGAAGCTCCTCATAATATGCCTGTAAAAAGAGTTAATGAAGCAATGGCAGCAAGAAATGCCATACTGACGTGGAAGGATATGGAAAAATAGAAAGAAATTATTTTATTTGGTGATCTATTTATCTCCATGAAAAAGATAATTGTGGTAGTTGCTTTTCTTTTGGTTATAACAAATATTTCTTATGCAACAAATGAAAAGATAAAGCCAGCAACATATGAAGAACTTGTTTCATGGTATAAGAGCTTGGAAGAGTTATATCCGAATTATATCGAAGTTTTCAAGGCAAATGAAATGTTTGGTTTGGGTAAGGCAACTGGTGGTTATGATTTGTATTATGTGCGCATAACAAATGAAAGCAATGGGTTTTTGAAGCCGGAGGTTTTATTTCTTGGCGGTCCACATGGAGATGAAACAGTTGGCACCATTGGCCTATACTGGACTGCCAAATGGCTTGTGGAAAGAGCAGCAGAAGGAGATGAATGGATTAAATGGCTTCTTGATAATAGAGAAATATATATTGAAATATGCCACAACCCTTATGGCTTTGATAACAGGCAGAGGTATGATGCCAACGACTGGGATTTGAATAGAGAAGCAGACTATGACTGGCGCGGATATAATTCGCAATTGTGGGGAAGTGTAAACGGCAAAACACTATATCATTTCATCAACAGTCATGCTATAAGGACTGGAGCAGATTTTCATGGTGGGGTAAGGATGATTCTTTATCCATGGTCATCAACTCATGCAAACGTAAAAGCATACAGCCCTTTCAGCGGGAAGGAATATACTCATGCTCCTCCAGACTTTTATTTTTATCACACTGCCTGCCTGCGGCTGGGAGAATATATGGGTAGCTACGGCGGAAGATTGGATGAAGATAACATAGGCACTATTCCTACAGCTATTGGCTATACCGCGCCGGGCTGCATAGCCGCATGGGCGTATGGGGCGAATGTTGAAAGATGCCCGGCAGAAGATGATTTTGTTAATGATGAAATTTTTGGTAACTATGATGGATGTGGCATTTTCTGGATTTCGCCAGAGATGTCAAAAATAAAAGATCCCCCAGAATGGCAGTTTGGGGACGAGGAACAGGGATATATTGCGGAGGTCATAAGATTTGTGATACATCAAACAGATTTGGCCCAGCCATATATAAGATGGGTTTATCCTTCTAATAATTCATTTGCTACAGGCGAGGTTACAGTGAAATGGCAGGTATATGGTTGCCTGGTTGCGGATGAAACTTACGTGGCATATTCCTTCTCCAAAAATCTTTCTGACTGGATCGAAGGAAAGAGGCATGATGACTACAACGGAAGCTATACAGGTGGAACATATTGGGATGGAAAAGTGTGGGAAGAAAAAATTCCACTACCAGAAAATGCTACAGATGTTTATGTGGTTGCATATGCAAAGGTTGATGGAATTTACAAAAATGTGGTCGCTCCTTCCATATACGGCAACAATTCTTATCGCCGTATAATAGAGGAGAGAACAAATAAAAGTTATGTTGAGGCGTTGAATACAAGCGATGGCATTGAAGTTATAGAGGGAAGATTATGGTGGAAATCACCTGTGCTGCATATAAAAATAGGAGGGATATCCAAGCCGAGAGAAGGATATCTTTACTTAATGGGCAAAGAAATTATGAGATTGCCAGGTAAAACAATAATAATTGGAAAAATGAATGTGGAGGTAAAGGGAGAATACGACAAAGTGGAATTTTATCTGGATAATGAACTTGTACACGTGGATGACAGCATGCCGTATCAGTGGCAGATAAGCAATGCTTTTGGAAAGCATGAGATTGTGGCAAAAATGTATGTGGACGATGTTGTTTATGAGGATAATTTAGAGGCGATAATGTTTGTAAAGTGAGAACAAGGCATTTGTAATTGATGGATAAGATAAAAATGGAAAAATTTAAAAAACCAATAGTAAAATAAATATATACAATTTTTATATAGAACCGTGAAGAGGGGTAAAATGTCAAAATATAGTACGATATCAATTCCTAAGGAATTGCATGAGGAGATAGAGGAGCTTATAAGAAAAAATCCTGGTCTGGGTTATACAAGTGTTGCCGAATTGTGTAAGGAGGCGATCAGGCTCAGGTTGTCTGAAATTAAAATGGAACAGCAAGAGAATTATTTGTCTCAGAAAGAAGTGGAAGAGTTGTTAATGTATATAGAGAAAAACCTCAAGAAGAGGTAAATATGAAAATAGAAATAAAAATTGAAGGAGAGAATATTGGGGAGATTTTAGAGGATATGCTGAATATTCTTGAAAATAATAAGGAAGGAGTAAAGAAAATATTGAGGTTGTTGGCGAGGGAAGCAATTGAAGTGCTGGAAGAGGATGCTATTCTGGATAAAGGAGCCGAATTATATATCAGATTAAATAGGGCAATAAATTACAGATATAGAAAAGGAAAGTAAAATGCTACTGCAATGTGCAGCAGATTTTCATGGGAGAAGGGAAAGATATAGAAAATTTCTAGACATTTACAAGGAGAGGAAACCAGATTTAGTAATAATAGCAGGAGATTTTGGGAATGGTGACGAAGAATTTTTTAGTGAAATTGAATCGCCTATATATGGTGTATATGGTAATATGGATGGTGATTTGAGTCATCTTAAAGAATTTGTAACTTTTGTTGATGGAGAAAAATTTGTTCATGAAGGCATAAATTTTCTTGGTGTCGGAAGTAAATATCCAGAAAATGTTGAAGGAAAAATAGATATTATTATTTCTCATGTTCCTCCATATAGAACAAAGGATAGAGCCTTTTTTGGAATGCATATAGGAAGTAAATGGCTTCGAAACCTGATGGAAGAGAAAAAGCCATTTTATGTCATATGTGGGCATGTTCATGAAGACGCTGGCTATGAGATATTTGGAGAGACATATGTTGTTAATTGTAGTGTTGGAAAGAAAGGTGTAGCAACGTTAATCGATTTTGATAAAAAGAAAATAGAGATGATTGGTTATTGAATTATTTGTAGTGTCTTATCTTAACAGCTTCTCCTGTTTCGCTTTCAATCATTTCGTCTGCATTCATTCTGGCAACACCGACTCCTCTCACTTCTTCCCTGTAAAATATGACCACTTCGTCTCCTACCCTTATTCTTTCATCTGCATCTTTCACGCCAACTGCAAAAACGCTCCCCTTTGGAACAAAATCATCTATCTCCACCCAGTAGTTTCTGCCGAGTTTTTTCCCTCCAGGAAAAGTTAAAGCAAAAAGTCCTCTCTTTGGAGAAAAAGAAGCAAGCTGCTTATCATTGTAGTATATTTTGTATTCTGGGAATTTTCCTTTTGTCTCGCATCCTTTCAGAAATTCGTCAGCAGCATTTCCAAACTGATATTTCAGTATTGCTTTTATATTGTCTCTCCTCCTTTCTGTATGTTTTATTCTATCAAAATTCTCTGCTACCTTTATCTCTTTTTCCAGTTTTTTCAGCGATTCTTCTGAAGTAGGATGATCTACGCATGTATTGATTGCATTTATATCCAGAAATTCAGAAATTTCCGGCGGAAGATGATTTATTACAACGTCATATTTATTTCTGCTAATGTAGTTTTTCAATGCAGCATTTATCATTTCAATTTCTTCTTTATCCCAGTAGCCTATCACAGATATATCATAATGGGCCGCAGGATATGTATATTCCAATTCACGAGGTACTATGCCGAGGGGCGATGTAACAATTACTTCATGAATGGCATATCTGTTTATGCATGTTGAAATAACCCTATTAAACAGCTTGTGCGATTTTGAGGCAGAATATGGCTTTTTTGCAGAACATGGTAAAAGTAACAAAAGCTCTGTACATTCGGGCTTTTCATATCTTTTTATCACTCTCTCCCTGAATCTCCTTATATCGGGTCTGTTCAATGAGTATGGGGAGGCGAGTATTCTATTTCCTGTTAAGGCATATCTTTTTTCCTGATATTCATGATATTCCATATCAAAAATTCTGAGTATAGATGCAAATTTTATATCAAAATGTGTTTTTGCCTCAACATATTCCCGCAGCATACCTTTCTCTATAGCCTTTCTTACCTTTATCAGCTCATTTTTCATTGTGATATAGTTATGCATTAGCAAGTCTTTATAGCCATTTATTCCTTTTTCGCAGAATTTACAGCCACACGGATATTCATCCATCTCCTCCAGATTATATTCTCCTTCTGACGTAAAATATATTCCCTTTCTTGTTTTGATAACAACGTCTATAGAATCAAATAAATCGATGCCTGCATAGCATAAAATGGCGAGATTAACCGGATTTGCTATGGCAGGAGCATACAGTAAAGAATAGCCTATTTTTTGTCTTATACTTACAATTGCATTTACAAAATTGCGGGGATTTGAAAAAAGTTCCCTTGAATTTGC
>Ga0164310_10002699_pt1 | contig 10238 bp, 12 predicted proteins | sample GuaBasSedimGuay1_FD_121795 | JGI IMG/M metagenome (GOLD analysis project Ga0164310, IMG submission 121795) | Subseafloor sediment microbial communities from Guaymas Basin, Gulf of California, Mexico - Guay1, Core 4569-9, 0-3 cm | ecosystem: Environmental > Aquatic > Marine > Hydrothermal vents... | reverse complement strand
GCGATGATGAGTCTTTAGGGAATGAATCCCAATATGGAAATCAAAACTTGAAGGAATTCACACTAAAAATTATAGTGTAGTGTATGTATTAGTTTATGACCTAGTTTTACTTGTCAATATTGTTTTGAATAAGCTTGATAATATATGTTAAGTAGGTGCCTTGGCAGTTTTATGCGGGTTTCTCTGAAAAATCTTTATATAGGATAGGAATGCACCCTGAAAGGTTATGGTCTTGTCGTTATATGCTTTATTCCGATGACGATCCTTCATAAAATGTTTTTGGCCCAAGCTCTCTGAATTCGTCACTTATACCAACTATATGTTTTCGTATGTCAACGCATAGGTGGCATTTTGAAACATATCCATCTGATCTTTCTCTGTATTTGAATTCCTTAACTGCAAACCCGTATAGTTGTTTTATTCCTTTTTCCGAGACTAGCATTTCAAGTATTGGGGTAATCCTCCAGATCGATTCCAGAAAGTATCGCTTCTAGATTTCTCGCATCCCCGAGCGATATTCCACCGCAGTATCCGGTTATATAGTTGCAGTAGTTATCTATGTGTATGTGCCATGGACGCGTTAGCTCTTTCATACATGATTTATAAAAGAATCTTTCAGCCGAATATTTTCTGAAAAACGATTGAGCTGGTAGCATGCCCTACCCATCGGTATAATCTCAGCCGAGTATAGCCCGGACAAGCCAGCCTTTTTGACGTAGTCGCCGAAGGATAATCTTTGGGTTATATCCAGCGTTCTGAACTGGTGATAGAAATATCTCTGATAAACTATCAAGTTGTCTCTGAATATATCTCTCGAGATGCGGATTGCCCTAAGCGTTCTCTCGAATGGAACATACTCTAAGATGAATGAGTTGACACTGACGAGTATGCCGTGGAGCCCGGCCTCCCTAAGCTGAAGAAGTTTTTCCCTCGTGTCGTCATCCGAAATAGCCCAGAAAGCAATAGTTTCAACGAAGAGAGACGACATATCTAGGTTGCTGGCCATCTTTACAAGGCTTACTAGGAGACTGTAGTTGAGGAATGGTTCCCCGCCGGTGAAGTGTAACCCTATATTCACGCCGACTTTTTATATCCATCAGGATATTTTTTCCTCAAAGATCTTCGAAAGGTTACGGAGCACTTTCTCGGCGTCAGATATACTTATCCAGTCAGCCTTCAGTTTAGGGGAGCATGCATACATACAATGTCTGCATTGACTATTGCATTTATATGTTAGGAGTATGCCTCCTGAGACTGGTTCAGGAATCTTTAGGATCATCCTCTTAAAGGATTAGAATGGTCTCCCTAGGCATTAAATCTTAGTGTTCTGTAAAGAACATTCTCCGTATAGTTGAGAAATTCCTATTCAATATGTTATTCTCTCGTTAAACGATAGAAATTAATACGAGCCTCCATTTGTTTTCCTTGAAGGAGGCTACTAAATGCAGTTTCTCAACAGGTTTAGAAGAAGAAAGAAGAGAGAAGAAGGTCTTCCTAAAAAAGAATCTTCAAGTAGCATTGAAGAAACAGACTTGAAGAAGATATGCTCAGATGATCACGAAGCTTATGAAGCTCTATTCGATACGATGTTTCTATCTCCCCAAAGCATGGGAAGCACATCTGATGAGGTAGCTGAGAAGGCTGAGGAGTATATGAGAAAGGGAGATACCGTCGGTGCGGCTGTCAACTATAGAATAGCTGGCGGCCTCGCCATATATGAGGGGAACATCAATAAAGTTAAGAAATATTTTAGCAAATATTCTGAGCTGACAGGTAAGAAGCTTAAAATCCTTGAGATTCCGGAACGCGCTGTAAAGAAGGCTAGAGAATACTATGAGGCTAAGGGACTCTATGGACAGCGGGATAAAGCAGCCGCCGGATAGCGCCTGAACAATTATTTAAATTTACGTTTTAGCGTCATTAAGACCTATTTTAGGAGACTGCGAGGATTGACCTATCGTTTCTTTAGGACGCGCGGTATCTTCTGCGATCTGATCGCATGATCAGCTAAGACGAAGGCTAAACATGCCTCCGCCACTGGCACGGCTCTTGGAACGATACATGGGTCATGCCTCCCAGACACTTCAATCCACGTCTCCTTCTTCATCCTTAGATCTACCGTTCTTTGCTTCTTTGAAACCGACGGCGTTGGCTTAAAGGCTACGCGAACTATGAGCGGCATGCCGTTTGAGATGCCTCCGAGGATCCCTCCAGAATTATTCGTTAATGTTATGATTCTCCCTTCTTTAATGGCGTATTGGTCATTATTCTCTGATCCCCTCATTGAGGCTGATTGAAACCCGGCTCCGAACTCCACGCCTTTAACTGCCGGTATGTTGAACATCATTCTCGCTATGTCGGCGTCTAAGGAGTCGAAGATAGGCTCTCCAAGTCCAACTGGAAGGTTTAATGCTACTCCCTCAACTATGCCTCCGACGCTATCTCCCTCTCTGGCTGCTTCAAGTATCTCCTTCTCCATTAAGTGGGCGATCTCCGGGTCCGCGCATCTAACTGGGTTTTGATAGGTGTTCCTGCGTATATCCTCATATGAAAGCGACCGTTTGACCTTAACCTTCCCAATCTGCGTGGTATGCGCTAATACCTCAACATTTATTGCTCTCAGTAGCTTCTTCGCAATCGCTCCGGCCATAACATATGCTACTGTAATCCGCCCGGAGAATCTTCCCCCGCCGCGGTAATCATTATATCCACTGTATTTCATATAGGCAGTGTAGTCTGCATGCCCAGGACGAGGCTTATACCTCATCTTCTCATACTTCTCTGATTTAATATCCAAGTTCCTCACAATCATGCAGATCGGAGCGCCAGTTGTGTATCCGCGGTAAACCCCGGATAAAATCTCAACCTTATCCTCTTCTCGCCTCTTGGTGCTCAGTTGTGTGAAGCCCGGCCGCCTCTTATTAACTTCAGCCTGTATATCCTGCTCGGTTAGCGGAAGCCCAGCTGGGCATCCGTCTATGACCGCTCCTATGCATGCTCCGTGGCTCTCGCCGAAGCATGTTAGAACTAGAGCTTTTCCTATCGAGTTACCGTTCAATAATCTCGGCTCCTAGAGAGGTTATATCCCTGAGAAAGTTGGGGTAAGACTTATTTATACATTCGATTCCTCTAACTATGCTTTTGCCTTCAGCACCCAACGCTACAACCATGCATGCCATCGCTATTCTGTGATCATTGTGAGAGTGTAGATCGGCTCCTCTTATCTCTTCACCACCCTTAATAGTTATCGCATTGTCAACACTACTGATCTTAGCTCCGATCTTAGCAAACTCGCTCAGCAAAGAAGATATGCGATTAGACTCTTTAAACCTAAGACGCTTAACCCCGCGGATAATGGATTTTCCCCGGATAAAGCATGCTATCGCAGCGCAAGCTGGAACCAGATCTGGATTATCCTTCAAGTCTATATTAAATGGCTTTAGGTCGCTTGATCCCTCAACTTCGACGAAATCCTTTCCGACCTTCACGTAAACTCCAGCTTCTTTAAGAATATCCACAAAAGCTCTATCCCCCTGGATTGAGTCTCCTTTAAGATTTATAACTTTCACTTTGGAGTCTGTGACGGCGGCGGCGGCTAAAATGAACGCTGCAGAAGAATAATCCCCTTCTATTATGTGGTTTGAGGGTTCATACTTCTGACGGCAAGGAATCTGGAATGTTCTATAATCTCGGCTGGCTTTAATCTCAACTCCGTGACGGCGAAGAACGTTCATAGTCGCCTCGATGTATGGCTTAGATTCGAGACGCGTTGTAACATCAATTTCGGTATCTTTTTGAGCCATAGGAGAAGAGAAGAGAAGTCCAGAGATAAATTGAGAACTTATGTCGCCGCGTATCGAGGCTCGCCCCCCATTCAAACCTCCGCCGAAGACTATTACAGGCGGGTAGCCGTCTCCACGGGCTGAATAGCATTTGACTCCTAGACTCCTCATCGCGTCTAGAAGGGGCTTCATAGGCCTTCTTCGGAGACTCTTCCTTCCAGTAAGGATAGAGATTCCATCAGCTAATGCACAGATAGGCGTCATGAAACGCATAGTCGAAGCTGAATCCCTACAGTCTATCACATCCTCTGGAGTTCGCAGTCTTGAACATCCACGAACCTCGAGGCTATCGTCTTTTTTCTTTATATTCGCCCCGATCATATGGCAGGCGTTAAGAGTCGCAATCGTGTCATCGCATATCAGAGGGTTCTTTATAACTGATGTTCCATCAGAAAGCGTAGATGCAATTAACGCTCTATGGGTGAGCGACTTAGATGGAGGAGCCTTGATCGCTCCGTTGAGGCGACTTGCACCGCATATTATGACATCAACCAAGAGATTCACCTTGAGGCGTGAGCCTTCTCCAAGTTGACCCGAGTTTCAATGAGGCTTCCCGGATATTTTTTCCAAGCTCTCTTAATCTTCTCGACATTGTCTTCTGAAGCGACTGCTGCTACCGCCGGTCCGGTTCCTGAGAGGCCGGAGGCAACAGCTCCCGCCTCTAATGCTTTAATTATTATTTCAGCACTGTAGCCCAGAACTTCGGAGTATATTATCCCGTTAAGCGTCATTGCCTGCCAGTGACCTCCAGAGCAGGCCATTCTATGTAGAGATCTAACTTCATCCGCTATGATCTTCATTCTCTCAACGTTCGATTTAGCTGTGTAAGCCTTTTTTTGTGGCACATAGATCAGAACAGGATACTCATCCACACGGATATGCTTCAATATTCTCCTTTCTAAATTATCGGTTATCACTAATCCTCCAAAGTATGAGGCTGAGGCGTCGTCGAAGGCTCCTGTGATGGTGACCCCCGCCTCTATAGCCGCATCTACTCCGAGGTTTACAACCGTTAAGTCGTCGATCTCCTCGCCTAAAGCGTTACAGACAGCTAGGGCTATGGCGTTAGCAGCCGCACTGCTACTCTTTAGTCCCCTAGCTATCGGAATGTTTGACCGTGTCTCAACATATGCTCCATACTTCTCCTCCACATTGAAATATCTCAAAACATGCATGACCATCTTCTCTATCAATATGGTGCTCTCATCTGGATCTGTTAAGATTCGTCCCTCTATTCTTCCCGGCTTATTGGTGAGCCGTACAGTCGCCTCTGTTCTAAGCTTGACGCCTAAAGCGGCTCCTAAACCGCAGGAAATAGCATTTATAACCGTAACGGCGCCGTATGCAACGGCTCTTCCTAAGCGGCTCATTAAGCTTCACCTCTTCTTCTAATCTCCTCCTCAGCAGCCTTCATCATGACCTCAATCGGCGCTTTAACTCCGGTCCATATCTCAAATGAGGCTGCTCCTTGGTGTATTAGCATGCTTAGCCCATTAATCGTCTTCGCACCTACTTCTTCAGCCTCTCTAAGAAGTCTAGTCTTCAGGGGATGATAAATCATGTCGAAGACAACCATGCCTGGATGGAGAAGACGCTTATCAACGAGAGTTTCATCCACATCTGGGCTCATGCCAACAGGAGTCGCATTGATAAGTATGTCTACTTCATGAATCTCCCTCCGGAGACTCTCCATTGTTAGGCCGCCCCACCTAACGTTTGCACGCACCCCGGCTAGCTCACTGACTTTATATGCCAGATTCCTAGCTCTCCTGATTGTTCTATTAAGGATCACAAGCTCTCCAGCTACTTCTGAAAGTGCATATGAGGCTGAACGAGCGGCTCCACCCGCTCCAAGAATAACTACCTTTTTTCCTTTCGGGTCGACATCATTATATTTTAGAGCGTTCAAAACGCCTATTCCATCAGTAGTGTACCCGATGAGCTTCCCATCCTTATTCAGTATTGTATTAACGGATTTTATCCTATCAGCCCTCTCATCAAGATAATCCAGATACCTGATAACGCTGATTTTATGAGGCATCGTAACGTTCAATCCGTAAATTCCCAGACTTCGGACGCCCAAGATTGCATTCTCAAGACTCTCGACATTAACGGTAAACGCCACGTATACAAAGTCTAAGTTGAGATGCTGAAACGCTGCATTTTGGAAGCATGGGCTGAGAGAATGCTTCACAGGATCACCTATAACGGCGCATACCTTAGTTCTTCCAGAGACCTTCAACCGTATACACCTAGCTTCTCGTAAAGCATCTTCAACTCATTTACTGAGATCTGCCCTGGAGCAGTCTCTCTTCCTTCTATAAGTGATGCAAACGTGAAGTATCCGCCGCAGACTGGCGAGAGAACACGTGAGATGAGCCCCTTCCGCCCCATGGCAAAACATACAATTCTAGCTGATTCACTCATATCTTCTAGGAGACGTAGGCATTTAAAGTTGTCATTAAGGCTTTTAGCAAGCGTAATTAGCTTGCAGACGGCGGCTCCTGCCTCTAACTCAGATCTGATGAGACCCTTCATCTCCTTAATCGATGGGGTTCGATCGAAGATATGAAAGGAGATGAGAGGTTTAGATCCACAGTTCCTAATCTTATCGACTATTAAGTCTATGCTAGACGTTGTTAACTCGACATCTACATATTCAAATCCAACCTCTGCGGCTTGCATTAAAATCTGAATTCTCTCATCCTCATTCTGCCTTCGACCTCCGCCCTGTTCATACACTCTATTGGTCACTATCATTGGAACTGAGGTTTCCCCAACAAAATTTTTAAGATTCTTCAGCGCACTGAATGGATCTACACTTAGATAGTCTAGACGGATCTCAATCAGATCGGCTCCAGCATCCTCAGCCCTCTGGATCAGCTGCGGATAGTCTGTTGGTCTTTCAGCCCTCAGCGAAACGCATATTCTGGGTTTCATCTCTCTATTACCTTCTCATCCTTAACTAGGGTTCCAAAGTGTCTTCCTCCCCTCTGAACATGCACGAGAACCTTGTCTCCGGGCTTTAGCTCGCTCACTGATTTGCTGTCGTCCTTGGCCATCACCCTTATGGTCTCAGCATTCTGCAGAATCGTCTTTATGACTCTACCTTGACATTCAGCCTTTATCAGCAACATAGGTCTCCATTCTATCTTGACGCGGCAGATGCACGCGGCTCTGCCTCTTCCCTCACGATCGACTATCAGAACCTCATCTCCAGCTTCAAGCTCAGAAAGATACTTTGTCTTGTTATCCGGGGCTAAAATATACATCGCTATTGCTCCAGCATTAACTCTGAATGGTCGAGGAGCCACGAATGGAGTCTTATGAACCTCGGCCTCTACCAGGAAGAAGCCGGATGATTGACATCCGACAAGCATTCCCTCGCCTTCCCTCATCAGGTCGCATGTATCTATACATACCCTAGCTCCCGATTCTAGAGGCTTCACCTCCAAAATCTCGGCTTCTTGGAGCCGTATTCTTTCAGCCGATAGGGCTTCATACTCTCTAGTCTTAATCTTTCTGACAACGTCACTGATCTTTAGAATCTCATCTGCGCTGGCGGTGTCTGCAACTAATCCGTCAACACCTATCTGTAAAGTTTCAAGAGCCGTTCTTCCCTCCTCAGCTGTCGATGCTAAGGCCATGAGCTTAATCTTTCCATGAACCGCAGCTATAAGATTTTCTAAGGGGATGACTTTCCAGTCTGGACAGTCAGCTACTACATAATCGGCTAGAGCCTCCGCAGCGTATACGATCTTCTCCTCATCGCCTTTATCTCTTATCGATATGTAGATGCATACCTCCTTATTCATCCTCTTGGCAGATTTGAGGGCTTTAAGGGAGTCAACAAGAAGTATGTCGCTGTCTTCAGATCTGGATACAATAATGCTTGCGCCGCTTGCCCTAGCAACCTCTACATCTTCCGGCTCAACTAGAAAGGCTGATGCTAGATTAGCGGTCTTCCCGACGAGTCTTTTCTTTTCCTCAACCGAAAGAGATGGATCTATCCTTACCCAGAGCTCCCTCATTCTATCAGCACCTACTCTCATTAATCGATTCTAAACTTTTCTTAATCATCCGGAGAGCATCCTCTCTATCCTTGAGATCAACAAAGAGGTCAATGCTTGAGGTAATCGTGAAGATTCCATAAATGTTTATTCCAGCGGAGTTAAGCGTATCAGATATCCTGCTTATCACTCCGGGGGTCTCCTCAAGCCCAGCTCCCTTTATTCTTATAAAGGCTAAGTTCCTCTTAACAGCGAGGGCTATAGCCCTTTCATCCTTAAGCACAACTGAGTGCATATTCTCCAGAAGGTCTATAGGTTCCTCCATTGGCAAATATAATATTAATGAGTTATGGTTTATCGACATTCCAAGTAATGGTAGACTTGCTTTTTGAATCTCCTTGAGCACGCTCATTATTGTTTTAAAGGACTCTGAAGCTCTCTCTCCAACTATGGTGACAGCCATCGCCGGCTTAGAATAACAGTCAACAATGATCATGCTTGGAAAAGATCCATGAATCACTGTTCCTTCAGCATCTAAGCTTCCAGAAGAATTACTTATTATCTTCAAGTCTATCTCTGGACTCTTGTATCTTAATGCTTTCTTATGAATAAACTTCGTTCCCGAATCGGCTATGCCTAGGAGGGTATCCATGGATATCTCATTTATCTTCTTGGCGTCCTTGATAATCTTCGGATCTGCAGTCATTATTCCCTTGACATCAGTAACTAATATGACTTGATCTGCATGTATAGCCTTCGCGAGCACCAAGGCGGTTACATCGCTTCCTCCCCTTCCAAGCGTCGTTATCTTACCGCTCTTAGTCCTTCCAATGAAGCCGGGAACAACGACAATCATCCCATCTTCAAGAAGGGGCTCCACGGTCTCCTTGACCTTCCTCTCGCAGATCGGTAAGATTGGATTCGCATTGTTGAATCTTTCATCAGTTATTATAGGCCATTCCTCCATCGACGGATCCAGATAAATACTTCTCTGATCCCTAGCCTTCAGCCCCGCCGAGAATATTCGCGCACTGGTCCGCTCTCCCATCGCAAGTACATCATCAAGCATATCAGCTGAGACCTTGCTCCTACAAGCATCTATGGCGGTTTTAATCAGAAAATCAGTAGTCTTTCCCATCGCCGAGACGACAACAACTATCTGAACTCCTTCTCTCGCCTTCTTCACTACAGAATCGAGAGCCCTAGCTATGCTCGTTCCATCAGCTAGGCTTGACCCGCCGAATTTAACGACAAGACGGTGAACATCATTTTCATTTCTACCATCATTCATAAAACAAAACCTCCAAGAAGAAAGAACTGAATCCTTTTTCAGTTCTTTCTTTAAAATATTGTATAGTAGCCGCTAAAATAGGTGAAGATCCCTCGAATCGTTGAAGAGACATGTAGCGCGGCTTTTATTTCCAAGAGAGATGCTCTCCAAAACTTCGATTCTTATGTACGTTATATATAAGTCTTGCGAAAGATGGGATTATCCGATTATCCATATGAAGACCCATGCCAAATCTTTTATTGTAAAGACCCTCTATCTTTATTAGGCTGTTAGAATCCTGGAAAAAAGGTGTCAGCTATGACGGAGATTGGGAAGAGAATACGAATGGATAGGATAATGAATAGGAATACGGGAAAGACAGTCATTATACCTATGGATCATGGATTAACAATGGGGCCCATTCGGGGTCTTCAAGATATGAAAACAACGGTGAACCGGGTTGCTGAGGGAGGAGCCAACGCTGTACTTCTACATAAAGGAATAATAAGAGCCGGATATAGAGGCTACGGAAGAGATATAGGGCTTATAATGCATCTCTCCGGAAGCACGGCTTTAGGGCCGGATCCGAACGATAAGGTTCTAGTAGCCGAGGTCATTGAGGCGATAAAAATGGGCGCGGACGCCGTTTCAGTCCATATAAATATTGGATCCAAAACTGAGCCGGCGCAACTGAGAATACTTGGAACTATTGCCAGAGAATGTGAGGAATGGGGCATGCCTCTATTAGCAATGGTTTATCCGAGAGGAGAGAAGATTAAGAATCCATATGATGTCGAGGTTGTTAAGCATGTAGCTCGAGTAGGCGCAGAGCTTGGAGCGGATATAGTTAAGACAAACTTTACGGGAAGCGAGGAGACTTTCAGGGAAGTCGTTAAAGGCTGCCCGGTTCCCGTCGTAATGGCTGGCGGTCCGAAAACAAAAACTGAAGAAGAATTCTGCCAGATGGTCTACGAGTCTATACGTGCTGGAGGAGCCGGAGTAGCTGCGGGAAGAAATGTGTTTCAGCATGAAAATCCAACAAGCATGATTCTCGTACTCTGCGGCATAGTTCATGAAGTCTTAGAGGTTTAGGCTGCACTATCGAAGTATATGAAG
>Ga0164310_10002698_pt1 | contig 10238 bp, 12 predicted proteins | sample GuaBasSedimGuay1_FD_121795 | JGI IMG/M metagenome (GOLD analysis project Ga0164310, IMG submission 121795) | Subseafloor sediment microbial communities from Guaymas Basin, Gulf of California, Mexico - Guay1, Core 4569-9, 0-3 cm | ecosystem: Environmental > Aquatic > Marine > Hydrothermal vents... | reverse complement strand
CTGCGGCCGCGACGCGCCCTTGGTGCCGAACACCACCCGTTTGGCGGCATGGCGACGCAGCCACATATACGCCTCTTCCGTGCGGGACCACTCCCCGTCCACGGTTTCGCCGCCGCCCGTATCGAGGCCCGCCCGCCAAATCGGCAGAGTCTGGTCCGATCCGGCCACCTGATACCGGGTGGTAAACAGCAACAGTTCCAGATCCTGCCAGGTGATCAACTGGCCGTAATCGACCAGGTGGGACGACAGGTCCGGCGTCCAGGCCCGGACCACGTACCAGAACGACCGTTTTTGCATATCAATTCCGGAGGTCAGGGCCACATGCCCGGCCGGAACAATATGGGGCGATATATCCAGGTCTCGCAGGATCAAGACCGCCTCCTCATTGACATCCTTGATCGTCTCTTTAAACGCCTGACATTTGTGCTGGGTAATGAATGCCTGGCGCTTGAGGGGATCGTTGCGGGCGCGCAAATAGGCTGCGGCGGCCTTGGAAATCGACACTACCGGCGAATACCACGACGGCAACGGGTTGAATGCCACGGCCACGGGCCGCTCTTTGGGGTTTTCGCAGACCCACTTTCCATGCCGGACGGCATGATTCCTTAAATTATCGTCCCACTCCCATTTGCAGGACACGCATTCATACCGGGCGGATGATTTCCGGATGACCGTGCGCGGGTCCTTATATCCGCCCCAGGATATCCGGCGGAACTTCATCTCTTGCAGTTTTCCGCAGTGCGGGCAGCGGGCCTCGTAGTGCCAGGTCTCATCCGGTTCGTCGGTCAGGATCCGGTCCCAGGCATCGCCGTCCAGGTTGGGCGTGGAAAAATAGATCTGTTTGGACGTGTACGGATACCAGTTGGTCCGCACATCCCCTAGAGAAAACGGGTCCGATTCCTTGCCGGCGAAATCCGGATATTTTCCCGGCTCGTCATAAAAAATAAACTGCACCGACTCCGACGCCAGGATGGCCGGGGACGTGGCCCATCCCATCATCAGGTCCGCGCCATTGCGGAACCGGATATATTCCAGCGACGTGTCATCGGCCCGGGGCGACATTAGCCGGGCAATCCGGGGGGTGCCGCGCAGCGTGGGGATGATCTGCCGCCGCACGATCCGCCGGGATCCTTTCTCGTCGGCCATCAAGTACATCATCGGACCCGGATTGACGTCGATACATTTCATCATGAAATTCTGCGCCACGGCCGATTTGCCCGTCTGGGGCGCCCAGTTGAGAAATACCTTGCGCACCCAGGGCAGATCCATGGTCTCCATCGGCTTGGCCGTGTACGGCGTAAACTCATTCCGCCACCGCCCCTGAGCCGGGCCGACTTTCACCTCCCGGTATTTCTCGGCCCAGTCCGGCGTGGATATCCGCGAGCGGGGCCGAAATATCTCCCGCTCGGCGGGGTAGAAGGTGACAATGTTGTTTAGGTTCATTGGGTGCATTGGGTTTGTTTGGCTGCCTGGATTCGTTTTTTACACGTTTTTATTTTAATATGCCGATATATAGGGCTGTATGGATGTGTATGTAGATTGATAGGTCAGACCGCGAGCTACGCTCCCGGTCTGACCTATCGCCTGCCGGATGCTTCGCTATTGGGCTGAACAGGCGTCGCTCGCGCTCCGCCTATCCAGCCCAATAGAGCCGACTGCGATTCTCGGTTTTGCCGGAAGCGTGCTCCCGCCAAAACCTGCGAGTCTCGCGGCTCATCCGGCAGGCGTTATATTGCTTCTATGTCTATTCCACACTCTATTAGCTTACGCTCTAAATTAGCAATATACAGCAGCATTTCAAGTGACGTTGACGCCGCAACCATCCCGTTGAGTTTTACCTGCAAAGTCGTTTGTCGCTTAAATTCTTCAAGTCGCTCTGATGCAATATAACAAGGTGCTGCACTTGACGGCTTCGCCGTCGGTGCCCCGCTCATTTTTTGTGTATTTTTAGTCATGCTTCCATCCTGCGCTTAATTGTGGGCCGCAAGTGAGCGTTGTTCATTACATGGTTGGCGGAGGTGGCAAAGGCATCCAGTGCGACGGTGAGAAACTTGTGCCATCATTCCTAAATTTCTTCCCGCAACAATCGACCCATGTGTCTCCATCCCAATAGGCTATCTTTGGGTATCCTCCAACACACTTTCCTTCCATATATTCTGGGTAGTACCCTAGCAGTATCCAATCAAAGTTTTTAGGTGCTGTTTCAATCGGTCGCCAATCACCATATAACAATTCACTGCACTCGGACGCTTCGCCGCCTGCGCTGGCTGATAGCTCGGTTTTCTTTTCAGTGTTCACTGTGTTCTCCATGTTCTGTGTAAGCGCCGGTGATCTTTGGCGTTACACAATCCATCCGAATTCAACCGATCATCAATCGTCAATTTCCCACTCCTTTCCTGCCTCTGAATACCGCTCCATCCAGCGCTCCATCCACGTCAACAGGTATTCCACCACATCCGGAATCAGGGCTTCATCGCCTTTACACCTCGTCACCACTTCCGGGGCGATCCGGCGCATGCCGTTTTCCATATCCGACCGCAAAATCGCGGCCTTGGCGGCGGCATCGTGCTCCACTTTTTCGATGGGCACCACAGCCCCGGTTTCCAGGGCCGTTTTCAATTCCCAGTGGGCGGCCTGAGCCGCGGCCTTGCGGGTTTCGGCCTGCTTGCGACGCTTTTCCAGATCATCGGGCGTTTCATCCGCCTCGGCCGCTGGCTTCAGATACGTTTCCGCATACCGGGTTACATCGGCCGCGGCAAACCCGCCCTCCGGATCCTTGACCAGCTTTTTTGCTTTTATATGGTTGGCCACCGTGGACAGGGCGCATTTCCAGCCATTATCCACCAGCCAGTTGTGGACGGCCGTAATGGTGGTAAACCGCCGGGCGGCCGGCGCCGTCATGTGCGCGGCTTCATACGCCTCCACATCCTGCCGGATCTTTTCCATAGCCCGGATATTGGCCACGGTCGGCTTTTCCTGCGCCCGGTCCTGGGCCGCTTTGAGCGCGTTGAGCAGGGCCGGGTATTGCCGGTCTTTTAACTTATCGGCATATTGGTATAGAGACGAATCGTTCATGGTTTATCCGGATATCGCTGCGCCCGCAGGTCAGCCAACCCCTTTTTCTGCACCCACGCCCAGACCGTTTCGCGTGATACGCCCAGGGCCGCCATAATCGGATCGGTTGTGGTGCAGACCTCGCTCATAAAAAACAACAACACCAGTTGACGCGGATCCAGACGCGCACCGGAAAAGATCGTCCCGGTCCAGGCCGTATAAAACTTGTCGCAGGAATAGCACTTTACCCGCCCCCCCCGGCGCCAGGTGGCGGCCGCCCGGCCCTTGGGCGCATACCCGCACGCGGGACACGCCGGGCCGGCCGGATGCACCATGGCGATCAGATAATCCCGGCAGGCGTCCTGATCCAGAAGCCTGTAAAACTCCATCAACCCTCCTTACCTCTTCTCTTCCGGCGCTTTTGACCCGGGGTGAATTCGTTGTGCCGACGGACTCGAAATCCGGCGGCGACCGCCAGGGCCATAACCTCCTCCGCGATATCTTCTTCGGACAGTCTTTCCAGTTGGGCAAAGAGGTGATTATTCAAATCGATCAGTTTGTTTTTCATTTCGCTCCTCCATCAGTCCGGCCAAAAGCACCATGTAGTTGATCACGTCCACAACGGCATCCCGCACCGGTTCGTCTTTGACCGCCAGGGTGCCGGTATTTACGAACGCCTCGATGCGCTTGAATTTGTCAAGGCAACGCATCATAATCCCCAACTCGGGACGGATGCCGAATATTCCCGACGCCCGGAAATTGGCGAAGGGATCATCCGCCCCGCCGGCATAATCCCGGTTCTTGACGGCCATAATCCCCCGGCACTCGTCGGCGATTTCGTCGAACAGATCCATCAGCCGGTCCCGCCGGCTCGGCACGGGGTATTTCGCGGCGGCTTCAGTACCGCCCTTCTCCATATTCCGGCGGGGCGGATCACCGAACTCCTCATCCGCCTCCTTCCCGGCCCAGGGGCGCCACCCCTGGGGCTTGAACACACCGCAACCACCGCAATTCGTGTTCGGAAACGCATTTTTTTCCCCGCAACCGCCGCACGTCCAAAAAGCATCCATCACTCCTCCATTTTTTCGATATTCAGATTACGTAAATCCCGGGCGGCGGTCTCCATCAACCGCACCGCCTCCAAGCAAATCCGCCAACGCTCCGGATCGGAAGCGTCCAGATGTGGATGAAAACACAAGGCGGGTCCGCCGGCGGCGAAACTCAACCGCATGCCCGCCGGCCGGCCATACCGCCGTAAAAATTTCCACAACTCGACAACCGCCGGATAACCCGCGTATTTATCCGGCACCTCATCCAACCGATCCGCTTCCGCCCTAACCGTAGGAGGGGGATCCGCCTGCATTGCCTGGCCGGAATACTTATCCCTGACCTTGTCCATTGATTTTGTCATCGTCATCGTCCCTATCCAAAAACCCATCCCAACCTATTGAATTTATTACGTGGTCCAAAGTTGAAATTCATAAATATTTGATATTTATACTTAATCAAAAAGCGGTCCAAAAACGGCCCAAAGTTGGTCCAAAGTTGAAATTCATAAATATTTGATAATTTTGTTTTTTATTTTAGTGGTACCAAAGGTCCAGGATACTTTCTATTAATTAATATAAAAAAAATAAAAACTGAAAGTAATCGCGCGCGCACGCGCGCGCGCATGCGCGTAGGGTGAAAACTATCCTGGACCGCTGGTACCACTAAAAAAATATAAATAAAAACAAATAGATAAAAAGCCAAAATTGCAAAAACATCCTGGACCAAATTTGGACCACCCTCTCAAAACTGGTACCAAACCAGATAAAACAGCCCTTTTTGAGACCTTATTCGCCCACATAACGAACCCCTTTCAACATTCTGGGGCGCTCCGTCCCGACGCGGGGGCGGTGTTCGGAAACGATCTGGATACAATTGTGCAGTTCACGAAAAAAATTGACCTTTCCATACGCCTTGACGCCGGAATCGTAGCACCAATCCTTGTATTTCTGGTACAGATGATCCTTCAATTCCGTGGCGTCCGGATCGATCTCTAGCGCCTCCTCGGTGAAACAGAGCACCGGATTGTTTAGGCGCCGGTAATTATGCAGCTCTTTTTCCGTTTCCTTTGACCACGTGAAATCCTTGTTTTCCCGCAACCGGTCCAAACCGATCAGCGCCCATTCGAAGATCCCGGACAGCTCTTTTTCCAGCTTCACCTCGAGCTCTTTGTCGTCCGCATCGCCCATGAATTGCTGCTTGAATGTCACCGGCAAGATCCGGCGGTAAAACCCATCAGACGTATCGAGCACCCGCGGCATGCGGTTGGTGGCAAATATTAATTTGGCAAAGGGCGTAAAGGTGAAGGAATCGCGGAACTTGTAAGATGCGTCAATCGGATCGCCGGTGACGATGGCTTTGAAATAGTTGGATTGCAGCGCATCGGACCCCACCTCGGTGGACACGTTCAGCACCTTGCCGTATAGCGACGCCCGTTGAAAATGGCGCTCCAGCTCATTGAAGGAAACCGCCGAACAGTTTTCCGGACCAACCATTTTTCGCAATAATTTGATAAAAATGCTTTTTCCGTCCGAACCCGGCCCCACCAGGATCATGCACTTGGCGTACTTGACATCCCGGGTCAAACAGACCCCGGCGAATTCCTGCAACTGCATGATCACTTCCTGGGTTTGGACCGCTTCTTCCAGGTACCGGACCCAACGATCGGCCCGGGGTGTCCGCTCCGGGTCGAATACCACCGGGATTTGAAACGAGGCGTAAAAATCCCGGTGGTGGGCGCGCAGCTCTTTGGTATAGACGTTGAACATGCCGTTTTTGATGCACGTCCATTCCGTGCGGTCATTCATGGCGCGGCCGGCGGGCAGGTTGGACAGTTTGCGCACCTGGTTGACGGCGTCCTTGACCCAGGATGATCGGGATTCATCGCCCAACAGGGCGATCGCCCGTTGTTCGATGTAATCCTCATAGGTCACTTCCCAGTATTCGCCGTTCCAGCGATAGAGGATCCCCGTCATCGGATCAGAGCAGATATCCATGTCTTCCAGGATCCGCTCCGCCAGCAGCCGGGGCTTGAACGCATACCGATCGTTGATGCCAACGGCGAAAAACGCCGCGGCTTCCCCTGGACCAACCCCCGACCTCCCTTTTTCTTTCGCCGCCTCCGGCGCCATCTCGATCAGCGTCTGCAAATCCGCCGGCGCCTTGCCATGCTTGACGAAAAAATCGGTCAAATCGTCGCCGGCCTTAGCCGGCCAGGAACCATCTTCCTCGCGGCCCATGAAATCCGGCCATTCCAGCAGACGCACCCGGGACGCCACGCCGGACAGGCTGTCCGCGGCGGCCCGGGCGTATTTCTGGCCGGGCAGGTCCGCATCGTAGCAGATCACCACGTCGCGGCCGGCAAACGGTTTGCGATGCGCTTTGGGCCAGCGCATCCGCTTGGTTGTCTGGGTAATTGCATTGAACCCGTGCGAAATCGCGCAGATCGTATCCGCTTCCCCTTCGCAAAGGAGCACCGGGTCCGACGGTCCCGGCCTGGCCGGGAAAAGACGCCCCTTGCCGTAGCCTTTTCCCCAAGAGATCAGTTTGTATTGCTTGGCCCCCGGCTGGTAGAGGCGAATGTTTTTCAACACCCCGTGACCATCCCGGATCGGGATGGCTATTTTGCGCCACTCTTTTTTGACCACCGGTTTGATCCGGCCGGTCTTTTTACACAGGTAATAAGTCTGCCGGCGGATATCCAGCGACTCGATGGCCTTCGCCGACCAACCTCGAATTTTTTCGAGCCGGCGTAGCCACTTCGGCGGCAGCGGATCAAACCGCTGCCAGATCTCTTCCAAATCCGGCCCCGGCGGCTTTTGCTGTGTTTTATTATTATCCACCGGCGGATCGGCAACCGGAGGATCGCCGCGGCGAGAGATGCCGTTTTCATCACAAAAACGCTTGAACGCCGTTCGCTGATCCAATCCCCTGGACAGACCAAACAAAGCCACCAGGTCCCCCGACCAGCCACAGGAAAAACAATGGGACACATCCTCGACCCAGGAATAGGAGAAGGATGGATGCTCTTCCTTATGGTTCGGGCAGAGACCATGCAGCTCGCCCTTATGTTCATCGGTGGACGTAACGGTGAACAGCCCTCCGGCAATCCGGCGTCGTTCCGCCGCGGTCAGTTTCTCTTTAGCGACCCCCATCGAGGTGCTCCCTATTCAAGCCTAAAAAGTCCAAACGCTCCCAGAACGCCAGGCAACGACCATCCCGGCTGCAACGCCGGACGCAAACCACCAAGGCCCGCCGCTGGTGAACAATGGGGCAGAAAACATAAATATGCTGCGGATCGGGTTCCGCCACGACCGCAGACGCGATAATATTTTTCACACATCCCCCTTTTTAAAAAAAATCGCCCGGGTGTTTGATGATGGTCAACCCCTGCCGATGGTCCGTTTACCCGGCAACATCACCGGCAAAGCCGGATCCGTTTGCCGATAGATAACCGCGGCCGCGTAGGCGCAATCCGCACAATATTTGCGCGGCGTGCCGCGGCCGGTCCAGAAAAGCGCCAGGCGATGCCGGGCGCCGCAACGCGGGCAGATACATTCGACTTTTCGGTTACTGGGATTATAAATCGATCGGCGCATCATCGTCTCCAATCCGCCGGAACAACCACTCCGGCACCATCAAAAGTCCGGGACAAACATCAACCGCCCGTCGCGGCACCCACAACGCCCGGCCGTTGCGGGACAAGATTACCAGCAAGGCCCGGTCGGTGGTGCGCACCACGTCGCGGATCCGGACCGCATGGCGATATTTAGGCTTCATGCGGGCCATGCGCTTAGAACTGCCACCCCAACTGTATTCTCCCGGACCAATAATCAAATTGGTCATAATGTTTAAGGCAGCGTTCTTCGGGATCACCGCAAACCTCATCGAGATTGGTTGCCACCCCTCCGCTAAGCATCACGGCATCGCCAAGCCGGATCGCCGCAGCCAGTCCAATACCCTTGTGTCTCTCCGCGAACCCGGCGCCGATAAAAACACCTCCCTTTCGATCCTTGTCCAGGTCGGTGTAAGGAATGGCGGCCACCACGGCATCACCCATCTGGATGCGGTCCTCCAGGCAATCGGAACAGGCATATTCGTGGATGACGGTGGTGATCCCCGGATCACCCTTGTCGCCTTTCGGCCCTCTGGGGCCACGGCGACCATTCTTTCCATCGCGGCCACCGCGGCCATCGCGCCCGTCTTCACCGTCTTCACCATCTTCACCATCTTCACCCGGAGGTCCCGGTGGTCCCGGTGGTCCCGGAGGTCCGGGCGGTCCTGGTGGTCCGGGCGGACAATTTCCACACGCCGGCCGGATCTGAACAGTGTCGGCCGGGCTTTCACTGCACATGAAAAGCAAACTCCAAAAAATCAGCACAAAAATGATTGCCCACAGAGAATAAACGTTCTTCATTACGATCGACCTCCTTTTTTACTTTTACGGACCAGAATATTCTCATTCTATGATGGATCCCGTCGCGCGGACGGATACGGTTGATCTTCCGGTGGGGGACCGATTACGCAAACGCTCTTTTCATCATCTCAATCGAGACTGCCCCGGAAACATCCACGGATCTCCTTCCGCGACCACCACCACACCCCGAACCACAACGGTCCAAAAAACATCCCGGCCCCCAACACAATATTCCATGGCCAGATAGATTCCGGGCCCCCATCGGCTCCCATCAGCATCAATCCAACCAGGGCGACCCACACCAGCAACCACTTCCCCACCACACAAAAAACAGCTTGAAACATGGCGGTATCTCCTTTTCAGAACCAGGCGAACCGCAAACCGGAAATATTAAATTTTTCTTAAAGGAATAAAAAAGGATTGGAACTTATTGAAATGATATAAGATTTGACCATGGCGACGGGTTCGACTCCCGCCGCCTCCACCATTTTATTATAGTCATTTCAATAACATAAGTTTTCCCTTGTCCTTTTTACCCCTTCTTAAAATCTTCTTAACCTGGTTTGCCCGGACAGCCTGGTAAACCATTCGAGCGTCGTTGATGTCGCGTTTGAAATATCGCTCGAAAGCCTTGTTGGTTTCGTGGCCCGAACCGCGGCGGATTTGTTCCGGCGATAGAACGTTGCGCAAGGAATAAACGGTGCTGTGACGGGTGCCGCCGTATAAATCAACGCCCGACACCCCAAGCGCGGCGCATCCCCGCTTCCACCATTTGTAAAAATATTTATTTCCGAACCGGGCGCCGGCCTGGGCGCCGGACACACCTTTGGTATGCCGGAAATAAAACAAGTCTGGTAATCCGCGCGGAATGGACCGCATCAGATCCACATCGTCTTGCAGTAAAAATATCGCTTTGGGCTTTTTCTCTTTCGGGCGGCGGATGGAAATCACGCCCGGATCGAAAATAATGTCTTTTTCACGTACATTGAGAAGCTCGCCGGGGCGAAGATCAGGATAAGTGCATAATAATCGCAAACCGATATAAATCTTCGGATTGACGGATCGGGTCATTACCCGCACCGCCTCAACGATGGCTTGCTGGGTCTCGATATCGATAATCCGACGCCAACCCAGTTCGTATTTGATCTCCGGAAATTCCGGCACCTGGTCGGCCGCAATCACTTTGCGCCGGCGCAGCCATTGCCAGAAATTATGTAAGCAGGATTTCATGTTGGACCGGGTTTTGTTGGATACATCCTGGCCATATAAAAAATCCTCTATTTCGGCATAACCGATCGCTTTGATATTGGTATTATTCCATTCAGCAATCGCTTTGATCATGTAATTCCGCAGGTTCCTGAACGTGCCCGGCCGGACAACCGCGCGCTTATGCCGCAACCACTGTTTGGCTAGACGATCGAAAGCCAGGGGCTGATCCTTGCGATAATCCCGGGGATCCAGGGTACCGCGGTCGGTTTCATAGCGCAGCCCGTTCAAGATCCGCTCTGCCTCGGCCTTTGATGCGCGTGTAAATGATATGCCTTTGAATTTAACCTGGTAATAGGTCTTGCCATTGATCTTAACTTGATACATCCCGCCTTTCATACACATCCCCCTTTCTTTGAAAAGAATGGAATATGTGTATTTATTTTGGGATGATCGTGTCAAGGTTCCGGTCATTTGAGAGAATTAAAATACCGGCGGCAAACTGATCGGCCGG
>Ga0164310_10002695_pt1 | contig 10240 bp, 8 predicted proteins | sample GuaBasSedimGuay1_FD_121795 | JGI IMG/M metagenome (GOLD analysis project Ga0164310, IMG submission 121795) | Subseafloor sediment microbial communities from Guaymas Basin, Gulf of California, Mexico - Guay1, Core 4569-9, 0-3 cm | ecosystem: Environmental > Aquatic > Marine > Hydrothermal vents >... | reverse complement strand
CTCAAATCCCATCCCTTGAATTTGTCTCAAAATAATAATAAGATATTCGGAGGATTAAATGAATTATCGTGTTTTGGCGATCAATCCGGGTTCAACATCGACCAAGATCGCTGTCTTTGATGACGAAAATCCAATTTTTACCTTAACTTTACGACATAGCAACGAGGAGATCGCAAAATTTGATGGTATAATTGAGCAGTATGAATTCAGGAAGAATCTCGTTCTAAAAGCGATGCTGGAAAATGATGTTGCACCCTCAAGCTTAGCAGCAGTTATTGGAAGAGGTGGCCTGGTAAAAGCTGTTGAATGTGGAACTTATAAAGTAAATGAAACTATGCTGACCGATCTTAAAAATCCAGAATTATGGGGTCGAATCCATGCCTCCAGCCTGGGAGCATTTATTGCTAATTCGATTGCAGAAGAATTAAATATTCCCGCATTTATTGTAGACCCAGTTACCGTGGACGAATTTGAAGAAATCGCACGAATTTCCGGTTGTGCTGAAATTGAAAGAAAATCTCTTTTTCATGCTTTGAATCTGAGATATTGTTCCATTAGTATAGCAAATGAAATGGGAGTCGATCCACTAGAAATTAATCAGATCGGTGTTCATATGGGCGGTGGAATCAGTGTAGCTGCCATTAAAAAAGGAAAAATGGTAGATGTGAATAATGCTGTTTTGGGGATGGGACCTTTCTCACCGCAAAGAGCTGGTGCTCTTCCAATCGGTGATCTGCTGGAGATGGCATTTTCCGGAAAATATACTCACAAAGAAATGAAGGATATGTTCACCAAAACCGGTGGCTTGATCTCTTACCTGGGAACAGATGACGGACAGGAAATATTAAAGAGGATCAAAGCTGGAGATAAAAAAGCTAAACTTATTTTCGATGCCATGATTTACCAGATTGCCAAAGAAGTTGGAGCTTGCGCAACCGTATTAGAAGGTAAACTTGATGCAATTTTTCTTACTGGCGGATTGGCTTATAATGAATATGTTGTGAAACATCTTACCAAAAGAATTTCGTTTCTTGGTCAAATTAAAATAATCCCGGGTGAAAAGGAAATGGAAGCCCTCAGCCAAGGCGGGATACGCGTATTGAAAGGTTTGGAAAAAGCCAGAGATTATAAATAAGGCAAATAATGAAATGTCATCCTGAGTGGAGTCGAAGGATAAGTAGTAGAATAGCACAGAAATTATTTCTAATTGCTGCAATTGTAATAGCAGTGACTTCCTGCACACCCAAAAAGGAAGCTGATTGGACGATCCTGATCTATATGGCAGCTGATAATGGTTTGAACGATGCTGCCATGGAAGATATTGATGAAATGCTGGCAGCAGATTTCTCGGATGACATCAAAGTGATCGTGCAGATCGATGAAAGTGAGTATGCCGAAAACTCTTCTGCCAAACGTTATCGAATTCGATCCGGCAGCAAAAGCCAGATTTCCAATCTGGGAGAAATTGACAGCGGTGATCCTGCCACACTTACTCAGTTTGCCAATTGGGGATTTGATAAATATCCCTCCGATAAAAAGGCACTGGTAATTTGGAGTCATGGTAATGGCTGGTACCCCAAAAATAGAGATTTACCACCTAGTTTTTGCCCTGACGAAGAAAGCGGTAATTTTATTAGCATAGCTGATAAAGAATTCAAAAATGCAATCAAGAATATCAATGGAAATTTAGATATATTGATCTTGGATGCCTGCAATATGCAAACAATGGAAGTGATTGCAGAAATTTATGATTATACTGATTACATAATTGCTTCTGAAGATGCTGTATGTGATGATGGGTATCCTTATCATACTATATTAACGCATTGGGAAGATCATGCTGAGGTTAAGCATTTGGCAGAAAATATAGCTTTCGATTTTCACTATTACTACTGGTTTGAAGGGATTTATCCAATTTCATGCTCTGTAGTTGAGACTTCTATGTTCTCTCCCTTGCTGGTTGATTTATCAGATTTTACCCAGATTTGGGCAGATTCAGCAAATAACGAAATATTTCTTACCAGTCGAGAGCAATGTATTGAATTTAATGGCTCATTTGTAAGTATTCCTGCCGATGTTGATATTAAGGAATTTTTTAGTTTGGTTCTTGAAAATGATCCGCCAGATTCATTAGTATTAATGTGTAACACTATAATAGAAGATATTGATAATTGTTTCATTTTTCAAAAAACGGAGATTTACCCGACTGGCTATACAACGGATAAAGTTGGTTCCGCAATTATCTGGTTTCCCGATGAAGAGACGAGTTTCTATTTTGAAGATCGCAAAGACGAATACTTGCAGCTTGATTTTGCAGAAACAGGCTGGCCGCAGTTTCTGCAGAACACATTCACAAACTGATTAGTTATTCACATTCATCCACACAATTTTTCCACATTTCTAAAAGTTTAGAATAGTACTTCGAACTAATGTTATAGAAACAAATGAGTTATATTATTTGAGGTTTGGTGGATAACTTGTGTGTAAGGTGCTAATTCAGTGATTCTGAGAATTCTTTTTGACAATGAATTGGCAGTTAAAATATTAGCGAGAATCTTGATTATATTAAGAGGAGTTGTAGATGAAGACAGATTTATTAAAAGCAGCCTTCCAGGAAGATTTTTCTGACATTGGAGATATTACCGGAGAAGCTATTTTTTCTGAAGAAATTGAATCGTTTAAATTAATATCCAAAGATATAGGAATTTTATGTGGCATCAAGGAATTCGTTGAAGTTATGAAGTCTGTCGATGACTCCATCATATTCAATGTTTTCTTTAAGGATTCCCAGAAGATCAATAAAGGTGATTTAATTGCTGAAATTTCTGGAAAAGTGTCTTCAATTTTAAAGGCAGAACGAACAGCGTTGAATATTCTTTCCCATCTTAGCGGCATTGCAACAAAAACTAATAAATTCGTTGTAGCTGCAAATGGAAGATCAACAATTTTAGATACACGCAAAACACAACCAGGTTTGCGGGAATTACAGAAATATGCTGTTAGATGTGGTGGTGCCCAGAATCACAGAATGGGTCTGTATGATATGGTTATGATCAAAGATAATCATATCGATGCAGCTGGTGGAATAGTTAAAGCTGTTAATAAGATTCGGAACAAATGGGGAACAAGATTCCAGATTGAGGTAGAAACCCGCAATTTAGATGAAGTTCAGCAGGCAATTGACTGTAAATCAGATCGAGTTATGCTGGATAATATGGATGATCAAATGATGTCGCAGGCGGTAGAACTGATTGCAGGAAGATGCGAAACAGAAGCCAGTGGTAATATGTCTTTAGAACGAATCCCCGAAGTTGCTGAAACAGGTGTGAATTTCATCTCAGTGGGAGAACTTACTCATACTGTGAAAGCATTCGATTTTTCGTTGAGGAAGAAATAATAGAAATCAACCTGCTGTCCCTCTCTTTGGCTCAAGAGAGGGAATATAAGAAAAGTGAAAGAAATCTCTCCCCTATGAAGGGGAGATGCCGATAGGCAGAGAGGTTTATATAAATGGACAAAATGACAATAAACGAACAAATTATAGATATGAAAAAAAAGCTGGGCAATAAGATCATCATTCCAGCACATCATTATGAAGATCCACAAATTGTAGAAGTTTCAGAATTCGTAGGTGACTCTTATAAATTAGCAGTTGATTGTGCGAAAACGGATGCAGAATTTATAGTATTTTGCGGTGTATATTTTATGGCAGAAGCTGCCGATATTCTAAGTCAGTCAAACCAGAAAGTGATCATGCCGAATCTGTCTGCCGGCTGTCCGATGGCAGATCAAATCAACAGGAAGCAGGCCGAAAAAGCTGTTAAGTTAATCCAGAAAAGAACTCCAAAACAAATTGCTCCAGTTGTGTATATGAATTCCTACGCAGACATAAAAAGTTTTTGCGGGAAACAAGATGGATCGGTTTGTACAAGTTCTAACGCATCTGAAATAATTGATTATTACTTGAAGCAAGATAAAGCAGTATTTTTTACTCCTGATTTTAACCTGGGAATTAATACTGCACACAAATTAGGATTAGCTGATAATGAAATTGTGAAAGTTGAACAAGACATGGAAATTAATGACAGTTACGATCCAGCAAAAGTAAAAATGTACATCTGGGATGGTTTCTGTCATGTTCATAAAGTATTTACAGTTCAAGACATTATAGAATTACGTTCTCAATATGAAAATATCAAAATCATCGTTCATCCCGAATGTGACAGGGGAGTTGTGAATAATTCTGATATTTCCGGTTCAACCCAGAAAATCTATAATGAGATCAAGAATTCTCCAGCAGGTTCGGTGTGGGGTGTGGGAACTGAGTACAATTTCGTAAAAAGAATAGCTGATGAATTTCCTGACAAAACAATACTTCCACTCAAAAAATCAATCTGTCATAATATGGCAAAGATTACATCCGAAAAACTTCTAACTTCACTTGGTTCAATAAATGCATATATTAAAGAAGGTTTGGAGTTGAAGAATGTTGTTTCAGTAGATGAAGAAGATAAGGAAAATGCAGCCAGAGCTTTAAACAAAATGATCGAGATTGTTGAGAGTTAATGTTGAATATTTCCGTCTTTGCGAGGAATCTTATAATTGAAACTTGCGAAGCAATCTTAATTATTTGAAACAAGAATTTCGAAACTACTTGCGTTCCTAAACAGGAGTTTAGGAACGATGAGAAAACGAGGAGAACAAAATGATCGGGATAGTTGAGAAGTGGATTCCCATTTGTATGGGAATGACGAATAAAAGGTTATAATATGAAGAATAAATTTGATGTGATCGTGCTGGGAACAGGAGTAGCTGGTCTTACAGCAGCTATTTACCTTAAAGAAGCTGGCCTGGATGTAGCTGTTTTTACCAAAGAAAAAGAGATTTGTGAAACAAATACAAATTATGCCCAGGGCGGCATTATTGCCTGGAAAAAAGGTGACAGCAGCGCTAAATTAACTAAAGATCTATTGCAGGCTGGATGCAATTATAACAATTTAAAAGCTGTAAAATTGTTTGCGGAAAAGGGGCCTCAACTCGTTTTTGATTTTTTCATAAAAAAACTTAAGACAAATTTTACTCAAACTTTTGAAGGAAACCTCGATTATACTGAAGAAGCTGCCCATTCCAACAGACGAGTATTGCATTTTGAAGATCATACAGGTGATGTGATCCAGCAGAGTTTGTTGAATTATTGCCGCAAACTGCAGATATCGATCTACACTGAACATACTGCTGTCGATCTTATCACCAATAATCACCATTCCAACGATTACCAGGAATTATACAAACCTCGTGAAGTAATGGGAGTTTATATCCTGGATAATCTAAGTGGAGAAGTAAAGACCATCCTTTCAGATAAAGTAATTCTGGCTACCGGTGGCTTAGGAAATCTTTATCAGCACACTACAAATCCTGCCGCTGCTACCGGAGATGGGATGAGCATGGCTTATCGAGCCGGAGCAGATATAATTAACGCAGAATTCATTCAGTTCCATCCGACTTCACTTTATCATAGAGATATAAAACGATTTTTAATCTCAGAATCTCTGCGTGGTGAAGGTGCCAAACTAATTGATAATTCAGGTCGAGAATTTATGACCGATTACTCCGAGTTGAGAGATCTGGCTCCCCGCGATGTTGTATCACGAGCAATTTATGGTGAGATGGGAAAAACCGGCAGTGAATATATGCTGCTGGATATTGCTTCCTTTTACAATGGAGAACAGCCTTTAGAACAGCGATTCTCAAAGATCTATAATACCTGTTTGAAAGGCGGGATAGATATTACCAAAGAACCTATTCCCATTGTTCCGGCTGCTCATTATTTTTGTGGTGGTATAAAAGTTGATCTGGCCGGCAGAAGTTCATTGAAGAATCTTTATGCAATTGGTGAAGTAAGTTGTACTGGTTTGCATGGTGCTAACCGTTTAGCTTCATCTTCTTTATTGGAAGGTTTGCTATGGGCGAAACTGGCAGCAGATAATATATCAGAAAAATTTGAGGAAATTTCAGCAGAAAGATTTAGCGAAATTCCAGATTGGAAAATGCCTTTGGAAGTAGAGGAATTTGATCCCTTGCTAATTAGCCAGGATTGGGAAGCAATCCAAATGACCATGTGGAATTATGCCGGAATTATCCGTACTAAAAAAGGATTGGAAAGAGCAAGGGCAGATCTGAATTATTATTCCCATCGCATCTTTAAATTCTACCAAAGTGCCAGACTGAATAAATCTATTATCGAGCTGAGAAATGGTGTTGTTAATGCTTCTATCATTGTTAATGCAGCTACACATAACAGCCAGTCGATCGGCTGCCATTTTGTGAAGTACCGTAAACATCCTGTTTGCAAATTATAAACTCTGAAAAGGTCTCTATGGGAGTATCTCTCACTTGACACTTTCAGAGTTGGTGATGTTGAATCCGGATTGAGCTTTATATGAAATTCCACTGCATTTTCCGGGTTGAATAAAATCTTAAAAGTGCTAAGCAAAAAGAATTTTCGATAGAAACCTTTTCAAGGTATAATCAATACATTCTTTCAACACTTGACACAAAAACCTGTCTTCAAAACTATGCTTTGCGTGTGTAAAATAACACAAAAGAATTTTATAATGTGTGCTAGGTGGGGAGTTAGCGGTGCCTTGTAACCCGCAATCCGCTATAGCGGGACTGAATTCCTGCAGGAGAATGTTGATTTCCATTTTAAGCGTAATAAGCGGTGTTGAGAGTCAAGCCCGACGCAATTGTAAACTGTGAACTTTGTCAGGTCCGGAAGGAAGCAGCAATAAGCAGATCTTGCGATGTGCCGTCGGCCTACTTGATTTGAGCTGGCTGTTATATCTTTCTATGGAATAGATATCGAATGCAGGTGCACACATTTTTAAGTAAAAAGTGAAAAAAGTGCAAAAAACATTAGCATGTGTTAATTGTTATTTGATTTTCTCTTCCTTTATAACATCCTTATCAAAGGGAGAATAATTGGGATTAATAATGTGAAAATCAAGAAATTTAGAATGAAATGTAAAACAAATTAGGGATTTTTATGGCAAGCAAGTATTCAGTACCTCGTGGAACATATGATATTTTACCAGATAAAAGTTACAAATGGGAATTCATCAGAGATACTTTTAAGGAAGTTTCTAAATCGTTTAGTTTCAAGGAAATAGTAACACCGATCTTCGAAAGAACAGAGGTTTTTGAACGCAGTGTGGGAGATAGCTCCGATATCGTTCAAAAAGAGATGTATCGGTTCCAGGATAAAAAGGGCAGAACATTTGCTTTGCGTCCGGAAGGAACTGCACCGGTAGTTCGTTCTTTTGTGGAAAACAGTCTGGGTATGAGTGGTGGCAATTCCAAACTATATTACATGGGGCCAATGTTCCGTTATGATCGTCCGCAGAAAGGCCGATATCGCCAATTTTATCAATATGGAATTGAAAATATTGGTAGTGATAATCCTTTTATAGATGCAGAGGTAATTGCATTCGGGTATGCTTTCCTTACTAAACTTGGTCTTTCTAATTTCGAACTCGAAATAAACAGCATCGGTTGTAGTACTTGTTCCACGGATTATGACAAAGCCCTGGTAGAATATTTTAAACCAAAGCTGGATAAGATGTGTTCTGACTGTAATAATCGCATTAATAAAAATCCAAAACGATTATTGGACTGCAAAGTTCCTTCCTGTAAAGAAATTGCCAAAGATGCACCGGTAATGCTGGAATATCTGGATGAAGATTGTAAAACGCATTTTGCCAGAGTTCAGGAATATCTGAATGAGATGGGAATAAAATATTCTGTAAATCCCCGTATTGTGAGAGGTTTAGATTATTACAATAAAACAGCTTTCGAATTTCTGGATAATAACCTGGGTGCTCAAAATGCCCTGATCGGTGGTGGAAGATATAACGGATTGGTAGAGCAGTTTGGCGGGAAAGATACTCCCGGAATTGGTTTTGCCGGTGGCTTTGAAAGGTTGATCCTCTCCCTGGAAACAGCCGGAATTTCTTTTGGGGATGGAGTGAAGCCAGACGTTTGCTTTGTGTGTTTAGGTGAAGTTGCCAAACAGAAAGCAGCTAAAATTATTTATGATCTAAGAGAAGGTGGAATTGCTGTAGATTATAATCCTGACAAGGATTCCATGAAGGCTCAAATGAAGGCTGCTGATAAATCGAAAGCCAAAATTGTATTAATTTTAGGTGATGATGAAATCAATAAAAACATCGTGATTTTAAAGGAAATGGAATCTGGAGAGCAGCAGGAAATTATAAGTAAAGAATTAGTTACAATTCTGCAAAAAAAGCTGAGTTTAATATAGAGGATTTTTTCCTTGACGCAAAAAGCTGGCACTCTAAAAAAGTGTTTGCTAAAAAAGAAATTTAGTATAGAATTTATTAAGAAAATTATTGATGGAGGAAGATATGAAATTAAAACCATTAGACGACCGAGTTGTTATCGAAGTAAAAGAAGAAATGGCAGAAAAAAATGTAGGTGGGATCATTATTCCGGATACAGCCAAAGAAAAACCGCAAATCGCTGAAATTATTGCAGTTGGCACAGATGAAGAGATGCAGGAACTGGTGAAAGTTGGTGATAGAATATTATTTTCTAAATATGGTGGCGACGAATTTGATATTGAAGGAAAGAAAATTAAAATTATTTCCCGTTCAGATATACTTGCCGTAATCGAATAGGAGAAATAATGGCTTTAGAAGTTAATCAGGATACATTTGAAAACGAAGTATTAAAATCTGAAATACCAGTTTTGGTAGATCTATGGGCACCATGGTGCGGTCCTTGCCGTGCTCTTACTCCTACTGTAGATGCCATTGCTGCTGAATATGAAGGTAAACTTAAAGTTGTAAAAGTGAATATTGATGAAAGCCCAAAAGTTGCACAGCAATATTCGATCATGTCCATTCCAACCTTGTTGATTTTTAACAATGGAGAAGTAGCAAATCAGATTATCGGTCTGGTTGGCAAAGACAAAATAGTGAGTAAGTTTTCACACCTGATTTAATTGCAGTTTTAATTAAATACTGCTAAACCTCCTGAGAGATCGGGAGGTTTATTTATTTTAGGAAGAAGATTATCGAATAATAATAATGTTGTTCTCGAGAATCGGGAACCCTTAAATTTCAGCAAAGAATATAGTCATCAATATCCATGCTTTCACAGAATTAACTTGTAGATTGTAAGCTGCTTTGAATTTGTTATCTTTTACGACCTTTTTTGCGCAATCATCATTTCCTCAATTCAACTCGACCATTGCGAAGGTCGAGTAAAGCAAGAAATTCAAAAAAACATTTGATAGATGAAAGAGTTTCAGCATCTTTCAACTGCACTATTCGCAAGGTTTTATCGCCCAACCACCACCAGATGGTTTCCCAGCGGATTAGTTAGAAGGTCCTGCACAGAATATTTATTATCCAGTTTTACTTTGATCTGGGTTCTGCAGAGATCTTCGGCATTTCCCGATTCAATAATTTCACCTTCAGCTTGCCAGATTTTATCCAGATTCTTTCCACCAATTCGGATTATAGTAACTTTTTGCTTTGGAAATTCTCCTTGTATTCCTACACCCAAACCTGATTCAAAATGAGAGCGAATTTTGTAACTCGTAACTAAACTGCTAGGAACTGTACAATGTGCCAGGATCAGTGAATTATCTTCCAGATTCATTTGAGAAGGATTCGCCATCCAGGGGAGTTTTCCAAATGTTTTCTGTGCCCACAGCATACCGATCGTGCTGTTCAGATCACCTTCACAACCGGCAATTATTCCTTCATCGTTAAGACGTGAAAGAGCGAAACAACCGGTAGTTTTCATATCCAGAACCAGATCAAAACAGCGGATGGTGACTGCATCCAATTTGTACTTTTCGATCAGCTTCTTCATTGCCAGATAAATCTTAATGTTATCGTAGATTTCCAACAAAGAGGGCTCATAAATTCCGACAGCTTTATCAATAAAAGCAGCAGAAATATCAATTACTTGTTCTTTTGTTATTCGCTGAAAAATCTGCTTAACTTCATCCAGATCGATTGGAATAACATCAATCCCAAAGTTCTGTTTTACAATTTCAAATGATGGACTGCTGGCTACCAGCCAATCAGAGGGAGCACCGATCGAACCGATTCGTAATCCCTGTAATTCTGGCAGACCATCTATCTTACTGATTGCTGGTTTATGATCTGCATCTAAAGCTGTAGCTGCTTCTGGAAGGTAAACGATTTTT
>Ga0164310_10002692_pt1 | contig 10245 bp, 5 predicted proteins | sample GuaBasSedimGuay1_FD_121795 | JGI IMG/M metagenome (GOLD analysis project Ga0164310, IMG submission 121795) | Subseafloor sediment microbial communities from Guaymas Basin, Gulf of California, Mexico - Guay1, Core 4569-9, 0-3 cm | ecosystem: Environmental > Aquatic > Marine > Hydrothermal vents >... | reverse complement strand
CTCTTATATAAAATAAATATAAGGAAAAAATTTCCTTAAAGAAAAAAATTCCTACCAATTTAAAAAAACCATTTTTCTAATTCATAAAAAAGAAGAAATAAATTCTAATGGCACAAATCTTGTATCAGCTTAAGATGTGATATTTTTAATTTACCATTAATTTTAAGGTAGTTTATGAAAAAGTTACTATATCTACATATAGGTACACATAAAACTGGTTCTACTTCCATACAATATTTACTCAATAAGTATGAACTTTTTTTAAATGAACTGGGTATATTTATACCTAAAACTGGAAGGATTTATGATGGCCATCACAATATTGCATGGGAATTGACTAATGATGAGCGGTTTTCTGAAACTCATGGCACTTTGTCTGATCTCATCAGAGAACTTAGAACCTCGCACTATGATATAGTTATCTTATCTTCAGAAGATTTTGAATATTTAAATGCTTATCCAGAAAAAATGCAGTATTTTTTTGGGCTTTTGTCCGAAGAAGGATATAATATTAATGTTATTGCGTTTTTTAGGGAACAAACGGAATATGCTTCTGATTTATATACGGAACTATTAACACACAAAATTAAAATATCACCTGAAGAATTTATTTCAGAAATTGTAAATAACGGAGCATTTAAAATAAAAAATTGGTATTTTGAATTTAATTATCAGAGATTTGAAAAAAATATTAAAAAGGCTTTAGATAATAAAGGTAAATTTATAAAGTTAAGATATGTAAAGGATGTATGGCCTGTTTTTCTTAAGATATTAGGAATTGACCCTTTAACTTTTCACTCAGCATTTCAAAATGAGAAATTAAATGCATTTTCTTTTGCTGAAAAATTTAACTTACAATATGATATTCCTTTTTGTTGTACTCCATGTGATTTTAATAGTATTATAAAGTCTTTAAATTTTAACAAGATTTTAGAATTTATTCCTGAGAGACTAACAGACGTAAATCCATGGCATGGACATATTCCGTTTGCTTTTTGGATAGTTTCTATTTTAAAACCCAGGTTATTTGTAGAACTTGGAACACACAAAGGAGATTCATATTGTGCATTCGTGCAAGCAGTTGCTGAATTAGGGCTTGATACAAAATGTTATGCGGTTGATACGTGGAAAGGGGATAAACATGCAGGATTTTATGATGAACAGGTTTTTAAAGAACTTAAGGAATATCACAATAAACGATATAAGAATTTTTCATGTTTAATAAGGGATACCTTTGATAATGCCTTAAATCTTTTTGAAGAAGGTAATATAGATTTACTACATATTGATGGAGAACATACCTATAATGTTGTAAAGCACGATTTTTTTAATTGGCTTCCTAAAATGAGTGAAAAGGGTGTTATCCTCTTACATGACACAAATGTATTTACTCGAGACTTTGGGGTATGGAAATTGATGAAAGAGCTTAAAGAAAGATTTCCTTATTTTGAGTTTTTTCATAGTTATGGATTGGGAGTAATTGAAGTTGGAAAAGATATTCCAAAAGGATTAGATAGGCTTTTTAAAGCAAAACCAGAAGAAAGGGTTTTTATAAGGGAATTATTTTTTGAAAGGGCTCAAAAAATTCTAACACAAAAAGAGAAAAAATACCCTATTTCCTTAGAAAAGGAGTTAACACCAAAAGACTATTATAACAAGGCTATAGCATTGTATAATAATGGCCAAGAAGAAGAAGCAATAAAACTCTATAAAAAGGTGGTGGAGAGTGATCCAAATTTTGCCTTAGCTCACAATGATTTGGCCGTTATTTATTGGCAGAAATCTCTTTATCATCTTAAAAAAGCTATTACTTTAGCACCTAATAATAAAAATGTTATTTGGAATTATAGACAGATTATAAGGAAGCAATAAATATGGAAAACCGAAAATTTCTCTGTTCTATTATTATTGTCCCTGTTTCCAAGGATGAAGTCTGTAGAAAAAGAGGATGATTTTGAGGAGTTGCGGAAAGATTAAATGAATGCTGTAACTTACATGAAAGAATCCGCACAAGGTAAAATTAGGTTGGTAAAAATCTCTTCTTGCCCGGTTTGTGGCTCTGAAAAACATAGTAAGTGGAAAGAGAGCAAAGGATGGAATCTAACGAAGTGTAATAACTGTGGATTTATCTTCTTAAACCCCAGGCCTAATAAAAATTACTTCAAAAACCTTTATGACCCATTGTCTCAATATACTTACAAAGTAGATGGTGAGGAATACATTAATAGAGAAAGTGAATTTATCAAAGCCTATCATAGGCAGTTGCAGGATGTTGAAAGACTTGTAAGCAAAGGCAGGCTTCTTGAAATTGGTTCAGCCCTAGGTTTTTTGCTGGAGGCTGCGAGGCAACGGGGTTGGACACCCTATGGTGTGGAGCTAAGTCAAGGTGGGGCGGATTACTGCAGAAAAAAATACGGAATAAACGTACACTGTGGGGAAGTGCAGGATGCAGCGTTTCCATCAGGATACTTTAATTGTGTCATGATAATTCACACACTTGAGCATGTCTATAACCCCAATGTTGTCGTGAAAGAATGCGCCAGAGTTTTGAAGACAGGTGGTCTATTAGTTATAGAAATTCCATACATTAAGGACATTGACACAACTGGAGATTCTGATGGTTTGATGGAACTTCCTATGCATCTTAACTTCACTGTGAAAACATTAAAAAGTCTGCTAGACTCTAATGGTTTCATTATCTTGGATATTCAAGAAGGTGAAGCCCTTAGAGTAAATGCCAAAAAGGCCTTGCATGAGATTGTGAAAGATGAAAGAGTGCTTCTTCAACACTATGAACTTCTTAATAAATTTGAAGAGCATTTGTATGTTAGAGGTCTCTACCTAGATGCTATAAAGTGTTTTCATCTACTCCTAAATTTGTTCCCCGCTGAGGTCGAGGTATACAACAACTTAGGTTCAGTACTTTGGACTATAGGAGATAAGAAAACAGCCCTTGAAAACTTCATAAAAGCTGTATCACTTGATAATGCATGCTGGGAAGCATTGATGAATCTCATACTGAGTAGTAGAGAACTTAAAAAAGAACTGGTAAAACCTTTTATTGAAAAATACACACGTAAATATCTGGACGGCAAGTGGGCCAAAAAAATTGTCAAGATGTTCAGCGAATTACCAGAAGAGTATTAAGATGGCAACATATCTTTTCGATTGGCGATTGTTTTTGCTCCGTATGTTTGTCCTTCCAAGGGGGAAAGTTTTACAATTAGACTCTGTCTCCTTAGATTTCTTCTCCTCTCTTTTAGAAGAAGGTTTTCAACCTTTCGGAGTAAAATCAGATAGAAAAAATTTACGTTCAGAAGAAGAAAAATTCTATTTCTATAAAAATTTTAAGGATGTCCCCTCAGACAGTTTTGATGTAGTAATTATTTGGAATCTCTATAATTACCTAAACAACTTCCATCAGCTTCTTTCTCAAACGTGTAAGTCTTTAAAATCCAGAGGTTGGGCTATCCTTCGCATGGTAATCCCGCAATTTCAATCCACTCATACTCTTAGGAATCTTTTGCGGCAGAATTTGATCACTCTTTTCAACGATTTACCTATTTTTATTGAGTTTGACGTTAAGAAAGAAAGATATCTTATCGCTTTCCTACAGAAAAAACAAAGAATGAATAGTTCTGGGAATTCTTTCAGGGTTATCTTTCTTCCCCATCCCAGTGCTTACAAGAACATGGAAGATGTCACTGGACCAACCATTCGAATTTTTAAAACCATGGAGTATCTGAAGGAGATCGGGGTGGAATGTGGTTTATCCCTTTCTAACGTTCCGGATGTTAGTGATTACCATTTGGCCCATGCTTTCTGTCACGCCTGGGATCCAAAATACACTTTGGAAGTAGTTCTTAAGGTTAAGCAACAGAATCGTCCTGTCTGCCTATCTACTGTTTACATGGATATCCGTGAAACTAACTTTGCCCTAAATGCCATACCTGCTATCTTTTCTTGTCTGGATGAAGGAGAGAGAAAGAGATATCTTGATGCGTTACAAGAAGGGAAACTTTGGGTTTCTAATACGCTGGCAAAATCATATCCATATGATCCCATTTTACAAGAATACCAAAATACTTTGTTTGAGATTGTTGATATGTTGATTTGCTTTAGTAGGAAAGAAATCAAAGACATTTCCTCATTGTTAAATGTCCAAAATAAGTTTGTTGTGGTACCAAATGCTGCTGATTCTTCTCTCTTTGGAAATACCTCTCCAGAATGGTGTCTAAAAAACATTGGGATAAAAGACTTTATTCTTTCCGTTGGGCATATTGAAGCAAGGAAAAATCAGCTAATGTTGCTTTACGCCTTAAAGGATATGGATATACCAGTAGTTCTGGTAGGTGGCGTCTCCCAGAGTTCTTGGAAATATTATGAATTATGCAAGGCATATGCCAATTCCATAACCCTTTTTATTCCTCAACTTAAGAGAGAACAACTGGCCTCTTGCTATGCAGCGGCCAAAGTCCACGCTCTCCCATCTTGGGTGGAAGGGGTAAGTATATCTAGCTTAGAAGCAGCCATGTCAGGATGTAACATTGTCATTACCAACAGGGGCAGCGAAAGGGAATATTTTGGCAAACAAGCGTTTTATTGTGATCCCGCGGACATACATTCAATAAGAGCAAATGTGTTAGCGGCTTATTCAAAAGAGAGGAATAACGATTTCAAAGAATATATAAGAAAGGAATATTCTTACCAAAAAGCAGCATTGGCGACCCTAAGAGCTTATCAGAAAATCTTTGAGGGATAGTTAAATATGGGAATTTTATGTCATGATCCAAGAACAGTCCTCGCATGTATCCAAGGATATGTTCCATCAACATCCATCAGGTTGCAGTTGCCTTTTGATTTTTTAAAAACCAACTTCGAATTGAAGGTCAAGGTAATTGGCGAAGTCACTGAGAAAGACATATTGAATGCGGAGATAATTATTTTTCAACGTGTTGATCAGCAAAAAGGGATTGAACTTTTAAGATTCGCTAGCCTTTGTGGAAAATGTACCATTTATGAGACTGACGATGACTGGATAACTGGTCCACCTAAAACTCATCCGGCTTATAAACATTACATGGACGTCAGGATTAGAAATAACATTGAAAGGATGATAAGGAATGTAGACATGGTCATAGTAAGCACATTGAGGCTGAAAAATACGATACAACGGTATAATAGGAACACATTAATTATACCAAACTGCATTGACTTTAGGATCTTCAAAGGCATTAAGCAGAAGAAAAACAAAGAAAAGGTGTTTATTGGCTATAGTGGGACCAACACACATAAATCTGATTTTGAAGCGGTAGTCCCAGCCATTCAAAGAATCTTGAAGGAATACCAGGGGAAAGTGGTATTCAAATTCTTGGGTTTTATACCGGAAACTCTCTGGGGCTTAAAAGATATTGAATTTTTGGACTTTAATTCTGATTATGTCCAATACTTGATAAACCTTTATAATTCGAACATAGATATTGCCATTGCTCCCCTCGAACCCTCTTCTTTTAACTGCAGTAAATCAAGTATAAAATTTTTGGAGTACTCCGCCTGTGGCTTTCCTGGAGTCTACAGTGATGTACCAGCTTATTCTGAGACGGTGAATAACGGAATAACTGGTTTGCTTACTTCCCATACACCAGAAGGATGGTATAGGAGTATAAAAAGACTAATTGATGATAGAAAGCTTAGGTCAAATATTTCTTCAGCAGCCCATAAGTTTGTGAAACAAAACTTTTCTATGGAGAAGGCTGCGTCACTATGGCAAGAAACACTACAAAAACTGACTAAAGGGCCTAAAAAGAAATATATCCATAGCAGAAACTACCCTGGTCGAGGGAGAAAAATAAATAAGGTATTCTATATCAATGCAGGAGGAATGTGGCCTCATACCTATATTGACGAGATGCTCATAAGGGCATTCATGTCTATCGGATTTGAGGTAATAATTTTTGATCTTAAGCCAGAACATTTTATGGCTAGCGCCTTGGTTCTTAACAAGTACTTCGTCCCAGGTTACCTGGAAAGACTTTACCAAAACTCACGGGATAGCCTTCGTCTTTTGGCCGAACTAAAAAGAGAAAAACCAGACCTTATCTTCTGTATCCAGGGTTACATGATTCCCAAGGAGGTTCTGGCTGAGATAAAAAAGATGGATATTGCTTCAGCAGTCTGGTTCCTGGACGAACCATATGATTTGGGTAGGAGCATAAAATTTGGAAAGTTCTTCTCTTATGTATTTGTCCAGGATAGAGTCTCTGTGGACATCCATAAGAAATATGGAAATCCAAATACGTTTTTCTTGCCCCACGGGTTTGATCCCCTGAAGACCCATTCGGTAAATGAGTCCCTAGATGAAAAATATCTCAGTGATATTTGTGTTATTGGAACAGCATTTCCAAAAAGAAAAAGGCTTGTTCAAGCATTGCAACCCCTTGGCGCCAAGATGCGTGTAATAGGGCCAGGTTGGGGCTCCCATATAAAAACGGTGAGTTTAGAAGAAGCAGCTAAGTTCTATGTAGGAGCAAAAATCAATCTCAATATCCATCGAGAAGAGACAGATTTTTGTTCTCACCATTTGTCTGTCAAAGCACTCTCCCCGAATGCCAGTCTTTTCTATATTGCGGGGGCTGGAGGCTTCCAAATAGTGGATGATTCGAGAAAAGATATCCACAAGTTTTTTAAAGAGGGGAAGGAAGTTATTACTTTTAGAAATGAGGAAGAACTGGTGGAAAAAGTTGAGTTTTTCTTAAAAAATGATGAACTAAGAAAAAAAATAAGTATGGCATCGAGAAAAAAGGCCTGTGCTTGCCACACCTATAGCCACAGACTTAAAGAAGCTATAAATTTCATAGAATCTACTTCACCATTTAGAGAAAACCCTTCCCATTACACTTTATCGGTAGTAATGTCTGAATTTAAAAACACCAAAAACTTTAAAGGAGTCACCGAGGGCAATAACTTGATAGAGCCAATCTCCATAGAATTTTCCCAAACTTTAAATAACGAGATAGCCAAGGGAAGTCATGGGTTCTCTTATTTTATAAATTCGGCAATCATACACAGTTTTTCCCGGTATATTGGCATATTTTTGTCAGGTAGTCTCCATTCTGATATACTTAGTAAGTGTTTTTCCTATTTTGAAAATGAGCTGGATTTAGGTGCTATAACGTTTTTTCCCATAAATGGAATACCTGGCGACCTGATTCTTTCCAGAAGGGCCGTAATGAATACTGGATGCTTTGATAATAAGTTATTTACCCCAACATACTCCATAAAGGACTACCTCCTTAGGCTTAAAATTTCAGGTTACAAAGTTTTAGAATCGCCTTTAATTGAAACCCGGCCATCTAATGCAAGAGTGCTTGGAGTAAAAAAAATGGAGGAAGCGGACAGAATTTACTTCCTCAAAAAGTGGAAAACCGAGGATCTTAAAAGCTATTTTAAAGTACATTGTCTTTGTAATGCGGCTGATTTAGTAAGAGAAAAGGGTGACCTGCTGGCGGCTCAAAGGTTGCTTAGAGAGGCAGAGCGGATAGTGCCGACAGCAAGGGTTTACTTATCTAAGGGTTTAGTCTTTTTCCAGAAAAAAGAAATTTTGCAAGCAGAAAGAAATCTTCGGAGAGCTTTTAGCAACAATCCAAAAGATTGCAAGGTAGCACTGCTTTACGCCCTATCCCTTTATCACATAGGAAAATATGAACAATCGCTCTCTGTGCTATCATCCCTGTTAAGGGATTCCATTTTGCTCTCACCCAAAATGCGAGCCTCTGCGTACGCTCAAATGGGAAGATGCAAAACAAAAATCGGAGATTTAAAAGGTGCTCTTAGTTGTTTTGTCAAAGCATTGGAGTTAGATCCAGATGACCACACTACGATGAAAGAATTTAAATATCTAAACGCTAAGAGAAAAGCAATCTCACTAGCACATTCTAAATCACAAGTAACAGTGGTACCATTGGGCAAAAAATAATAATGTCCAAATTTTTAAGCCATGTGCTGAATCGCAACTCCAATTCTTTTGTAAAAGCCCTGTGAGATAAGGCATAGAAAAAAGGCCAGACTGTTTTATTTTCTTATCCAAAAGCACTTCCCAAGCATATTTATCTAAGTCTTTTCTAAACCAATATTTAAGAGGCATAGAAAAACCCATCTTTGACCGCCAAAGATTTGCGTATGGAACAATTCCACTCATGGCCTTTCTAAAAATCCATTTCTTGATCCCACCTTTCACCCTTAAATTCCACGGGATGTTCAGCGCGAATTCTATTAAATGGTGGTCCAAAAATGGGACTCTGACTTCCAGAGAGGCCAACATGCTGGCCTTATCGACCTTCACTAAAAGGTTATCGGGTAGATAGGTTTTTATGTCCAGGTATTGAAGTCTTGTGAGAAAATCAAGTTTGGTAGATAAATACCTTTCCAAGTGATAATAAGCAGATCCATCATTTTTCAGTTCTTCTTTTACTGCCTCGGATAAGACTTGGTCTTTTTCTTCTTTGGGAAAAGAACAAAGAGTTTTTACATATTCGTCAGCTTTAGGTGAAAGGGCAGATTGGATCTTACTATTAATATCGGTTCCGGTAATAAAGTGGCTGTAGAAATTCACAATTTTGACCAACCTATTTCGGCTAATTCCTAAGTCATATCTATCATATCCTCCAAAGCATTCATCTCCTCCTTCTCCTGAAAGACAAACGGTTACAAATTTCTTCGCCTCCCTTGCCATGTAATATGTAGGAAGAAGGGCTTGGTCCCCAAGAGGTTCATCAAATTGATAAGCAAGCTTTGGGATGAGGTCTCTGGCTAGTTCGGGTCTAATTACAAAAGTATGATGATTGGATTTGAGAGACCGAGCCAAAAATTCAGCAAAAATACTTTCATTAAATTCCCCTTCTTCAAATCCTACCGAGAAGGTATTAATAGGTTCTCCTGAGACCGCCGTCATTAAGGCAGCAATAGCACTGGAATCAGGCCCTCCACTAAGAAATACTCCTAGAGGCACATCACTGACAAGTCTCTTTTTTATTGAATTTCTTAGGAGGATTATCAGTTTTTCGGCATATTCATTTTCTGAATGAAGAATATTTGGACTTATTGAAATCCTCCAATACTCCTTAAGATTGATTCTTCCATCCTTTAAAGTTAAGGTAAAGCCTGGTGGAAGTTTTCTAATGCCTCTGAAGATAGTCTGAGGTGAAGGGACATACTGATAGGTCAAATATGCATTTAATGCCCCTAGATCGATCTTTCTAGGAACAGTAGGGTCTTTCACTATTGCCTTTAACTCCGATGCAAATAAGAATCGTTTACCATCGAAGTAATAATAAAGGGGTTTGATACCTAACCTATCTCGGGCAAGGAATAGGAGGTTCTCAGTTTCGTTCCAGATAGCAAAGGCAAATTGTCCATTCAATAGCTTTACACAGTCAATTCCTTCTTCCTCATAAAGATGTAAAACTACCTCTGTATCCGTGTTAGAGCAGAAAACATGATTTTTAGCCTCCAATTCTCTTCGGAGTTCCTTGAAATTATAGATTTCACCATTGTAAACAATCCATATTGACCTATCTTCATTTGGCATGGGCATTCGTCCATTTGGAGAAAGGTCAATTATTGAGAGCCTTCTACTCCCAAGGCCTATTTTCCCCTCTGTGGATATATATATTCCTGCATCATCAGGCCCGCGGTGGAACATAGTATCTCTCATTTTTAAAACATATTCCTCAGTTACTTTTTGTTCTCCATAGCTTAATATTCCACATATGCCACACATAAAAACTCTCCTCTTTTTCTTCGCTGCAAAAAAAATGCCAATAGGCAACTTAAGATGATTTTTACTTTATTAATTGTTTGAGGTTATTTATTTTCGTTTTCCTAATGCCTTGGTGGTAGGATTAGTTACTTAATTTCTTCCCTAGCAATCCAGTATACATTTTCCATCTGTTGCCACATAGGGAGGTCTATGCCCTCCAGGAAGGCTCTAAAGTACTCCAGTAAGGTGGATACCAGGGAAAGATCTGCCTTGGGTAAAATCTTCTGAATGTGTGTTGTTACGCTTTGTCCATCATTGTCCAAAAATCTGTGGAAGGAGGAGGATTCTGACCTATCATCCAGCAATATGTCGTATGTATCATTAAAAACAGCTTCTGATAGGGTAGTTGATACCTCTTTTATCATACCAGAGATGCCTATCAAAATAGCCAATTGCGTTTCCCAAAAATCCGGATTTTCTTGATTGTG
>Ga0164310_10002691_pt1 | contig 10252 bp, 14 predicted proteins | sample GuaBasSedimGuay1_FD_121795 | JGI IMG/M metagenome (GOLD analysis project Ga0164310, IMG submission 121795) | Subseafloor sediment microbial communities from Guaymas Basin, Gulf of California, Mexico - Guay1, Core 4569-9, 0-3 cm | ecosystem: Environmental > Aquatic > Marine > Hydrothermal vents... | reverse complement strand
TATTCTTGTAATTCATTCTCATTCATATTCTACCGACAAAAGTGCAGGAACATTAACTCAAGTAGGAACAGGCGTCACTTTTGAAGTTACCCAACAAATATCATTTGGATTTTCAGATTCGGGTACATTAACATATGTGCCCACATCAATCGAATCATGGGAATGGATAGGAGACAGTCAAGGAACACCATCATTTGACGGGAAAAATATATCTTTAAGCTCGGAACAGACCGGTTTGTTGGAGGTTACTTATAGGGTGGAGGCGGATCGGTGGCGTTTGATTTCCTCTGAAGCCTTGAACATCGTGGTAGCTGCTTATCAGGAAGTGGGTGATTTGCGCTCCTCTTTGACTATTTCGGTTATCGACTCATCCACTACTGTCGGGCCGTACAATCTTACTCTTAAAAATTATTGTACGGATGAGATTGTTCCTAATGCTTATGTATGGTTGGATACTACATTAGTTGGGCAGACAAATAGTGAGGGACAAATTGCTCTAGGAATGTTGACTCCGGGAACTCATCAGCTAAGATTCTCCGCTACGGGATATCTACCGTCGGAGGCAGATCATTTGAATAACGATACATTTACAATAACGGTTTGATTATGACCATCGATGTGACCGCATATATTTGTTGTACTCACGGAGAAGGGATCGAGATCGAACCTCCCAGAGACCAAGGCGACGAAACAGGTATTAGTATAAATGAGACGGAGATAGAAGCTCAGATTGTTCCGAGTGAGCTACCTGATGGATGCGATACCAGTTTGGTTGGGAAGATAACTGTGTTTGCTCATACAAGTGGCGGCTATTTTTATACTTGTCGGGATAATACTGATGATTACTTATACATCCAATACCCGGAGACTGGATCATATCAATATCCGGAGTTGACAGCAAAGAATCACGAGCATTGTCAATGGATAGAGACACAGATTACAGTAGATGGCCCGGAAAGTTGCAATCAATTGCAGTATGGTTGTCTATGGGAATACACCACAGTAAATAGTGGTGGAGGAGAGATTACAGGTGATAAGTCTGAGGCATTCCCGAACGGTGGAAGTTCTGTGGTACATCAATTGCTGGATAATTCCATTGTTCCTGGGATGAGGGTACGTCTGGAGCATGTGTTCTTTAATTATTACGAAACACGACAGATCACTACAACACATGATTATTATCATACACCTGCGATTACAGGCGGACAAGTGGTGGCAGTTAATCATGCGTATAATGATCCCAGAATCACCTACGATGTTGCGCTGGTACCGACAACCGGAACGACCAAAGGAGCAGATAGGGAAATAGTTACATGCAAACCTTCTGATTGGGTGGAGTGGGAAGTTGGCGATTTTGTGTTTGTTACCAAACCGGTAACAGGCGACAATTCTCACGACAATTACACGATCATTCCTATGATGCATGGAGGATACGGGGCATAATGGCATCGACACATGAATGGAAAAATTTCAGAGATAATGTCGAGAAGACATACTGGTCTGAGTTGATCGTGAAGCGTATTATGAGGAATGTCACTAGAAATACGGTTAATATAGCTGATCTTGGTATTGATACAGGGATTATTACCAATGTTCCCATATTCTACCATTGTCCTGGAGAGCCAGATACGTCAAACGGCTGGAAGGCATTTTCGCAGAATGATCATGTAATTGTGCTGGTGGAAAAAACATCTGAGAATGATCCCAACCCGTCTTACTCTGTTGTAGGACATCGAAATGTGGATCATCTATCGACGTGCCCGAAGCCTTATTTGTTGTTGTATTATTATAATGATAACACATCTCCACATCAAGATGGGCCGGGGTATGTATGGGATGGATATGCTAATACCTTGGCTGACGGGCGGGAATTTGGGCCGAAGATAGGATTGCCAGAAGAACCAATCGACTGGCCTCTGCGGGCATCAGTTTTGAAGGATTTGTATGCTTCTTATAGGATTGATCTTGGGTCTAGTTTGTATGATAATAATGCAGACGAGACGAAACGATATAGTGTATGGAGATCACCTGCATCGGATGAGGTACCAGATGGGAGTTTGTCGTCTGCCAGCCGTAAATATTACGGCGTTGGTAGTCTGGACGGTCTTGGGACGGGTGAGCATTATATAACCACTTGTTATACAAACAGAGTTGGTGGGCAGGCATGGGGATTGAACGCTTCGGCGGATCATCCTATATGGGTGTATGTACAACGCTCTTGGTCTATTCGTTATTACGATTATTACCACACATCTGCCGATTTTGGTTGGACTTATGATGTTGATGGATTGAATCCAGAGATATGGGAGCCTAATCATTCCAGGATACTAGTGTCAAATACCAGAAATCATCCGGTGTATACCCAAGCACATGCAATGTTTAATAGAGAATATAATTATAGACAGGACAGGGCTTATCGTTATTGGGATATGGTTATAGGAGAAAATTCCAGCACGGATTATTCTGTGAAGCTGTATTGGCCGTATGATGAGGTAAATAGAGAGGGTCCAGTAAGCTCCTGTTTGAAAGGTGCTCCGTGGGCTATGCTGAACCCGTATATATGGAATTGTAACAAATGGAACTATGATTATTCAATCCCGTATCATAGCAAGGATATAATAGGCCCGTATGCGGATGAGAAAAGTAGCGATGCTTTTTATAAGAGATTTATGTATCAGATACGCATTCGCCCGTGGTACTTTTTTGAGGCAGTGGGGCAGCAATCATATACACAAGGAGACATTGCAAACTGCTATATGCGGCATGTGACAAGGGCGGCCTCTGATTGTTACGCTGATTTAGCGTTTAATCACGATCCAAAAACCCAAGTAAGAAATCCTGATCTGGAAAATATTGTGGATAGTATCATAGACGAAGTAAAAAATGATTTTTATCAGGAGCCTTATGATGAAGTCAGCGTCGGAGCTATTGTCCGCAAATGGTATTATCCTACTAATATTAGTATGCAGCTAATTTTATTGTAACCAAAAAGGAGGAGAGATGAGGATTGCAATTTTGACAAATTTTGGAGAATTTGTACCTGGGTATTCGTTGACTGGGATAGTCCAGGATCAGTGCAGAATGTTACAGCGGCACGGGCACGATGTATCCGTTTTTGTGTTGGATACTTATTCGGGCAAACCTCCGCTTCCCAATGAATTGATGAACGCGGACGAGCATCCAGTCAAACTGGTTAAAGCCATGCCTTTTGGCCATTTGGTTGATTACCAATCTGCGGCCGATCTTTCACAAGAAGGCGATGAGCTGGCAGACAAAGTATGTAATATGCTTCTGGAGCATTTAACCAAAGACAAATGTGATATTGTATTTACCCATGATCTCATTTTTACCGGTTGGAACCTTCCGCACAGTATTGGTATCCGCAAAGCCTCTCCGCACCTTCCTCACTTGCGCTGGCTGCATTGGGTACACAGTGTGCCGTCTTCCGGGAATGACTGGTGGAGTATTCGATCCTACGGAGGTAATCATAGAATCATCTTCCCAAATCAGACAGACCGGATTCGTGTTGCCGAGCAATTCAGAGGGACAATTGATTCTGTTCGGATAATTCCCCATATTAAGGATATTCGTACTTTTTTTGATTTTCAGGACGAGACGTGCAGGTTTATTGATTGCTACCCCGGAGTAATGCAATCAGAAATCGTCAGTGTGTACCCCGCATCCACGGACAGGCTGGCAGCGAAGGGGTTGGATAAGGTTATAGGAATAATAGGCGAGTTGAAGAAATTCAAGATATCTGTATGTCTTGTGTGCGCTAATCAGTGGGCAACGGGTAAAGCACGGAAGGAGGACATAACTGAGTATGAGCGTACAGCTCGTGATGCTGGCTTGGTTGTTGGAGAAGAATTTATATTCTCGTCTACATGGAATTCCGGAAAGTATGATACAGGGCTGCCACGTGAAATATTGCGGGAATTGATGATGTTGTCCAATTTATTCATCTTCCCTACACGAGAAGAAAGTTTTGGTCTCGTCGGGCCGGAAATATCTCTTGCTTCCGGGGCGTTGATGGTGCTGAACAAGTCGTTGCCAATGATGGCTGAAATACATGGCTTCAATGGTATATTTTGTGATTTTGGGTCATTTGTACTGCCTGATTTTGTTCCTGTGTTACCGTGGCCCGAGTACATGCGAGAACTGGCGAAGCTGATCATAAGTCGTATACGAGAACAGGAGTCTATTCGGAATAGAACACATATCCGTAAAAGATATAACATGGATTATATATATTCTCGTTATTACGCTCCTGTAATCAGCGAAGCTGTTGCCGGATGGTTGCCCTAATTATGGATTCAAAACAATACTTAACATTACTGGAGCAGAAAGTTTTAATCCCCTGTTATCGGGACGGAAAGATTGCCCGAAAAAATTTAGTGAGTGGTAGGCTCGGAAAATTCTATTCTACTCCTTACGGAAGGTGGGTTGGCTTTTTGCTCGATTGCGATGATGTAGTAGTCTTAGACTATTATGGATTACATAAGAAATCACATGGGTTTGTGCGAGAGCTGAGCATCATACGCACGAAACTATGCAAACGTGACGTAGCCATCCGTGTTCCAGTGCTATCCTTTGCGTCTGTTCACTTGGAGGATGTGATGTACTATGCACCCGAGCTGGTTGGCCGATTCCCATCCTTCAAGATGGACTTGATCCGGTTACGTGGATTCAAGGTCAAGACATGAATAAAGGAGCAGCTGTATGGCTGAACTATCAGTTATTGTACCTTATGTGAATGAATGGCCACAAGTTGTGTTCACTCTACGCAGTCTTGCGGAGGAATTAAAAGGGATTGATTTTGAAATAATTGCAGTCAGCAATTTTGCGCCGGATGATCTCAAAGAACAGGGAATAATCACAGCGGATCGGGGGCATGAGCTAATTCCGGCTATATCCAAGGGGAATGAATGGTTGCAATCAATTGCATATACGGACAAATTGTCTCATTGGAATGCCAAGAATAAAGGAGTAGCCGCTGCGTCTGGTGATTTTTTACTATTCATAGACGCTCATTGTGTGCCGGGTAGGGACAGTATCCAACACCAATATGAATACTATAAAAAGGCATGGAAGGATTTGAACGGAACGCTACATTTGCCTCTCACGTATCATATAATAGAATGGCATAAGCTAATATATAAATTGGTGGTTGATAAATCCATCGGGCGGCTGCGTTATGCCTTTTCCGCTTACCGAGATGCCTCTGACTGCTATGAGGTTCCTTGCATGAGTACCTGTGGTATGCTGATGCATCGGTCTATTTTTGATCAGCTGGGTGGGTGGCCTCCGATGCTTGGTATTTACAGTGGGGGAGAGCATTTTATTAATTTTTCAATGGCCATCCTGGGTATGCGTAAATGGGTAATTCCCGGCGAGCCGTTATATCATCACGGAGACCGGCGTGGGTATAGTTATAATTATGACGATTACACCAAAAACAGGGCAATTGCAAATTATATGTGCGGGGGTGAGGAGTGGTTGGATTTGTTTATGGGTAATCGTAAAGGCCATCCCAGTGTATTACGCATGATCCGCAACGCTGTGGTGCAGGAGTGCAAGGAGCAGAGAGCTATGCTGCGGAAGAATAGTGTAATTTCAATAGATGAATGGATTGATAAGTGGAAATAAAGGGTTGACTATTTATAGGTATTGTGCAATGTCTAATTGTAGGCAATAATCAAAAATATTGGAGCTTTCGTATGAGCTATGAGAGTGCAGGAGTAATAAGTCAATATCTATTACTCATATTCATTATTGGGCAGGTTATTGTTGGAGTTATCATTTCAATTACTACTGCTATCGTCTCATTCCGACTTACCCACAAGCACATGGACCAAGAATTAAAGGAGAATAAGGAGGATCACAAGGAACTGAAGCAGGACCTTAAAGAGATACATGCCATGTTCGGTTCTGTTGTCTCTACAGATACGTGCGCTGTGACTAGAGCAGATATTCATAAAACATTCTGCGCTAAAATAGATGACATTAAAAGTTATATGAAAGACATGGACCAAAAAAGAGAGCAGGCCCGCATCCAGATGGATCGGTTGGTAGGTAAGATTATGCGTAATAATGGTGGCTAAATGTCTACATTGCTGAAGTGCCAGATGCGATTCGCCCGAATGGTGCCCCGCCTGATTGATAAGGCCCATGAGCTTGGCTTTGGGGTAACCCTCGGAGACGCTTTTCGGGACAAACGATGCGCCTATGGACATCCTGACAGTTACCATCGAAAGCGGCTGGCCATCGACCTAAATCTATTCATTGGAGAAGAACTTTTAGCTGACACCCTGAGCCACAAGCCACTCGGCGAATGGTGGGAGAGCCAGGGCGGTATCTGGGGTGGTCGCTTTGGTGAGAGCCGTCCCGGTGCCGGAGATGGATGGGATGGAAATCATTATCAATGGCCGGATAACTAAGAGGGGTACAGACATGGAAGCAATTCAAAACTTTTTTGCAGGATATACTCCCGCAGAGCTTATCAACATGCTGGTGCTGGCTGTTTTGTTTGTGATGCCTAATGCCGGTGTTCGGTTTCTAAATTTCTTGAAAAACAAATTGGGCTTGAGCGCCGAAAAGGCTCAGGCTTTTTTCCTATGTACGCTGACCCTGATTGTCATTGCGTCGATGTGGGTTACGGGGCAGATTGGGGAAGTGAATTTCACTTTGAAAACTTTCACTTCCATTTTTCTATCAGCGTTAGTCCCCGCCAAGTTTGCGTATAAGCGGTTGGTGGGGAAAGATTGAGGAAATAATGAAAACATTACTGCTCGCAACAACGGTTTTATTGATAGGCTGCGCTGCCCCACGGGTCCACGAAGCTGAGGGTCCTCGGGAGTACGGCCTGCGGCCTCAACAAACCTTAAAAATCGAAAAAGTCGAGTGTAATTTAACCCTCGACGAAGATGCTATCCTGCAAATCATCAGTCTAACGGACGAACAGATCAAGCGGCTGACCAAGGTATTGAAAGCCCTTGATCCATTTGGGATTGAAATCACGCAAGACATGGGAAAATTCGATGTGGAGGTCTTGGTTGAAAAGGAAAGTACCAAGGGAGGACATAGTCAAACAGCCACCACGGACGTAGATGCACGTGGGGAGTTGGATATTGTTCCGTAAAAGAAGGAGACGAAAAATGAAAGAACAATTACCGAAAGTGGAAAAGATAACGATACGGTTATCTAAGGGTAAAACAGTAGAATTAAGTATTGAAGAAGCAAGACATCTGTATTTTCAACTGAAAGATTTCTTTGATTCACGGCCTTGTGAGGTAGTGCCGATGCCGTATCCCGTGCCATCTTATCCCGTATATAGGTATGAGATTTCTGCCAAACCCACCACAGGCGACCCGATCCCGACGCCGGTGATCAATATATGCTGATGAGGAGGTGGAGATGAAAATGAAAGAACACACTGAAAACAGAGAGGGTGGAAAAGGCAAACCGATCGAATATGGGGGTTTTATATACGCCGATGAATTGGCTCGGTTGGTTGATGTCGCTGAACAGCTAATTAACAACCCGGAGTGTAAGGCGCCAATGACGGTGCTAAAAAATGCCGTGATGTTTTATAGGGAGCATGGGATAAAATGAGGGCCGCTTACTTACTATGGGCGGATGATGCTCATATTGATAGGTTAATTAAATCAGGAATAAATACTTTACTGATTCCTGATTATAACACCCCACCCGTGCCAGTGGAAACCCCGGAAATGCCTTCACACGCACGGACGCTTGACATCATAGGTCGTTTCAAACATCGAGCGTTACTTTTGCTTGTCCCGGTCTGGTTTCAAAATTGGTTCGACTTGCCCGACGATCAGCAATTTACGGACAAGCAGAGCAAGCGATGGAAACGAACGCCTTGCCCGACCAGCGTTGCTTATTTTGAGAAGCGATTCGATGTACCACTTGATCTGTATCATAACAATAAAATTGATGGGGTAGTGTGGGATATTGAAAACTATGCGGCCCCTGGAGTTGTAGATTTTTACAATAAAGGACTGATGCCAACATGCTATTGCGACCGGTGCAATGAAATCGTCAAAGACAATGGAAATCTGTATCAAGCACACCGAGAATTATGGCATCGGTATATGGAGGAGTTTAAGGTCAAGGGGGTGACTCCGTATTCAAGGCCGTGGGTCTTAGATTTATTTCCGCTGGACACAATGTGGTTTTCGCAAACCACGTATGAAGAAGCGGACTGGTGGAAGCTGTTCAAAATAATGGCCAGATGGAACGGCCAGGAACCAAAGTCCATCGGCGGGGCTTGGCTAGAAAAACACAAAGACAAAGAAGTCGTTGCGTATGCTCAATCCTTGGTTGGAACCGCCCTGCCGGTGGACTTTACGGGGTACTGGTTTTACACCCATTCCCGCTTAACAAAAGAGGATAAACCCTGCCCTGGGCCTTATTGTGGGCCGATGCAGGATGTATTTTTCGATGATCTAAAAAAGGTATCAGGGGGAGAACAAATGGTTTGTAGATATAAAGAACAAATTGATCTTGAATTGAAGAAGTGCCGTGAAAACATATTTAAAATCCTTGATGGTTGTGATTGCAGCGAGCCCTCTCTTGGAGGATGCCATCCTGAGTACGAGGGGAGGGGGGATCACCCTGATTTTCCGGATGATAAGCCAACAGAGGGGGAAAAGTTTGATCATCATTGGTATTTGTCCAAATACAAAGATGTGGCTGAAAACGATTGTTACAAGGACAAGCCTTTCGCCCATTACTACCACCACGGCAAAGCAGAAGGCCGCAAGCCGTATCCTGAAACGAATGACGGCTTTACGATGTTTGTTCCGGCCGGTCAGCCTTCCCTGCTTTTTGAGGGTGGGGATAACGGCATCGTAACGGTTGATCGTTTCGATCATGTTTATATGGCTGAGGGTGATGTCTTTGTCAACATCAATAAATACGAGACCGCTTTTTTTGTGTGCCATAATGGTAAAAATCCGATGGACAAAAAAGCATGGCAGTTTTACCGGGGTACTCGCGGTAAAACTTATGGTTTGGTCAGCTTCCAGGGTGATCTACTTTCCTTACAATCTGACAAGGGTAGTGGATTTGAAGGAACCCAGAATGCCCGCTTTTTCAATGTTGCTACGGGGTGGAGATCGAATAATACACTTCAAAAGATGATCAACCCGCTTGGTGTAAATTGGTTCTTTGTTCAATTAGGCAGGGAGAATGAATTTATGCCAGACCCTGATGAAGTTATGATTGGATGTCTGACTTATCGGATAAAAGGGGATAGGGATTTTCACACACCGATCACATTATTCAAAGGTGATCCGTACCACTTGAAATCTTTCAGGAAGGTTGGCGAGTGTGAAGGCTTAATCGGCCCCAGAAGTGGTCATGCGACCACTTGCTCAATTACTTATGTAAAAGAGCATGATAAATATGTGGCGACGCTCGGCGATTGGAGCCAAAGCATCGTTCATCAGTTCATAGCCGATAAGCTCCTTGGGCCGTATAGAGAAACAAGATCGGATTTGTTTAAACCACCGATGAAGCGGCACAAGATAAATGATAAGCCGGCGGGGTACAGTGGAGTTTTTACCAGTACTTTTTTTAAGCGATCCGGGCAGTGGTATGAGGTGCTGTCCGGTCATCGTGACGCTGATGATGATAACACGTGGATTAGGAAAGTTGTTGCAAAATGACTTGCGCTATCAGTGATGACAAGGGCAGAGAATTGTCAGAAGATGATACCATGAGATTAATTGTCCTGGCGATAAAACACATAGACAAAAAACACCATGATTGGGATGAGCTTATTGACCTGGTGCAACGATTTAACCAGAGCAAACAGAGATAAGGAGTTGTATTGTAATGGCTAATTATATCGACGGAACAAGCATGGATAACGCTTGGCACAATATAAATGATAAACCAACGGGCTATCCGGGCGTGTTTACCAGCAAGATAAATGATCAACCGGCGGACTCTCCAAGCGTGTTTATCAGTACCTTGTTTAAGCGGGACAAGCAATGGTATGAGGTACTTTCTGGTGACGATAACACATGGATTCGGAAAGTTGTTGCAAAATGACTTGCAATAGCAAACAGAAATAACGGGCAAAGCTTATGGTATTGTTATCTTTTATTTTGAGGGCGACATGAGAACTTTAGGCGAAATAATAAATGTTTGCAAGGATGGCGGCAGACCAACAATTGACGAGGCAAGGTTTGCGATCTGCGTCATGGACGCATTGATGGTTTTT
>Ga0164310_10002687_pt1 | contig 10264 bp, 12 predicted proteins | sample GuaBasSedimGuay1_FD_121795 | JGI IMG/M metagenome (GOLD analysis project Ga0164310, IMG submission 121795) | Subseafloor sediment microbial communities from Guaymas Basin, Gulf of California, Mexico - Guay1, Core 4569-9, 0-3 cm | ecosystem: Environmental > Aquatic > Marine > Hydrothermal vents... | reverse complement strand
CCAGATGAAGAGCCTGGATTTGGAACTCGTTTAGGAGGTGGATGAGCCCTCGCTGCTTGTTGCCGGGAAGTTCAAGGCCTTGTACAAGCTTTCGCTCGCGGATGCCCTCATCGCGGCTTTCGTCAAAGCCTGGAAGGCTACGCTGGTCCATCGCAATCCGGAATACGAACCCCTGCGGGGAGAAGTGGGACAACTCGTGCTACTCTCTCTTAGGTAGGGTCACTGTGCTACTGATCGTCCAGTCTGTGTGGATCCGTAATGGGGCGGGCGCCGCATCATGTGTGGTCTTTGTTCAGTAAATAGCAAATCGGAGTTGACATAAGAAAAGTCAGGTGCTATAGTGAGTTTGGAAGGGGGGCTTTGGTGCAGAAATCGGAGACTCTAGAACGTCTAAGGCGTCCGGGGGTTATCGGCATCATTCGGGTGTCCACCGTCCAAGACCTGATTCGAATTGCCAAGGCATTGCACGAAGGGGACTTTCCTGTCTTGAGATCACCCACCTCTGAGCTTCAGCTGAAGCTCAGAGGTGGATCTTGACTTGCAACGGTAAGAGGACTATACTTGATAATTAGACAAAGAAAATTTGTGAATAGCTAAATCTAGAGACTGCTTATGAATAAGGAACTGGGGTTAGAGCTACCGGAGGTACCGAAGTCGGTGGCCAAGTATGTGCCGACAAGCAGTTCTTGGATAAGCCGGGGGGAGGTGATAGTCGAGGGCATACGGCTCGTTTTGTAGAAAAGAAAGCCAATCCAGGGTCTAGGTGTTAAACTTGAGCCTTAAAAAGGAGGTTGATTAGCATGCGGCGACTGCTGGCTTTAGGGTTGATAATTGTGGCATTTGGGCTGACTACGTGGGGGCAACCGCTAGAAATTTGGATCCGTTCAGTCTACTATCCGCCCTTCAATGAGTGGCTCAAGTCGAAGATCCTTGAGTGGTCAGAACAGACCGGTGTTGAGGTAGACGTTTCCATTATTTCTGACTATCTCCTAGATGAGAAGCTAATTAACGCCATTGAAACACGTGTTACTCCTGACATCATCTTTAACGCTGAGTCCGGGGTTACTCTAGCTCTTGAAGCCGGCTTGGCTGTGCCGCTCGAGGACGTAGTTGACCGCCTTGGCCGGGATGACTTTTACCCCCTGGCACTCCAAGCTTACGCGCTTACCGATCCAGAGACCGGTCAGAAGCTTGTTTATGCCATCCCGATGTTCTTCGAATTCGGATATTGGTATATCCGCACCGATCTCCTTAAGGCAGCCGGCATGGAAATCCCGGAGCAGCCCACATGGGAGTGGTTGGTGGAAGCGGCCAAGGCCATGAACAATCCGCCGGAAGTCTATGGGTTAGGGATTCCGATTAGTCCGTCTTATGACGCCCTTAACGTTTTGTCTTTCTTGCTTTACCACTATGGCGGTGGATTCATCACTGAGTTGGCTCCTGGTGGTGCCGATATCTTTAATACTGAGCCTACCTGGCGGTTGTTTGAAGACCTCAAGCAGCTATATAAAGACAAGATTATTCCACCGGACGCTGTCTCTTGGACAGACTTCGATAACAACCTGTCCTATATGGAGGGTCGGATCGCCACCACTTGGAACCCGGGCAGCATCATGGGGGCCATGCTGAAGCAGAATCACCCGCTCGTTCCTTACACAAAGATGATCGCAATTCCACCCATCTCGCTTGGCGGTGAATGTGTCTTTGTGTTTAAGTCCACACCGGAGCGGGAGGCTAAGTGCAAAGATCTCGTTTATTACATCTTCGCCGATAAGGAAACCTATCGTGTAAAATCTGCTGACGAGGCTGGTCTCTACGGTGTTCCAATCTTCAAGAGCCAAGGCGCGATCATTTCACAAAAGTACGAGGCGGGGGAGTTCCCCTTCCTGGGCAGCGACCCCATGGTGCCCATTGCACGCGGCGAGGCTTTCTTCGGTACCAACGTGCCTTATCCCTATGGCGAGGCTACTTCAGTCTTCGAGGCAGCTGCAAGCTCTTTCCAAATCACCGCTATGATGGGGCCGCTCTTTATCAAGGATGCGGATCCCAAACAGGTGGCTCAGGACATCTCCCTGTGGCTAAACGCGCGCTTGGCCGCCCGCGGTAGCTAGGTAGCGAGGTCAGATCCTGCGGGGGGCGGGACAGGTCGCGCCCCCCGCAGGGCAGTTTGAATATTTAAAACTAAAAAAGTCATGATGAAAAAGAGATTTGAACCCTATATGTACATGGCGCCGGCAGTCCTTATTATCGCGTTTATCATCATCTTTCCTCTTATCTATACTCTCTACATAAGCTTTGCTTCTAAGCTCATCGGGCGAGAGATCACGAGCTTTGGGTTCTTCAACTATGCAAAGGTATTTTCTGAGGGGAGGTTTTTCTCTAGTTTCGGTAAGAGCCTTTTCTTTACAGTGATCAGTGTATTTATGAAGTTTGTCATTGGGCTTGCCTTGGCATTGATTCTGAATCGTAGCTTCCGGGGGCGAGGTTTAGTTAAGGGATATTTCTTCTTGCCCTGGTGTATTCCGTGGTTCACCACAGCAATATTGTTTCTGTGGATGTTTCGGTTTTCCGGTGGGGTGAACACCATGTTGACCCGCGCTGGCCTCTCCCCTGTGTTTTGGCTGAGCGAGCGATTGGCTTTGGTGACAGGGATTTTTGCCAACATTTGGAAAGGATTCCCGTTTTTCATGATAAGTTTCCTTGCCGGGCTTCAGGCAATTCCTAAAGAGCTGTATGAGGCTGCCAAAGTCGACGGGGCCGGTCCGTTCCAGCAATTCCTGCATGTAACGCTACCGGGTCTACGCAACGTCATCTTAATCACTTGTACACTATCTACTCTATGGACATTTGGGCTTTTCGACCTTCTCTATGTGATGACCCGTGGAGGGCCGGGGGACGCGTCCAAAGTTCTTCCGATTTTGGTGTACGAAACTGGGATCCGTCAGTACGAGTTCGGCAAGGCCGCAGCCATGGCCGTGCTGACATTGCCGGTCGTTCTGCTTTTGGTTTTCGTCCTTGTTCGGTTGACTCGGAGGGAGGCTTAAGCGGAAGATGAAAAACCGGGGGGGCGTCACGCGGACGGTAGTTTTGTTGGTCATAGGTCTTGTAGTTGCACTTCCGATTTATTGGGCTTTTGTCGTATCTTTTACTCCGCCAGCTGTAGTGCTTTTCAAAAAACCGTTGTATCCTTCGCCGTTTACGCTGGAAAATTATGTAGCTTTGTTCGCGGGGGAATGGGGACCGGGGTCGGGATATTCTTTCTTGCTCCCCGTAAGAAATAGTATCATCGTTGCGGTTGGTAACACCTTGCTCAGCGTGACCGTAGGCATTTTGGCAGCCTACGCTCTAGCAATGATGCAGTTCAGGGGGAAGCGAGCTCTTTCGACGTTCGTTTTGTTCGCATACGTTTTTCCACCCTTTATTATCATGATTGCGTTGAGGTATCTGATTACATGGTTGGGCATCAACGATACTTTGTATGGTCTTATTCTGCTGCACTGTGTGATTACAGTCCCCTACTGTACTTGGATGCTTAGAGCCTATTTCTTATCGGTTCCTAAGGATATCGAAGAGGCCGCTATGGTGGACGGTTGTACTCGTTTTCAAGCTCTTATTAGAGTGATCCTACCTGTAACCTTGCCTGGAGTAATCACTGCAGCTACCTTCGCTTTTACTCTGTCTTGGCAAGACTTAATCCTAGCACTGATTACCTTAGACACAGATGTTAATTACACCGTACCTATGGCGTTGGTCAATATGATTCAAGGAGACTTCATTCAATGGGGCAAGCTCATGGCAGGTGCCGTAGTCGGGGCTCTACCCCCGATATTCGTTTATTACCTGCTCCAACGGCATATCGTTTCCGGACTTACCGCCGGAGCCGTGAAAGGCTGATCGAAAGGAGGGACCATGCAGGCGAGGACGAGGTTACGCCTAGCTCTTTCCCATCAAGAACCCGACCGGGTCCCTATTGATTTGGGAGGTATGTCGACAACGATCGAAGCGCTGGCATATAAAGATCTGCTTCGCCACCTTGGGTATGAAGATGAGCAGATGGAGGTCTTCGTTCGCGACCACATAGTTCCTAGTGAGCAGGTCTTAAAAGAATTTGGTGTTGATACCAGATATGTACACTACACGCCGACAAAACCGTGGTCTCCTGAACCGGGGTTGCAGGTTGACGAATGGGGCGTGGGTTGGGAGAAAAAGACTGAGAAAAGCCTTTATTTTGAACCTGTACACTACCCTCTTCGTGAGGCCAAACGGGTGGAAGACCTTGAAAAGTACAGATGGCCGTCTGCCCCAAGCGAGGAACAAATTGCGCAGTGGAGGACAACCGTAAAGCGTCTCCGTGAGGAAACGGATTACGCTATTGTCGGAGATGTAATCGGGCTGGGGATCTTCGAGACGGCCTGGTCTTTGCAAGGGCTCGACCGCTTCATGATCAACATACATCGCCGTTTATCCTTCGTTGAAGCTTTGTTGGACAAAGTTTTGGAGGTAAAGCTTAAACAATATGAAGCGTATCTCTCAGCTATAGGCCCTTACATTGATGTCATCAATTTATCAGACGACATGGGCACTCAGCATGGTCCCATTATTAACCCGGAGCTTTATCGCAAAGTTGTTAAGCCACGGCAGAAGATTTTGTGTCAAAATATAAAAGAAAAGACTAACGCTAAGGTGTTTCTACACAGCTGCGGCGCGGTTTCCGAATTTATCGGTGACTTCATCGATATCGGTATTGACATTCTGAACCCAGTACAGGTCAGCGCTAAGGGGATGGGAGACACTGCACGGCTCAAACGGGAGTTTGGCAAAGACATCGTCTTCTGGGGTGGTGGGTGCGACTCCCAGCACATATTGCCCTTTGGCACGCCTGAGGAAGTGGAACGTGAAGTCAGGCGTAGAATCGAAGATCTCGCTCCGGGCGGGGGGTTCGTCTTCGCGCCAATACATAACATTCAACCAGGCGTGCCACCGGAAAACATTGTGATGTTGTTCAAAGCCGCGCTGAAGTATGGGAAATACGCTTAACCTTTGTTGGAATCCTAGTTGCGCAAAAGAGGCTGGAGGGGGCCAGACAGGAATGGCGAACCGAATTTTCGGCAGCGTGAGTTGGTATATACAGGGCCCGGGCTTGCTTGAGGAAATCGGGCGTCACCTTAAACCTTTGGGGCGCCGGATTGCGGTCGTAGCCGATGAGGTCGTGTGGGGGATTATCGGGCCAACGTTCGACAAGGCTCGTGGCGATATCGTTCCACAACATGTGACGTTTGCCGGTGAGAACACCAGGGAAGAGGTCGCTCGCCTTGTGGATGGTGCGAGCGATAGCGATGTCGTTGTGGGTGCAGGAGGTGGCAAAGCGCTCGATGCTGCCAAATTAGTAGCATATCGTCTCGGCAAGCCAATGGTTTCGTTTCCGACGATCGCTTCAACCGATGCACCTGCCAGCCGCATTTCCATCCTTTACACCCCGGAAGGGGCGGTGGACGAGATTGTGGTGCTACCAGAGCCTCCGAGGTTGGTATTGGTTGATACTGCGGTGATAGCTCGTGCGCCCTCTCGTTTCTTGGTAGCCGGGATGGGAGACGGGCTATCAACTTGGTTTGAGGCTAAGGCCTGCTACCAGGCCAAGGGCAAGAACAAGCACGGCGGACGTCCTACCCTCGCGGCTTTGGCGATAGCCGAACGTTGCTGCCGGACCATTTTGGAAAATGGTCTTAGGGCCCTTGAGGCTGTGAAACGCGGTTCAGTAACGGATGCGCTTGAGGCGGTTGTAGAGGCTAACATCCTATTGAGCGGGGTTGGTTTTGAAAATGGCGGGGTAGCCTTGGCCCACGCAATAAATAACGGCTTAAGCGCGCTACCCGAGTTCCACAGTGCAATGCACGGGGAAAAGGTGGCTTTCGGACTGCTGGTCCAATGCTTGGCAGAGGGAGCAGAACGGGACTACAAACGATTGAAACAGTTCTACACCAAGGTCGGTTTGCCGCTTCACTTGGGGGCGCTTGGCTATGAAGGTCAGCCCGAAGACGTGGCCGACCGCGTTGCGTCACATGTTTTCACCCACGAATTAGACAAGATAGCTAACGAGCCGGTGTCTGTGACGCTGGAAGGCCTCAAGGAAGCGTTCTTGCGTGCCGATTCTCTGGGGCGGAGAGAGGAGGGTCTGGAATGACCTTGTTTGATTTGACCGGCAAAGTGGCGCTTGTGACGGGGGGTGGCCGCGGTCTGGGCCGGGGGATTGCTTTTGCGTTGGCGCAAGCCGGGGCAGATGTCGCGGTAACAAGTCGTACTAAATCGCAGTTGGAAGAGACGGCAAAGGCAATTGAGGCCTTGGGGAGGCGCGCGTTTGCGGTCACTTGCGACGTGACGCAGCCGGAGTCTATCGAGAAAACCGTTGAGGCAGTTTTGGACCGCTTTGGGAGGCTCGACATCCTCGTAAATGCGGCGGGTGTCAACGAGCGGATGTCTTCTCTGGAGGTGACCCCCGAGCTTTGGGATCTCATTGTGGACACCAATCTCAAGGGCACCTTCTTTTGCTGTCAAGCAGCAGCGAAAGTGATGAAGGAGCAAGGTGGGGGCAAAATTATCAACATTGGGTCACTAGCAAGTGAGATCGGACTTCCTCGCAGGGTCCCTTACACGGCTGCTAAGAGCGGCGTTCTGGGTCTGACAAAGGCGTTGGCTGTAGAATGGGCTTCTTACAACATTTGTGTAAATGCAATTGGTCCTGGCTATTACAGAACCGAAATGACAGAACCTTTATTTGCCGACAAAGAATGGACAAAAAAGTTGCTCGCGCGCATTCCTATGAAACGTGCTGGTTTGCCGGAAGACCTTGCTGGCGCGGTAATCTTCCTGGCTTCAAAAGCATCAGACTATATTACTGGACAAATTATTTACGTAGACGGAGGTTTCCTCGCCGGGTGGTTAGACTAACTGTGAGAGGGGGAAGATGGTGCTGAAGGAGCTAAAGCGTGCTGTACTTGAAGGGGACGAAGAGCGGGCGGCGGAGCTTACCCGGAGTGTGCTGGAAGAGGGTATCGAGCCCGCGCGGATCTTGAATGAGGGGCTGGTCCCCGCCATGGACGTAGTAGGGCGGGAGTACGAGGAGGGTGAGCGGTACATTCCCGAGATGCTGATCTCCGCTGAGGCCATGAAAGCGGCTATGGAAGTCCTAAGGCCGAAACTGGTGGAGACTGGGGCGAAGCCCAGGGGCAAAGTAGTCATTGGAACGGTGGAGGGGGATCTCCATGACATCGGGAAGAACCTGGTGGCTATGATGCTTGAGGGAGCAGGTTTTGAAGTAATCGATCTCGGGACCGAAGTTACAGCCGAGCAATTCGTCCAGGCAGTTGAGGAACACAATCCGGACATCGTTGGGATGTCGGCGCTTCTCACCACTACAATGGTCCATATGCCTGAGGTGATTGAGGCCTTGAAGAAGGCAGGGTTACGAGACGACAAAGTGAAAGTCATTGTAGGAGGAGCGCCGATCACTCAAGAGTATGCGGATAAGATAGGGGCAGACGGCTACGCCCCGGATGCGGCAAGCGCAGTGGAACTGGCCAAGCGGTTGGTAGGGGAACGCTGAGGTGCAAGCCGGGAAACGGCAGCGCGTTCTCGTATTGCCTCCGGGAAGAGAGGTCCAAGCTCTTCTTGGAGAAGGTCTTCTTGAGGCCCTGACGCGAGCTGGCATCCCGCTGCGGAGCGACTGCGGGGGTTTGGGAATCTGTGGAAGATGCCGGGTTCGGTTCCAAGGGAAAGCCCCTGCGCCCACGCCCTTCACAACGGGTTCACCCAGCTCCCCGCCACCCACCGGGCCCTCCATGGGGAGAAGGTCGCCTTTGGCCTCTTGGTGCAGTGCCTGGTGGAGGGAGCCGAGGAGACGGAGGAGGTCCTCTCGCTCCTCGTAGATCTTGGGCTTCCCGTAACCCTGGAGGAGCTGGGCTGTGAGGCCGACGAGGAGGCCCTCCGCCCGGTGGTGGATCACGTGTTTTCCCGGGAGCGGCGCAAGGTGGAAAACGAGCCCGTGGAGGTGACCCCTGAAGGGCTCCTTGCCGCCATCCTCCAGGCCGACGCCCTCGGACGCGCGGCCAGGGGACGGAGGTAGTGGTGCCGCAAAGGGCTTTACGCCTGCATCCAAGGGACAACGTGGCTTTGGCCCTGGCTCCTCTCCCCCCTGATGCGGAGGTCGTAGTGGAGGGGGAGCGCGTGCGCGTGCTGAAGCCCATTCCATATGGGCACAAGTTCGCGCTTCGGCCTATCCCCCAGGGTGGTCAAGTGATCAAATACGGCCATCCCATAGGACGGGCCATCCGTCCCATCGCCCCCGGCGAGCACGTCCACGTGCACAACGTCACAAGCGGTCGGGACTACGGCGACGCCGCTCAGCCGGAGGAGATGAGGAGCGGGGCTTCCTCTTTGGAAGAGCTCGTTTCGCATCTTTCAGCCGAGTTCCCTGGCTACCGGCGGGTGGACGGGAGGGTGGGGGTGCGCAACCACGTACTGGTCCTGGCAGCGGTCCACTGCGTAAATGGGGTGGTGGAACGTATCGGCCGCGCGGTCCCGGAGGTCATTGCCCTGCCCCACGTGTACGGCTGCTCTCAGCTCGGAGAGGACCTCGCGCAGACGCGTCGGGTCCTTGAGGCCTATGCCGCACATCCTAACGTGGGAGCTACGCTCCTCGTAGGCTTGGGCTGCGAAGCCATGCCCACAAAGGAGATGGCGGAGAGGCTGAGGGAAAGGGGCGTTCTCCTCGAGCTGGTGATGGTCCAGGAGGTGGGAGGGAGCCGAGCGGCTGTGGAAAGGGGGGTGGGGATCGCCCGCGAGTTACTCCAGGAAGTGGCGACAGCGCGGCGGGAACCGGTGCCAGTCTCCGAGCTCATCGTAGGCGTGGAATGCGGGGGGTCGGACGCCTGGTCCGGGGTGACGGCGAACCCGGCCGTGGGAGTAGCCGCCGACATCTTGGTGCGGCTGGGGGGTACAGTGATCCTCTCGGAGGTTACAGAGTTCATCGGGGCGGAGCGCCTGTTGGCCGCCCGGGCCTCCACCCCTGAGGTAGGGGAGAAGATCCTCCAGGCCGTGGCTCGCCGGGAGGCGGTGGCCAGGGAGATGGGAGTGGATCTGCGGGGTGCCCAGCCTTCCCCGGGCAACATGGCCGGCGGCCTCACCACCATCGAGGAGAAGTCCCTGGGGGCGATAGCTAAGGGGGGCACGACCCCGATCAGGGAGTTCCTCCCCTACGGCAGGGCGCCCACGGCCAAGGGCCTGGTGGTCATGGACACCTCCGGGAACGACCTGGAATCGGTGACGGCCATGGTGGCGGGAGGGGCTCAGGTGGTCCTGTTCACCACTGGGAGAGGGACCCCCGTTGGGAATCCCATCGCCCCCGTCATCAAGGTGGCGAGCAATACCCCCCTCTACGAGCGGATGCGAGACGATATGGATTTGAACGCTGGGGTAGTGCTCGAGGGCGAGGCCATCCCCGAAGTGGGGAGGCGCATCTTCGAGCACCTGCTTCAGGTGGCGGCCGGCCAGCCCACTTGTGCTGAGCGGTGGGGGCACCGGGAGTTCGCCATCGAGCCGCTGGGGCCACGGGTCTGAGGAGGGAGAGGGTGAGGATCGCACGGTACGAGCTGTTCACGGTTCCCCCCAGGTGGCTCTTCCTCCGCCTGGAGACGGAGGATGGGCTTGTGGGCTGGGGGAGCCGATCGTGGAGGGAAAGGCACGGACGGTGGCGGCTGCGGTGGACGAGCTCATGAGGAAGTACGTGCTCAAGCTCGACGTGACCCGCATCGAGGACGTATGGCAGGTGCTCTATCGTGGGGGCTTCTACCGGGGTGGCCCCGTGCTCATGAGCGCGCTCGCGGGCATCGACCAAGCTCTGTGGGACATCAAAGGCAAGTACCTAGGGGCGCCGGTATACGAGCTTCTGGGCGGGGCGTGCCGGGACCGGATCCGGGTGTACCGCTGGGTGGGCGGGGACGAGCCCGAGGAGGCCGTGGAGGAGGCGCGAGCCCAGGTGGCGCGGGGGTTCACTGCCCTCAAGATGAACGTGGCCGGGAGGCTGCATCCTATTGAGTCGCCGCGCGGGATCCGCAGGGTGGTCGAGCGCATAGCCCGGGTCCGCGAGGCGATCGGTGAGGAGGTAGACCTGGCGCTTGACTTCCACGGGCGGGTGTCCCCGGCCCTAGCCCCCCGGCTCGCCCGCGCCCTGGAGCCCTATTCCCCTCTGTTCTTCGAGGAGCCGGTGCTG
>Ga0164310_10002684_pt1 | contig 10268 bp, 7 predicted proteins | sample GuaBasSedimGuay1_FD_121795 | JGI IMG/M metagenome (GOLD analysis project Ga0164310, IMG submission 121795) | Subseafloor sediment microbial communities from Guaymas Basin, Gulf of California, Mexico - Guay1, Core 4569-9, 0-3 cm | ecosystem: Environmental > Aquatic > Marine > Hydrothermal vents >... | reverse complement strand
GGGGCAAACCTCATTATCGATAATTCTCACGACATGAACGACGCCATCAGGGACGCGGCCCTTATGAATCCAAAGATATACTTTCTCCATGTTTCAGGAGATGATGTCCTGCCCGGAAAGGCCCCGCCGAATTTGTCCAACGTCATGGGCCGCATGGAATATGGAAAGATGATGGCAGGCTTTGCAGCTGCACTCACCACAGAAACCGGAAAAATCGGTTACCTTGGCCCTCTTGTCAATGGGGAAACCCGGCGCCTGGTCGCATCTTGTTATATGGGAGCTCGCTATGCATGGGAAAACATACGTCATAAAAATGCAAAGGATCTGGACTTTAAGGTGACCTGGATCGGGTTCTGGTTCAACATTCCCGGTGTCACCTCAGACCCGACCCAGGTGGGACAGAATTTATTTAATACCGGCCACGATGTAGTCATATCCGGTATTGATACAACTGAGGCCCTTGTGGTGGCAAGGCAGAAACGGAAGGAAGGGAAAAAGGTCTGGGCCATTCCCTACGACTACAAGGGTGCCTGTGCAGGAGCTGCGGATGTCTGCCTTGGAGTCCCCTATTTCAACTGGGGACCTGATTATGTGAAATTCATCAAGGCTGTGATGAACGGCAATTGGAAACAGCAGTGGGTCTGGTCTGGACCTGACTGGAAGGATATAAATAATCCTGATACCAGTGCCGTTGGATTTCTCCCTGGCCGTGCACTCTCCTCGTCGGTCCAATCATCTCTTGACGCATTCATAAAAGATCTTGCATCAGGAAAGGTCCGGCTCTTTAAAGGTCCCCTTTACTATCAGGACGGCACCCCCTTTCTTAAGGCTGGAGAAATAGCTTCAGACAAAAAGATATGGTACATGAAACAGCTCCTCAAAGGAATGCAGGGCCAAAGCAAGGCGAATTAATGCTCTAACTAAGCTATAACTCTCAATTGAATATTATTTGCTATTCTATATGAGGATCACACTCCGGGATATTCATAAGCACTACGGCAATGTACACGCCAACGACGGGATAAATATGGAAATCGACCGGGGTGCCATCCATGGGATCTTAGGAGAAAACGGGGCCGGAAAAAGTACCCTGATGAAGATCCTGGCAGGTTATATCCAAAAGACCGGTGGCACTATTCTCTTAGACGGCAGGAATGCGGACTACAGTGGGACTGCCCAGGCCACCAGGTTGGGCATTGGCATGCTCTACCAGGACCCCCTTGATTTCCCACAGCTTTCGGTCCTCGAAAACTTCATGATGGGCCTTTCTCATGGGCTCTATAGCAAATATTCAGGCTACCGCAATAAACTTCAAGATTCATGTGACTTTTTTGGTTTTAATCTGGATCCTGATGCCCCTGTTCACAGTCTCACAGTTGGTGAAAGACAGCAGCTTGAACTTATTAGACTCCTCGCCCTGGGGGTACAGGTCCTGATCTTAGATGAACCGACCACCGGTATATCAAGTGTCCAGAAGAAAATACTATTTAAGGCCCTTAGGAAACTTGCTTCTAAACAAAAAACTATTCTCTTAGTTTCCCATAAATTGAATGATGTGGAGACTCTGTGCGGTCGGTCCACAGTGTTACGAGAGGGAAAGGTCGCCGGCGAGATGGATCAGCCCTTTGATACTCGGACCCTTCTGGAATGGATGTTTGGTGCTCAGCCCCCACCGCCTGCACGCCATGAAATAAAACCGGGTCAGGTTACCCTGGCCATGGAAAAGGTCTCTGCATCAGGGGGGCGCGCAGGTCTGAGAGATTGCAACATAACCATCCGGCAGGGTGAGGTGGTAGGCCTTGTCGGCCTGGAAGGAAGCGGTCAGGGTATCTTTCTTCGCCTGGCCGCCGGTCTGGAAAAACCGGAAAAAGGGACAATCCGGCTTAACCAAAAATTTATGACAGGCAGCAACTATCATACATTTAAATCACAGGGTGTCACCTTTCTGCCAACGGCCCGGCTGGAAGAGGGTCTTATTCCTGGTCTGACAATAGCAGAGCACTTTGCGCTCCACCAGAAAAAGAGTATTATAATCCCGTGGGAAATGTCAAAAAGAAAGGCCGATAAAGGGATTGCTCTCTTCAAGATAGTGGGAACATCTTCATCGACTGTGGAATCTCTCTCAGGTGGAAACCAACAGAGGCTGCTTCTGGCACTCATGCCCACAGATCCCTATCTTCTTCTGCTTGAGCAGCCCACACGGGGGCTGGACATGGAATCTGCCCGCTGGGTATGGCAGCAACTGATATCTCATGCTGATAAAGGGGCAGGCATCATCTTTTCATCATCGGAATTGGAAGAAATCCTCCTGGTGGCAGACCGGGTTCTTGTCTTTTTTAATGGAACAGTGGTCAAGAACGTTAAAACCCGAGACACTAACTTAAATGAACTGGGAAGGGCGATCGCAGGAACGGTTTAAATGCAGAATTTTAAGCAATCATTTTTTAATAACGTTCTTCTCATAACAGGCGTCCTCTGTTTATCCACATTAATTCTGCTCTTCGCCGGCGCCCCGCCGGTTGATGCCTTCAAACACCTTTTCCTGGGTTCTCTTGGATCATGGATTAAATTCACACAAGTCCTTATGGCGTGGATTCCTCTCACTCTTTGTGCATGTGGCCTTGTTTATACCTTCAGAATCGGGTTGTGGAATATAGGTGTGGAAGGCCAGGTGGTAGCCGGGGCCATATCCGCAACCGCAATCCTGCGCATGGGTGTAACGAGCGGAATGCCCGAACTATTCCTTGTTTTTGCTTTTATTGGTGGTTTGTTAGGAGGTGGACTCTGGGCCGTTTTTGCGGGATTTCTCAAAACCAAAGGGGGAGTCAATGAGATATTTGCCGGTCTGGGGTTGAATTTTGTGGCCCAGGCAATAACACTCTGGCTCATATTCGGGCCCTGGAAACGACCCGGTATTGCCTCCATGAGCGGCACTGAGCCCTTTTCTTCTGAAATGTGGCTCCCCACTCTATCCGCACTGAGACTTTCGCCATCGGGTCTATTGTTGACAATTGTAGCCCTTATAGGCACCGGATGGGTCCTTGGGCGTACCCGACTTGGGCTTGCCCTTAAGGGAATAGGCAAAAACCCCCAGGCAGCCTACCTCCACGGTCTGAAACCAGACATATATATGATTTTCGCTATGGGGCTGGCAGGAGGATGTGCCGGTCTTGCCGGCACCTTCCAGATAACCGGGGTATATCACCGGCTCATTCCGGCTATATCAAGCAACTACGGATACCTGGCGCTCCTTGTGGTGATGCTGGCAAACTACCGGGTCTGGTGGACTCCTGGCATTGCTTTTTTCTTTGCATGCCTCAATGTGGGAAGTATTCAGCTTCCCATGATGCTGCAACTTGACTCCGCTTTGAGCGGAATCATCCAGGGAACCCTTGTGCTTGGCACACTTTTCATGCAGGCATGGCAGGTTAAGAAAAAGAATGAATAATCTGCATTTTACTATCCTTACAGCATCTATAGTAGCCGGCGCCGCTCCCATTGTTCTGGCTGCTTTAGGCGAAACCATTTCGGAGAAGGCAGGGGTGATAAATCTCTCCTTAGACGGTTCAATACTCTTGGGTGCCATGGTTGCCTTTGCAACCGCATACCATACCCACAGCATCTTCTTAGGTTTTTTAGCCGGTGCCGCGGCAGGGAGTCTTGTGGCCTGCCTTGTGGGCTTCTTCAGCATTTACCTTGGCCTGTCACAGGTAGCTGTAGGATTTGTCCTTACACTAACCACCCGAGACCTGGCCTATTTTTTCGGCAATCCATATTCACGTATATACGGTCCACAGACAGGACCATGGCCCATTCCGGTCATCCATGACATCCCTATTTTAGGACCGATCTTTTTCCAGCACAGCATCCCTGTCTATCTTAGCATGCTCATGATCTTCCTGTGCTGGTGGTACCTGTATCGCACTCCCATGGGTCTCTGCCTCCGAGCTGTTGGGGAAAATCCAGGGGCCGCCTACGCCAGAGGGACCAATACGCGTAACATCCAGATGTGGTATACGATTATGGGCGGTCTTATGATAGGTCTTGCAGGAGCAACTTTTTCCTTATGCACAAAGCCGGGGTGGGGACGACCCCAAGGGGCCGAAGGTACAGGATGGATCGCCCTTGCCATTGTCATTTTCGGAGGGTGGCATCCGGTAAAGGCTGCACTGGGCGCTTACCTGTTTGCCTTTCTCCAGGTTATGGGGATTCAGCTCCAGGGATTGTTTCCCACCATACCTGCCCAGGTATTCCAGGTAGCTCCCTTTCCCCTTATGATCTTCACTCTTGTTCTTACACACGTGGCCCAAAAAGGGCGTGTTTATGGAACAACAAAATTCCCCAACATCCTCCGCCACATAATGAACATTTTAAGCTCATCCGCACCAGCGGCTCTTGGAAAGCCTTTCCGGCCTGATTAAAGAATGCAGGATAAACAGTATAATGTATTTTTGAAAAAAATTCGCTTTTTGAAAGTGGCTTACGCTGAAACATCTGCAATGTCGCAAGGATTCCGCAACCGTATTATATCGTGGCGTTCTTGATAAAGCCCTCAATATCTTTTAACAGATACGCACTGTGCATGTATTTGTTTGTCGGGCAGGCAATGATCTGGCCACGTGGAAGGACTTGTGCTATCTTTTTGATATTATCTTTGGAGTGGAGTGTATCTGTGGGAGCATAGGCAAGGGCTGTTGGAGTTTTTACGGTTTCAAGATCCGGCCACAATTTATATCTCATGGCTGCTTTTACTGACATCTTGATGCGCCTGGGATGTGCAGTTTTTACTGTAATATTATAACGGCGCATCTGTTCAGGTTCTTTTTTTGCATCAACCCGGAATGTACGAAGATACCACAGGATAAAATATTTTAAAAAATGATAGCTGAAATCCGGCAAAAGAAGAAGTTGCTGCATAATTGGATGGGCTTTAAACTCACTGTTTGGCCCCACAAGGAATGCATAACGGACGTTAAGGTTGTTGTTTTTAAGTGCTTCAAGAATAGCTGTTGCACCGAACGAACTACCCATTATTACTGATTTTTCCAGATCTATTGGCAACCTTTTACAAATATTTATTATATCAAGGGAAATCCTTGGTATTGTAAAGTCATTAATCCCGATTTTTTCTTTTTTTATTTTTGCGGAAATTTTCTCTCTGGTTTCAATGTAAAATACAGTACGCTTTTGGGTCATTAAAGGTAATAGCTCAGCCCAGCTGGAAACATGAGATATCCATCCGGGTACAAAAATAACGGGCTCAACTGATTTTTCCGGTTCTTCCGAATCTTTTATTTCGGGTTGCCACTGAAGAACTTTCAGCTCTACATCATCTGAAGCCGATATATACTCAGATTTAAAATAAGCTCCAGGTGCGGATATGGGATCATGTGTATCTGATGAATTCATAGTTTGGAAAGTTATGATATCTGGAAATAATAGTAATTATTTTACGTACGTGTTCACGGGGTACGCTTCCCCGCTTCACTCCGACAATATCGCTGCGCTGGGAAACACACCCCGTAAACACTTACTATTTTACTGCTCAACCACTTAACGACTCAACTGCTACTCAACGAGATCTATACTTTGAAATTACAAGTTCTACTTTAATCATTTCCTTTTTCTTTTCATTTGCCACTGGCACAGGGCCGTGAAGAACGCCCATCTCATTTAGTCTTTCATAGAGTGCAGGGTACTTATCAACAGGGATTACAGCACTTAGAAAGATCGGTCGTCCTGTTTCATTGTCGAATTTAATCGATTTAATTTCTCCTTTCAGGTCTTTTATCATTTTTTTCAGCTTTTTTGTTATCTTATCAACATCTGCTTGAGGTGCGCCGGCTTTTTCTTTTAATGCAGACTTTTGTTCCGGAAAAAGTGTTTCAGCCATTTTATCTTTTTTAACAGCACCTGCAACCATCTCTTTTTTTTGGACTTCCTTCCCTGCAATACGAGTCCTCAAAAAGGATCGTGTGTCATCTTTTTTTTCTTCATCATGCATTGTACTGCTTTCAACAGTAGGGGATGATTTACGTGGAGTGGTTTTTAAATCAGGTTTTCCATATGTACCGGTTTTGAGAATAAGGGCCAGTTTTAGGGCTTTTTCCGTTTTCAGTCCTTTTGATGCAATATCCTTAAACTTGCCTGTTTTTGATTTTTTATAACTAGTAGCCTTTTGGGAAGCAGGTTTTGGTACGTATATCTTTTTTTCAGACATAGGTTCTGCCGGTTCTTTCATAAATTTGGATTTTACTTCTTCTTTTTCAGTTATCGTCGGTACACTCCTGGGCAGCTTTTGTGGAAACTGCTGTTCCGGTTTCTGTAAATTTATTATCGAAAAAACCAGAACTGCTGTTGCCGTTGCCGTCACGAGTTGCACAGGAATCTTTATCCGCATGGGAACAAATAGTGTTTTTATAATCTTACCAAAACTAAAGCGAGGTTCAATCTTTTCATGAAGCCTGTCTAAAAAGTCGCTGGGCGCATTGAACGACTCTACAGCTTTTAGTTCTCCAATCAAAGTTTCTAGCTCTTTAAGTTCCTGTTGGCAACCAACACAGGTGGAAAGATGCTCTTCAAGGCGCTCTTTAGTTTGTGCATCCAGGACACCATCAACATATTCCGATAAAAGTTGTTTAATCCCGGCACATTTCATTTAAATCTCTCCTCTTAGCTTTTCCCTTAAGTCCTGCCTTGCCCTGGCAAGCTTCGATTTTACGGTGCCGAGGTTAAACCCGGTAGCCGATGATATTTCTTTATAAGACAGCCCTTCGATATCACGCAGGACTACTACTGCTTTTTTTCCTGCCGATAAAGAATTTATCGCAGTTTGTATAAGTATTGATTTCTCTTTTCTTCTAAGCTCAACCTCCGGCGAGCTCGATTCATCCGGCAATTCAATGCCTGGATTAGTCTTTGCTGCTGTATTTTTAAAATGAATAAATTTTTTCTTCAAACGATATTGCAAAGACTTTAGCCTGTTTTTACAGGTATTAACTGTAATCCTATAAATCCATGTAGAAAACGTTGATTCAAATCTGAATTTTTTTAAAGCTTTAAAGGCTTTGAAAAATACATCTTGAGCTAAATCATTTGCATCCTGGTAATCTCCCACAAACCAATAGCACAGGTTAAACACTTTATCCTTATGAATTAAAACAAGTTCATCGAATGCAGCCTTCTTTCCAGCCTGAAAAGCCTTAATCAGCTCGACATCCTTATTGTTCAAACTTAGATATGTTTTTTTCTTTTCCTTCATTTATTTAGACAGGTGCTGTAAAGAAATGTTCCACAAAAAAGTCTATATTTTCATTTTATCTGTTTACTACGCAAAATCAAGAAGTTTGACATCAAAACGTACATGTTTATATTTATTTAAAAGTAACTCAGGTGGATAGATTAAAGGCTGAAGGCTATTAGCAAAGAGCTGAATATGACACATATATAATACTTGATATGACAGCTGCTTTGCGCCTGAAACACATCAGTCCTCTTTTCCCCTCAGTCTGGATTCTAAACACCTTCAACCTTAAATAAATAATTGCAGGAGGAAAAAATGCAGTTTGATAAATTTACAATAAAATCACAAGAACTAATTCAAAATGGGCAGGCTCTGGCTTCTAAGCATAATAATCCGGAGATTGAACCGGAACATCTTTTAAGCGCCATGCTTACCGAGCAGGAAGGAATAGCCGGGTCTATGCTGAAAAAGCTGGGAGTATCTCCCGATGTTGTCGCCAAAGAGGTATCCCTTGCCATTGATAAACTGCCAACGGTCAGCCAGGTCGGAGATGTTCGCATATCTTTACGAACCAAAACAGTTCTTGATGCTGCTTTTACGGAAGCGGCTAAAATGAAGGATCAGTATGTAAGCATAGAGCATATTCTTTTAGCTATTTTAAACGAAAAAGATGGAGAGGCTGTAAAAATTCTTGGACGCCTGGGCATAACACGGGAATCGATTTTAAAAGTCCTCGTTGATATTCGGGGTTCTCAACGTATCACTGACCCGAATCCGGAAGAAAAATATCAGGCCCTGGACAAGTTCAGCCGGGACCTCACTGATCTTGCCCGTCTGGGTAAGCTCGACCCGGTTATTGGAAGGGATGAAGAGGTAAGACGCGTTGTTCAGGTCCTTTCAAGAAGAACCAAAAACAACCCTGTTCTTATCGGTGAACCAGGCGTTGGAAAAACCGCAATTATTGAAGGCCTGGCCCAGCGAATCGTTGAAGGGGATGTTGCAGAAACTTTGAAAAACAAACGCCTGGTCGCACTCGATATGGGAGCGCTCATAGCAGGTGCAAAATACAGAGGCGAATTTGAAGACCGCTTAAAAGCGGTTTTAAAGGAAGTTGAAAAGGCAGAGGGAGAAGTTATTCTTTTTATAGATGAATTGCACACACTGGTTGGAGCAGGTGCCAGTGAAGGTTCCATGGATGCCTCCAACATGCTCAAACCTGCCCTTGCCAGGGGAACACTGCGATGTGTGGGCGCTACGACTTTGAATGAATATCGCAAATATATAGAAAAAGACGCCGCCCTCGAAAGGCGTTTTCAACCGGTCATGGTACTTGAACCAACTGTGGAAGATACTATCTCTATCCTGAGGGGCCTGAAGGAAAAGTATGAGGTCCATCACGGTGTCAGGATTAAGGATTCAGCCATTGTTGCCGCAGCAACCCTTTCACACCGCTATATTGCAGACCGGTTTCTTCCTGATAAAGCGATAGATTTAATGGATGAATGTGCTTCAAAAATCAGAATTGAAATCGACAGCCTGCCTGCTGAGATAGACGAAATTCAAAGGAAGATCACCCAGCTGGAAATTGAAAGAGAAGCTTTGAAAAAAGAATCTGATCATGCATCCAAAGAACGCCTGTCCAAAATTGATAAAGAGCTTTCAGTGATGAAAGAGGAGATTCTTGGAATGAAAGCCCACTGGCAAAACGAAAAAGACCTGATTCAAACCATACGCAATATCAAGGAAGAACAGGAAAAACTTGGTGTTGAAGAACAGCAGGCTCAAAGGGAGGGCGACCTGGCAAAAGTTGCAGAGCTCAGGTATGGAAAAGCATCTGAACTCGAAAAGCGTCTCAAAAAAGCAAACGAGGAGCTCGAAGCTCTTCAGGTAAACAGCAAGATGCTTAAAGAAGAAGTAGATGATGAAGACATTGCAGAAGTAATATCCAGGTGGACTGGAATCCCTGTGAGCAAAATGCTTGAAGGAGAAAAGGAAAAACTTGTTTCAATGGAAGATCGTCTGAGCCTTCGAGTAATTGGACAGGAAGAAGCAATATCTGCTGTATCCAACGCTGTTCGCCGGGCTCGCTCCGGTCTTCAGGATCCGAATCGACCCATAGGATCATTTATCTTCATGGGACCCACAGGTGTTGGAAAGACCGAACTTGCGAAAGCCCTGGCGGAATTTATTTTCGACAGTGAACAGTCAATAGTTAGAATCGATATGTCGGAATATATGGAGAAGCATGCCGTTTCCAGACTTATCGGTGCACCTCCCGGCTACGTTGGCTATGAAGAAGGCGGATACCTGACGGAAGCGGTAAGAAGACGACCCTACTCTGTTGTACTCTTTGATGAAATCGAAAAAGCACATCCGGAAGTATTCAACGTACTGCTCCAGATTTTAGACGACGGCCGCATGACAGACGGTCACGGCAGGACTGTCGATTTTAAAAATACCATTATTATCATGACATCCAATGTGGGAAGCCGATGGATACAGGAATTTGGTGCTTCCCGGCCGAAAGAGATGGAAGATAAAATAACTGAAGCTCTGCGGGCCAGTTTTAAGCCTGAGTTTTTAAACCGGATTGATGAAACCATCATTTTCCACAACCTGACCCGTGAGCAGATTGGTGAAATCGTTAAAATCCAAATCGAAAAGTTAAGTGTAAGGCTTGCGGAAAGGAATATCGACCTTGTGCTTGCTGATGGGGCGATGTCGCTGATTGTGAAAAATGGATATGATCCCATTTACGGTGCTCGTCCTTTAAAACGTGTCATTCAAAAATATATTGAAAATCCACTTTCCATGGAAATTTTAAAAGGCAATATTATGGATGGAGACAGGATCAGTGCGGAGGTAGAGGGGGATCATATTATATTTAAAACATTAGGATCATCTCCAAAAGAGTTGGTAGGATCATAAGGATTTAAGGGGTCCAGGCTTCACCTTCGGTTACGACCGGCAAGCAAGGGTTCGAGTGATCCGCCACAGAACAGGCGGATAAAAATGCTTAAAAATT
>Ga0164310_10002683_pt1 | contig 10273 bp, 6 predicted proteins | sample GuaBasSedimGuay1_FD_121795 | JGI IMG/M metagenome (GOLD analysis project Ga0164310, IMG submission 121795) | Subseafloor sediment microbial communities from Guaymas Basin, Gulf of California, Mexico - Guay1, Core 4569-9, 0-3 cm | ecosystem: Environmental > Aquatic > Marine > Hydrothermal vents >... | reverse complement strand
CGATACCACAGACACCCGCTTTAGTCCTACGGATCAGGTTGGAGTCCGTATTCAACGAATTGCGGGGTTTGTGGAAAATGTGGCCATTACAGATGATCCATCAGCTCCCAAGGAGTTTTTTTCATTTCCTATGGAACAGGGCTATTTTGATACCCTATTTGTATTTCACTCAGATTCTTTGGGATATACTGCAACGCTCTACTGTGTGGGGACTAACTCTGCTGGTCGCTATGATTCTACCTGGGCTACTATTCGCATCGACAAGGTGCCTCCGGTAATTTCTGCACTGTGGATTGAAGCCAATTTACCTCGGGGAGATAGGTCATGGAGTCATCGCCGAGATGTAGAGATACATGTCAGTGCGCTGGATGACTATGGCGAAATTGCCCGTATCGATGTATCGGAAGATTCTGCTTTTCAGGAGCTTAGCGTGGCTGATATTCCTGAAGGCTATCCATCGGTGGAACAGCTGGTTTCCTTTACACTCTCAGGTGGTAATGGGCTTAAAAGAGTGTATGCCCGAGTTTACGATCGTGCTGAGCACGCCAGTGCCATTTTGTCTTCGACCATCATGTTGGATTTGGATCCAATAACTGTTGTGACCAATCACCCCAATCCTTTCAATCCCAATATCGGACAGTCCACCATTATTGTGGTGAAAACGAATGGTAAAACAGCGGTTGAAGTGCGCATTTACGATGTTTTTGGCAATCTTGTGCGAACCTTATCTCGTCCACCTGGTCGAACCTATTACGAAATTGAGTGGGACGGTCGCAATGATTACAACGAGATGGTGGCCAGTGGCGGATACATCTGTGTCGTTCGTACTGACCAGCGGACAATCAAACGTAAAATTGCCGTGTTGAAGTGACATTTGAGAAATTGAAATAGCTTTCAGAATCTTAGTTGATTTCTACAGAAGAAAAGGGACGAAGATGATACCAAAGGGAATGCAACATACAAAGCTGATCGTTATCCTTTTGGTTTTACTTACATCTGCAGAGTTGGTTTGGGCTCAAGGTGATGCTGGTCAACCGGGTGAATTCCTGCGCCATGGAGTAGGTGGTCGGGCATTAGGCCTGGGCAGGGCATTTGTAGCTATTGCTAACGATGCCAATGCTATTTACTGGAATCCCGGCGGGCTGATTGCGGCTTATCGTAAAGAGTTTACTTCCATGTACACGAATCTTTTTTATGATAGTCGATATTCTTATGTGGCTATTGCCTTACCGCGACCATTTTTCGAACCTCACAATAAAATTTTACGATTTCTATTTGGCTCAGAAAGTGCCTGGGGAGTGGGGTGGGTCAGACTTTCTACCTTTGATTTTGACCAGCGCAACGAAGCCAACGTTTCTGTAGGCAACTTTGACATTTATCAGCACGCTATTCTGGTTAGCTTTGCCCACGAGTGGGTACGAACTAGCGGCATCTGGAATGTGGGGGTTAACTACAAAATGGTTAGTCAGGGCTATTCCGGACTTGTTCAAAATACTAACAGTGGTATTCAAGGGTTTCATCCAGCGTGGGACTATTTCGGCCTGGATGTTGGTGTTACTTTTCAACCTCTCCATGCACCATTTTTGCGCGAGATACCGGGTTTAGGGTCTCTGCGGAATCTCCAATTTCTGCGCTTGGGAGCAATTTTTCAAAATTTCATCCCACCCTCTCTTAACCAGGGCGGGGTAAATGAAATCTATCCCGCAGTTTTTCGCATTGGCTGGAGTTACCTCTTTCGGTTCCCTAAGGACTGGCGGCTGCTTGTGGTTAATGACTATGAAACTTTGTTTAAGCCACGACCCCATAAATATGACGTGTGGAGATGGGATTTGAATAGAGATCGCCGCTGGGGTGTTTACTGGGGTATTGAGCTGCAAAAAAGAATGAAAGATTTTCTCCTATTACCACGACTTGGGTTCAACAACCGTGCAGAAAACTGGACAGATAGTTTTACTTATGGGTTCGGGATGAATTGCCGAGTAGGTATTAATTCTATTCTCAAGTTGGATTTTGCTCTACTGAAGCCCAATGAGTCCCTCGGTTGGGATAGTCGCTTTTTTTTAACCCTTGAGTTTGGTCAACCGTTTGACGTAAATTACTTCTTAGAAAGAATCAAAATTCATAAAAAGAAATCTGACCTTCGGAAAGATTATTTACACATTGTGGCTCAATACCCCAATGATCAAATCGAAAGTTCTGCGAGAGCATTAGCAGAAATATATGATCCTAATAATGCACCCCGTTATTACCGCATGATCGGTGGCTTGGGATGGGCAAATGTTCTTTATCAACAAGCAAAGAAATTACACAATGAACAGAAATTTAGCAAAGCCAAGGAGAAGGCAAAATTAGCAGTGAACGAATTTTCCAGAGTCTATCGCAAGTCGCTTAAAGAATTTACCGACGAAAAATTTCTCAACTATGGAGAATCCTATATGATTAATGAGCAGTGGAGCAAGGCTTTGGAAAAAATAATGGATGTTCAGCAATCGAGTTTGCGCTATTGCTATTTGTCAGGCGTAGCTTACAAGCGACTGCGAAATTTGGATAAGGCTATTGAATCTTTCAGATGTGCACTCGAATTTAAGGAGGAGGATAGCGACCTTTATCGCATTTGCTTGTTCCATTTAGCTGAATGCCTGATGGAAAAGGGACACTATCAGGATGCTATTAAATATTTTGCTTTAATTATTAAGAGCGACCAAAAATTATTGAGACAAAACTATCCTCGTTACACAATCTTCTCTGATCGTAACATTTTGGATGATGCTTATTACAATATGAGTATTTGTTACCAAGAGTTGGGGCAGAAACAACAGGCTGCGGTGACTTTGGCTAAAGTAGCAAGGTACTATCCTAATTCCGATAAGATCAAGGGGAGATGGTATGACAAAAAGCTCGATAGCTTAATCCGATGAAGGGATGATCTTTATTTAACAGATTGTTTTTGCAGTAAGTTTCAGAAAACAAGAAAGAAAAATTTTTCGATTTGGTTATTAAAATTTTTCAAACATTTTTATAACAGGGGTATAAGCTATCACTTTTAATTAGGAGGAAGCAAAATGAATTCGTTTAATAAAAGGGAAAATTTCGTTTTTGGAGTGGTGTTCTTGCTGGCGATGATTTTGTCTATGCCTACTTTTGCACAGACAGAGTACAAGATTAGCTTAGCCGGATTAAAACGCCAAATTCATAAAAACCTTCTCGGAGTTCCCAGTAAGGTGGACTATGTTTTAAGCTGGGATGTGTACGTGAGGTATCCTAATCAATCTAAATTTGAACCTGGTGATTTTCGCGAAATACCATTGTATCGTGTTTATTGTTCCGAAGACAGATTCTTTTCTACACCTAAAGTACATGAAGTTAAGGATGTCAATTATGTTAGTTACAAGGGCTTAGAAGCAGGAGTAAAATACTATTTTAGGATCGATGGATTTCAAGATAATAAGCTTGTAGTTCAGTCCGATACCGCCTGGGTGGTAACTGGCCGACCAATGATTTTAGCAGGTACACAAGGAGCAACAAATCCATGGCATTGGTATTTTCCTCTCAATGGGAGACTGCCGCTTGCATTTCTAAAAAAGGGGGGTGTATTTGATCGCGCTACGATATTAGGGAAAATAGTGTTCCATGCTATTTGGTGGTCGTTTCTCATCGGATTGGTAATTTGGGGTTTTTGTATTAAGAACTTAAGTCTTAGTGCCATCTTTCCTCTTAAGCCTTTTTCAATACGTAGTAGTATCAGTTTTATTAATTACGACAAGCCATACAATGAACGTTTACGAGATGAGTTCAAAAAGATTACTGAAGAGTGGCGAAAACTGATTCTTCGAACCAATAAGGAGATATTGAAAGAATCAGCTCTTTCTGAGAAAACGAATGGGAATTTTGTGGACATTAATGCCTTGCAGCAAAAAAATGCCGCTTGGTGGGTGGAAGTGGGGGTGAAGGAAATTGACAAATTAACCAACAAAATCAAAAAGTTGAATTGGGAAGAAATTCCTACTGTTCGAATTATTAGGGCAGGGCTTGCTAACCATCAGGCTAATGGTATTCGCCTCTTAGAATCTTCTGCTGAAGTAGATCGGGCAATTGAGAATCGAGCTTCTGCTGAGTTGGAACAGTTGAAACGGAAGTCGCGACTGGATTGGTTGTGGAACCTGGGTACTACTGCACCATTATTGGGGTTGTTTGGTACTGTGACAGGAATTTCTGTAGCTTTCGAAAAGATTGCAGTCGCAGAGAGAACTTCTGTAAAGTTTTTGGCTGGTGGTATCAACGAAGCTCTGTGGACTACTATTTTGGGACTCACTGTGGGTATTTTTCTGATAATCCTCTACTACTGGTACAGAAATAAATTAGAATGGATATATGGAAAGTGGGAGGATATTTATGTCAAAATTTCTGAATGGTTGTAAAGGTTAAAAGTTTTTAGGAATAAGTTCTTAAACAAATGCGCGAGGTATCTCTAAATCTAAACAGAGAGTATCGGACTTGGGGGAGGCTCTCCAAGCGGAGCCTGTGCTCCAACCATTATTTGAAGAGGTAAAACACAAGGAGACCAAATGCCGTTTGTTAGAAAAGAAGATCTTAAAGACATGGAGTTGCCCAGTTTAATTGATATTATTTTTCTACTGCTCATCTTTTTTTTGGTTACTTATTCTTTTTCGGAAATGGGTGAGGAAACTGGTCCTGCACGCTCGATTTTTGATCTTCCTGAAGCTTTGGGAGAAAGCCCGGTGCTCGAGGAAGAAGTCCTGCGAACACTTTTATTTCAGATAGAACATAAAGATTCCAAGGACATTCATAGTCCAAAAGTAGTATATGCGCTTTGGCCATCTTTGTCTGATTCAATAACCCTTTCTCAAGCTTTGGTAAAAGCAAGAGAGGATTCTTCGCTCCACGCGGAATTTCCCGACGGTTTTCTCCAATTACCTGATGAGGAGTTTCAGTCAACACCACCATGTACATTGATTGCTAATTCTATTGCCCGGTACAAAGCTCGCTATTTTCATAATGTTAGTGTAACTAATACTATTGAAATTCGCGCTGCCAAAGACACCGAGTTCCGTATCATAGATTTTATTATGGATTGCTGCGCTGCTTATCAAGATACCATACCGCGCATAGTGTTTCATACACTTGCAACACAGGGAGATTAAGTCATGGCGTTCAAGCCCTGGAATAGTAACAAACGCAAAATGCAACTTGTTTCTCTTATTGATATGGTATTTATTCTTCTGGTGTTCTTTTTGGTAACAATTTTTATAGTTCGTGAACCCAGAGAGGAAATGAGATTGGCTGTACCAACACCAGAGAACAAACCCGGGCGTGCCCAGATTTTGATTCAATTATTGCCTTCGGACGAATTTTTTATGATTGATGAATCGGCCATGCCAGTAGTAGAAAGCGTTTTCCGGGACGTAGAAAATAGATTTGGTTACCTTTCAGTACAAAATCTGCAACAGAAGAAAAAAGAGGTAGTTTTTCGAGTTCTGACAGAGAGATTTACCTATCCCGCTGAACAGTTGTCCCACAAAATACAACAGTTGCTTAATAAGGCCAATCGTAGTCCAAACGAGAAATATTTTGTTCTTATTCGTTGTCCTGACGAAGTACCGTATGCTCGTGTGATTGAGGTCATCGAGAAGCTTTCGCAAGCCCAGTACAATAATGTCATCTATGGCTGTGTTGGTGGTTCTCTGGAGGAAATTAGAAATTGTAAACAGATACGTATTGTTACCGAAATCGATGAGAAGGGGATAAAAAGGGATAATCTCTGGATTACCTTTTAAAGAGGGGTGACAATGAATTTAAATTATGCGCAACAAAAAAAATCATCTTATCTTCAATGGTTCATTGGCGGTGGCGTCACTTTGGCGATAATTTCGGTGTTGGTGATTCGTACTTTAATGATGCAAGGGTTGCCTTATGATGAGATGTTTCTGTCTTCGTACGCACTGGTTGATTCGTTGGAGATTCCGCCGCGCCCCGGAATTGCAGGGATTATTATTACCGGACCTAAGATTGAGCCAGTGTATTTCAAAATTGATGTCCAACGAGCGGGATTACGAAAGTTGGACTGGGATGAGATAGTTGCCTGGGACCGTACTGCCGATGTGAAAATTCGAGCTACAATTACTGATGACGGTAGTTTGGTGTTTGATGAAGTGACTGATGTTTATTGTCCTGGTCATACCAGTGCTGGACGCATAATTGCATCGGTGGTCAAAACCTGGGCATACACGCCTTACAAAACTGGCACCATACGTTTTTGGTTCAATGTTGCATCCACTGGTCAAAAACTAACTATTGATGTGCGAGGACTAAAGCGCAAACCAGGCATACCCGGAAAGATTGACGTGTTTAATGGATTACTTTACTACATTGATGGGCTTTCGAGAAGAGATGTTAATTCTAATGGTATTGTTCGGTTTTGAGTTGTGCAATAATTATTTTCTCCAGAAAAGGAGAAGTAGTTTATGAAAAGGTTATGCATCCTAAAATTAATCTGGATAAGCTGGTTTTTGATAATTAGCCATTTCGTTTGGGCACAAGAATTTGTCAAGTCTGATGGTATAATCTTCTTCAACGATGGGGAATACGATTCGGTAATTAGCTTTGTACCAAGTTGGATAGAAGAACATCCTGAGGAAGCGGGATTGGCCCTTTACTACATGGCGGAGAGCTACTACAATCTGGGGCTTTCTACACCGGAATTAGGAAAAGCCCGAGAATATTTTCGGCAAGCGTACAAGACATTCAGCTCGGCTTTAAAAAAATTGGACCTCTTGAACCGTTACAGTGAAAATTACTATTTCGCTCAGTATAAAAAGGGATGGTGTCAGTTCCGTCGTGCTGAACTGGAGGAAAATCCAGTAGTACTTCTCAACTTGGCCTATAATGATTTTCTTCAACTTGATCCGGGTGCACCGGATTCTCTCAGGCAGAAGGCTACCTACATGGCCGGCGAGGCTAAAATCCGTGAAGCTACACTGCGGCGTTATGAAATGCTTCGGCGAGGCGTTCAAAATGCCGAAATCAATCGAATCTTGAAAAACCTGGATAAAGCAAAGAAACAGTTTACTAAGCTTACTACGGCTGCTTTGATTGATCCTTTCTTGAAGCTATCGGCAAAGATTCGCTTGCTGGACATAGCTTACGAAAAAGGAAAACTCTACCAGGTTATGCCGAAGGATGCTTTTCCCTATGTTCGTGATACCAACAAAACCAATGATCCTAATTCTACCGCTATTTGGTATTTCAAAAAGGCAGATTACCAGGGATTACTTGACAATTTAAATTCGGAAAATACAGGAGCGCTGAAAGACATTTTGAACTATCTTAACGCAATGCGTTATTTGAATATTTACTGGATATCAGCTTCAGAGGAAAGTTTAACGAAATTTTCAACTGCGCTCAGAAAATTGCGCTCCCCTGAATTTACTTACGAGAAATTGTTTCGGTTGGGCAATCAAATCCAGCGGAGCCATAATCTAAAAAGTGACGAATTCATTCAACTTAGTTTAGAAAACACTAGTGCTTATGCTCGAGCTGCTGATCACATCGAAGAAGCCTATTATTGGTTAGGATTCGTTCAATATATAGTGAATAATGAAAAAAGTATTTACAATCTTGACAAGTTCATTAAAATCAAATCTGATAAAATTGTAGATGTTTGTAGCGAAGCTTTGTTGGAGGACGCGCGACTGAAGCTTTATATCCTGTATTTTGAAAAGTATTCTCAGGACCAGAAACGTCTTCAGGAACTTGAAACAATCTTGGAGTCATTCAATCCCAAGTCTAAACATATCCAGAGTCGTAAAAATTTGCTTAGTAAATTGGTCCGCATTGTTACGGGAGAAGACGTTTGGACTGTTCTTACAGGCGAAAAGGAGCAAAGGTTTAATGAAGCTTTTGAGATTATCAAATACTTACTACCTCGTGCCGCTTCGGTAATTGGGGTTACCCGGCAGAGATATCTTCATCAACTCAATCGCATTTTCGAGATTACCCGCGAGGGGCGCCCCAACCAGACATATTTTTACCAGGGCATTGCTAAATCCTTAGAGGCAGAGATTCAGCCGACCTACAAGGCAAAGGAGCGTATGTTTCGTCAGGCTGCCGCTTTGTTGAAAAATGTTACCTTCCCTTACAAGCTTGAGGGGAACTATGTCCGTGCGCGCAGTCTCTTTTTCGCTAAAAAATACGGAGAGGCTAAAAAGCTTTTTAAAACTTTGATTAACCAACAGAAAAGCTTGCGTTCTGTTTACTATTTAGGTGAAATTCTTCGTTTAGCTAATCAGGGTAAGGCAGCTATCCGTTGCTATGAAGTGGTTAAAGAAAAAACCCGGGGTATGGTGGAGGGGGAATTTTGGTACTACAATGCTGATGCAGCGATTAATCTTTGCACTCCTACTGGAGATCTTGATGAGCTCAAAGACGTAAAGTTGGAAGAGGTAAAATTTCCGGAGACACTATTGACTATCGGAAATGAAAAATTGTCCTATGAACGTTTAGCTGATACTGATTACTTACAGACTCAAACGGCACAGGCAGGAATAAGGATTTTGAAAATGTTTGGTTTGCCTCGGAAAACCCTTTATCCATCACGAATTGCTTTGACACGATCTAATTTTTGGAACCGAGGCTTCCATGAGTTTACCGTTCCTATCAATGAAGGGTTACGTCATGTTCTGGCTACAATGAGGTTATTGGTAGAATTGCCGGCAAACACTCGGGGGCAGGTATTAGTTTTATTCAATGGCGAAGAAATCCCTCCCGATTTGGATGGATTTTACAAGAAAAGAAACATTAATCTCAATTCTGAAGTGGAGATTCGTGTTGCCAATCCTCAATGCGATTTGTTCACAACTAAGTATTGTTTTCTAAAACCCGGAACCGAAACTCTGGTCTTCTCATTGAATCCGCAATTGGTGTATGAGCCCGTTGGCGAGGTAACCAATGTTCCAGTTCATTTTCAAGTTTTCCGTCCGGAATATGATCGCAACGTCGTTTTGCATTTGATGGGACGCAAAATAAGAGAAATGACTTGCCTCTATCGGGATTTTTCCACCAAAATTAATTACCGGGATTTTGTCTATTCACCACAACTTGATTGTTATCTGGTAGTCGATAGTGAGAACGATGTAATATGGAGATATAGTAGCAAGGATAGTTTGGCAAAGGAAGGGGTATTTATCAAAAGCTTTAAGGATCATGCGGATAGTTTAAATAGCCCTGAAGGAATTGCCATAGATGCCGCAGGAAATATTTATATTGCTGACTGGGGAAATCATCGAGTAGTGGTATTGAATCCTGATGGCAGTTTCCGGACAACTTTAGGCAGTTTTGGAATAAACAGAATGCCTAACGCCGGGTATAAGATAAAATTTGTTTTCCCTACTCGCCTGGCCATAGAGGAGGATGTGAATGTGGAGACGCGGGTAATAGATGGTGATACGGTACGCGTCCATCGGCCGAAATACCTGTTTGTTGCAGACCGTTTTGGTGTGCACAAGTGTGATATGCAAGGATTCTACATCGATACCGTTGTAAAACCTTCGGCTAAATTTGCAGAGGGTTCATTCTATGGTTTAGCACTCAAGGGTTATAGTAAGGGAGCAGAGCTTTATGTAGTTCAGCATAAGAGGGGCGATGTTGTTAAATTCAAAGGGAAAGCTAAGGCTGTAGCTTGGATTCGGAAGAATTGAGTCCGTAACTGTTTAGCGATCTGAAGTGGGAGGGCTCGCTAGATAAATCTCCTTGAACAGCGAAAAAGGCGCTCAAAAAGCATCCTCTTTCGCCTAACTAATTTATTGTGAATAAATAACATCTCACCTTTCGTCTACTTTTATTTGTCATTCTTTCCATCAATAACTTTCCAATTGTAATTTTCACTCGGATATTATGGCCACAAGCCCATGCGCCTCCCAAATTGTTTCCCAAACGTAACAAATGTTACTTTAGGGTGACTAATTCTTATTGCTTAAAAATCAAGTCATTACAGTAGAGAGACCGAATTTTGTGGAGGTGGCTTCACAGTATTAATTCAAGAAGATAATGCATTAAACTTTATATTAGAAGAATTAAGTTTGCTGCAGAGTGTGAGTTTCTCTATAGTTTTCAATATGTTACTAAAGAATTTTTCAAATCCACAGGGAGTGTGAATTTGTCATTGTTTCTCTTTGGCATGGGGTTTGCGAAGATAAGATTCAGTTTTTCAGTATTACTTGAGAGGAAGATAGAAAACTCTGCTAAAGATTTTTTAGCT
>Ga0164310_10002682_pt1 | contig 10274 bp, 12 predicted proteins | sample GuaBasSedimGuay1_FD_121795 | JGI IMG/M metagenome (GOLD analysis project Ga0164310, IMG submission 121795) | Subseafloor sediment microbial communities from Guaymas Basin, Gulf of California, Mexico - Guay1, Core 4569-9, 0-3 cm | ecosystem: Environmental > Aquatic > Marine > Hydrothermal vents... | reverse complement strand
TAAGATCGAAAATAAAGATCACATCTGGATCTTCCATTTCTATCTCTTTATTGAATTTTTCTTTTAATTTCTTTCGTAAAACTGACAATAACTCTCTTTTCAGAGTTTTTTCTCCAGATAAATTCAATTCTTCTATAATCTTTTTCTCCTTTTCCAGAGTTTCCGGATCGAGTTTCACACCCACATTGAAATTAAAAAACTCTGCATCGTATGTAAAATCGAGAAGAACATCAATTTTTTCAAAAATATTCCCGCACATTTCACACTTCTCTGGTTTTCCCTGTAAGCCAAGCCTTTTTAAACATGATCCGCATAATTTATACATAATTACTAATAGGAAAATCAAGTTAAAAAGGTGAGCTAATGGAAGATAATTATCAAAAACTCTTGGATGAGGCATGGAAAAACCTTCCTGAGAAAGTACTGAAAGAAGAGAGGTTTGAAGTACCAAAAGCGGATGTTGTAATAGCAGGGAACAGAACTCTGATAAGAAATTTCAGTGAGATAGCTACAATGTTGAACAGAAAACCTGTGCACATAATGAAATACCTCCTGAAAGAACTGGCTACCTCCGGAGAGATCGTCGGCAACAAAGCAGAGTTTCAAGGGAAATTCGGTACAGGGATCATAAATCTGAAGATAGAACTCTACACAAAGAACTATGTGCTGTGTCATGAATGTGGAAAACCTGATACCACGATAATAAAAGAAGGAAGAGTATATCTTCTTAAATGTGGAGCCTGCGGTGCCAGACATCCAATAAAACGTATTTAGGGAATTTTATGGAAGTGCACATAAAAATTTATGAAACCCCTGGAGATGTCTTGATAGCTGTTTGTGATGAAGATATTCTCGGAAAGAAATTTTTTTTTAATGACGTTATCTTTGAGGTAAAGGAGAGCTTTTACAAAGGAGAAAGGAAAAATCTGGAGGAGATTAAACCCATTCTGGAAAGAGCAACAATACTGAATTTGGTAGGTGTTGAAACTGTCAAAAAATGTATAGAATGGGGATTCATAAAAAAAAATAATGTTATAAAAGTGGGAAAAACAGTTCATGCCCAGATGGTGAAGGTATGAGATGCTGTATCTGCGGAAAAGAAACAGAGAAATTACAGGAGGGGATGTGTGAATCCTGTTTTTCGAAGGAGAAATCGCCTTTTTCTATTGATAGAAACATAAAACTCCAGATCTGTAAACACTGCGGAGCATTTTATCTAAACAAGTGGGAACATGGAACGATAAAAGATATGGTAACAAAGACAGTCTTATACTATCTGAAGCCTAAAAAAAATTTTGAGATAGTTGATAGGATAGAAGATACGGAAAAGAATCAGATGAAAATAGAGTTCTCCTGCAGAGAGGAAAAAATAGATGTTAATATCAAATTACTTGTCGCTGAAAAATTTAAAGTAGAAGAAGATATGTTCTCAGAGATAATCTTTGATTATACCACATGTCTTACGTGTTCCAGAGTTCATGGAGGGTATTATGAGGCGGTAATACAGGTGAGAAGAGAAGAGAACATACTCAATAAAGAAGAAAAAGAAGAGATTGTAGAAACGATAGAAGATATCGGTGAAGAGAATGTTATCTCAAAGATCATAGAGAAAAAAGAAGGGATTGACTTTTATTTTATATCAAAAAAGACAGCAGCAAAAATATTAGAATTCCTAAGATTAAAGTATGGTGGAAAGATAAAAAAGAGTTTTGAAGTATATGGGAAAGATAAATCCCGAGTAGTATCTGTTCTCAGGTTGCCAAGATACAAGAAGGGAATGTTCATTGAACACAATAACGAGATCCTTTTTATAGAAGAGGCTAAAAATTCCTTGAATGTCAGGACACTCTCAGGAGAGAAAAAAAGATTCTTGTGGAGGAATATACATCAAAAAGACTTTAAAGTTTTAAAAGATCTGGAGTTTGAAAATGTCATGATCACAGAGATAACTCCCGAAAGAATCCAGGTTATGTCTTTAAAAAAGTATGATACTTTTTATTTTAAAAAGGAAGACCTGCCAAAAGATATAAATATAGAGATTGAAAAAGAGTATAGAGCGATAAGAAGAGAAAATAAACTTGATATATGGTGGGATTATGGATCTCGAAGATAAGATAAGACTGGTAAATAGACTGCCTACAGAGGAAGTAATAACGCAGGAAGAATTAAGGAATATTTTTGAAACGAACGATGCACCTCTGGCATATCAAGGATTTGAGCCTTCAGGGCTTGCACATCTTGGTACAGGACTTGTTACAGCCATGAAAGCAGTGGATATGATAAATGCTGGTGTAAAATTCATTTTATTTTTAGCGGACTGGCACGCTTGGATCAATGAAAAAATGGGTGGAGATCTGGAATTAATTCGAAAATCCGGAGAGTATCTCAAAGAAGTATGGGGATCCTTAGGTGTAGATGAAAAAAAAGTAGAATACATATGGGCATCTGAGCTTTCCGACGATCTATCCTACTGGGAGAAGGTAATAAAAATAACAAAGGGTACGACAATCGCGCGCATGACAAGATGTTTGACTATAATGGGCAGAAAAGAGGGAGAGATGCAGAACGTTGCCCAGTATATCTATCCCGCGATGCAGGCTTCTGACATACTCCAGATGGAGCTTGATATAGCATGTGCAGGAATGGATCAGAGAAAAGCACAGATACTTGCCAGAGAAATGAGCGAAAAGTTAGGTGCCAAAAAACCTGTTTGTGTTCATTATCATCTTCTCATGGGGCTCACAGAACCCGCAACGTCCGGATTCGATAAAGATTTAAAGACGGATCTTAGCATAAGCTCCAAAATGAGTAAATCTACGCCAAAGGCAAATATTTTTGTTCATGACACGGAGGAAGAGATAAGAGAGAAGATAAAAGAGGCTTACTGTCCTGCAAAAGTTGTAGAGAACAATCCGATCCTCGAGATCGCCAGATATATAGTTTTTAGAGGAGAAGAGAAAGAGTTCACAATCCACAGACCCGAAAAGTTTGGAGGAGATATAACATTCTGGAGATATGAAGAGTTGGAAAATGCATTCAGAAAAGGAGAGATTCATCCCCTAGATCTGAAAAATAACATCTCGGAGAGTTTAATAAAGATACTCGAACCATCAAGAAAACACTTTGAGAACAAGAAAGAGCTTATAGGCGAATTATTGAGAGGCACATCTCGATGAGATTTCTTATCCTGGGATTCGGTAAAATAGGAGAAGCCATAGCTGATTATCTTCAAAAATATGAGGTTGGTATCGTTGATTCCAATGAAGAGGCACTGAAAAAAGCGAAAAAGTGTGGATTTGAAATATATAACGAAAATATTACCAAAGATTCAATAATAGACATAATGAAAAGATATGACTGTGTTATAAGTGCTGTAACATATAAATTCAATTATGAACTTGCAAAAAAGGCTTTGAAGGCTAAAACTAACTTCTGCGATCTTGGCGGAAACGATACAATAGTAGACAAAGAGCTGAGCCTTCATGAAGAGGCCAAAAAACAGGAGATAACAATTCTTCCCGACTGCGGACTTGCGCCGGGTCTAGCAGATGTTCTGGCAGCCTTTGCCTACTCTGAAAATTGTAGAGAAATAAGGATGAGGGTCGGAGGACTTCCACAGACTCCACAGGGAGCATTAAAGTACAAGATAGTTTTTTCTCCTGAAGGATTAATAAACGAGTATGTGGAGAAAGTAAGGATAATAAAAAATTCTAAAATAGAATACGTTGATCCTTTAACAGGCTTAGAAGATATAAAATTTGAGAATAAACTTTATGAAGCCTTTTACACATCTGGGGGAACATCCACACTACCAAAAACATTTGAAAGTAAACTAGATTATCTTGATTACAAAACTGTTAGATTTCCTGGTCACTGCAATCTCATAAAACTATTATTGGAATTAGGATTTGCTGATAAAGAAGAGATAGAGATCGATGGAAAATTAATAGCGCCAAGAGAGATGTTGGTATATCTGCTCTCTAAAAATCTCAGTTATGAAAGTAAAGACATGGTGCTCCTCAGGGTTACTGCGGAAGGAGAAAGAAGAAAAATCTTTGAGTTAATAGATTATGAAAAAGAGTTTACAGCAATGGCGAGAACTACGGCATATCCTGCAGCTCTTTCTTCTATTCTTATCACAGAAAGCGAGATTAAAGGAGCTATGCCTCAAGAAGTTCTTATTCCAAGACTGATAACTGAAAAAAGATATTTGAAAGAGCTGGAAAAAAAGGATATCATAATTAAGAAGAAAATTGAAAAGATATAAAAACAACAACTCAGTAACATTATAGGGTAGAGATCAAACTGCCCAGGAGGATTTAAGATGAAAAATATTCTTGTAACTGGAGCTTGTGGCCAGATAGGGTCCGAGTTAGTGGAAAAACTTAGAGAGAAGTACGGCAATGAAAATGTTGTAGCAGCAGGTCATAAAACACCTCCCACAGAGAAGATGCAAAATGCGGGGCCATTTGAATATATTGATGTAGTTCACAAGGAGGAAATAGCAAATATTGTTAAAAGGTACGATATAGATACGATCTATCATATGGCAGCTATTCTCTCCGCTGTGGGCGAACAGAAACCACAACTTGCATTTAATGTAAACCTTATAGGACTTTATAACGTCCTGGAAGTGGGAAGAGAATATAAACTTGAGCGTATTATGGTACCGAGTTCCATCGCAGCGTTCGGCCCTGAGACTCCTAAAGATAATACACCAAACGAAACTATCTTGCGTCCCACGACTATGTATGGGGTCACAAAAGTAGCTGGAGAACTTCTTGGAAATTATTACTTTTACAAATATGGGGTGGATGTGAGAGGTGTAAGATTCCCTGGAATCATTAGTAGCAAAACATTACCCGGCGGCGGGACTACAGATTATGCTGTTGCAATATACTATGAAGCGATAAAAAATAAGAGGTATACGTGCTTCGTTCGTGAAGATACGGTGCTACCAATGATGTACATGCCAGACGCTATTAAAGCTCTTATGGATTTAGCCGATGCTGATATATCCAAGCTAAAACATCACTGCGATTTCAATGTTAATGCGATGAGCTTCTCTGCTGGAGAACTTGCTGCTTCGATAAAGAAACATATACCTGAGTTCATCTGCGAGTATAAACCAGATTATAGACAAGAAATTGCTGATTCGTGGCCCAGATCCTTAGACGACTCAGCAGCCAGAGATGAGTGGGGATGGAAACCAGAGTACGATCTTCCAGCCATGACAAAAGATATGCTTGAGAAGTTGTCTAAGAAACTTAGACAGTAAAAAATAAGAGGCAATATGAAAATGAACAGTACAAAATTTTTAGTTGGTGACAGGGTGTATCTCAGAACGATAGGAACTGGAGGTTTTTTGAGAATTGATTATATGTGGAGAACTGCAGACCTCAGCATTATGATTGGAGAGAAAGAAGAATGGGCTAAAGGATACGGAACTGAGGTTGTACGTCTTTTACTTAATTACGATTTTAAATCCCTAAATTTCCACAGAATTTCACTTGGTGTCTTCAACTTTAGCAAAAGAGCTATATGTGCCTATGAAAAAGCTGGATTTAAAAAAGAAGGCGTACTGAGAGATGGTTATTTTTGTGATAGTAGAAAATAGAATTACTGAAGTTGGAACGCTCGTTCCATCGTGTCCCTTAAAAATTAGAAAGAAGAAAAAAGATTGGTGAAAAAATGAAAAAAACTGCAATTGGATTGATTCTCCTGATGGTACTGGCAGCCATATCTGTCAACGCTGAGGAAAATTCCAAAACAAAGGCAGAAAAAATGATAGGACTGTGTGAAAGGGCGCAGGCAAAATTGGACTATATTTTGGATAAAATAGAAAACAACGAAGCCGAAGAATTATTCAGAGAAGCAGGTGAGGAATTAGACAAGGCTAAAAAACTTTACAACGAAGAAGAATACGACGGGGCTATAGAAAGCTGTTTAGAGGCAATGCACAAATTCAGAGAATCCGCTGCGCTGATAAGAGAAGAAGCTGGCGGAAAAATTAAAGATATGATCGAAGGACAGATCGAAAGAATGGAGAGCTACATATCGAGAATAAAGGAAATAGCAGAGAATGAGGAGATTATAGCTCTCCTGGATAATGCAGAGTCTCATCTGGAAAAAGCAAGGATGTATTTAGAGAATGGAGAGGCAATAAAAGCAGAATCAGAGGTTCGAAAAGCAGCAAATATCTTAAAAAACTTGAGAGAACAGTGGAAAAGCAGATATGGTGAAAAAATAAAGCAAAGACTAGAGAAACTCAATGAAACTGCAAAAAAAAGAATACAGTTCTATGAACAAGCGTTAGATAAACTTAGAGAAGAGGGATACGATGTACAAGATCTCGAAAGAGATCTTAATGAAATAAAAAATGATCTAAATAATGTCAATTCACTGATAAATGAAGGAAAATACAAGGAAGCTTTGCCAAAAATAAGAGAACTTTACAGAGAAATGCAGGAATTCCAGGAAAAACTTAGGGGAATCAGGAATGAATCCTAAAATTTTCTTTTTTTTAATTTTTTTCATAATTCCTTGTATATACGGAGAAGAAACTCAGGAGTTAACTATAACTGTTTACAGGGACGGATACTGTCATATTTCTCAGGTGTTGAGTGTGGATGAAGATATCATGATCAGTATCCCAGTTTTTGGAGAAAATTTAGATAATATTTTGATTACAGGGGAGAAAGAGATACTCGATTATGATATCTCTGGAAATGAAATAATTATAGATACAGAAAATAATACAAAGATAAATATAGAGTACGATACTCCCGATCTCACAAGTAAAGAGGGAATAGTCTGGACCCTGGAGATCACTTCCCCTATGGAGTTTACTGTGATATTTCCAGAAGGAATAACAGTTATAGATCTGAATAATATTCCATTGGAGATATCAGAAAACAAAATCAAAGTATCAAAAGGCGATCAGAAAATAAGCTATTTCTTTACCGCAGAGACAAGAGAACAGAGTAAGTTTGTCTATCCTTTGATGATCATTGGTGTAATTTTGTTTTGTTTAGGAGTTTATATTCTGCAGAGAAAAAAAATAAAATTTTCAAAACTCACAAATGAAGAAAAAAAAGTAATAGAATTTTTGAAGAAAAACGGGGATTCTTTATCTTCCGATATAAGAAAGAGTTTGAATATTCCAAAAACAACAGCATGGAGGCTTTTCAAAAGATTGGAAGAAAAGGGAATAATAGAGATAAAGAAGGGCAAAGAAAATTATATAAAACTAAAGAGATTATAGAGACTATGGAAAGAGAAGATATTTTAAAAGAGCTGGGCATAAAAGAGCCCCAGAAGGAAGATATAGAATCAATACTGGAAAATGAGAATGTGGATTATCTTATTGGTGGTAAAAAAATCTCGAAAAGAAAGTTATCACTGGCTATTATTGCAGGGACTCTCATATTTGTTCTTTTAATAGGTACTTTCTACTTCTTAACAAATTCGCCAGAAAGAGAGTATCGTGATAAGGTAAAAATATTTAAAAAGATGATTCAGGAGAAAAACTTGGAAGGAAAAGACGTTTCTCATGTAGTCGAACTTTCCAGAAAAGCGGAGATGGCTTATAGAAACGGAGATTATAATCTGGCGTTAGAACTGATTAAAGGGGCAGTTGAAGAACTCGGGAGATTGTAATGAAAAATTTGAACAGATATGATCTACTGGCACTGGGAATTATACTGGTGAGTACACTTCTCTCTCTAAAAAGGCTTAATATTTTTCCAGTTTTTGTGGACATCTTTTATCACATGAGTACAGCAAGGGGGTTTGATATCGCAGGAGGCGTTGTTTTGCACGATTTCTGGGAGTTTGCACCTCTTGGAAGAACACATCTGTATCCTCCTCTCCTTCACGTAATAATGGCTTTTATGTATGAATTCTTACCTATGGTAGCTGTAGGGAAAATAGTAAGTTTTATAATGTTTCCCCTGGTGCAGTTATCTGTATTCTTTTATGCAAGAGAGATATTTGATAGAAAAACAGCTTTTTATGTTGTTCTTCTGATTACGATACCTTTCAATTTTTACAGGTCACAGGCTCTTACAAACGCCACATCTCTTGTTCTCGTTTTAACACCGCTGATATTCTGGGCTGTAGAAAAAAATAAACTTTTGAGTTCTGTTATACTGATGACCTTAGCGTTATACACTCATATCTCCATGCCCCATATCGTAGGGGCAGCTCTCCTTATATATGCCGTAATCAATAAAGATAAAAGAAAGATGATCCTGAAAACTCTTTCTTTCAGTTATCTGCTTTTTTTACCGTGGATGATACATATACTAATAAATTATGGGGAGATGACTTCAGAGACATTCGGAACTATCTTGCAGAGTGAGATTCATCTAATTCCTATGTTTTTTGGCTTCATCGGACTTGTTTACTGCTTTTTAAAGAAAAAACATTATTATCTCCCGGCAATGTATTTTTTATCCATGATTGTGATCCTTTACAAATATCCAATGAGATTCTGGGCACATATAGCTTTGGGAATTTCAATTCTTGGAGGTATAAGCCTATCAGAGATTGAGAATTCCATACTCAGAAATCAAAAAAGATACGGCCTCAGCATAGGATTTGTAATAGCAGTATCGTTTTTGATATGCTTCAATCTCTTCGATCCTGTCTTCAGCACGTCCCCACTTGGTAACGAGTTTGAGAACAAAGATCCAACAATCCTGACACTGGCAAAGGGAAATATTGCTCCGAGTCTCATTACTCCAGAAACAATGGATCTCTGTAGAATTGTCGAGAGTAATACAGAACCTTATGAGATATTCTTTATAACGAATCCAACTATAGGATGTCTTATAACAAGTGTGACAGGGAGATCTCAGATGCAGGGTATGTGGCACGAGGTTCAGCCTGAGATGAAAACGCCGCCCTCAGCAGCGAAACTTTTTATAGCTGATATAAACTTCTTAAACGAAGCTAAAAAAAGAAATCCTGATTTCCTGAGAAACCTGACATATGTAGGGGAAACAGGAAGATATGTCATCTTTTTACAGGAAAGACCAATAACAGCTAAATCTAAAATTCCGAATACTGTTTTTCCAAAAATTTTAGCTTATATACTCCTATTTTTAAGTTTTGTAGGGTTAATAATTGATCATCGTTTTAAGCTATAGCTTCTGCAACAAAGCCAGAGTTAGTACAGGAAGAATTATTGTGGCGTCACCTTCTATGGTGACATATTTTGCATTTTCTTTTATCTTTCCCCATGATACTCCTTCTCTCACTCTCGCACCGGAAAGAGAGCCGTCCCATTCTGGCGCGGTGGTAATGTAAACAGCATAATCCAATCCCCCTCTGAACTGGTTCCACCATATCGTATGGTGCTTTGAGATTCCACCTCCGATCATCAAAGCCCCTGTTTTTTTGGCGGAATATATTACCTCAGAGAGCTCTGTTTCATCTTTCAGCGGGTCTACTCTCAATTTGTTTTCCTGGGCGTACATCCATAAATGAAACCCGAATGCACCATCCGTAATACCTGGGATAAATATAGGTATCTTATTTTTATACGCCCAGTAAACTATGGAGTCTTTGGAGCTTATATTTTTTCCAATCTCCCATATGAGCTCCTTTGAAGAGTAATCTTTATTCTCTATCTTCTCAAATATCTTCTGGAGTTTTTCTTCGAGAATTATACCGTAAGATTCGTTTGGAACCAATACATTTCCTAACCTGTTTATCCCTTCTCTATGAAGTTTAACATCGTCTAAATTGAAGTCTCCATGGTAATAATCTTTCCAGATTCTTGCCAGATCGTGGTCTAAAGTCCCGCACGTGGTAATAATACAATCAAAGAGTTTGTTTTTTATCAGATCTTTTATAACACCCCTAGTACCAGTAGCTATTATACATGCGGGAAATGAGAGGAACTTGTAGCATTCTTCTTTCTCCATTTTTTCCAGAATATTCAATCCCAGAGCCATTTTTTTACCGGTGAATCCGCCAGCTTCATACATCTCATCTATTAGATCCTTAAGACTCATGTCTTTCTCTATCTTTATATCCTCAACTTTTTTCTGCAAACGATCACCTTAGAAATCAAAGCCTTTAATCAGGGATTTTTTCAGTATATCCCAGGAGCTGTCTTCCTGACAGATGAGTATATACTTCTTTACTCTGGAAAGTTCTTTTGTTTTCTCAAGAGCATCTTCAAAGTTTCCTATAGAGTCTATATAGCCCATTGACACAGCATCACTTGCAAGATATGCCATTCCGTTAGCGTCTTTTCTCACCGT
>Ga0164310_10002681_pt1 | contig 10275 bp, 11 predicted proteins | sample GuaBasSedimGuay1_FD_121795 | JGI IMG/M metagenome (GOLD analysis project Ga0164310, IMG submission 121795) | Subseafloor sediment microbial communities from Guaymas Basin, Gulf of California, Mexico - Guay1, Core 4569-9, 0-3 cm | ecosystem: Environmental > Aquatic > Marine > Hydrothermal vents... | reverse complement strand
TATCAATGGTGCCATGGAAGCTTTCATCCTCCACCTTCGGCGTCATAGGGGGAGATCTATCCCGTTTCAGGCTTGCAGAGTCTAGGTTCGGTTTTAACACTGTGGAAATACCTATTGAGACAGTTGTAGATGCCTTTGAAAAAATTGGTAGGCAACAGGCTGAGGAGGGGGCTAGGGAGCTTGCATCAAGAGTTCTGGACATACTTGAGCCCTCAATGTCCGACATAACAGAGGCCTATAGACTGTATATCGCGTTAAAGAAGACTGTTGAATCTTTAGGTCTTAACGCCCTATCTGTAGACTGTTTTCCGCTAATAGAAGAGTTTAAGGTCGCCCCCTGCCTCGCAGTTTCACTATTAAACGATGAAGGCGTTACATCCGGGTGCGAGGCTGAGGCTGACAGCCTGCTAACCATGCACATTTTTAGACTTCTTACGGGAAAACCGTCGTGGATGGTGAACGTTAACACCTTAAACTACGAGAAAAGAATGATCGGAGTATCACATTGTACGATGCCTGCAAGCCTATCTGGCGGCATCGAATCGGTGACTCTGAGATCCCACTTTGAATCAAAATCCAGCGTCGCAGTATCCGGCGACTACAAGCCTTTAAGAGTGACTCTCGCGAAGATTACAGGTAAGAAGTTCGAAAAGCTATACCTTGCAAGGGGCAGGGTGCTCAAGTCTAACCTCATGCTGGAATATATGTGCAGGTCCCAAGCATTTATAAAGTTAGATCAGGGATTTGAGAACTTCATTTTTAGCGAAATGGGGAACCATGTTGTGGTGATGGCAGGAGACCATATTAAAAGCTTTAAGAGGATAGCTGAGTTCTACCAGCTAGAGGTTAAAATATAAAATAAGGGGGGGTTAAGTTTTCCTTCCCCCGTCCTTGTCCTCTATTTCCATTAGACGCTTCTCATAGTCCTCTAGGAAGTTCAACCCCTTCTCGGTGATGTAAATTCTCTCTCCTCTAAACCTTCTTCTCCTTTGAATGTAGCCTTTCTTTGTGAAGAGAGTTAAAACGTACTCTCTAGCTTCCCTGTCCGAGACAAGCTCTGATGCAACGATGCCGTCGGGGAAGACATCGCGAAGCCGTTGTAGCGCTCGAATATGGGCCTCAAGCAGTTCCAAGCCCTAGCCACCTATGTGGGGAGTTGATATAATTAACTCCTCCCTAGCTTTTAAATCTTAATAAAGATTTGGAGACTCCTATTTTCACAGATAAACGCTAAGCAAATCTATTTTTAACAAAATATTCATTTGTGATGTCTTACTTTAACGAATGGGTGATGGTCGAAATCATTTATTTCATATGCCGATAATATCGTTTTTCCAGTTCCTACCACTTCCCCTGCTGAATCGACGATTATCACCTCGTCGGAGGGTCTAATTCCATCGTCAAGCTCAAGAACATGATCTGTGTACACAGACAACCCCTCCAAGACATTCTTCACATACTCATCCTTAACTTTAACGGTGAACCGGCCCTTCAACACTCTAGAAAGTCTCCTCGCTCCTTCAATGTTAGGGATGAAAAAGCCGTCTTCAGGCCTTATCATCCCGACAATAGTGTCCCCATCTAGGACTTCCCTAAGCATTCCGGTCCTCTTAGATCTTGAACCCTTAATATTTCTAAAACAACTTGTTGCTTCCACCCCATACTGGAACTTAAGCGTGTGCTCCACCTGCTCCTCTGTAGAAGGCTTAGCCCTCGGCTCCTGGAAAAGGGGGGATTCCATGTGGCTGAATGGATGCACAAACCTGAGGCCTATTGGAACCTTGCCTAAAGGAGTATCAAAGCTTCTCCCATATCTTATGTCTTTAAGCCTTCCATACGCCCGTCTAAGGTCAGGCCTAGCCCATGTCTCGACGCCATAGTAGAATACCGACCCCCTCCTCGTCCTAGGCTCGAACTTCTCCAACACATCAATGTACCTGTCGAAAATATGAAGTAAGCATTCAAGATTATTTATGTATGCCCTTGCCATTTCCTCAGTGAGATTCCACAGTTCACCGTTTGATATAGCATTTCTCACCCGTGCGAACACCTTCCTATACACGAACAGGTTATGCCCGTAAATGTCGCTGCTCCCAGACTGGCAGTACGGGCAAGAGCAAAGTGTTTCCTCCAGATCCTTGATATTTAGGCTGGAATACATGGTCAGGTATAATCCTCTCCTTGAATACTTGAATGCTCCATCTGAGGCTACAATATCGCACCCGACAGAGTAGAGTAGAGGGAGACTAGAAGGATGTCCATCGTAGATGCCTATCATAAGCCTATTCATGCCCAATCCAAGCCTTAAAGCTATAATTTGATCCATAAGCGTTGTGCTGAGAACTTCCGGGATATCAATGAAAACGATGGGGACTCCTCTTTCCCTGACGTCGGAGATGAACCCTGCCATGCCTTCTGCTTCCACATGAAGTCTAACATACCCTATGCCCACCCCGTAACTCCGGCTGTCAACGATGTGGTTCTCACGGGGAAGTTCAATCCTTACATTACCAAGGGAGAAGACTCTACCCTCATAGTGGAGATCACTTGAAGGTACATTCTTTCCTCTCATCTTTTGAGTCAGCCCTGGAATACGGAACGTAGAGCCTAATATTTCAGCCCTGCCAGCCCTTGCAAGCCCCTCTCTAACCGTTATCTTCAGCGTCATCCTCATGTTTCATCGATCCAAAAAATATACATTCCTCTCTTGGTATAAACATTACACTACTATGTATCCATCTGTCCGTGCGTCTTATAGGAGCACCCCTTATCAGCACGAACGGGGTTAGCTCGTCTCTTTCGCCGAAGTATAGCTCAGCTGCTGAAGCAAGCATGTCCGCAAGGGCTCTCCTCGTCACAAGTAGAGGCTTCCCGTAAATGTCGGGCTTGCCCCTCTCATCAGAGAGGGGCTCAAACCCTGCCACTGCAAGGGCTACCCCGACAGTTCCCCTCCTTAGAGGCTCAATTCTACTGTCAACGATCAGCACCCCGGTTTTTACCCCTACCTTCTCGTATATTTCATGTCGGAGTGTATGTGCCACAGCTTCGGGGTTTGCTGGTGGAAGGACAACCATCCCATAAGGGGCGTTCGACTTGTCCACACCAGCGTTCCCAAGGACAACGCCATTCCTAATGGTTAGAATATAGCGTTTGACGCCTCCCACTATTTCGTCGGCTTCTCGAATAACCAGCTCGGCGATCTCGGGTGTTAAATCATATTTTAAAGCCATCTCCACTGCTTTGGCTGAAGGCTTGACATCGGATAGCCTAACGAGCCGCCCCTGACTATAGGATACAACCTTGCTTGTTACAGCAATGATGTCTCCGTCCCTTATCTCAATCCCTGAGTCTTCTAACGCTCTAATCAAGGCTTCGGCTAGGTTTTCGCCTATCCCTATAGGCTTTTCTACCTTGACCCCGATAACCTCCAATCTTACACACCCAGATAGTCAGGCAGCTCAGCTATGCTATCGAGTACAATATCCGGCTTATCCACGCATTTCTCCACATCATCAAGGCTTGTTGCTCCAGTTAGAACCATAGCCATCCTAGCACCGATCCTTCTAGCAAGGGCAAGGTCCGTCTCAAAACGGTCGCCTACAACTATGCATTCTCCCTTGGGAATCCCGATAGTCTCCTCCAAGATGAGTGTTGACGGCTTCCCAATAAGTATAGGCTCCCGGCCAGTGCAAGCCTCTATAGATGACACTATAGCCCCCGCGCCAGGTTCAAGACCTCCCTCCAGTGGTAGCGTTACATCCCTATTCGTGGCGATAAACACTGCGCCGCCAGTCACGGCCTTGAAAGCCCTGCTTAGCTTTTCATAGTTGAAACTCCTATCCAAGCCAACACAGACATAGTCAGCTATCCTCCAGTCGTCTACAATGTCTAAACTCTGATCTCTAAGCTCGGCAATAAGCCCTTCTTCGCCTATTACCAGCACTCTCCCGCCCCCGTTGCCCGCAATATACCTTGCCGCCGCGAATCCGGACGTTATAATCTCGTTGATGCCTGTTTGAATTCCGATCCGCCTAAGCTTTTCTACATATTTAATGCGGTGTAGAGTCGAGTTGTTGGTGAGGAAGTAGATGCTACCCAGCCTCCTAAGCCTGGCTATAGCCTCCGGGACTCCCTTGATTAGGGTATTACCCCTGTACACCACCCCGTCAAGGTCTATAAGAAAAGTGGGCATCCTAAGCCTTACCTTCGAGGACTTCTGGGTTTACTATTGTAGGCGGCTTCCTACCCTCGAAGAACGCGATCAGATTCTCAGCAACTATCTCAGCCATCCGTGACCTAGTCTCAATCGATGCACTAGCAATGTGGGGCGTGGCTATGAAATTGTCAAGCTTAAGCAGCGGGTTAGTTACAGGAGTAGGCTCCTGTTCGAAAACATCACAGGCAGCGGCAAATATCCAGCCCTCCTTCAAAGCTTTAATCAACGCCTCCTGATCGACAACCTTGCCCCTAGCAGTGTTAATCAAGATGGCTGTAGGCTTCATAAGCTTAAGCTCCCTTTCGCCAATAAGATGGTAGGTCCCCTCAGTTAATGGAACATGAAGACTAACAAAGTCAGCCTCCCTTAGAAGATCATCAAGCTCACGGTACTCAATTCCAAGCTTCTCCTCGAGATCCTTCCTTCTTATGACATCGTAGTAAATGATCTTCATGTCGAACCCCTTAGCGCGCTTTGCAACAGCGCTACCTATTCTACCAAGCCCCACGATTCCAAGAGTCCTACCATAAACATCCTGGCCGAGCATCATTAGCGGGTGCCATCCAACCTTCCACTTACCAGTCCTAACATACTTGTCAGCCTCAACAACCCTTCTAGCTGCTGAGAGAAGCAACGCCATTGTAAAGTCAGCAACTGTCTCAGTCAAAACACCAGGAGTATTAGTGACCACTATACCCCTCTCAGTGGCAGCCTTAACATCGATATTGTCGTATCCCACAGCGTACTGGGCAATGATCTTAAGGTTCGGTGCAGCATCCATCACCTCAGCATCGATAGGATCCGTGAGAAGCGAAACAAGAGCGTCCTTATCCCTAACCTTCTCGATGATCACATCCTTCGGAGGAGGAGCCTCCTCAGGCCATATCTCAACATCAAACCTCTCCTTTATCTTATTAAGCCCCCTTTCAGGTATCATCCTCGTCATATACACTTTAGGCTTCAAGCATAGTCACCTCCACCAATCCCTTACCGATACATACCTATTAACCTTTACCGCAAAGGTTTAAACAACGAGAGAAGGGAGGCAGCCTCCCTCTTCCTCTCACGTGTAACCTCAACCGCGACAAAACCCTCACCAGGTTGACCATAAACCATTATCCAACCATCAGGGGACAATATCACAGCCGGAAAGCCCAGCAGATCCTCCTCACCATCAACAAGCACGAAAACCCTATCGCCACCAATAGAAGACTCAATCGCCGACTTAACAGCATGCCAAGCCTTAACAGTTATACACCCAGGCGGATTCTCAGTATTAAGAACCCTATAGCCCTCCGGAGGCCTCAAAGGGTAAGGCATCCTCTCCACAAACCCATCCCCAATAATAACCCTAGGCCTCAGCCCGGCAAGAACAAAACTAGAACCAACAAAATCCCCAACAGCCACAACGCTGGCCCCCCTAAAAACATTAGGATCTAAACTCCTAAACAACACTCCCCTAGGCTTCCTAATAACCCTCGCAACCTCCTCCGTAACCCTAAGGTCAACCAGGAGGTTCAAATTCTCGTCTAGAAAACCCACTCACACCCCCGCCTACTATACCCGTGGAAAATTTAGAAACATTTCCAAAAGCTCCCTATAGCCATAACGCCCAGCTACCCAAATAGACAAACCCATCATTTAACCATATTCATGGTACCTAAAATGGCCTATTTCGATATACACCCTTCCAAATTTATATTTAGCTCCAGCCCTAAAGAACTATGCTTGAGGATCCTAAGATATAAATTAGCCCTGACGGTAGACCCAGACCTCAGCCTCCTCGAAGGCACCGCCACAATAACGGTAGACTTACAAGATAGGCGCCCAAATAAGTTCCTAGTAATATTAAATAAAGGTCTAACAGTACACAAGGCTGAATTCAACAGTAAACCACTAAACTTCACGCAGAAAACCTCACATTTCAAAGACCTACCCGGATTCAGAGTAAACATGGTCAAAACACGGATAGACCAACATACCCCCTTCAAGTCACCAGCCATATTATCCCTCAGCTATCAAGGACGACTCCAAAGCTATCAAAACGTGTTCAGCTACTTAAAGGATAGAATCTGGGAAAAGTTTACCCTAATAAGGCTCGACTCATTCGCATATCCAACCATAGCGCCCAGCCCTGAGTTTAAAATGCTTGTCCCATTCATTGTTTCCCAGAAATTCCACTTTAACCTACACATAAATGTTCCGTCAGACCTTGTAGCGGCAAGCTTTGGAGACCTCTACATGAAGAAAAAGTCCGGACAGCGGACAACCTACTCCTACAGAAGTAAAACTCCAAATTGGAGGATAGACATAGCCATAGCAGACTATGCCAGAATCTCCAACGATAAAGCAAAGATCTATATCTACGCCTTCAAAGACGACTCAAAACATGCAGATAGGATAATGGACGAGATAGAGAGAGTCCGAGACTTCTACACCAGATGGTTCGGCCCACCCCCGGAATGGGCTGGGTATACAGTCATAGAAATACCTGAGGGCTACGGATCCCAGGCAAATCCCGAAGGAATACTGTTAACCTCCGACGCTTTCACCAAGCCGGAGAGGGTAGACAGCCTATACCACGAGATCGCCCACCTCTGGACCGTCAAGAGCGGAGAGAAATACATCTCAAGATTCTTCGACGAAGGCTTAGCGAGCTACATGCAGCTCCTGGCAATCAAACACCTGATAGGTGAAGGGAGATTTGAAGCGAAACTTAAAGAGATCAGAGAAAGATTCAGACAGATGGCCCAAAATAGACCCGAACTTCTAGAGGTTCCAATAGCCGACTACGGAAAACACAACCTAACAGACGCCTCATACCTCGTCGGAACCTTCATACTTTACAACCTCCACCTAAAGATAGGCGACGAAAAACTAAGAAAACTAGTAAGAAAACTCATAGAAACAGGAAATAGAGAGGGAGTTACATTTAACCACCTTAAGAACCTACTCAAAGAAATAGGCGAGGAAAAATTCCTCGACAAATGGATATACGGGACAAAACCAGCACAACTACTAACCTAAACTCTATAGGACAACGGCACAGCTCATACCAAGCTCGCGAGAAGCACTCACACACATGCGGAAGAATAAAGCTAACTACACATTATCAACGTCACAAGAAGCAGGTATCTTAACCTTTTTAAGGATGTGATACTACAGTCCTCGTGTGAGACTTATATATTTCTTTATGTGTGGAAGTGTTTCCAGCGAGTATAGCCCTTATCAGGCCTCAGGAAGTCTAAACGCTCAAAAGATACTTCTTGCCATAAATTCCCAGCCTCTATCCGTCAGCGAGATAGCTGTAAGCACAAGCCTTTCAAGGGTGGAGGTCAAGGAGGCCCTCAAACCCCTACTAAAATGTAGCCTCGTTGGAGAACTGTCAGCCGCTGGGAGGACAAAATATAAGCCTTTATTCGCCATATTCACTGTTAAAGACCAGGAAAAGCTCCTGCCACTGATCACGGAGCTTTCAGACGTACTCACCGGCATCTGCCGCGAATCCATGCCGCTCATCAGGGAAAGGCTGAAGCAGATAGCATGCGTCAAGGCAGGATACCATTTTCCAGAGCTGGAGTACATAGCTGTAGGCGCCTACACCCTCGACTTCAACGCTCTTCAAATACTCGAAAGGAAAGGCCTACTGATAAGCGGAAAGGAGATGCCCGGAGGTAGATACGTCTTCACAGGTATGGAAAAAGGCCTAATAAACCCTGCTGACATGCTAATGTGGGGCCATTCAACAAGGTACGGAAGATACACTTTCTATAGTCACGGGGGGCTACCTCCAAACACAAGTAGAAGGGTATTCCCGGACGTGACATGGTTATGGTACCCTATAATTGAAGATCCCAGCCTCATAGAACGGAAGATGGTAGAGCTTGGAGATATACTATACAGACTGCTTAAAGGTCCCATAGAGGTGGATGAACTCATCATCGAGATGAAAGAGAATACTGACACGTTGACGCTGATGTTGGATCTTCTATTACTAGAGGGAATGGGCTACCTATCTATTCCAGAGTTTGTGGACAGCGGAAAACTGAGATACAAGCTTGGAAGACCCATACTAACCTCTAAAGATAAAGAGATAATATGGAGGATATCAGAATATATAATAGGGAGATTCGCTGAAAAGCTGGAGCAAAAGCGCCGGTCAATAGAAGAGGTCTACTCGCAGACCACCCCCGCCAAGAACGGCATAAGCATAAAGGAAGCCTTTAATCACATATACCACTTAGCATTTGCAAAGACAACAAAGACACTTATAAATAGGAACATAATGTCCAGCCCACTGATGATGAAAGATGGAGGAAAATACTCAGTATGGGTGACAGTCGAGGAGTAAATCGGTAGCAACTATCCCGCCAGCCAGTAAAGAGCTGGTTCCCGTCGGGATATTATAGAGCGTGCAGGAGCTTGTTAGGAGGTCAAAGATTGGGTATCGCTGTAGCATTGCTTGGAAGCGAGGTTAGGGGTGAAACCCCAGCTTACAGTGACTACGACTTCCTAGTCGTAGTTAGGCATAAGCAGCAGGGATAAAAGGTTCAGGTTCTGCGATCCGTTGACTATATTTTAAAGCGTGAAATTAAGGTGGTGGACATATCTGAGAGCTAAAATTCCTAGAAATGTCAGTAGAATCTACATGCCGTGTCGAATCTCTCCCCTTATAACAAATAGGCACGTTTCAACATAGATCCCACCACCTTATTTTAGGCAATTTTTAAATTCCCCAGGTAATAATATATTTCCAGGTAAATATAGATGAGCCAGGTTATAATAGGCAAGATAAGTAGAAAAGGTACCATTTACCTGCCAAAGCGTGTCCTAAAGGCTTTTAATGTAAAGGAGGGGGATAGGGTCCTCATGAGGCTAGAGGGCAATAGGCTTATATTGGAGTTCATCCCCGATCCTTTCTCCCTAGCTTTAAGGGCGAAGAAGTGGGCTAAGACAACCGTAGAAGAGTTTGAGGCAGAATCGGAGGCTGAACAGGAGGAGTTATATGGTCCCTAGTATACTTCTCGATTCAACTTACCTGCTGCCAAGCTTCGGAATAGAAGTTAAGGGGCTATCTGACAAGCATATAAGGCTTCTTAGAGAAGCATGGTCAAAAAGGGCTGTGCGTTTCTACTGCCTATCTGTTGTATGGGTCGAGGTAATAGGTAAGGTGTGTAGACAGGCCCGCAAAACGGGCATTGAAGTTAGTAATATGGTAGACACGGCCGTTAAATCGCTAGCAGACTCGGGAGTATACGAGTGGATAGAACCGTTGCCGGACGCTGTCAAGCTAGCATTCAAATTACGCCTAGCAGGCCATAAAGATATCATAGACAACCTGCTCTATGCTACTTCAATCGTGAGAGACATGATACTTTTAACCATGGATAAGCAGCTTAAAAACTTCCTAGTTAAACATGGCTTTAATAGTGAGAACCTCATGGACCATCAGCAACTGCTAAACGAGCTAGGATTCCAGTAAACACTACAGTTCCCGCAACAGCCCTTAGCTGAATTGCCCATGTAAATAGTCTCGTTGGGTCTGAAGATAACGTTTTACGAGAACCTTGAAATAGACTCCCCTTTGCTGAACATCACATTCGACGGAATTATCTTGTACGACCATCCGTGAGGCTTGTAAGCTGATTCAGAAGAGTCAGGCAAGCTGATAAATGTAAACTCATCGGATATAAAACTAAAGACTGGAAGTATGGCTGTAAAGCTTTGGCTACTATCCTAACACGCAATGTTTAAATCTCTGTGTTCAAACCATATCTTAGATGGCAGACTCATACATAACATGTATAGCTCTACTAGCAGTAGTAGCAATAGCCAGCATCAATAGATCAATGACATGGGAACAAATATTCACAAACACGCTTATACACCCTTCGGATAAACATAAAATGATACTGGGACAACAAGAGAAAGGAAACATAATCGTGAAAGCGCCAGCACTAAAGTGGAAGTACAACACAGGCGGCATGGTACTCTCGTCCCCAGCCATTGCAGACCTAGACGAAGATGGAGCCCTAGAAGTAGTGATAGGCTCAAACGAC
>Ga0164310_10002680_pt1 | contig 10276 bp, 19 predicted proteins | sample GuaBasSedimGuay1_FD_121795 | JGI IMG/M metagenome (GOLD analysis project Ga0164310, IMG submission 121795) | Subseafloor sediment microbial communities from Guaymas Basin, Gulf of California, Mexico - Guay1, Core 4569-9, 0-3 cm | ecosystem: Environmental > Aquatic > Marine > Hydrothermal vents... | reverse complement strand
TGTCAGGTTTTCCGTAAATGAGCAAACTATCCGTTGCCATTCCTACTAATCTTCTTCCGTAACGCTTCGCTTCCTCATAGAGTTTGATGCGAGCAAGTGCTGTAATTAAACTTGCGTATGGTGGTGAGAATAATTTTCCCGTGAGGTAAATGTCTTTATACTTATGTTTCTCATAAAATGCTCCGTATAAAGAATTGAGCAGGATTTTGACTAACATGTATTCCATTTCGTTGTTCTTGGCTCGGTTCTTCCACTCATATAGTTCTATGATTTTATCTCGCAGAAAATATTCGCCTTGAGGTTTTGCCTCTACTCCGCCTATTATCTCAATATCACACTCATTCTCAAATGCTATGATTTCCTCTTTTGTGGCATAGGTGATAAACTCGCCTTTCGGGAAGATAACCTTTTGCTTATAGCGGAAGGGAAATGGCGTGATATAGGCGTTATCTTTTGTATTAACGATGATTTTGTAGAAGCCATGTGTGTCTTCGTATTTGATGCCATCCGTTCTAATCCACGCATCTTTCGGATATGCCTTTAACTGTGTCATCGCATAGGGATAGGCAGAGTTAATGTCTATAAGGGAGCATCTGCCTATGTTGCCTCTCTGCGTAATCTCAAAACGACCTCCGAAATAACTCAATAATGCGAGTTTATTAACGATTTCGGGAAAATCTCTTGCGACAGGGATATTTGTATATCTTCGGAAGTATTGCTTGCTTATGTATGCTTTTGATATGTATTTGTCGGGAAGGAAACCTATGTTATGCTTTAGCGTGTCTCGCAGTTTCTCCGCTAATCTTTGGGTCAAAACACAGTCCTTAATACAATACTCCACAATTGTTCTGTGGTGTTCCATCCAATAAGATAAATCATCGTTTAGGCGTGTTCTATCCACCAAATCTATGAGTTTGCCTTCGCCTAAGTATTTCTGTGAGGCGGTTTCCAACGAAGTTCCGTAGAATTGATATAAGTCAAAGAAATCATAGGTTTTGTGTCCCTTTTTGATACTAAACGCCTTCTTTGGAATGTATGAGATAGTGTAATTGTCAAATTCTGCTTCTCCGTTCTCATATAGTTCTTCCGCAAAATCTCTGCCAGCGTATTTAAGTATAGCATAAAAGTCAAAATCAATGTTCCAAAAGAAACCGTGTGTTCCCTCATATTGCTTCTGCGTTAAAAAGGATAAAATGCGTGAGAAGGTTTCTGCGGATACCTTTTGCTTCTCTATAAACAAATGCTTTCCCTGCGAGTTCGCTATTATGCGAGCATATCCTTTGTATGTTTCGGTATCCCATCCAACACATGGATGATTTTTAGGCATTTTTGTGAGTTTGCGTAATTTGTGTGTTCTCCACTTTAGTTTCGCTATGTCAATATGTGGTTCTGTCTGCGGAAGCATTTTACCTCACCTTCTTCTTTAGTCAGGATATAGTTCGGGAAAAACCTTTTTGGCGTATTCCCTAAATACTTTCTCCTTTGCTTTTGTCTCAGGTGTCCATTTGGAAGGTTCTTTGCGTTCCTTTAAGAATTCTTTGATTTCCCTCCACGACCATCCTTTCTCATAGTGTAACTTTGCGACCACGCCATCAAAGAAATCATGGACACGCAGTTTTCCTGTGTAAGTTCTCGCACTTTCCACATAACTAAAACGATGCCAATCTTCTCGCATTAATGCTTCCGCATATCCTAAATCGAGTTTGCGTGCCTCCGTAAATGTTCTTCGTTGAGACCATCCGAGTCTAAATGCTTTTTCTAATAATTGTCTGTATTGCTCGCCTTTGGTAATACCTAATCGCTCCCAAAAATAGTAAGCCATTTCTTCTCCCTCCTCATTCGCACATACTCAAGTTCCATCCATGCGAATAACTCTTCCATGTATTCTTCGCCGTATAAGAGTTTGAGGGTAGCAAGTAAGCGAGCAAGTTCGTAAGTACGAGGACAGTAGCGATAAATGCTTCGCCTAAACTTTATCACAGCACATAGAGGAAATCCACGCCCAAAGTAATCGTCGTTTTTGTCAATTCCGACATACTCAACGCATCGTTGATAACCGTGTCTGTGTTTCCATCGTTTGTGTTTAAATAAAGGAGGAGAGGAGGGAATTTTGTCTTTTGCCATTTCTATCCCTCCTCCCTAAAAATTGACATATAGCCACGCTAACTCTTCGCACTTTGCTATATCCGCATCCGTAAGCGAAAACTCTCGCTTTATTCGCTCTATACTTCGCTCTATGTTGTGTATGTCTCGCTCATGTCGTTTCTTCTCCGCTATGAGAAATGTGATTAACGCTCTCGCCTGTTCTTCCGACCATCTACATTCTACAGCATTAACCATTTTCGCTCACTTCCTTATTGATAATGCTTTTCTCGCTCTTTCTCTGTCTGCTCCTCTATGTCAAATTTGTAACGATAGAGCATCAGTCCGTCCTTGCTCACAGCATCTCTTATGCTTTTGAGACAGTCAAGCCATCCTTGTTCGTAAAATACAGCGTATAAATTCCGTGTCATAAATGCGTGTGTCCGTCCTTCTGCGTGTTCTATGAGGCATTCTTTGATAAACTCCCGCAATTCTTTGATGCTTCGGATTTTCTTATATGTTATTTCTCGCTCCATTCTTTACTCACCTTCTTCCTCGCTTTCTTCCTCTTCTTCTTCCTTGTATTTGTATATTTCCAGCACTAATTCTCTCCTTATTCTTGTGTTTCGCTCTGGGTCAAATGTTCTTGCTTCTTCGTTGTCTATCAACATTCCAAGAAATTCCGTTACTAATTTTACCTCAATGTCTAAGCGTTCTCCCGTTTTGTTCCATATTGTTACTTTGTCTGTCATTCTTCTCTCTCCTCCTTAATCTTCCGCTCTCATCACTTTTATTACAATATCATCTCTGCTATTCTTCGCTTGCTTTGCTTTAACTATGTATTTCTGCCCTTTTTCTACAAAGATAAACTTCTTTACACCGTATCCAAGCACAACGAAGAGTAGTTTTTTGTCCGTCAGATTTTGTAATATTAAGTTTCTTTGTTCCATTTTTATCACCTAATATCCCTCCGCTATACTCCTTATCTCGCCTATTAGTTGTCTTGTTGTTAATTCTGTTCCACATGCTTCGCACTTCCACACATCCTCCCTAACCTTACGGAATACTCTGCCTGCCTCGCACTTCGGACAGTATGTATAAACGCAGTCCCTTTCGCTCTCTTCCTGCGGGATTTTGCGGTATGGATATTTAGCGAAGGCGACATATTCTCTCTCGCTTCGCAGGAATTGCTCTATGCTTCGGATAGATGCGACATAAACGACCTCGCCATCCACCATTCGCACTGCCTTCCCTGTTCTGCTCTTTCGCATGTAACAAACGCCTTTTTCCTCTGTCATTATCACTCACCACCTATAATTTCTCTTATCTCCTTACGCACCTTATCCAATTTCTCCTTTGCTTCCTTCGCCATCTTCTCATGGTAATCTCTGCGTGATAACGCCTTCTCTAGTTCTCTTAATATCTTTTGCTTTTCTTCTTCTGACATCTCATTTGCGTGATATTCCAAAACCTTTGCTTTGTAATTTGCTTCTGTGTCCGCTACTCTCGCCTGTCCTTTGTGTCCAAAATATTGTCCCGAAAGCGTCCTCTCTTGTGCTAATAACTCTAATAACCGCTTTATCTTCGCATTTGTGTCCATTTTACTCTCTCTCACCTCCTACAACCCTCCAATACGCTTCTCTACATTTCCTCTCCTCTTCCATTGCTTCTTCCAAATGTTTTACTAACTCCTTCGCTCTCGCAAGGACATCTGCGACCAAATCAAAGTTTCTCTGTTCCATAGCAGACATAGCAAATCCGTATTGTTCGGCTATATGTAGCGCCAAATCCGCCACACACCTCGCACTCTCACACGCTTTCTTAACAATTTCGCTTTTCGCCTTCTCTGCTTCTTCTCTGTCTCTGCTCAACGCTTTCCGCACTAATATATCTATGTTCCCCCTCATACCTATCACCACTCTACTATTCGCTACGCCTCTTAAAAGCCTTTTCGCATATATTTCCAGTGGAATTTTATAGAGACTATATAGATATGAGTGTAATTATTTGCGTGTGTGAGTAAGTTTAGAGAGCAAATGCCATGTCTTTACTATGAGTTGATGCTTGCTCTCCACAAATCTTTGTTCTGCTTCCTTCTGCTCCTTTATTTTCTCCGCCTCTTCCATTTTAACTCACTTCCGCTTCTTTTATATAGTAGTCAATAACATCATCTGCGACATTTATTCGCTTAAGTAAGCGATATGCGACATCCTTTGTGATGATGCCTAACTTAAGCCATTTAACTATTGTAGAAGCAGAAGGTAGGCGTTGTGAGGACATTCTTCGTTTCTCTTCTTTGTCTAAAACAACCTTTATAACCTCCTCAGATAATCCACATGCCTTTAACTGAGCTTCCGCTTCTGTTCTCGTTATCTGTCCTAAAGCGTAAGCATCCCTAATGTATCTTTGAGTTTCTCGCATGTCCTTCTCTGTTATTTTAGCTTTCCACAAATCTATGAGTAATTTAGCATCTTCCTCTGAGTAACCTAAACGCTCTAACATAATTTTTGCTTCCGTGTCGTTAATTAAGCCATAATAAAGCAAATTTCTAATTTCGCTTTTTGTCCATTCCCTTGCTTCCTCTGCTCTCAAATTGTGATAAAATTCCATTAATAACTCCGCATCTTTCTCTGTATAACCGATTTCCATTAATCTCGCCTTTAGTTCTTTATCATCTATTAATCCGAGTGCGTAAATACGCCTTAAATCTACTCTCGTTAATGGTGAGTATGATATTGCCAGTAGGCGGTCACGCCACCTTATGTCATAATCCGCTTGCTTTAGAAATGTTTTAACTGTGTCAATTGTTGTCTTTATATTTTCCACATTTATTCCCATTTGCTTATATGCTTCTCCTCGCACTTCCAATACCTTCGGATTTAGGCGGTGTAACATCTCATATACTTGTGTTGGTGACGGTAACTCCCAGTGAGCCATCCAATACCACATCAGAACATCTTCGCTCATACCCGCCTTCTTCGCATACGGCACTATGTCTTTAGGGAATTCCGCTTGTAACGCCTCCTTTGTCTCTTTATCCGTAGTAAATACCTCACGAACGCTAAAACGAATAAAATCAGAAGGCGAAGGATACGCCCACGATAATTGTCTCAAAATTTTTATCTCCTTATCATTAAAACCGTGTGCTTTTAATGCTTCGGTAATATCATAATCTAATTCGTCAATTCGCTTCTCTGCTTCCAGTAAATCAGAAACAGAGAGTTTAGGTTTGTAATAATCAAATATAACCGAATGCCACTTCTCATCATATCCCTGAGCAAGCAAATGCTCTTTAAAATCTTCTTCCGTAATTTTGTTTATATGCTTTCCGTAAGAAGCCAAATCTGGTGATAATGCCATAGAAGGGTGTAACTTATTATAAGCATATTGTATATCACGCCCCAATGCTCCGAATCCCATTCCTATACCTGTTCCTAACATAGAACCTCCAATTATACCTAATAATGGAATTACTCCAGTTTCTCCTTTTCTTATCTTTTCCTTCTCTTTCTTCCACATCTCACTCAATTCTGGCGTTACTTGCGTTATATTATCCAAAAACTTCTCAGCAATTTCTAAATCATCCGCAAGCACAGATGATAAAAACATTCTCAAACCTCTCTTTAAGATATCTGCGAAATCATCCGCTAACTCAATTGTGTAATCAACAACCTTCTTTAGTGTTTCCAAGACCAAATCTCCCAAACCCATCTCTCCTCACACCTTTACCACACTGCTTCTATTGCCTTAAACAAAAACTCACCGAATTTTGAGGGGTCTGTGAGCATCTCATAAACTTTCGCTATCATTCTGTTAATCTCATCAATTACCGCTTTTATTGCGTCAATTGCTGCTTTTATCACAGAATTAAGAAACTCATATATTGCGGATGCTCTCTCTCTTACAACATCAATTGCTCCTTTGACCTTCTCCTTAACATAATTCCAAATCTGCTTCGCCTTCGCAAATACATTATCAACACTTCTTTTAAGCGTATTCTTAACAAAATCATAAACCGCTTTCGCCTTCTTAAGTATATCTTCCACTTTCGTTTTTATTGTGTTCGCAATAACATTATAAACCGCCTTAACTTTCTCAAAAATCGTTAGGAGCGTTCCACCTATACTATCCTTTATCTTTGAGTAAATCGTTTTAACTTTCTCATAAATATCTTTAACCTTTCCCCAAATTGAGTATTTAACATAATCATAAATCTTCTTCGCCTTCTCATAGACATTGTTTATCTTCGTTTTTATAGTTGATTTGAGATAATCGTAAATCTCACGAAGACTACTTCCAATAGTTCGTATTCTCCATAAAATGTCTGACAAATCATTTTCCATCTCTTCGCTCACTCTCCTACTCTTTTACATACACTCGCATAAGTTTCTCTACTTGCTCTCTCACGCTCTCCAAACTCGCTCTCAAATCCGAGACATCCAAACCCGCTTCCTCCGCCTTATCTATTTCTCGCTCTATGTCTTCCAATAGTTTCGTTGATGCCTTTAACTCCTCCACCCGCTTTTTTGGCAGTTTTACCTCAAACTTTCCTTCCACCATTTCGACATCACCCTCCTTATAATCCAATACTTAACCCTATCAAAAATGCGAGCAAAGTCAAACCCCATTTGATTATCGTCTTTATCCATTCCACGCTTTCCTCTAATCTCGCTATAGCATGTGACATATCATTTAACTCTTTGCGTATTTGCCTTAAATTGTGATTTATTCGCTCAATTTCCTCCTCATACTCACTCATTTTATAACGCTCCACCTCCTTGTGTTAAATCACCACACTCTCTCGGTATCAAACGAATTTGATGTCGTAAATCAAAGGAAGGATTTGAGCCTCCAACCTCATATACTATCCATATATAAGAACCATCAGGTAAATCAACACTTATACGCTCATATCCCGTATCTGTAAATTGAGAATGTTGTATTCTCTCAATTATTTGATAAGAAGGAGGATAGAAAACATCAAATTTAACATCTAAAGTCGGAGAGCTTCCGCTTACGCTTGTTACCTTTAACATACTTTCTAATCTACATTCCCCAATTACGCCTATAGGAAGAACTCTTAACTCTGTTCCAATCAAATCCGTAATTTCCCATTCCTCAACCAAACGATGCGACCGAATTGATTTGAGCGGTAGAAGTTTAAAATCATCAATATACGCCCATCCTCCCTCATAACTAGCAAAAATATAAAGTCCGACCTTAAAGTTTGTTACTTCTCCAAAACCTCTCAGAATTCCAGCAAATCGCTTCCAAATAGCACATTCGGAAGTATAACCTATACAATACTTCCCGATATATTCTCCGTTATCATCAAGTCCATACAAAATTAATTGAGATTTATCTGTTGTAATCATTTTGATATATCCTATGAGCAAATACGCCTCATAATCCTCAAATGAGCAAAACTTATCATAACTCACATAAGCCTCCGCATTATCCTTCTCCGCTATTAATTTCCCGCTATAAGAACCTCTATAAACATTCGTCGTTTCTAAACCTAATCTAAAATCTCCCGCAAGTCCGAATTCCCCTATTTGCCATCCCTCTGTTGTTCCACGCTCAAAATCTCCATTAGAAAGCAAATTACCCTTCTTCGCCATTTCCACCACCTTTTCTACCTTAACGCAACAATCCAATAATGAGCATTACTTCCACCATATCTTCTTACCTTAACATATTTCGCACAAATATCAAAATCTCTAGGCGTTCCCTCATCAACATAAATCATTTCCGTCCATTTTACTTTATCTCTTGAGAGCATAACAACATAAGGATAATCCAAACTCTCAAAATGTATGCGATTAGGAATAAAATTAAATTCTAAAATTCCCGACCATAATGCTCCTGCTGTTCCTTCTAAAACATCCACTTCCTCAAATCCCGCTCCTGACACTGCTACCTTTAGTAAGCCACCGTAAGACGCTTGTAATTTAACGGGTTCGCCGTCGCTTTTCCATCCAAGTAAATACGCAAAGGTTCGCTGGAAGATGTTATTAACTCCGTAACGATAAACATGAGAAGGAACAACATTTAACTCTCTACCTATCTTCTCCTCTACTCTCTGTAAAACAACATCCACTCTCGCTTCTTTTACTTCTCTTCCCGTTCCGCCTTTAAACTCCCGCCGTCCTCTTCGCTCCACCATATTTCTCTCACTCTCTCTTACTTAACGAATTATCTCATACTCCACCCATCCACGCACACTTCCCTGATTTCCCGAAGTTTGCGGTTTGATAACTATGGAAAACTCGTATCCTTCGGGAATCTCCGCATCCACATCAATTACTCTTTCGGGTGTGGCATCACTAATAACCTCAAGCGGTATTGCTTCGCCTATTCTATCTCGGTCTATCCACAACTCCATCAAAAGCGGATTACTAACAACATCCGTTATCACTATCCTCCGCACTTTATATTTCTCTTCGAGTTTTGAGGTTAGAGTAAATATCTTTTTACCTTCGTTTGTGCTGTTATCCTTACTCAAACCTTTATTGTAAATCACCATTTTAACCACCACCTCCCCGCTTACTCCGTAATTGTTACCTTCTCAATAAATGCTATCTCCGCATATTTAAGTCCAATCATAGCACTTCCCTTCGCTTCCGCAGTAATAAAGACTTTAACTTCTGTTCCTTCTGAGAATACTAAAGGCGTCGGAGGTATAAAAGGTTCTCTCCTATCAAAAGTGCTATAATTGCCTATAACAGAAACTCCTCTGCCTACTGTTACTCCCGTTCCTATGCCCGAAAAAATAGGTTGATAAAATGGCAGTCCTTGTTTATCCCTGTCAAAAAGACATGTTCGTCCCTTAAACATCTTTAAAAACTTTGTTTGAACATAATTATTCGCATCACTATAACTAATAGCCTCACTTCCTAAAATTCCTAAAATTTCTATTGTAGTTTTAGAAGGAACCGCTTCTCCGAATGGAAAATCTGGAAATTCCTCTGTTGTTACACATTTATTAACCTCATAATCCTTACTTTCCTCCAAAGCCTCTGATGGTCTTCCGTAATTTACAAAGATATACTCCTTCGCTTCGCTTCCATTAACATCACTTGCTTTTATATCACCAGCATCATACTTCTCATAGACAATAATAACATTATTAAGTTTCTTCCCCGAAGTGTAAGGTTTAACTCTAAATGTCTGCCCCTCTGCGACAGGATAACCTCGCATCCATCCCTTGTTAATCATATAAGATATAAGCGTAATACTTCCGCCTGCTCTAAAACCTTTCGTAGTGCTAAGTTTCCCCGCTATAGCATTAGGCACTCCTAAATGTGACTGTAAAACATGATTATCTACTCTAAAGAATCCTACCGTCGTTTTTTCTACCTCCAACAAAACATATTCGTCATCGCTGTCATAAATCATTACATCCTTAACTAAAAGACTTTCTCCAGTTTTCGCAGTTAACTCTACAGCCTCATCTGCTCCCACATCAAATACCGTCTTAACCATATAAGGCTCTATCAAAGCCATTTTCGCATCACCTCACTATTTTAACTTCGCTTAACGCCTCTTCTTCTTCTCCTCCATACACTTCGCCATTTCTATCTGGAAGCGTTTTGACTTCTCCGCTCTCTGCTCCACAGTTGTTGTAGGCATTCCTTCCACCGCTCTCCTCGCCCTCTCAATACATTCCGCAACATCTCTCATAGCCGTCGCATACTTCTCATTTGCCACATCCGAAGTTGCTCCAGTAAGCCATCTATCTGCCTTTGCGAGTGTTGCTTTTTGCCATCCATCTGTTCCGACACGCTCTGCTCCTATCTCAAAAAGTCCCTCTTCCATCGCTCTCCTCAAACCCGCATTTCTGCGGTCTTTTGCCTTTTTAAACTCCTCAAGCCAGTCCTTTGTAGGATGTTCCACACCTTCCTTATAATACGCTTCCGAGACTGCTATGCGTTCCGACCTTTTTTTAACCGCCTTCTCAACAATATCCACCATTTCCATCCACCACCTTTTTTGACAATACTACTATATAGTCCTCCACATCACTTTAAAAATCTATATACCCCTCCCTACTCCCCCCATGCCGAAAACACGCTCAAAAAACTCTACCTTGAGTATTACTAAACCGCATGGAACCAAGCCTATTTGTTAGCAAAAACTCACACGCCAAACCTGATTTTTCGCAATCGCAGAACTATATAGGGGTGTTACGGGT
>Ga0164310_10002679_pt1 | contig 10277 bp, 6 predicted proteins | sample GuaBasSedimGuay1_FD_121795 | JGI IMG/M metagenome (GOLD analysis project Ga0164310, IMG submission 121795) | Subseafloor sediment microbial communities from Guaymas Basin, Gulf of California, Mexico - Guay1, Core 4569-9, 0-3 cm | ecosystem: Environmental > Aquatic > Marine > Hydrothermal vents >... | reverse complement strand
GAACGCTACCGTGGGCAGGTGAAGTGCATTTACATTGACCCGCCGTATAATTCCAAGACGACAGAAATTCTTTACAAGAATAATTATAAACATTCATCTTGGTTAGCCCTAATGGATGGGAGGTTGAGGATCAGCAAACTATTTTCTACTCATGATGGAAGTCATATCGTCGCCATTGATGAGAATGAGCAAGAAGTCCTCGGGCGCTTGCTTTCACTACACTTCCCTGAGGATCTGTTTGAAAAAGTATGTGTTTCAATTGTTCACAACAAGAAAGGTATTCAGGGTAAGTATTTCTCCTACAATCATGATTTCGCTTATTTCTGCATTCCCAAAACATTGCCAGAAATCAAAGGAAAGCCGATACCAGAGCCGGAGTGGGAATACGTTAATTTGCGAAAATGGGGGAGAGAATCAGAAAGAGAGACCGCTAAGAATTGTTTCTACCCTGTCTTTGTTAGACAAGGAGAAATAATTGGGTTCGGTGAAGTATGTGAGGATGATTTTCATCCAGGACGAGCAAATATCCCAGTCGATGAACAAACAATTGCTGTTTATCCAGTCGATCCACAGGGAGTCGAAAGGAAATGGCGGTATGCAAGAGATTCCATCGAGCGAATCAAACATTTGTTGAAGGTTCATGTCACTCGTTCTGGCGAAATACAGATTCTTAAGGCCAACGCAGAGAGGCCTTTCAAGACAGTTTGGGACGACCCGAAATATATAGCGGGTGACTATGGAACCAGATTGCTTACTGAATTAGGTATCAAAGTAGACGAAAATCTTTATCCAAAATCCATCTATACAGTCATTGACTCGATTTATGCTGTATCAGATTTTTCAGATATTGTACTCGATTACTTCGCTGGCACCGGCACCACCGGCCATGCGGTCATCAACCTCAACCGCCAGGACGGCGGGCGGCGTAAGTTCATCCTGGTGGAGATGGCCGAGTACTTCGACACCGTGCTTCTGCCCCGCATCGCTAAGGTGATATACACACCAGAGTGGAAGGACGGCAAACCCAAACGTGAAGCCACCCCTGAGGAGGCCGAGCGCACACCCCGGCTAGTTAAGATTTTACGCATCGAATCCTACGAGGACACCTTGCACAACCTGGCTGCACCGTCCACCCTGGAACGCGCTGCCGAACATGAAGAGGCATACAAAGCGCTGGCCGGCGAGGAGGCCTACCGCCTGCGCTATTGGATCGAACTGCCCCTGAGCGAAGCTGAGACGTGCCTATGCACCTTCAACTTGGCCCATCCCTTCGCCTACAGCCTGGAAATCCTCACCGACGACGGCCCAGTGAAGAAGCCCGTGGACGTAGTGGAAACCTTCAACTACCTCTACGGCCTGCGCGTGAAGCGCTACGAGACCTGGTGCAATCCGGAGGACGGCGACCGGGAATACCGCGTGGTCAAGGCCATCGACCGGGAGGGCAGGCGCCGCATCCTGGTCCTCTGGCGGGATATGGACGGCGTGGATGTTGAGACTGAACGCGCCTTCTTGGAGACGAAAATCGCCGAGATGGAAGAAAGCGACGAGATCTGGGACGAGATACTCATCAACGGCGACAGCCCCACGTCGGGCGTGGCGTCACTCGATCCGCTTTTCAAGCGGCTGATGATGCAAGGGGAGGAAGGCTGAGATGCCTCGCCTGGAAGACTATTTGGTGCTCAACCGCTACATGCACTACCTTTTGGGCGCAGAGGACTTCGAAACCGTCAAGAACCTGCTGCGGCCTTTGCCCGAAGGCCCAGATGGCAGTGGTCAAAGCCACTTTTTCGGGCGGCTGGTCACTCAGCCCGACTTGCGCATCCCCCGCGACCGACTGGAACAGTACGACCGCCGCGTGATGGATTACGAAGCCCGTCTGCGCAAGGCCCGGCGCAATTTCCAGGGCTTCCGTTACTTCCAGTACCTGGCCCTGCTGTACACCGAGATCTTTCTCGACCGCCTGACGGAGGACCCTACGCTTTTCGCTGCAGAACTCAATGAATTCTTGGATGACCTACGCCGACGGGAATCCGAATTGGCTCACTTTCCCAACTTTGAACCAGGGAACCTCCGCCGGCTGGCCTTCTTCATGGCCACTGGCAGCGGTAAAACATTACTTATGCACGTCAACATCTGGCAAGTACTCTACTATCTGCAACACGGCCGCCATCCGAAGGCCCTGCTTCCTGGCAAGCCCCAAGATCGCCAATTCAACAACGTCCTGCTCATCACCCCCAACGAAGGCCTTTCCGCCCAGCACCTGGCCGAACTGCGGGAAAGCGGCCTTGACGCCGCCCTGTTCATTGAAGATCCGCACGGGCACGGCAGCCTCTTCGGCCCAAAGGTCAAGGTCATCGAAATCCACAAACTGGCCGAGGAGCCTTCCCGTGAAGGCGTTAGTGTCGTGCTGGACGAAATCGGTGGGGACAACCTGGTCATCGTGGACGAGGGGCACAAGGGAACCGGTAGCGAGGCCCAGATCTGGAAGAGCCGTCAGAAGTACCTGAGTGAAGGCGGCTTTCTGCTGGAATACAGCGCCACCTTCGCCCAAGCCATCGCCGCGGCGAGCAGGCGGGCACAACGGCAACTTCTGCAGGAATACGGGCAAGCCATTCTGTTCGACTACTCCTACGCCCACTTCTACGGCGACGGCTACGGCAAGGACTTCACTGTGCTTAACCTCCAGGATTCCCGTCCAGAACAGGCCTACGAGTTGTTGGTAGGGGGACTGCTGGCCTTCTATCATCAGGTGTACCTTTATGAGCAAAACCAGTCCGCCTACCGGCCCTACAACATCGAAAAACCCCTCTGGGTACTCTTGGGTACAAGCGTCAGCAAGAAAAAAGGCGACAAATCGAAAGCCGCTGCAGAAGAACGGACAGATGTGGCCGAAGTGGTGGCCTTCCTGCGCCGCTTCGTGGAGGAGCGGGAGTGGGCCGTAGCCGTCATCGAGCGCATCCTGCAGGGCAACAGTGGATTTCAGGACGCCGAAGTCGAGCGCGATCTGTTCGCCCCTCACATCAGGTACCTCAGTGGGAAGGACGCTGATAAAGTATATGACCGCATTCTGGCCGAGGTGTTTCACGGCAGCGGCGGGCTGGAGGTGTGGGAACTCAAACAGGCCGACGGCGAACTGGGCCTACGCCTCTCCACCGCCGATGAAGCCCAACCCTATTTCGGCGTGATCAACATCGGCAATGTCCCCGATTTCAAGAGGTATCTGACCGAACGTTTGGGCATAGAGGTCCAGGAGGATAACTTCCGCCCCTCCCAGTTCGGTTTGGTAGATGCGCCCGATTCGCCTATTTACCTGCTCATCGGCGCCAAGAAGTTCATCGAAGGGTGGTCCTCGTGGCGTGTATCATCCATGGGTCTGCTCAACGTGGGCAGAGGAGCTGGTCCACAGATCATCCAGCTTTTCGGCCGCGGTGTGCGCCTCAAGGGCAAGGATATGAGCCTGAAGCGCAGCGAGGCCCTGCGCGACGGCACGCCGCCGGAAGGTATCCAGTTTTTGGAAACCCTCACCATCTTCGGCTGGAACGCCAACTATATCCAGACCTTCCGCCAAATCATCGAGAACGAAGACTTGGGCAAGGAATTCACCCTGCGCGTCCGGAAGATGGACCCCTGGCCGTCGGACAAACTTCCTGTGCCCCAGAAGAAGGCCGGCTTCGATCCTTCAGCGCTCACCTGGGCACTGGATGAAAGCGGCCCACTGGTGGATTTAGACCTCACGCCCCGCCTTGCAGCGCTGGCGACAACCGGACAGCACAGCTCCGTTCAACAGGCGAGGGGGCGGATACGCGGTACGGTGAATGTCGACTTTTCTCAGTTACCTTATGCCCTGGTGGTAGATTGGGAAGCACTCTACTTGGAAGCGTTGGAGTACAAACAGATGCGCGACTATTCTAATCTGTACATCACGCCGCGGGCCGTGAAACAGGTTTTGAAGCAACGCTGCCGCATCACTCTGCCGCAGGATGATCTCTATCCGGAGCGCCTTCAGGAAGCCGCCACCCAAGCACTCAAGACGTACATTGACCGCTTCGTACGCATGAAGGAGCGAAAAGCCGAAAGCCGACATATGGAGCCGGCCTATCTGGCCGCCGATGATCCACGCGTGTTAGACGAGTACCGCATCCGGGTGAAAAGTGGGCAGTTGCTGACCCAAATCGAAGATCTCCTCAAGAAAGGCTTACCCGCATACGACGATGAGCTGCTGCCGCGTCTGTACTTCGATCGTAGCCTGTTTAATCCCATTCTGAGCGAAGGCGGACGGCAATGGAAGCAGGAAGTTTCCGTCCATCCCCCGGCGCTGAACCGGGATGAGCGGAGGTTTCTCGAGGATCTGCATATGTTTTGGAGGCAGCATCATAAAGATTCTGACCTTCAGGATTGCGAACTGTATGTGCTTCGCAACCTGGCTCGCACCGGTATCAGTCTGTTTCACCGCAGCGGCTTCTATCCGGACTTCATCTTGTGGCTGCACAATGCGAAAACCGGAACGATCCGTATCATCTTCGTGGAGCCTCACGGATTACATCACGGAGGACTGGAGGGCAACGAAAATAAAGACAAGTTCGCCGCCCTACGCGCCTTGAAGGATTTGAGCAACCTGCCCGAGTTTCAAAGCAGACAAATCCGGTTGGAAGGCTATCTGCTTACCACTACGCCTGTTTCGCAGATTGTAGACGCGAACGGTCGTTCAGAGGCCGAGTTGGAGCGGGCGTACCCTTTGATTTTTCAGCGGGGAGACTATATCGCGAAGATATTGAGACCGAGCCGCTGTTAAGAGGCTACCTTGCTCTGTTGCAAAGATACCATAGCATAAGGGTCTATAGCTGAAGAGGTCATGGAATGCTCGTAATGTTAGGCAAAAATTCAGCAGTGAAAGGCATAAGCCAATCCCTTTTGAGAAAAGCCAGAAACACACTATCAGAGCCTGGACCTTTCGCCAATATCATCTGCGAACCTGCTCCAACTGCATAAGCTGCTTTTCGCCAGAAACGATACATTCTCCCTGCTCTGGAGAGATAATATGCGCTTTCGTGGGTCTCTCTGAAGCCTGTCGTGTCAAGGCAGATGAACTCTTCTTGAATTGAAAGCTTCTGCAAGAGGCTCTCAAGAAGTCTCTCTAAAAAAGCCTTTGGAAGTTTTGCATATGCCCTGCACAATGTTGAGTGGTCTGGAACCTGTCTGAGATCCAAAACGCTACACACTTTATCTGTTGCCAGAAGCCATTGTTCCATATCTCTGTAGCTTTTGTTCAGATAGAATGTTAGTATCACGCAGGTAGCAAGTTGGGGGAAGGTGTATCTGTGAGGGCTTTTGGGATGGGAGTAAAGGGGTAGTTGATTCTTGGCTATTTGGTAAGCCAGCCGAACTATCTTGACATAGCGGCTCTCTCTTATGGCCTTTCCTCTGATCTCTCAAAATTGATCTTTTTAAACCCTTTACCCCATCATTGCAACAGAGCATACCCAAATTACCAAGTGGAGAAATAGTAGACTATATACCTTGAGGGTTTCCAAATATGTTGATTAAGCATATAGAACTTCCTGAAGAGCTTATTACGGCTCAAAAAGAGGGCCGGTTAGTTATCTTCGCTGGAGCAGGTGTTTCAATGGAACCACCGGCTAATTTCCCCAGTTTTAAGAAATTAGCCGAAGAGATCGCTCAGAGAGTCGGGGTAAAACTTGAGGAGCCTTTAGACCGATTTTTAGGGAAGCTGAAAAGACAAGGTACTGATGTCCATCAAATAGTTAAAGAAATTCTCTTCGACCCTGAATCAAAGCCTACGAGTTTGCATTTTAACTTATTAAAGCTTTTTCCAAGCCCCAAAGAAGTGCGAATAGTGACAACGAACTTTGATAAACATTTTTCAACTGCCTCGGCAAAGATATTTGGAGATAAAGTCCCAATTTATCGTGCACCAGCTTTGCCACTTGGACATAATTTTAACGGTATAGTGTATCTACATGGATGCGTGGATCAGGAACCAGACAATTTGATCCTAACAGATGAAGATTTCGGACGAGCTTATTTGACAGAAGGTTGGGCTACAAACTTCTTGAAAGATATGTTTAGGTCTTACGTTGTTCTGTTTATCGGATACAGTCATAACGATTTGATCATGCAATACTTATCACGAGGACTTCCACCAGTGACATCCAGATACGCACTGACAGAAAAAGGTAAGGAGGAGCACTGGGAATATTTCGGAATAACACCTATTCCTTATCCACTGAAAGATGGAGAGCACAAAGCCTTAGATGAGTCCATTGATACTTGGGTGAAACGTAGTAAGATGGGTTTTCTGGATCATGAGCAGCGTATAAAAAGCATTGTTGAATCACCTCCTTCTTTAAATCCCGAGGAAAACGACTATATAGAGCATATCCTTAAGGAACCTCCAACCGCCCGATTTTTCATCCGCTATGCCCGAGATCCAGAGTGGTTGCGATGGGTAGAGGAAAGGGGCTTTTTTGACCCCCTGTTTCAAGGAGGTGAAGTAGACGAAATTAACCGATTAATTGCTAATTGGTTTGCTGAGAACTTTGTACTTCAACATCCAGAGGAGGCTTTATCTCTTATCCAGCGTAAGGGGCAGTGCCTGAACCCTACACTTTGGCAAGCAATAGTGCAACATCTCTCTTTTTCCCGATCAGACCTGGCTCAGGAGGTTCTTACAAAGTGGGTAATGGTCCTGATTTTCACAAAACCTACATCAGAGGGACAACTTCTGGAGGAACTGCTAAGGAAATGCGTAGAATCCGGTAATAACAAGGCTGCTCTTCTGCTTTTTGAATTTCTAACTAAGCCTGTCCTAAGACTAAAGTCATATCTTTTGAGTGATGATAAAAATGTTGATTTTGAAGTAATTACTCAAGGTGATGAACATAGACTAATAAGAATATGGGAAAGATGGTTTAAGCCGAACCTCGAGGTCTACATAGACAAACTTGAAATCATTCTGACAAATCAAATCCGATCTGCCTATAGCCTCTTGTCCGCTTTAGGAAAAGCCAATAAAAATTGGGACCCTGTCAGTTATGGACGGCCAGCTATTGAACCTCATGAGCAGAATCATTATCTAAATCCATTGAACATCCTCATTGATGCAGCACGGGATGTTTTAGAATATCTCTTAGCTCATAATCTCAGACATGCGCAGGATGTAATCGAGACTTGGGCTTCTTCGGATGTACCTATATTAAAGAGACTTGCAGTACACGGTATTACAAAAAATGAGCAGTTAACACCAGATGAAAAGATTAAGTGGCTGTTGAAAAAAGGATGGCTTTATGCTCCTGGGATGAAACATGAGGTCTTTTGTCTTTTAAAAACCGCCTATCCACATGCCAGTGAGAGTGTTAAAGTTCAATTGTTAAGAGAAGCGGAGAAAGGAGAAACTTTAAAAGCTATGAGGAAGTTGAAGGAAGAAACACTTTCTTATGAAATTTATAATCTCTTATACTGGTTGACTCAAATTGCCCCTGACTGCAAATTGGCTAAGGAGAGGTTTGAGATATTCCAACATGAGCATCCTGATTTTGCTCCCCGAGAGTATCCAGATTTTGATGGGCTGATAATAGAAGGGAGAACTATACCCCAAAGTCCGATCACTGCGGATGAACTTCTCACTAAATCACCTCGGGAAATAGCTGAATGGCTACTTACTTACCAAGGGGATAGATTTTGGGAACCAAATCGGGAAGGACTTTTAGAAGAGCTTAAGATAGCGATAGCAAAAAGCTTTGAGTGGGGATGGGAATTAGTAACCTCCCTTAGAGAAAGGGAAGAATGGGACACGGATATATGGAGAGTTATCTTCAGAGCGTGGCAAGAGATTCCTATGGATGAAGTGCAATGGCAAAGAGTGATAGAATTTCTCAAGGTGCAAAGTGAGTTATATCCTTTAAACAGAAATGAGATTGCCGACTTTTTGCTACATGGAATCAAAAGAGGTGAAGGAAGGATTCCTCTCACATTATTACCCGATGCTGAGAAGGTCGCTGAAAGTCTCTGGAATTTATTAGAAATAGATAGGGAAGAAATCGTAGATACTGACGATTGGCTAATTAAAGCTATTAATCATCCTGGAGGTAAGGTTACAGAATTCTATCTACATGCATTATCCGAACGAAGAAATGAATTTATTCCCGAAGATTGCAAGCAGAAGCTTAATAAAGTGATTTCGGGTAAGTCATATGCTTCCCAAATGGGAAGGATTATCTTAACCAGTCAGTTAAACTTTCTATTTTACCTCGATCCGGATTGGACAAAGGCCAACATCATCCCTTTACTTAACTGGTCAATTGACGAAAGACAGGCCCAACAAGCTTGGCATGGATATGCTATTTGGGGGAGATGGAACGATAGATTATTGGAAGACTTAATGCCTTTATATAGACAGACGTTCTCCAGACTTCCGAGAGAGTTAAAACATCTCCGTGAGCAAATTTGTGACCACTTAGCCAATATCGCAATCTACAGCTCAATAAATCCATTAGAAGATGGTTGGTTAAAGGAATTTCTAACCCAAGTTGAGGAAGAAGATAGAGAAAATTGGGCTTCAAGCATTCTATATCACCTTTACTCCTTGTCTAATGAGGCAAAGATAGAGCTATGGAAAAGTTGGCTACAAGAGTATTGGTCACAGCGAGCCATGGGTATTCCAGTACAATTGACCCCAGGGGAGTTGAGAAGAATGATAAAATGGGCTTTAGAAATGGAGCCAGTTTTCCCGTCGGTAGTGGAGCAGATCTGTAAGACCCGTCCGCCGGATTTAGAGCAAACTTTCTACTATGAGCTTGCGGAAAAAGAACTTGTTGAGAAATATCCTAAAGCAGTGGCCCGGTTATTGGTGCACCTTTTACCAGAAGCGCAAGCCCCATTTTATTACTGCAAAGAGATTGAAGGAGTTTTCGAACGACTTAGAGATTCGGGAGCTCCAAGGCGCTATCTCCTATTAATCTGTGAGCATCTTGCTCGTCTTGGATGTCCCCGGGCTGGTGAGTTGAGGCAACTGTTATAGGATGGACGAATTTTACTTAGAGCAGGCTTTACTTTACTGGTTCCAGGACCTGGGCTACGAGATAGCGTTCGGGCCGGACATCAGCCCAGACGGGATGCGGCCGGAAAGGGAATCTTATGCCGATGTTGTGCTGGTGGGAAGGCTTAGGTCCGCTTTGAAGCGCATAAACCCTCATTTTCCTTATGAGGCTTTAGAGGACGCCATTTAGTCGGCGGAAGTGATCGCCCGGCTCGTGGAGCTCGCCAGGGAGGTAAGTGAGGCAGGGGGAAGAAGCTCGGGCTTACGGACGAAGAGCTCGCCTTCTACGATGCATTAGCGAAGGGAAGGGAACATATCATGGCCGACGACGAGTTGCGAAGTCTGGCTCGGGAACTGGTAGAGACCATCAAAAGAAATCTGAGCATAGATTGGACCGACCACGAGAACGCTAAGGCCAAGGTGAAAGCCGCTGTTAAGAGGCTACTTCGTCAAAAGGGCTTCCGACGGACCTAATTGGATAAGGTGCTCCTTTTCATAGGGGAAGCGCCGACATCAGGCTGGACTACTGCCGTCCTCGTGGGGCCCCGACCCACTGGGACGACAGGCTAAGGGTGGCCGGAAGTTACGGGGTAGTGGAGGCTATGAGCGGAAGGGTGGTGTTGATCACGCAGGAGGAGGGGCCAAGGGAACTTCCCTTCCCCGAGCCGGAGAACACCTTTGTGGACTTTGTGGAAAGTTTAAGGACCGGGAGGCCCTTTGGGGTCCCGCAGGAGGATGCTTTCAGGATCACCGAGGTCGTGCTCAAGGCCCGTGCCTCCGCGGAGATTGGGAGGCCGGTGAGGTTATGAGGAGGGGGATATGCTAAAGGTCGGAGTCGGAAGGGCCACTATAACGCCACCTTTGGGCGTGGGGCTCGCAGGTTACGGGATCTACCTCAGGAGGAAGGCAGAGTGGGTCCACGACGACCTTACGGCGAGGGTGCTTGTCTTAGATGACGGGCTCAAGAGGGCCGCCCTCGTGGCCTGCGACCTGGTGGGCCTCGACGGGTGGCTTTCGGACTCGATAATGGAGGAGGTCAGGAGGGCCACTAAGGCGAAGGAGATCCTGCTCTCCTGCATACACACCCACACGGGCCCCGCCACGACTTTCCTGAGGGGATGTGGGCAGGCGGACGAGGATTATTTGAAGGAGCTGCCGAGGCTGGTGGGGAGCGCGGCACGTGCTGCGGTAGAAAGCTCGACCGAGGTGGAGGTAGGGGCGG
>Ga0164310_10002677_pt1 | contig 10280 bp, 12 predicted proteins | sample GuaBasSedimGuay1_FD_121795 | JGI IMG/M metagenome (GOLD analysis project Ga0164310, IMG submission 121795) | Subseafloor sediment microbial communities from Guaymas Basin, Gulf of California, Mexico - Guay1, Core 4569-9, 0-3 cm | ecosystem: Environmental > Aquatic > Marine > Hydrothermal vents... | reverse complement strand
CATATAATCCTGAATGTCTCCCGTCTGTATTTTTCTTGCTGCTTTACCTATGCTCATGGTTATTCTTCCTATGCCGTTTACTACTCCATCTATTCCATACATGTCAAAGGAATCGACGAACATCGCCAAAGGCACTACTATCCTTTCAACTATTATGTCCTTATAGAGATAATCGATGTAGTATTTGTTCCATAGCAATTTGTAGATCGGATTATCTCTGGTTATGTACTTTCCAACATCGATTCTATGGTTGTAATAGAAGTAACCAGCGATTCCTAAGCCCGTAAGGCTGAGAACTGTTGGGAGGAACTTTATGGTTATTGGAACGTGTGCATGTTCGTGGTGAGCTACATGGGCAACGTGATTTCCTCCCATTTCAGCTAAGTGAGCAAGGTTTAGATAATCAAAGGTTGTTGATACGAAGTGATAGAATGGTTTTTGCACCGCTCCAAATAGTAAAGCACAAGCTGCAAGTATCACAAGAGGAGTTGTCATTATTTTTGAGGCTTCGTGAGCATGCTCAGCTAAGTAAGTTTTTGGCTTACCTGTAAATACCGTGAAGTAGGCTCTAAACGTGTAAGTCGCTGTAAGCAACACGCCTATGGTAAGGAAAATCCATGGAAGATAAGCTAAGGTGCTATCTCCCGAAACCGCGAACTCATAGGCTGCTTCCACTATCATGTCCTTACTGAAATATCCGGCGGTTAATGGGAAGCCTATCAATGCTAAGCTACCTACGAGCATTGTTATTGCGGTCACCTTCATTTTATTCCATAAGCCCCCCATCTCATATATGCATCGAGTATTCCATAATCCATGGAGAACAGCTCCCGCACAAAGGAACAACAATGCTTTGAAAAAGGCATGGCTTATCAGATGATACAAGGAAAAGCCCACTGCATAGGCTCCCACTACTCCGCCTACTCCGAGAACCGAAAGCATGTAACCGAGCTGGCTTATTGTGGAGTATGCTAATATTCTCTTGAGGTCATTAACTACCAAGCCAAGAGTTGCCGCAAAGAGCGCTGTAAAAGCGCCGAGAATTGCAACTATCATCATTCCATGAGGAGCGGCAAGATACAACGGGAAGGTTCTTGCAACGAGGTAAACACCAGCTGTAACCATCGTGGCTGCGTGTATCAATGCAGAGACCGTGGTTGGACCTTCCATGGCATCTGGTATCCAACCATGCAACGGGAATTGTGATGACTTACCGCTTACTCCAGCAAGCATTAGTATAGCTACGAGAGTTAATACTTCTGGAGGTATAACCCCTTCCTCCAAATGGATGAATATGTTTGAGAAGGTCAATGGTTCGCCATGTGCAAACATGTATTTATAAACTACCGCTATTCCAAACAAGAATAGGAAGTCTCCGACGCTACAGAAGAGCCATGCTTTCTTGCCCGCCGCCGCTGCTTCTGGCTTATAATACCAGAAGCCTATTAGGAGATAGGAACATAAACCAACAAGCTCCCAGAATATAAACAACTGGATTAGATTGTTAGAAAGCACAAGCCCGAGCATTCCTCCCGTGAACAACACGGTCTCTGCAAAATACAACGCCTTACTTGGGTCTTCATCCATGTAACCAAGGGCGTATATGTGGATTAGCAAGCTCACAAAGGAGACCATGCAACACATCGCTATAGATAGAGGGTCGACCACGACTCCAAGGACTATTCCCGGATAGAACCACTGCCATGAGTATTCTGTATAGGGAAGACCCTCGAAGTAGAGATTATAAAAGATTCCAAAGGATATCAGCATCGATATGAATATTAGTATATTTGCTATTATTCCTCCTCTTCTCCATGTATATTTTCCGAAGAAGAGCTCTAATAGGAAGCCCGATAGTGGTAATAGAGGAATCAGATATGCATATGGTCTTAGGTCCAGCATTTCACCACCTCATCTCAATCAGCTTTGATACATCTACGGTATTATACATCCTATAGATTAGTATCAAGATAGCCAATCCTACAGCTACTTCAGCGGCGGCAATCGCTATCGAAAAGGCTGCAAACACTTGACCAGTTGCATTGGCTACATACCTCGAAAATGCTACTAAGTTTATGTTCGCTGCATTAAGCATGATCTCCAAGCACATAAGTACGCGAATACCATTTTTACATGTAAGCGCTCCATAAGCTCCTATGGTAAATAACAAACTCGAAACCGCAAGATAATATTCAAGAGGTATCACTGGACTTCCCTCCTTACGAGATATATAGAAGCTATCATCGCAGCTAGCAAGAGAATTGCAAGAAGCTCAAACTGCAATATATATTTTGTAAATAATTCCTGACCCAGAAATTTAGTTGTGCCATGAAGCTCTCCTTTTGGCGCAAACCATCCTATTCTAAACACAAAGTAGAACAGTGCGGAGATAAGAGCTAAAACGGTTACCGGTTTTAATACACCTACCCTCTCTCCCAAATACCCGACTGCACCTTCTCGCCTTGTAAGCATTATTGCAAACAGCACGAGGATAACCACTGCGCCGGCATAAACCAAGACCTGAATAATTGCAAGAAACTCTGCTTCCATGAAAAGGAATAAAACTCCAACTAAGGTGAATACAAAGAACAGCATAAGAGCTGCTCTGACTATCTCCTTAAACTTTATTACACCAATTGCTGCGAGAAGCATTATGGCACTTGTAACAGCAAAAGCTATAACGTCAAGGCTCATTTTTTCTGCCCTCCTTCTGCCTTTCCTTCCACCTTCCTCTTCCTAACAAGCTTCTCGTAAATCTCACCAAGGTCTTTGTAGGTATAATATAGCTTTTCCCTACTGGTGTCTGCAAGCTCAAAGTAATCTGTCATTACCAGAGATTTTACAGGGCAAACGTCAACGCAAAGCCCACAGAACATGCATCTACCTATGTATATTCCGGGATGTTTCTTTGGTCTTTTAATTACCTTATCTCCAACCTTCTTTTCAACAAATCCCGCTTCTTCCATCACGATGCACTGATTTGGACAGACCCTTGCACAGCTTCCACAACCTATGCATTTTGATAAATCATTAGCATGCATCCCTCTATATCTCTCATGAATGAAGGGTCTTTCCTCTGGATACTGCTCAGTAACAGGTTTGCTAAGCATGTGCCTAAAGGCAACCTTCATGGGCTCAAGTATGAGAGTTTTGGCTCTGATTTTCATATAGAAATCACCCCTATTCCAGTAAGGAATATATTAAGCAACGCTAATGGAATAAGCACCTTCCAACCTATGTTCAAAAATTGATCAATTCTCACCCTTGGAAGAACTCCGCGCATGTACATGAAGAATATAATTATTAGGAAGGTCTTCAACAATACCCATATCGGTCCGGGAAGCAATGGGCCATGCCAGCCACCCAAGTATAGAAGAGTTACGAGAAAGGCTGCAAGAATTGTATGTCCATACTCGGCAAAGAGGAGCATTGCAAACTTCATCGCAGAATATTCTGTAGTCCATCCTTGGACGAGCTCTGATTCTGCCTCGGCTAAGTCGAAAGGCAATCTTCCGCACTCGGCAAAAGCAGCGACCATGAAAATCAAAAAGCCCAAAATCTGAGGTATGATAAACCATATTCTTGACTGGGCTTCAACTATGTCAACAAGGTTCACGCTTCCTGCCATCATTATAACTCCTATTACTGCGAGTGCCATTGGTATTTCATAGGCTACCATCATTGCTGCTGCTCTCATTCCGCCCAGCAGATTAAATTTGTTATTTGGAGCCCATCCAGTTAATAGATATATAACTGCAGAGAGCGAAGAGACCGCGAGTATGTAAAGAATGCCTACATTTAGGTTAGAAACTACAAGTGTTGGAGAAAGGGGAATATTTACAAATACTACAAGTGCAAGCATAAAAGCGATTATTGGAGCAAGATTGAAAACAAATTTATCTGCATTCTTCGGGACAATGTCCTCTTTTGTAAGTAGCTTAATAGAATCAACCACCAACTGAAGAATTCCAAAGGGTCCTACTCTGTTTGGCCCATACCTATGTTGAACTCTTGCAACCACCTTTCTTTCAAGCCATGGAAGAATTATGAGAGAAGCGCCCAAGAAGGCTACCCAAAATATCGCTCCTATCAAGCCCCTAACCCAGTAGTTGTTAATTATAATATTCTTTATGTCTATCATCTGTCCACCTCACCAAAAACTGGATCTAAGCTTCCGCATATTGCAATTACATCTGCTACCAACACGTCTCTACATAGATGAGGCAAGATAGATAAGTTGCAGAAGGCTGGACTTCTTACTTTAACCCTATAAGGGTTTGGACTCCCGTCACTTATTACATGGAATGCAAGCTCGCCTCTCGGATTTTCTATTCTTGCATAGGCTTCGCCTTCGGGAGGCTTTATTACCTTTGGTACTTTTGCCATTACATCTCCTTCTGGTAAGTTATCCAAAGCCTGTTCAACTATACCTATACTTTGCTCTATCTCACCAACCCAAACTGAATATCGAGAATAGCAGTCGCCATTCTTTCCGGTAACTATCTTCCAATCAAACTGATCATAAATCGTATAAGGGTCTTGTGCTCTTGTATCTATTTTAAGTCCCGAACCTCGAAGCACTGGTCCGGTAGCACCGAGATTAATGGCATCCTCAGGTTTAAGCACGCCCACGTCCTCTGTTCTCATTCTGAACACTTCGCTCTCGTCGCACATTGCTCTGTAATCTTCGACCTTTGGTTTTAGGTATTTCATGACCTCCTTTGCTCTTTTAACAAAGCCCTTTGGCAAATCTTCTCTCACTCCACCTATTCTTATGTAGTTATGGGTTAATCTTGACCCCGCCACCATTTCAAATAGGTTTAAAATTTTTTCTCTGTCTCGCATCGTGTACATGAATAATGTAAACGCCATGCCCACGTCGTTGCTATAAAACCCTATACTACAGAGATGGCTCGCTATTCTCTGTAGCTCGAGCATTATAACCCTTATATACTCTGCTCTCTCCGGTATCTCAACGCCAAGAAGCTCTTCTACAGCCCTTACATAAGCCATATTGTTACCCATAGAAGCTATGTAATCAAGCCTGTCAGTAAGAGGAGTAACCTGAATGTAAGTGCGATTTTCGCAAAGCTTCTCAAATCCCCTGTGAAGCTGACCTATGATTGGAATAGCTTTAATCACTCTCTCCCCTTCTATCTCAACAAGTATTCTCAAAACTCCATGAGTACTTGGATGAATTGGACCTATATTGAGTAAGACCTTTCCTCCATCTTCAATTTCTTCAAGCTTGTACATCTTTCTCCTCCTCTTCCTCTTTTCCAAGCCAGTGCGTTGGTTTTAATTTGAAATCCTTTCTTAACGGATAACCCTCAAAATCGTCTGGCAATAAAAGCTTTCTCGGGTCTGGATGACCCTCAAATGTTATTCCAAACATCTCTGCGGTCTCTCTTTCATGCCAGTTTGCTCCTCCCCATATAGAAGTAACGCTCTGAATCTTTGGGTCGTCTTTTGGTACTGGAACCTTAAGGGAAATCAACTCCTTCAAGGAATATGACCAGAGATGATAAACAACTTCAAAATTCTCGGGATAGTCAACGCCGACAACGCTTGATAGATGGTCAAATCCCTTTTCCTTAAGCCATGTGCAAACATCTATTAAGTTTTCTCTATTTATTTTTACCCAGTGCCTCTTATCCCTCTGCTTCTTTACCTCTGCTCCAAACTTGGACTCAAGCTCCTTCACGATCTCTTCTATTTCACTCATTCTCTCCCCTCACCAAAATACCTCTCATCGAATTTCGTTTTTCCCTGCCTTATCAATCGTCTAAGCTTCCATATGCCATCGAGCAAAGCCTCTGGTCGTGGGGGACATCCGGGAATATACATGTCAACCGGGATTATCTTATCGACGCCAGGAACTATATTATAGGAGTCATACCAAGGGCCGCCGCAAATCGCACATTCTCCCATTGCTATTACATACTTTGGTTCTGGCATTTGGTCATAAACTCTCTTAACCCTAGGAGCCATTTTTTTGGTTACCCAACCAGCCACAATCATTAGGTCTGCCTGCCTAGGAGTAGCTCTTGCAAGAACTCCGAATCTCTCCATTGCATCAAAACGAGAAGTTCCAGCTACCGCCATTTCAATAGCACAACAAGCTAAACCAAAGGTATACATCCAAGGAGACTTCGACCTACTCCATCTTACAATATAATTCTTATTTACAAAATCTTTAATCTTATAGGTCTGAACATTTGGAACATCGCTCATGTAACCGTTACCTCCCACTCAAGTATACCCTTCTTCCATTCATATAGCAATCCCAAGAATATTATAAGCAGAAAGAGCATTCCGGCAAAGAAAATCCCGTATCCATAATTTGCATAAACCGTCGCCCACGGATAGAAAAACAGAATCTCAACATCAAATATTATAAGCAAGATCGCATAGATATAAAATTGCACCTTGTACTGATGCCACGCATAACCAATTGGTAATTCTCCGCATTCAAAAGTTTCATCCTTTTCTCCTTCTTTAACCTTAGGACCAAGTTTGAGATTGAGCCATATCATTAAACCGGGAAAAATCACCCCAAGCACTAAGAATATCAATACCGGTATGTAACTATCTATCATTATTAATCACCCAACCATTATCCTGTTTTTGTAATATTTAAAATTTTCTTTTAAAAATTTTTAAACAGTTGCACAATATAGTAATAGGTGCAATGGAAATCTACACAATAGGGTATGGAAATCGTGAGATAAACGAATTTGTAAGGCTTTTAAAAACTTACGGCATAGAAACAATCGTAGACGTGAGAAGATTCCCTACATCAAAGTTTGATTGTTATAAAAGAGAAAATTTGCAAAAAATATTAAGAAAAGAAGGTATATATTACTACTGGATTCCCGAACTTGGCGGATTCAGGGGAGGTTATGCAAAATTTTTAGAAACACGGGAGTTTTCTGTTGGACTGGAAAAACTCATAAAAATCGCGAAGAAAAATAAAACTTGTATAATGTGCGCAGAGCTTTTTCCCTGGCGTTGCCATCGCCGCTACATAGCAATGAGACTCAAAAAGATTGGATATCATGTAATGCATATTCTTAAATCCGAACTCTGGGAGGAAAAAAGAGAAATATAAAAAAAATTATAAAAGGTAAAAAATTAAAATTAAACGAGGGCCCGTAGCTTAGCTGGTAGAGCACCCGGCTCATAACCGGGCGGTCGCCGGTTCAAATCCGGCCGGGCCCATATATTTTAAGGGGGAATGAGGTTGAATGTTAAAAGGCTTGCGGTTGTTGATACTGAGCTCTGTGTTGGTTGTCAGCTCTGCATGTTTGCATGCACAAGATTAAGAGGTTATGAAGGAATTGGGAAGAGTGCTATTTTTATTAGGTCTGCAGGTGGAGTGGAAAGAGGTTTTGTGGTTATCGTTTGCAGAGCTTGCCCCTCTCCGCCTTGTGCTACGGTTTGTCCTACTAACGCTCTAAAACCAAGAGAAGGCGGGGGAGTAATTTTTAACAGCAAGGATTGCATTGGTTGCAAGAGATGCGTAGAGGCTTGTGTTATTGGAGCTATAAACTGGGATGAAGAAAAGGACAAGCCAATAATATGCAGATATTGCGGGTATTGTGCAGAATTTTGCCCGCATGGAGTTATAAAGCTCATGGAGGTAGAAAAATGAAAGTTCTTTATATTGACCTTAGTAATTACGATTATTATGTTGAAGAAAGAAAAGAGCTTTTTGATAAATATCTTGGCGGAGCGGGAGTAGGCATTAAGCTTCTTGCCGAAGCTTGCCCTGAAAATGCCTCTCCTTTAGGAGAAGAGAATGTAATTATATTTGCAGTGGGTCCTCTTACAGGAAAATTTCCTCTTGCCTCAAAGACCGTAGCCTTGTTTAAGTCCCCGCATACTGGCAATCTTGGCGAAAGCCATGCTGGTGGGAGAAGCGCTATTGCTATAGCCTCTGCTGGCTATGGAGCAATAGTAATCAAAGGAAAAAGCGACATTCCTATATATCTCGTTATTAACGAAGATGGTGTTAAATTCAGAGACGCTTCTTCGCTCTGGGGAATGGCAAGTACCTATACCGTTGGAAGGGTTATAAGAGAAGCTGAGAAAGGAAGCGGAATACGAAGCATAATGCGTATTGGTAAAGCTGGTGAAAAGCTTGTTAGCTATGCAAGCGTGATTACCGAAACATATAGGCACTTTGGAAGACTTGGCTTAGGAGCTGTATTTGGAAGTAAAAACCTTAAAGCGATTCAAATTTCTGGAAGAAAGAGTGTAAAAATAGAGAATAAGAAAAAATTCAATGAAGTTTATAAGGAAATCTATGATTTAGCTGTTTCTTCGCAAAAAATGAAAAAATATCATGACCTCGGAACGGTTGCAAACGTTATGCCATTGAATAAAATAAAAAGTCTGCCAACAAGGAATTTGCTAAGCTCAAGCTTTGAAGATGCTGAGAAAATCTCAGGAGAAGCGCTTGCAGAGAATTTCCTTAGCAGAAGATTGGCTTGTGCTCACTGCCCAACTGGATGCATTCATTTAGCAGCTATAAGAGTACCCTATGAAAATGAGCCTTACTTCTATAAAACCACCTATATATCTTACGATTATGAACTTGTTTATTCGCTTGGAAGCATGCTAGGTATAGCATCCCCAGAGGGGATGCTAAGATTGATAGAGGAAATAGAAATTCTTGGCTTGGATGCGATCTCAACAGGTGTTACTTTGGCATGGGCTACAGAAGCTCTTGAGAAAAAAATAATATCTAAAAAGGAAACCTTGCTAAGATTAAAATTTGGAGACTGGCAAACATACATCAAAGCTGTTCAACTTATAGTTGAACAAAGGAATGAATTTTATAAAGCACTTGCAAGAGGATGTGCCTTTGCCTCGAAAAAATATGGTGGTAAAGACATTGCCTTAGCCTTCGCAGGAAATGAGATGGCCGGCTATCATACTGGACCAGCTATTTACATAAACTTTCTAACTGGAGCAAGGCATAGTCATCTCGACTCCGCTGGCTATAGCGTGGACCAAAAGGTAAAAGAAACTTCTCCAGAGAAAATTGCCGAGCTATTATTCAAAGAAGAGGCTTGGAGGCAGGTGTTGAGCAGTCTTGTTGTTTGCTTCTTTGCCCGTGGAATATACAGCGAAAAAATCGTTGTAAAAGCTTTGAATTCCATCAGAATTCAGAAAGGAGTAGAAGAGATAAAAAAACTCGGCGAAAACATTCTTAGAGAGAAGTATAAATTCAAGCTTAGGGAAGGCTTCAAATTCGAAGAACTTGAGCTTCCAAAAAGAATCTTTGAAACCCCTTCGCAGCTTGAAATTAAGCCAGAGGTAATAAAGAAGGGTGTGGAGGATTATAAGAAGATTGTTTTGAATGAACGTTGAAATTTGGAATCGTAAGTCTTCATCGCCTTTCTACAGGCCTTTTAGAATTAGTTTCTTATTTACTTTACCTTTCCACCAATATTTAATGAAATGGTTTTCTTAACATCTATCTTTACATCTTTCCGCAACTATATCTTCTCGATGCAAATCTTCCCAAGTATACCATATTTTGTTAGCTTTATATTTCGTTCTTTTTGGTTTAAGAACAAGTTCCGCTCTATATCCATATAAATATCTGCCGTCTTCATATAGAAAAAGCAGCCCATATCCTCTTTTTCTGCATATTTTTTTAAGTCTTTCTTCTTGAGTATTTGTTCCATGGTAATACACAGCAAGCCATTTATAATGGGCAATATAATTTTTTACTTCATTAATACCATGATTTGGGTCATCCACGGCTCTATACAAGTTAGGCTCTACCTCCACTGCATGAAAATAGCCAGAATCTGTCCTAATTAAGATATCTGCATATATTCCTTGATTCCGCATAGAGAAAGGCATAGGTCTATAGGCTTCCCACCAAATACTTAAATCGCCATACTCTCTACAAAACCAACAAACTGTCGCAAATTTTAATTCTTCTTCATTTACCATTTTTGCGCTCCTTCCCTTTCTATTAGTGTTTTTAAATTTTTTGATTTTTACAATTTGCGATTTTATTAAAATTCATAACATATCTATCCAGAGTTATAACGCTCAGCCCTAAAACTATTTATACCTTTACAACTCCAATTGAATAAAATGCAACCTCGCGTTATAGCTTGGGAATTAACCACTGCTTGTAACTTAGCTTGTGTACATTGTAGAGCGGAGGCTCAGCTTGAGCCGAGTAAGGAAGAGCTAAGCTTCGAAGAAGCCAAAGCACTAATAGACAACATAGCGAGCTTTTCCTCGCCAATATT
>Ga0164310_10002674_pt1 | contig 10288 bp, 12 predicted proteins | sample GuaBasSedimGuay1_FD_121795 | JGI IMG/M metagenome (GOLD analysis project Ga0164310, IMG submission 121795) | Subseafloor sediment microbial communities from Guaymas Basin, Gulf of California, Mexico - Guay1, Core 4569-9, 0-3 cm | ecosystem: Environmental > Aquatic > Marine > Hydrothermal vents... | reverse complement strand
GTCCTCAATATAGCGAACCTCACGTCCGAGAAGTTCTGAGAGCCGTGCTGCGTGTGCTTCCATCGTTGTAAAATCGGGTTTCTCAGCTCTACTCTGATGCGCAAGTAAGACAGTCTTTGAGTTTTCAAGCTCCTTCAAGGTGGGAAGGTGCATCCTGAAGCGTTTATCATCCAGTATCTCATTTTGTTCATCCATCGGAGAGTTTATATCAACCCTAACAAGTACGGTCTTCCCCTCGAGTGGTAGATCATCCATCCCTCTATAGCTTTTATTCAAGGCCAATCCCATACCTACAATTACATCTTTAATGTAAACCTTATAAGGTAGATCTAAATAAAGCTTAGTGGCATGAGTCAAGATGATGTTGATGTACTGATCATTGGTGCAGGGCCTGCCGGGCTTTTTGCAGCAAATGAACTTGTGGGGCATGACCTGAGTGTCATGATCGTTGACATGGGCAAGGATGTTGCAAACAGGAGATGTCCTATGAATACCAAGGGGTTCTGTCTCGAATGTGACCACTGCGATATCATGTGTGGCGTCGGTGGATCTGGGACATTTTCTGACGGTACGCTCAACTTAAGACCTGATATAGGGGGAGATCTTGCAAAGCAGGCCGGAAGCAATGAGGCTGCATGGGATCTCGTTGAGTATGTGGATCGGATCTTTTTGAAGTTTGGCGCACCAGAAAGCCTCTCAAAACCGCGTGATGAACTGATCGAAGAGCTCAAGCGAATTTCTGCTTCGGTCGGTGCGAAGTTCGTTGATATCATTCAGCGGCATATCGGATCTGATAACACGGCAAGGGTCATCCAGAACTTTAAGAACGATCTCACCGAGGGTGGGGTTGAGTTCCGATTGAATACAACCGTATCTGATCTGATCATCGATGACGGAATATGCAGGGGTGTTCGGCTTGAAGACGGAAGCAGTATAAGTTCGAGGTTTGTAATCCTCGCACCAGGACGTATCGGAGCGTCATGGATCAACGAACTTGTGATAAAACAAAATATAGCCGCGAACTATGCACCGATCGATATAGGTGTCAGGGTAGAGGTCCCAGCGATCATCATGGATCCAATCACAAAGATAAACCGTGATCCAAAGTTTTATATCAGAAGCGATAGGTATGATGACTTTGCAAGAACATTCTGTACAAATGAGCATGGTTATGTCGTAAAAGAGACTTATGAAGGATTTATTGGTGTGAATGGTCATTCCATGAAGAACAGAAGATCTGAAAATACAAACTTTGCTTTTTTAATCAGATTGGAGCTAACAGAACCACTGGAAAACACAACCCGTTATGGACGATCGGTATCAAAACTTGCGACCACGATCGGTGGCGGAAAGCCAATACTCCAGCGGATGGGGGATTTAAGACGTGGTCGCCGTTCAACATGGCACTCGATAGCAGGGAATCATGTCAAAAATACACTTGAGGACGTGACACCTGGCGATATCTCGATGGCACTCCCGCACAGGATCGCGATGGATATTATCGAAGGACTTGAGAAGCTGAACGAGATTATCCCTGGTGTTGCAGCGGATTCAACGCTTCTATACGCGCCTGAGGTCAAGTTCTATGCGATGGAGTTTGAGGTTGATGCACATATGGAGACGAATATTAAGGGACTGTTTGCAGCAGGTGACGGCACAGGGCTTTCAAGAGATATCATAAATGCCGCTGCAACAGGCGTACTTGCAGGGAGAGGGATACTGGAGAAGGTTTGAGGCTGGATCTGGTGGTGATTGATGTCAATCCTGAAACGTGAACCAGGGATCATCATCGCATTTGATATGGTAGATGTTCCGCTTGCGATCGAGCTTGCAGAAGAACTTGAGTATGCGAAGGGGAACTTTGCGATCAAGATCGGAAGACCTTTTGAGATGCAGCTTGGGCATCATGCGATCGAGCGTATAAAGCTTGTAACGAGCCTTCCCGTAATCTACGATGGTAAGATCGCAGATATCCCGCATATAAGCGCAAAAGTTGCAGCGATCGCATACCGCGCAGGTGCAGACGGTGTGATCATGCACGGATTTTGCGGCAGGGATGTGATAAGGGCGGTCAGGGAACTTGAGATGGGTGATGTGATCGTTGTCGTTGAGATGAGCCACCCCGGATCGTCAGATTATATGGAACTTCTCTCAGATCGTATCGCCAATGATCTCGAATATCTCGGTGTTGATGGGGTGGTACTTCCTGCAACAAAGCCAGATCGGATTAAAAAGCTCAAAGAGATCCTGCCTGATGATCTCTACGTGATCTCGCCAGGTATTGGGGCACAGGGCGGAGCGGTCGGTGATGCCATACGCGCAGGTGCTGACTACGAGATCGTTGGGCGGGCGATTACAGCATCCGATGACCCGGCACATAAGGCATCTGAGATCTACGATGAGATGATCGAGCGATGGAAAGAATCCTCATTGTAGGATATACCACAAGACAGATCGCACAATCCGCGGTAAAAGCAGGGTTCAGGGTCTATTGTATAGATCGTTTCCTCGATCTCGATCTCTTAGAACTTGCAGAGCAGGCGGCATTGCTTGATGAAAGAGCGAAGGATTTTGGGGTCAGGACATTTCTTGATAGAATAGATTGTGAGATTGAAGGAATCATAATCGGCTCGGGCTGTGAGCGAATTGAGCTTGACAGAAGGCTCAGGGAGCGTGTAATCGGAAATAGCCCTGATCTTATGCAGAAAATTTCTGATAAGGCTTATGTAGGTGAAAAAATTATTGATATGGGTTTTCTACATCCTGAAATTTATACCAAAGAGCGTGTTACACCTCCAGCAGTTATAAAACCCCTTACTGGTGGAGGAGGGCTTGAGAATCGCTTTATCCGTGAGAAATCTGAGATTGAGGCGTTGGAGGTTGATTTTTCCAGGTACCTGATACAGGAATATGTTGAAGGAATTCCGGTGAGTGTGTCTCTCGTATCGAATGAAAAAGGTGAGGTTGAGAGTTTCTGTGTGAACGAACAGCTAATCGGGATAGATTGGCTAAACGCACCAGCAGAATGTTCATACTGTGTAAATAGCGTCCGATTTGAGACGGAACTTGCAAGTGAGATCTGTGAGATTGCAGAGGAGATTATCAGAGAACTCGGGCTTATTGGGTCAAATGGCGTTGATTTTGTAATCTCTGATGAGGAAGCTGTTGTAATTGAGGTTAATCCAAGATTTCAGGGTAGTATTGAGGCACTTGAGATTGCAACAGGGTGTAATATCTTTGACTGCCATATAAAAGCCTGTTGCAATGAACCTTTTGAGATCAGGAAGCCATTGAGATTCGGGATGCGGGCTGTTGTATATGCAAAAGCGGATATGGCGATCGGAGAGGATCTGCGTCGATGGGGTTTTAGTGATGTGCCCGCTATTGACACGATGATTCCAGAGGGTGAGCCTGTTGCAAGCGTTCTTGGATACTCTGAGACGAGAAGCGGGGTTATACAGGATACAAGAGAGGTGATAGCAAGATTAATAAAGAGGTGAGGGGAAGATAGAAGTATGGCAAAGAAGAAAGATTCCTCCGGCGGGCTCATGTCCTCTGCAGGGCTTATGCGATACTTTGATACAGAGGAGACCTCGATCACGATATCGCCAAAGACAATCATGATATTCTCTGTATTCATAGGCATCCTTGTGATCGCTCTGCATATATACTTCAAGAGTGGGACCGCCTGAGCATCTGGTGCTTTTTCTGGCGGCAATAGTCTAGCGGTAGGACAGGGGCTTCCCAAGCCTCTAACTCGGGTTCGAATCCCGGTTGCCGCATGGTGTATGAAAAACTTTAATTCTTTTGAGTATTGATAGAGGTTATGACCCGTAATGAGGATCTCCTGAAGTTTGGTATTGAGACGACGATTGTTCCAAGAAACAGGGACTTCATCACCCGCTGTGAGAAAGCAGGCTTTGAATCGATCTGGATCGATGATCACCTTATGCCGTGGTCTGATAAAGATGGAAAAGCCTTTCCCTATACAACAACAATGTCCTGGGCGGTTATGCCACTGCTGCTTGAGTGGACCGAGTCCGTCACGATTGGATCTGCTGTAACCTGTCCGATCATCAGGTATCATCCCGCAATCGTTGCCCAGTACTTTGCACAGCTTGATAATCTATACCCTGGTCGTGTTGAACTCAGCGTAGGGACAGGTGAGCGAATCAACGAGGGATCTGTGGGTGAATGGCCACCCTACAAGGAGCGAAGGGCACGGTTAATCGAGGCTGTTGAGATCATACAACTTTTATGGAAAAAGGAAGATTATTTCGACTACAGGGGCGAGTATTATCAGATAAACAATGCTCACCTCTTTGTGAGGCCGAAAAAGAAGATACCCCTTATCATATCTGCCGCGGGTCCAAAATCAGCCCGACTTGCAGGAGAGATCGGAGATGGACTTATGATCCTATCTGGAACACCCGATGAGGTGAAGAACCTGGTAGATGCCTTCAATAAAGGCGCAGAATCAAACGGGAAGGACCCTGCAACGATGGAACGTGAGATGTACCTCTTTGGCGGTATCGTCAAGGAAGAGTTCTTTGCAAAGGTTCTCAGAGGTTTCAAGCGATCTGTTGTATGGTTGCTTCCAGAAGTACTCGATGTACAGGATCCGCGAGAGATCGATGAGATCTCAAAGAAGATAGAGGATGAGATGGTAAAATCTAAGTGTCTCTTCTACGAGAACGTGGATGATCTGATCGGGAGGTTCGAAGAGTATCGAGAGGCTGGTATCAGCAAGATCATATTTGGGGATTTTACGAGCCTCTTTAACCAAAATCCACTCGGTATCGACCCGATGTGGCATGATACGATACTTCCGCATTTCAAAGGAAACTTGAGGTAAAGAAGTGAAGAAAAAAGTCCTTGTCGCAGAACCGATATCAGAACGTGGACTTCAGATACTTGAGAAGGAGCTTGAGGTGGATGTGCTTTTAAAACTCAAGCCAGAGGAGCTTATCGAACGAATCGGTGATTACGATGCGCTGATTGTCAGGAGTGAGACAAAGGTTACAAAAGATGTGATCGATGCGGCATCAAACCTCAAGATCATTGGGAGGGCTGGTGTTGGGGTTGATAATATCGATCTTGAGGAGGCGACAAGGAAAGGCATTGTTGTTGTCAACGCGCCTGGTGGAAATACGATCTCAGCCGCAGAGCATACACTTGCACTCCTTTTCGCACTAACCCGAAGGATCCCTGATGCAAATCATGCTCTGAAAGTTGAGCGAAAGTGGGAACGATCGAAATATCTCGGGGTTGAGATCACAGGAAAAACGCTCGGTCTTCTCGGTCTCGGAAGGATTGGGACAGAGGTTGCAAAACGTGCACGTGGACTCGGTATGACTGTAATTGCGTACGATCCGTTCATATCGAAGGAACGGGCAGATGAACTTGGTGTTGTGATTGCACCGTTTGAAGAGGTGATTAAAACTGCAGATTATATCTCAGTTCACACGCCACTCACAAAGGATACGCGCCACATGATTGATCGTGATGCGATCTCGAAGATGAAGGATGGTGTACGGATTATAAACTGTGCAAGAGGTGGAATCATCGATGAAGATGCACTCTATGAGGGGATAACTTCTGGGAAGGTTGCAGGTGCTGCACTCGATGTTTTTGAGACTGAGCCACCATTTGACTCAAAACTGCTTGAGCTTGATAATGTTATCGTAACCCCACATCTCGGGGCGTCAACCACTGAGGCACAGGTCAATGTCGCTGTCACGGTGGCAGAGGAGGTCGCAAACTATCTCATCAGAGGGCATGTCAGAAATGCTGTCAATATGGCACCGATAAGTGCTGATGCACTCCCGATGCTCACGCCATACATCAAACTCAGTGAAATGCTCGGCAAACTCACGATCCAGCTTACCTCTGGAAGGATTAAGTTGATCAAGATCACATATGGTGGTGAGATCGCACAGAAGGAGACTGGGAGCGAAATTGTGACAATTGCAGCCCTGAAAGGTGTTCTCGGTCATATATCAGGCCACGTGAACTTTGTCAATGCACCGCATATCGCAAAAGAGCGTGGTATAAGTGTTCTTGAGACAAAGACAGAGAGTATTGAGAACTTCACGAGTATGATCACGTTACAGCTTGAGACCGAGAGTGAGACAACCACGGTATCAGGAACGATATTTGGTAAGGATGAGACCAGGATCGTGAGAATCAATGATTACTGGATAGATGCTCCGTTCTCTCCCTACATGCTCATCTCGCGCCATATAAACAAACCAGGTGTGATCGGGCCTGTGGGGATGATTCTCGGTAATGGTAAAATCAACATTGGAGGAATGTATGTTGGTGGTGGAGTGGTTGGGGAAGCGTCATTGATGGTTCTCAACATCGACTCACCTGTACCGAATGATATCCTCGAGGAGGTCAAAAAGGTGGATGGAATCATCGATGCAGTCATCGTCCAGTTATGAAACACCAGCGATAAGGGGAGAGAACCTTACAAAGACTTTTCTACTCGGAGAGGTTCGTGTCGAGGTCCTCAAAGGTATCACGATCGAGATCGAGCGCGGCGAGTTTGTCGCATTGATGGGTGCATCAGGATCTGGCAAATCCACACTCCTGAATCTACTGGGTTGTCTCGATCGACCAACATCAGGGAGGGTATTTATCGATGGAGTGGACACAGCAAAACTCAACGAGAATGAACTTGCTGCAATCAGGAGAGATAAGATCGGGTTCATATTTCAGCAGTTCAACCTGATCAAGACGCTGAACGCACTGGAGAATGTCGCGCTTCCCATGGTCTTCAAGGGTACTAATCGAGCAGAGGGGCTTTTGCGTGCTGAAAAACTCCTCACACAGGTTGGCCTTGCGGATCGGATTCACCACAAACCTTCAACGATGAGCGGGGGAGAACAGCAGCGGGTTGCAATTGCACGGGCACTCGCAAATGAGCCTGATATAATCTTTGCAGATGAGCCAACAGGAAACCTCGACACCACTGCAGGAAATAGTGTGATGGAGATACTCAAACAATTAAATAAAGAGGGCAAGACAATCGTTATTGTAACACATGATCCAGAGATCGGGGAAAGTGCCCGGCGAATGCTTCGTATGCGAGACGGTCTCTTAATCGATTCTGGATAAAATAGAGGATGTCCTGATATGAAAGAAGATGTGAGAGCAGATGTGTATTGTGCTAAATGCGGCAGGAAGATCACTGACGTATATGAATTCGAAAATTTGAAGCTCTGTGAGGACTGTTGTATGGATGAACTTGCCTGCAAGCAGCCAAAACAGTGTAAGATGCGAAGTTGAAAGGATCACTTCTTCCATCGCTCATAGAGAATATTAACCAGCACAACAAATACTGCACCGGCAAAGAAGTACAGCCCGATATGATCTCCGTAACTCCAGATGTCAGTGGTAACCTTCTCAATCGCCACTGGCACAGCATCCAATGTTCGCTCCTCTGATACCGCCTGTGTGCTTTCCAGGGCTCCATTTGCTCCACCGCCCCATCTTATGAACTCAAGCACCACAGATATAAGCCCTGCAAAGAGCAATACTCCGATATATCTCTTCACGGCCCCAAGTATATCTTCTTTCCCGATACGCTCAGGCACAATTATTAGAAGTCGCCTTCTCGGACCATAGATCTTGATCGTCCTACCTTTCTTACTCCATCTTTGCGCCTTGACATCGATCAGTCCTGCCTCAGTCAGCTTCTCGATATTGTACTGGACGGTTGTAAGTGGTATATCAAGCCTTTCTGAGATCTCTGTGCTCGATAAAGGCTCATCTGCAAGAAGATCAAGAATATCCCGTGCTGTATCATTCGCGATGACCTGTGAGATCTTCTTCGACTCTGCATCATCGAGTGAAAGCACAAGAAGTTTTTCTGTATCATTCAACCCGTCCACCACCTGAGATACTTAAATATCTATGATAGATCTAATATATCTTGCCTAAGATTCGAATAATTCCGAAGTCATCTGGGATGTGTGAAGATGGGCGTTGAAACCCGGCTCCTTGATCAGATAGATTGTGACCTCCAGTATCTAACAATCGGCGATGAGAATATAATGCTCACAATCACCTACGGCAAGATTGTAGTGTGGTTTGGTAGGCGGGCAGATAGGAATGAGATAAGGGGTCTGTTCGCTGATATCGCATCCATCGATCCCAAAGTTACATGTGAGGTGGACGTTCTCGCCCATTTTTCCGATATTGAACGGATTGAAGGTAAGGGACTTGTGCTGCTTTCATATCGAAGAAAAAGGGATAAATACAGGGCAACATTTTCTGCACCGCTTGCAAAGTCGAGCGTTCTTGATTATCTCGTTGAAACGATCGATGACCAGCTCAAAATGCATGATACAGAAAAGACAATTCTCTGGGAGGCTGATGATGGTAAGATACAGCTCCTTGTTGAAAAGATTGCAGCACGAAAGATTGCAAAGAATATAAATATCAGTAAAAAGGAAAGATAGAGCTATGCCAGATCTCAAAAATAATGGTAAGAACGGCGGCTTAAAACGAGTAAATGGAATTACCTGTGCAAGTTTTAAGAGCTGTATTAAGTTGATAGGGGAGGAAATAAGAGAAACGATTGATGCGATCGATGAAAAAGCAGTCAGAGCGATGATTGATGCTATTATGGAAGCAAACAGGATCTTTTTGATGGGCGCAGGGCGATCTGGACTTGTTGCAAAGGCATTTGCGATGCGGTTGATGCATCTTGGATTTGTCGTCTATGTCGTTGGCGAGACCACGACACCCGCAGTTGAAGAAGGAGATCTTGTGATCGCAATAACAGGATCTGGCGAGACGCTCAACATCGCAAACATGGCAAAAATTGCAAAATCGAGAGGGGTTGCCATCGCCTCAGTTACGAGCAACTCATCATCCACAATCGGAAAGCTCTCGGATGTTATTCTTGAGGTCAAGGGCAGGTTTGACAGGAAAGTTGTTGGTGGTGAAGACTATATAGAACGACAGCTCAAAGGTGAATATCGTTCGCTCACACCTCTTGGCACGATATTTGAGACACTCTCTCTCGTTGTACTTGACGCCCTCATAGCGGAACTTATGGCAGTGATCGGCGCAAGCGAATCAGATCTTAAAGCAAGACACGCAGTGCTTGAGTAACACTATACCCGGAGAAGGGATCGTGGGACTGATTACAGGATCCGGGACTTCCAGGATGGCGATGCAATGGAGGAATAGGAGAGCTTTATGAAGACGATTGGAGTTTTAACCGGCGGGGGAGATTGTCCTGGGCTGAACGCCGCAATCAGAGCAGTTGTGAAACAGGCTATCCTCTATGACTGGGAAGTTATTGGGATAAGAAATGGCTGGAAAGGTTTGATTGAAGGGGATGTCGAGCCACTCACGCACTATTCTGTCAGTGGGATACTGCCGAAAGGTGGCACAATACTCGGTACATCCAGGGTGAACCCTACCAAAAATATAGAAGATCTGCAGCGGCTCAGGGATAATATAAAGAAATATGGGATTTCAGGGATTATTGCATGTGGTGGTGAGGGGACGCTCAGTGCCGCTCTGGCTCTCTACAGGAGAGGTATACCGGTCGTTGGTATCCCGAAGACGATAGATAACGATGTATCCTGTACAAGCAAGACAATTGGGTTTGATACCGCGGTTACAATCGCGACCGACGCCATCGATAGGCTCCACACAACAGCGGAATCACATCATCGCGTGATCATCATCGAGGTGATGGGCAGACATGTCGGATGGATCGCTATGGCAGCAGGTATCGCTGGTGGCGCCAACGAGATCCTGATTCCCGAAGTGCCATTTGACATTGAAGAAATCTGTGAAAATCTGAAACAACGATACGATCATGGTAAAGCCTACAGCACGGTCGTTGTGGCAGAAGGTGCGATACCAAAAGAGGGTACAGGCTTCAGAATGCCAGAACAGGAGATCGATGAATATGGACACGTCAAACTTGGTGGGATTGGATATCTGCTCAAAGACGAGATCGAGAAGCGAGTGGGCGTTGATGTCCGCGTTACAATCCTGGGGCATATCCAGCGCGGAGGAAGTCCCACCCCATTTGATCGGATTCTTGCAACAAGAATGGGCATCACCGCGGTCAAACTCCTGAAAGACGAGGACTATGGTAAGATGGTTGCGCTGCGCGGCTCCAAAATCTTACCTGTCAAACTTGAAGATGCGGTCGCCAAACTTAAAACAGTCGATCTCGATTTGTTCGATCTTGCTAAGACGTTCTTTGGATGAATACCAAAAGTTTTAATTGATGCGAGAAAACTCATTTTATGGT
>Ga0164310_10002671_pt1 | contig 10290 bp, 7 predicted proteins | sample GuaBasSedimGuay1_FD_121795 | JGI IMG/M metagenome (GOLD analysis project Ga0164310, IMG submission 121795) | Subseafloor sediment microbial communities from Guaymas Basin, Gulf of California, Mexico - Guay1, Core 4569-9, 0-3 cm | ecosystem: Environmental > Aquatic > Marine > Hydrothermal vents >... | reverse complement strand
TATTTACTCTTTCTTCATTTTCATAGGGTAGAGAATAATAAATTGTAGTTGATGGATTGAATGGATTTGGGTAATTAGATAATTGAATTTCATCAGGATCTTCAAGAGTATTATTCCCAAAGCCTAAAGGAGATCTCTTGTAAAGTGCTACTATATTAGCATCTACTCCTGTCGCCAATATTTCATAATATCCATCATTATCAATATCACTAACAAAAACATCGTGTGCAGCATCAATATCATTATCAATCAAATGTCTTGTCCAATCGGGTGCTTCATACCAATAAACAGCGTCGGTAAAAGATGCAACCGCAGCAACATCTATATCTCCATCATTATCGATATCTTCAGCAAAAATACCTTGAGGCCCATCAATTTCCGCATCTATTATTTGTTTGGTCCAGCTAGGATTTTCATACCAAGATATTTCATCAGCATCCCAGCCACTAGCAATAATATCCAGGTCATCATCATTATCAATATCTGCAATAAAAAGTCTATAAGCTTGCGAAAAATTTTGATCAACAACATGCTCAATCCAATTCGGAGCTTCATACCATACAACTTTATTTGAATTCCAGGCTGTTGCTACTACATCTATATCTCCATCATTATCAATATCAAAAGCCGCAATGTCTTCTGCTCCATCAAAATTACTATCAATATTATGTTTTGACCATTGTGGTGATTCATACCAGACAATTTCATCAGAATGAAATGCCGCAGCTAATACATCAGGAGAATTATCGTTATTTATGTCAGCGATCCAGATGTGAGATACGCCATCAATAGATGGATCAATTGTGTGCCGTTCCCAATCTGGAGCCTCGTACCACACGACCATATCTGCTCCAGAACCTGCTACTATAACATCCAAATCTCCATCCTGATCGAGATCATGAACTTTAACATCTTCCGCTGCATCCAGATCATCATCAATAATATGCTTACTCCAAGTTGGAGCTTCATACCAGATCACTGCATCTGCATAATGGCCGGTGGCAATAACATCCAAAATTCCATCATTGTTTAGATCAGCAACATTAATTATTGATGCACCTTCGAGATCATCATCAATTAAAGTTCGATTCCATTCACAAAAAAGATGACTGCTAAATATAATTATAACTATAAAAATATTGTAAATTTTCATTCGATTCTCCTCTATTTTATTAAGATCATTTTCCTAGTTTGTTGAATAGAACCAGTATTCAATGAGTAGAAATAGATTCCTGATGGAACCTGTTGGTTATTTTTTTCAGTTCCGTCCCAAACAATAGAAGATTGATTATTAGAAATTGGATATTGGCGGATTTTGTTTCCTTTCAGGTTATAAATTGTCAACTTTGCATTCTTAGCGTCTTTTGCGATTAGGTTAAATGAGATGGTTGTTGTTGGATTGAAGGGATTTGGATAGTTGCTTAAATTGATTTTCGATGCATGAATCGTATTAAGTTCTATTGATGTCGGCTGAAAGCAGGCAGTAAGGGGACCTCCATAAACTCCCATATCGTTAAGAATTGTTCCCTGGCTTGGATATAATGCGTAACCTGAATTGTCAGGATCTTCCAGATCAAAATATCCATTTCCGGAATAACCCGCATCAATACAGGGAGAATTCGAACTAAGAAGGTAATAATCATCTACAAATAAAGGATCTGCATCTATATTTCCAGTACCAGTAAAGCCACCTTCTACACAGCAATAAGTAATAGATATAGAACCACCTCCGTTTATCTGATTTCCTGAAACTTGGGTATTGCCCCAAATGATATTATTTAATGCAATTATCGGGCTGGAATACGTTTTAATTGCTCCTCCATCTGTTTCTGAATGATTTCCAAAAATTGTGTTGTTTATTACTTGTATTGGCTCAATATCGCTCCCAATAACATATAAACCTCCACCACCATACAATTCTCCTCCGCTATTGTTTATCACAAGATTGTTCTTAATGACCGCACCGGAATAATCTACGACAACTCCGGCACCATAATCTGCCTGATTAAGTGAAATAGTGTTATTGTGAATTAACGGATTTCCTCTGAAACAAAGCAAACCTCCACCGGAAGCACCATCATAATTATTGGTGTTTTCTACATTGTTCTCTGTAATGAGATTATACCGGATAGTGGGGGAGGAGTAATACATAAAGATTCCACCACCACTAAACCAGGTTAATGCAGGTAATTGAGGATCGATCCAAACCGTGCCGCCCCCGCCGGTTATAGTGAAACCTTGAATAACGGCAGATGCAGTTTCATTATTACAAAACACAACTACGCTGTTCGTGTCGGGATTGGTAGATGTACTGCCGTCGATAATTGTTTGTTCAATGTAAGATTGGTTGTTTTCGAAAAGAAAATTGCTGGTAAGCAGAATATTCTTTCCATCGAAATTAAGGTTTTCGAAATACGTTCCGGGTGCTACTAAAACAGTGTCTCCATCTGTTGACTGCTCGATTCCAACTTGAATTGATGAAAAATCATCTGGAATAGAGATAATCAAAGCTGGGAGTTGTTGTAAGATGAAAACTAACAGGGATGTGAGAATAATTTTCATTTTTTCCTCCAAAGTTTATAATAATTCACATTACATTTCTCTCTGAGGAATTCTTTCAAAGGCATCCGACGAAGAGCCTAAATTCTTTACAGATATGATTCTTTGTTAGAAAAGCTGAAAGAAATTCTCAGAAAGACGTTTACACTCTATATTTAATAATTTTAAAGTCAACTCTGCTATCACTGTGCTCTGGCAAAGTCGAGTGCAGAATCATCAATCAACAATCATCAATCAAACTCCTTCTAATCTATCGAAATAAGTGTTAATATAATAATCATGTAGTTCCATATCTGCATCGTCATAACGTGTTAGATTAATTATAAGTGCTACATATGCTACATTAAAACTCCAGGCTTCCAGTGTTACGTTCTTGATCTCTGCATTTATGCTGCCGTCAGCAATTGCCTGTTCATACAAATCGATGATCACGGCTTTTATAGCTGCTCTGGCAGCATCCGCAATATCAATAATTTCTTGTGGGGCACGTACACTGCGGGGCTTTGATCCCATCAGAAAAGCTATTAGATCGGCATAAAGTGGATTGGCCTTGAAATAACTATAAAGATTCAAATAATAGAAACGAAGCTTCTCCATACCGGTTTTCGATTGCCACTTTGTTTCTTTCATCTTTTCGATAAAAATGGATAGATAATCATGAGTATAGTCAGCCCAGACCATATCGGCAATATCTGCTTTCGATTTAAAATAATAATAGATATTTCCAAAAGCCATGCCCAGCTCTTTAGCAATGCCGCGCAGAGTTGTTTTCTGTAGTCCTTTTTCTAAAAGTTGTCTTTTGGTTTCTTTTATAATTGTATCTTTTACCAGCTGCTGCTTAAGTTCTTTCAGCATTTTTATTTTTCCTTATTATCAACTTTGTCTTTGCGATGAGTCCTGAAAAGAGATTCTACCGAAGTAATCCATTCTGAAAAAAAAATTAGATTGCTTCGAATGTAACAACAGGAAGAAAAACTCGCAATGACCGAAAATTTTATTCACTAATTAATTATAAACTACAAGCCGAATAGATAATCATAAGCAAAATATGTCAAGCACAAATTTTAGTACATGTATAAATAAAGGGAATAAAATATCTCCAAACTGATGTGAGGGAAGATGTTAGAGAATATTAATGAAATTGATTATTACAATTGTAAGCAAGCAAAAAACTATTACAGACCGAACCTTTCCTTCATAAATTTTGTACGAAAAACTAAAATTGATGCAAAATTAATAATCGCTACCAAACCCAGAATAATCGCTAAACGAATCCAATTCTCACCATTTTCTATTCTTACTCTTACATAATAAATCGTTGTTCTGATCCATTCAAAACCAAAAATTATTAATAATACCTGAATTATCCTGGCGGATATTTTATTTTTCCAAAACAGGAAGAATGGAATTGCCAGACTTACATATTGTAAAACGAACATATTTGCTCTACCAAGATGTGCTGCCATTAGTAAAGAGCACAAAATTATCGGTAAGATCTTCATAGAATTCTTCATTCTGAATTCTCCTTTTATCTACATTTATAAAGGCTTCTGCATAATACAAACTTTGTCTTTGCGAAGTATCTATCAGAGAGTTTCTGCTGAAGCAATCTATATTGCTAATTGATTACTATTTATAGAGATTGCTTCGTAAGCAACAGCGAGAAGCAGACTCGCAAAGATTTAATTCTCTTTTCGTTTCTGAAAATCGTTCTATTATGCAGAACTCATTTACATTTAGAATCAATCAATCATCACAAAGCTGGAAATGTCTTTTATTGCCGTCAATTAAAATAATTTATATAGTGGATTTTTGAAAAAAAAGTAAATGGAAGGTCGAGCTACAACTTAGAATGTGACAACAAAACTAACATCTTACGATCAACTACAACTTCATACTACTTGTAATACGACAACAAAACTTACGTCTTACGATCTAACTACAACTTCATACAATTTGCAATGTGACAACAAAAGTACGTCTTACGATCAACTTACTTCTTACTGCTACTCGACCTTCCACTATTAGAAGATAGGTTTATTTATTTATATGGCAAATTATAAAATGAGTTTTTTTAGAGAAATACAACAGCATAACAAAAGAGAGTTTTTATATTTAAATTTGCACAAACTTCAAATCGGTACGGGGGAAAAGGTTAGGTGAAAATAATAGAAATGAAATCGTAATTTCCAGGAAAATAAAATATTATACTGGAATAGGAATTTGGCAAATAGCTTAGAGTAATTGATTGTTTGGTAGACTTGCACCGCAACAAAGGGGAGAATACCATTTTGCCCGTAAAATTTCTTTCAATCCTCGAGTCAATTCTCATAAAATAGCAGTTAAATAAAAGCTAAAAATAATTGTAATTATCGACTCAAGTCATGGAATTCATTCTACTCATACAACAGTTTGCAAATCAAAGATTAAATTTCTCAAAAAAAATTAAACTCACAAAACCCTATCATAATAACCATTCACAACAAATATAGCCTTCCCAAAAGAAACCAGAAGCAAAAAAGTACTTGACGTCATATACCACCAGTGTACCAGTTGACCCGTACACTAAAACAGAGAAGGAGGTGTTATGAAGTTTAATGATAATATTCCGATCTACTTACAGATCAAGGAAGAGATCGAAAACGCCATAATTACCAGCTCCTTAAAAGAGGAAGAAGCAATTCCTTCCATACGGACTTTAGCTCAGCAATACAGGCTGAATCCACAGACCGTGAGTAATGCCATTAGTGAATTATTAAATCAGGGTGTGTTATTCAAAAAAAGGGGTATCGGAATGTTTGTGGAAAAGGGAGCTCAAACCAGGTTGACCAAAGCAAAACGCAAAAAGTTCCTGGAGATCGATTTGCAGGCTTGCATCGAGAAAAGCAAATCTCTGGGCTTGACCAAAACAGAGCTTATTAAAACGATAGAAGCCAATTACCCAGTTGGAGGAGAGTAAAATGAACTTGATAGATGTAGGAGGTAAGTTATGAGTTTGATAACAACAGAAAACTTAACTAAATATTATGGAAAACTGAAAGCACTGGATAACGTGAATCTTTCTATTCCCGAGGGTAGAATAATTGGACTGTTGGGAAAGAACGGTGCTGGTAAATCTACATTAATGCGCTGCTTCCTGGGCTTTTTAAAGTACGAAGGGAATATTTCTTTATTGGGGAACAGCATGAAGCATCATCGAGAAGATATTCATAATCACGTTGCCTTTATCCCCGATGTAAGCAGTCTGGACGATCGTTTAACCGTAAAGCAGACAATCGATTATGTATCCAATATGAATGACAGTTGGAATGCAGAGAAAGCAAATGACCTGTTATCAAAAAGTGACCTTCCCATAAATAAAAAGGTTTCCGGGCTTTCCAAAGGTATGAAAACAAAACTCTACCTGCTCATCACACTTTCTTTAGATGTAAAGATCCTGCTGTTAGATGAACCAACTCTGGGACTGGATATTGTCTTCAGAAAAGAATTCTTCAATACAATTTTAGGTGAATTCTACAATGAAGAACGCACGATCATCATTTCAACTCACCAGGTGGAAGAAGTTGCTCACATTCTGCAGGATATCATTTTCATAGATGAAGGTAAAATAATTTTACAGGAAGATGTGGAAGAACTCAAAAGCAGATATTCGATCTACACCGTTAAAAGTGATAAAGAAGAATTACTGGAAGCACATAATCCCAGGCTGATCACAAAAACTCTGGGACACGTAAGTGCTATCTTAAAGAGTGGTTTAGCAATTGAGGGAGCTGAAATTAATACACCATCACTCTCGGATCTTTTCCTGGAAAAAGTAGGAGGTTCTAATGAATAAATTTAAAACATTATTAATAAAAGACTGGCATATCAGCAAGAAGTCCTTATTAATGCCATTCTGGATCACAGCAGCTTTTTACCTTCTCATAGTGCTGTCTGTTGCTGTGGGTTACTTTCGCGGTGATATTCCATTTAATGAATTTAAAATGGAAGGTGAAATGGCAGTTCCAGCCATAATCTATGCGATCAATATTGGCCTGTTCAGTTTACCGGGATTCATCATTTTAATATTCACCATTACTCTCACTCAGAGTGCGTTAAATGAAGATGTCCGTAAGAATTGTGAATTGTTCCATCGTTCGCAGCCTGTTTCGGTGTGGTGGCGTAGTCTTTCCAAATATACCATTGGTATTGGTGGAAACTGGGCAGTGTTATTGATAATTGCAATTTTCAATTTCATCGTTATAAACACAATTTTGGCATTCTTCGGCCAAACAGATTTCTATGCCAGTTTATCCGGTTTTGCTCAAGGATTTCTGTCTTTTGCTAAAATTGGTTTGTTACTGGGAAGTCTTACTTATTTCTGTTCAGCTGTTTTCAAAGATAAGGCATTCTTCCAGGGTGTAGCAATTTTATTGGGAATCAACTTTCTATTCCTCATCGTAAATGTGCTGCTGGGATGGAAATTACCACTTCCTTTAAAATATATTATTGACTTATTCAGCTTCACTTCATTTAGTAATTTCGACGGCGATCCCACCATGATTAATTTACCGGAACTGATAAATGGAATGTGGAATAAGCTGATCTTTAACTGGAAAACGTTATTACAGATCGGTGTTAGTGGAGCCTTGTTTGCTGCAGCCACACTTATCTATGATCATAAAGAAGTAAAATAGGAGAATTTGATGAAAAAAGTATTTTTAGTAGTTGGGTTGATGATCATCAGCATGATCTTGATGGCTTTGTCACAGACAATACAAATGGATTTTGAAGAGATCGAACTTGATTTTGATAATGTACGCCTTAAAACCCTGGAATTCTATGACAAAGCAGATATCGAAGTAAACCATAATGGCACAGATGTTACTGTTTCAAAAAAAGGAAATGTACTTTCGATAGCGTCAGATAATTATTCTAAGGTTAGCGTTTATCTGCCTGTAAGTAAAAAGTATATAATGAAGGTTGATGATGCAGTGTGCAAATTTGATTCTGAAACGTTAATTATAGAAACAGATGATGAAGTAGTAACATTTGCCGATGAATCGCTTACTGTAGTAGAAGACGGCGAGAAAATAGTACATATCAGCAAAGAAGGCATCATTGTAGATGACGATGGAGAACATGTAGAAATAACAAATAAAGGCATCGTGGTAGAAGGTGATGAAAATACAAATCTAACCGGATTCTGGGGTCAGCTTTTAGGCGGCTTTATCCGCTTTGTAGCAGGAAGCTCTATCTCCTGGGTTGGTAAAAGTCCTGCCCGAATCGTAAAATATATGGTAAATGATCAGAATGATAACAATTCAATTGGCATTAATATAAACTGGGATGAAGATAGTGAAGACGGCGATATAGCAAAAAAAGAGATTTCTAAATCTTTTGAACCGGATAAGAAAGCTACCTTGAATGTTTTTAATATCAACGGCTCTGTTGATATTGAGAGTTGGGATGGTAAAACCGTAGAGATCGAAACCAGGATGAAGAGCACCAGAGGTGAAGAAGAATTTGAGAAAGTGGAGATCGAGATAAAGAAAGAAAAGGACTGGCACATAAATACAATTCATCATAAGAAAAGACCTAAAGTTTCTGTTTCTTACGACATCAAAGTTCCCAGGGGAATGAAATTGGATAATATCATAACATCAAATGGAAGTATCGATATAGAAGATTGCCGGGGAAATATGAGTCTGCGTTCTTCCAACGGCAGGATCATTGTAGAAAATGTAGATGGTAAATTAGATGCATTCACAAGTAATGGCAGCATCGATATAGAAAATGTAACTGGAAAGGTGAATGTAACAACCAGTAATGGTTCGATCTCGATTGATGAGGTAGATCATCTCAAAAATGTTATTACTTCAAATGCTGATATAGAAGTGGAGATAGATAACATTGATAATGATATTCTGCTTTCCACCAGCAATGCCTCTATCAACCTGTATCTGAATCCAAAACTGGATGCCGATATTTTTGCAACAACATCAAATGCTTCTATCGACCTTAGTGGAATAGAGCTGAACGTAAGCAGAATGTCTAAAAATACATTGGAAGGAACTTTGGGGAAAGGCGGAGATAAAATAACCGCATCCACTTCTAATGCAGACGTAAATATCTACAAGTTAAAATAAAAGAGAGAGGAAGGCAACAAATGAAACGAAAAATTACGATTTTAGTATTATTGGTATTGGCAATTGGTTTGAATGCTCAAACTTCTATTGCAGTGACAGACGATTTTCTGGCTCCAAAGATCAATCCTGCAGCAATGGGATTCGGTAACGCAAATGGTTTTTCATTTATTGGAAATTACGATGAAGATGGAATTTATGAAGACTGGTATTCTGTAATTATTAGCAGTGATAATCTGGGCTATGTATTAGAAAGAAAAGGTGAAAATGATCATCATAGGCTTGCTTTGTGCAGCCTTAAGAATGAACTGGCCAGAAACTTCTATCTGGGTTTATCCTGGGATTGGAAAAATAAACATTTCAAAGATGGAAACCTGCAGGAATCTATTCTCTATCGCCCTACAGATTTTCTTTCTGTTGGAGCAATAGCTTATGATCTTTTTGAAGATGGAGCTTCCTATGATTTTGGTTTTGCTGTTAGGCCATTATTCTTTAATAACGATTGGGCACACAGAGTTACCTTTAGTGCCGATACAAGCTACGATCGTGATGATCTTATAAAACCTGTCTTAGGTTTGCAAACAGAACTTTTCGATGGAATCCGTCTTGGTGGTTCTTATGATGTGGATTCAGAATCTGTTGGATTGAATTTTGGAATTACACTTGAAAATGTTTCGACTGGTACTTTCGCTGATACAGATGAAGATAAAGAATTTCAAGCAGGTAGTTATTATGTGAATATTTCCGAAAAAACTTTTAAATCTTTCATCAATTTTAGAAAGAATCAATTTATAGACTATAAATTGAAAGGACAGGTTTTTGAAACTAAACCCGGCCAGAAAATTGGACCTTTCACTATTTTCATGAGCAAAGGTAAAACATTATCGGAAATCATAGAAGATCTAAATACAATGAAGGATGATAAAAATGTCAGTGGTATTGTATTTCAGCAGGCTATTTTCTCTGCCAGACTGGCTCAGAGAGAAGAATTGCGTGATGCTTTTATGGATTTCAAATCAGCGGGAAAAAAAGTTGTATTTTATTTTGAAGAAGTGGGCGGATCTAATTATGCCTTTGCAGCTTCTATAGCAGATGAGATTTATATCAATCCTGCTGGAGGAGTAGATTTCAAAGGGATTTCCGTGAACTCACCATATATTAATTCGCTTCTGGATACATTGGGAATTGATGTTATAAATTTACGTAGTCATGATTATAAAACTGCCGGAAACATGTTTAGCGAAGATCATATGACTGATGCAGAACGCGAAAGTTATCAGTACTTGTTAGACGGGATTTTTGCTGAAATTTCTGCCATGATCGAAGAGGGCAGAGGTGGCAAACTTAAAAATTCCGTTGAAGAACTAATTAATGAATCTCCTATCTGGACGGCTGAAGCAGCTCTAGAAAAAGGTTTGATCGATGGAATAATCTTTCAGGACGAACTGCAAAGCAAACTGGGAGAAAAATACGAAAACAAAAAAATTACCGAAAAATATACTCATAATGAGATTCGATATGATTGGAGTGATTCAAAAACAGAAAAGGTTGCTTTAATCTATGCTGTCGGTTCTATTCATTCCGGTAAAGGTGTTAACGGTAAATC
>Ga0164310_10002670_pt1 | contig 10291 bp, 7 predicted proteins | sample GuaBasSedimGuay1_FD_121795 | JGI IMG/M metagenome (GOLD analysis project Ga0164310, IMG submission 121795) | Subseafloor sediment microbial communities from Guaymas Basin, Gulf of California, Mexico - Guay1, Core 4569-9, 0-3 cm | ecosystem: Environmental > Aquatic > Marine > Hydrothermal vents >... | reverse complement strand
GGCTATAATTGCATTGACTTGATTCTGCTCGATGTATTCTAATTGTTCTAAACTGTAATAACCCGAATCGGCAATTTGTTCTCGTTGTGGGTCCTTCCCAAGGGTTTTTTCCACAGCTTGATGTTGATTAGAAAATTGACCGCTGTCGTTACGATCCTGAACCACATCCTGAGCTACAATCAGTTGGGTTTTGGTATCTACACTCACCTGGGCATTATAGGCTGGAGCCGAGGGTTTATCATTGACATTATTCATCACATAAGCATCTGGTTCGGTAATATTGATTTGATGTTTCTCCCGATACTCCCGTTTAATATTTTTCTTACGCGCTTCTAACTGCTGTTGACGCTCCACCAATTTCTTCTCTAACGCCTGTAAGTGTTGAAGTTTTTTCTTAATCTCTTGGAGACCTTGAGGAGTATTCTCTTCTAACTCAGCCAACTCACAACGCTGCATATATTCTTGAATATCCTTGCGAACCGCTGCCAAATAACGGGCAAGACCATCGGCGTTTTTACTATGTTTATCACTGCTGGCCGCCTCAATCTTTGTGCCATCGGTAACGATCAGTTTAAAATCGCTATAGCCCATCTCTGCGGCTATCCGAACAATTTGCTCAAAATAGCTGGATAACAACTCCAAATTATCTTTGCGAAATCGACTGAAACTGCTGTGATCAGGGCGTAAGTTGGCAGAAACATAAATGAAATGCAGGTCCCGTTTACATAACTTCTCTAATTTACGTGTACTTGTAACACCTTCGCTGTAAGCAAAAAACCAAGTAGCTAGCATTATAGAAGGATCAAAAGCATCAGCACCCTGTGAACTGTACCGATTATACAATTCGGTTAAATCCAGTCTGGAAACAATGTCTACCACAAATCGACACTTAGCATTAGAAGGTACAAAATCGTCAAGACTGTACCCTAATAAATCGATCTGTTTACGATCAGCAGATATAAATCCCATAGGGCTAATCCTTATTGTTAACAATAAAAATATTTTTATTACTCTAATGATAACAAAATATTACAAAAATTTCAAGTAAAATTTTTACCTAAGAATCTGCAACAGCCTGGCCAGGAAGGGGATGCAATTTGTGGTTAGCTTCGTCCGGGCAACGCCCATTGCCAGTTGGATACAGACATGTTGCTTCGTCAGGCAATCAACAACGCAATTCGGACTTTTGGCTTATAACATGTTGCGCTTTATCGGACAGGAGAGTTTGAGACAAGCCGATGCCCCGGTGTGCCATAAGCGGAACTGCAGAGGCATCCGTACTGCGATTCAGAACTTGATCACCCCTTGCCGCTCGGATGGTATACTATGCTCGCCATTGGAGGCTGGTTTTTGGGATACACTCACCATAGCTTCCCGTGTTTTGGCGGATCTACATAGCCTTGCTTTGCTGAACCCGGCAGTGTTATATTGTCAATAAAAATAAAGTAATATAAAATACTACCAACAGGGGATTACACCCAAAATCCTTCTTTGGTGTCTAAGATAGAAGAAAATTCCTTAAGAATCTTTATCTCCGATTAATAGCAGCAAAATGAGGGAGCTTATCCTGGGATTTTTCTCCAAAATCCCGGGGAAGGCCATCGAGAAGACTATTGTCCCGGATTCAGACATCATTAATAGTGCGACTACGGTGAACAGCTTTACATGTTCAGCTATTGTGCCCTCAATAAAACAGATATTTAAATCTATTTAGGGCGGAAGATCGATTTTGGAATTCGAATTTGAGATTTAGTTCCGCAATCTGCAATCGCAATCCGAAATGGAAAATAGCGTAAAATAAGGAGGACAACGTATGGCGATATTAGTTACAGGCGCTGCAGGCTACATTGGAAGTATTGTTACAGAAGAATTACTCAATCAAGGTCATTCGGTTATCGCTATTGATAATCTTCAAGAAGGCAATCGAGAAGCTGTATTACCCGGAGCTGTTTTTTATGAGGGAAATATAGGCGATGAAAAGTTATTAACTAAAATATTTAAAAATCATAGAATAGATGCAGTTCTGCACTTTGCAGCGGAAACAACAATTGAGTTTTCCATGACGAATCCTAAAATCTATTTTGAAAATAACGTTGTTAATGGGATTAGGTTGCTCAATGTGATGCTTGAACATAAATGTAATCGTTTTATCTTTTCTTCTACAGCTGCCACATTTGGTGAGCCACAATATACTCCCATAGATGAAAAGCATCCCCAACTTCCGATTAATGCTTATGGTGAATCTAAACTGATGTTTGAACATATTCTGGATTGGTATCATAAGGCTTATGGATTAAAATTCAACGCCTTCCGCTATTTCAATGCTGCTGGTGCTTCAGAGAAATTGGGAGAAGCACACCGACATGAGAGTCACTTGATTCCATTGGTATTGAAGAGAGCACTTGCTGAGCAGAAAAGCAAAAAAGCAGAGCAGCAGAGGAAGAAGCAAATTGAGAACAGGGAAGACAAAAACAAAGAACAGGAGAACATTTCATTAAAGGTTTTTGGTAATGATTATCCTACGAAGGACGGGACGTGTGTAAGAGATTACATCCATGTAGTTGATTTAGCCCAAGCTCATATTCTTGCACTCGAGAATCTTAATTGCCATCCGGATGGAAAATACAATCTGGGGAACGGAAAAGGGTTCACTGTTCTTGAGGTCATTGAAACAGCCAAAAAGGTAACAGGTGTGGATATTCCCTACGAAATAGCAGGGAGACGCCCCGGCGATCCTGCTGTTTTGATTGCTTCGTCAGAGTTAGCTCAAAGAGAACTGGGGTGGGAGTCGAGATTTAGAGATTTGGAGAGTATTATAGGTTCTGCCTGGAAGTGGCATTCGGCGCATCCAAAGGGGTATGAGAGGTGATCGATACAAATGAGAAAAAGCATGTGAACTATCTTAAAGCAATATCTGAAGATTTATTCTTGATATGAGGATATTAGTTACAGGCGGTGCGGGTTTTATTGGTTCGCACACGGTGGATGCACTTCTGGAAAAAGGCCACCAGATTAAGATACTGGATAATTTGCAGAAACCGGTGCATTTAAAAGGTAAGCCTTCTTATATTCCAGAGGAAACCGAGTTTATTTACGGTGACGTGCGCGATAAATCGACACTGAAATATGCTTTGGAAGGAGTAGATGCTGTTTATCACTTTGCTGCTTATCAAGATTATTTACCAGATTTTAGTACCTATTTTCATGTTAATAGTGTGAGTACGGCGCTAATTTACGAGATTATTGTGGAGGAAAAACTGCCGATTAAAAAAGTAATTGTGGCCAGCTCACAGGCAGTTTTGGGAGAAGGGCTGTATGAATGCTCAAAATGTAAAATTAAAAATAAAAAAAATGCGAAACATCAAATTCCAAAAGGCACAAAAAGACTGGCAAATAACCAGAAAAACGGATGGCTTTATCAGCCGGACATAAGAATTGAGGAACAATTGTCAAGAGGAGAATGGGAACATAGATGTCCGGTGTGTGGAGAGACATTACAGTACTTGCAAACCCCAGAAGAAAAAGTCAATCCTCAAAATCAGTACGCTATGAGTAAGTACTCCCAGGAAATGATTGCCATCAATTTAGGTAAGCGCTATGATATTCCCACCGTGGCCTTGCGTTATTCCATTGTTCAGGGACCAAGGCAGTCGTTTTACAATGCCTATTCGGGTGCTATGCGTATTTTTGCTCTGTCACTTTATTTCAATAAGTCCCCTCTTATTTTTGAAGATGGAAATCAAATTCGCGATTACATTAATATTCAGGATGTAGTAAATGCCAATTTGTTAGTGTTGGACAATGAGAGAGCTAACTATCAAACCTTCAATGTAGGTGGAGGTAAACCATACACAGTGTTGGAATTTTATTCCAAAATGCAAGAGGTCGTTAATAGAAGGCAAGAGCCTATTTTAGGAAATTTCTATCGCTATGGGGATACCCGACATATTTTCTCGGATATTTCTAAACTGCGAAGTCTTGGTTGGGAACCTAAGGTTTCTATTGAAAAAAGCATTGTCGATTATTGGGAGTACCTGAACCAGCAAACCGATGTGGAAGATATTTTAAGTTTTGCAGAAAGAAGAATGAAACAGCTCGATGTTATTCGAAAAGTAAAGCATGAGGAACAATAAGAAATCTCGAATGACAAATGAAAGCTTTTCTTTTAGCTGCCGGGCTGGGTAGCCGTCTTCGTCCCATCACCAATGAAATCCCAAAATGTTTAGTTCCCATCAATGGAAAGCCGCTATTAGATTATTGGTTTAGGCTGTTTCAGAAATATGGAATCGATGAAATTTTAATCAATCTACATTACTTGCCTGACAAAGTTTTGACCTTTCTGGAAAGCGTTTCCTACCCATTTGAAATAAAGGCAGTTTATGAAGAGCAGTTACTCGGTAGTGCAGGTACGGTTCTGACTAATAAAGCGTGGGTAGAGAACGAAGATGATTTCTTTGTGATTTACGCAGATAATCTTAGCAACGTGAATCTGAACCAAATTTTATCTTTTCATCTAAAACACAAGCCAGTTCTTACTATGGGACTTTTTCAGACAACTCGGCCAGAGGAATGTGGTATTGCTACGATAGACAGAGAACAAACCATTATCGGTTTTGAGGAGAAGCCAGAAAGTTCCAGAAGCAATTTGGCCAATGCGGGGATTTATTTGGTAAGATCAAATCTATTCGATTTTCTACCCCAAAGAATTCCTCTAGATTTTGGTTTTGATGTTTTCCCCAGGCTCATTGGAAAAATGAAGGGATTTCTAATCAGAGACTATTTATTGGATATCGGAACCTTGGAAAATTATCGACGAGCCCAACGCGATATCCAGCAGATAAATTTTCCAGGAGGAGACAAATGATTGTGGTACAAACACCTTTGCGAATTAGTTTTGCTGGCGGTGGCACCGACTTTAAGGAGTTTTGGGCACGAGAGGAAGGATGGGTGGTCAGTTCGGCCATTGATAAATACATCTATGTAATTGTTAAAGAACGTTTTGATGATAGAATCTACATTAACTATTCGGAAAAAGAAATTGTTGATTCAGTTGACGATATTAAACATGAGCTGGTACGGGAAGCAATGAGGAAAACGGGTGTTTCTTATGGAGTAGAAATTACCACACTTGCTGATATTCCTTCCGAGGGATCAGGTTTAGGTTCATCCAGCAGTGTGACGGTTGGTCTATTGAATGCGCTTTATGCATTTAAAGGGATTCAACAGCCTGCAGAGGTTCTGGCTCAGCAAGCTTGTGAGATTGAAATCGATATTTTAGGAAAGCCTATCGGTAAACAGGACCAATACATTGCTGCTTATGGTGGGCTACGATTTTTTAAATTCTTGAAAGATGGCAAGGTGGAAGTAGAAAAATTGCCTGTCTACAATGAAAATTACCGACGCTTTGGTTCAAATCTAATGCTTTTTTACACAGGACGCACTCGAAGTGCAGACAATATTTTAAAAAAACAAAAACAAAATACTGATGATAATATCGAATATTTGAGAAAGATAAAATATCAAGCTGCAGAAATCAAAGAATATTTGTTAACGAATCAATTTGACAAGGTAGGAAATGTATTAAGAGAAACCTGGGAATACAAAAAAAAGTTGGCTGATGGTATTACGCTTCCAGAGATTGAAGCTATGTACCAAAAGGCTCTTGATGCCGGTGCGCTTGGTGGTAAAATTAGTGGGGCAGGTGGGGGAGGGTTCCTTCTTCTCTACTGTTCACGCGACAAGCAAAATCGGGTAAAAGAAGCGTTGAAGAATTACCGTGAGTTCCCATTTTTATTAGAACAAGATGGGAGTAAAGTAATCTTTAACTACAGGAGGTACGTATGGAAATAATTACACCTCAAGAGTTTATGGAGAAGATACATCAAGCTTCAAAGGCAATTAATTTTGACGAAGTACATCAGGTAGTTGATTTATTGCAGGATGCCTATATTAACAAGAGATCGGTTTATGTGTTTGGGAATGGGGGCAGTGGAGCAACTGCTTCCCATTTTTGCGAAGATCTGGGTAAGGGTACTATAGACGATTCAAATGTAGAGCATCGGTTTCGGGTAATGAGTTTAACCGACAATACGCCCTACATTTTGGCTTGGGCAAATGACCATGGGTATGAGACTATTTTTGAACAGCAGCTCAAGAATTTTGCCGATCCCTATGACGTTGCCATTGCTATTAGTGGGTCAGGGAACAGTGAAAATGTGTTGCGTGCCATTGATTTTGCAAATTCTGCCGGACTCAAAACAGTGGGGGTCACTGGTTTTGATGGAGGTCGGCTTAAAGAAATAACACATTACAATATTCATGTGCCCATCAACGACATGGGTGTTGTGGAAAGCATTCACATCGTTATTTTTCATTACATTGTGTATAATTTGAGGGATCGTATTGCCAACCTGAACGGAAAATTGCAAAGAATTACTCAGAATATTTCTAAATTTGTTAAATGAGAAATTTTTGTAAGCAAAACAGTCGTGTTTACAGACTGTAAGTAACTGTAAAATTATTTACTTTAAAAACGTACGGAGGGGGTGATCCTATGTGCTGATTTAAATCAGGGGATTTCGTAGGGGGCAGAACAATTCAAACTAGCATCCCCTACCCCCGTTTTTAAACCTTCAATTCTTTCTCTTCATTTATCCACAAACAATCTTCGGGCGACAAATTTTTTCCTTCTTTTTCAAGATCTGAATTCTGATCCAACGACACGTTTGTGGCAAATCTCAAACTGATTTTTGCATGGGGAGGATTCTATCATGACAAAAGGTCTGTTTGTGTTAGCCATTAGTGTTTTTTGTTTTGCCGAGGCTTTCTCTTCGGTCAGCCAGAATGCGGGTAAATTGTTGATTACCGAGGTTGCGATGAAGGAATCCAATGATGGTGATTGGCTCGAGCTTTTTGTTGTCGATGGAAGTATCGATTGGAGTGAATATCGAATTTATTCTAATGCGAGTAGCTATTTTAAGTTACCGTCTAATCCCTACCAGACCGGACAGTATATTGTTTTACATGAAGATACAACAGGCACCGATGGGTTGGTAGGAAATTGCTGGCATTTTTACGGCGCGCTTGGAACCGGGTTGAGAGGGACCGACCAGAATATCTTTATCACTGATCCTGGTAAAGCTTCCACCTATGTTGACGCGGTCATCTATTCAAATAACAGTGGAGAGTACACTGGAAGTAAAAATAAAGCCAATGATATTGTTGAAGATGGAATGTGGGATTCCTACGATTTTTCTACAGGCGATGCCGGCGCCTGGACTGATACCGACGATGTTTCTTCAAACCAGTCACTTTGTCGTTACATGAATGCCGGTTCCAGCGGCTATGTGGACAACAATTCGAAGTCTGATTGGTATTACTCATCGTCTCAATCGCCAGGAAGTGAAAATGATTCTTCAGTTCCGGTTTCGCTATCTTCTTTCGCCGCAACACCGCAAGAGAATAGCATTGTTCTGACTTGGACAACTGAAAGTGAATTTAACACACTGGGTTTTAAAATACTGCGAAGTTTAGAACCCGAGGAAGGATTTGTAGCGATTAGTTCGTTAGTTAGAGCCGCTGGTAATTCGCTTACAACGCGTCACTACCGTTTTGTGGATCAGAATGTTCAACCAGGAGTGACCTATTACTATTGTTTAAAGGAAATTGATTTTGATGGTAAAATCAAGTTGCATTCAGTCGTGTCTGCACGGATTGATGAGAACAATTTGAATGGTTTGGCTGTTCCGAATCAGGTTCAACTTTCATCGGGATATCCCAATCCATTTGGGCCGGGAGTAAAGAAGCCCGAAGTAAAATTTAGATTGTTTTTGCCTGCAGGAAAACAACATTGGTCAGAAGATCTTCGAGTAAAAATTACGGACATATTGGGTAGAGAGGTGACCCATTGGCAGGTGAATTTTTCTTATTCAAAAGAGCAGATGTTCTTCTGGAATGGTAGAGATATGTTTGGAAACTTTGTTCCTGCAGGTGTGTATTTTTTTCAAGTGCAAGGTAGTTCCTTTGACAAGGTTCAAAAAATCCTCTTTGTTCGATAGGTTAGTCGGTGGCAATTTTAAGGAAGTGGTGATGGAAATGGATTCTGGAAACACCCCCTGGATTTTGACCTGTTGACGTAAAAAATGAGAAGCTGGACAGTTACAGAAACGAGCAAATAATACTTGATTAGTTTGCAGAAAAGTGGTATTTTAGAAACAGTGACCCGATGAAGTGTTTAATCTAAAGGAGATGTTTTATGCACATTTCAGTTCGCAAGAGGCTTGTGCTGTCCAGTGCGCTGCTATTTATTTCTCTGAGTTTTTCACTACCCTTGACAGCTTCGCTCAACGAGACTTTACCCCCTTATCATTGGGCTTATGAGTATCTCAATCAGCTACGGATACGGGGTTATTTTACGCACCTTTATTTCTTGAACAAACCCTTTACCCGAGGTCAGGTTGCAGAAGCATTGTTAAAGCTGGAAGAATTGCCACAGCCGAAGAAAGGATCACTGGAGCATGATCTTATTGAGAAATTGAAGGCGGAATTCCAGCAAGAATTGGTAATGTTGCAGAAGCAGAGGTTTAATCAATTGGGCGTCGGTGCTATTTTGATGCAGGATTTTAATCGGAAGGGAACAGAATCAAAGTTTAGAGGAGTTTATCGTACCCAATTGGAATTTTCTCCTGTGAAAAACCTTTCGATATTCAATGCGATTAACTTTGATCAATATCGTTGGGATGACCCTAATTACATGGGCAAGAAATGGCGTGGCATTGTTGGTTTTACTGAACAAGCTTATACCCGATTTTCTTTGCCAATTACAAAACATAATAGTGGAAAATCTTCCTATTTTACATTTTTGCTTGGACGCGATTTTCTCAAATGGGGGCAGGGACGAAGTGGCAATCTACTCTTTTCTGACTACTCTCGCCCTCTGGATCAGTTGTCGATTCGATATTCCTGTGGGTGGTTCACTTACACTTTCCTTGCTGCTCAATTGAATGATACCCCTTTAACGGATAGTTTATTTGTTGATGATGGGCATGGGCGCGATGCAAAGCGATATCTTGCTTCCCATCGCCTCGATTTGCGTATTGGAAACCGTTTTTATTTTGGCGTCACAGAGACAATCCTTTATGGCGGTGTGGGAGAGAATGCGCGTTTCATCTATTTGAATCCTTTTGTTTTTTATCATGGTTCAAACTTAAACCATGAAGGGATTGGCAACACATTAGGAACCATCGACTGTGATATTTATCCAGGCAAAAAGTGGGAATTGTACGGAGAATTGTTGATTGATGATGTCCAAATTGAAAAAACCTGCCCCAGCGATCTGGAACCCAATCAAATTGCTTTCGTGCTGGGATGGCGCAAGGCAGCTCCCTTTACCATTAATGGGTTGGATGTTGGAATGGAATACGTTCAATTGCGTAATCGGGTGTACAAAACTCATGATTCCTGGGAATGGTGGGTCCATCGTAATAGACCCCTTGGTTATTGCCTCGGCAGTGATTTAGATAATCTCCAGTTGGATGTCAACTATTGGATAAAATCTAATTGCTTGTTCAGGTTACAATATAATCGTATTCGACAGGGAGAGGGTCGGATGAGTAAGCCTTTTGACACCCCCTGGATGGCTTACACCGTGGAACAGGGATACCATGAAAAATTTCCAACTGGAGTGGTGGAAAAGACGCAAAAAATAAAGTTGCAACTTATTTATCATCCCCACGTTGCTTTCCGAATGAGCACAAGTTTAATCTATCAGAAGGTGAACAATGTAGACAATATGGCCGGCCGAGAAGATTCTGAATGGTCATTTCAGCTTGGTGCTTGGTGGACTCTGGAGAAGATTTTGCCAATGGCTCAGATAGGACAAAAATTTGAAGAAGGATTATAGAAAAGTTCACAAAATTTTTTAGCTATTCAACTATTGAACAGTTAAAATCATTTTTTAGTTCTCGGTGCGAGAAGTACTGAAGAACGTCAATCATAGCCCAACAATAAAATCGTTGGGCTATTTTTATTCAGGCTTAGAAAACCACCGTCTTTGACGGTGGTAATGTAAAAAAGGCTTTGCCAAGAAGTGATAGGTTGAATATATTGAAGCATGCCGAAATATCGAAAATTATCTCATGCGATCTATTGATCACATTGTTTGGGTTCCTAACCCAAGTTCACCACTGTATCATGAAGGCAGATTAATATTATCAACAACTTACGCAAGTTGAGAGGGCGACAATGGTCACTACGGATTTTATTCGATTGTCACCTTTTTAGGTTTACATGG
>Ga0164310_10002669_pt1 | contig 10291 bp, 8 predicted proteins | sample GuaBasSedimGuay1_FD_121795 | JGI IMG/M metagenome (GOLD analysis project Ga0164310, IMG submission 121795) | Subseafloor sediment microbial communities from Guaymas Basin, Gulf of California, Mexico - Guay1, Core 4569-9, 0-3 cm | ecosystem: Environmental > Aquatic > Marine > Hydrothermal vents >... | reverse complement strand
GTTGTAGGCTACAAGATTGCCGGCAACCTTAACTACTACTCCAACAGTGCCCCGGTGGACAGTGCTGCGGTTGAACTGTCAGGTGCCGGGTCTGAGACTCTGTTCACCGACAGGGACGGACATTACCAGTTCTCCGCCCTAAGCTCTGCGACTTACACAGTGAAACCAATCAAGCAGGATGACATCGGCAACTCCATCAGCCCTTACGATGCTGCCCTTGTCCTCAGAGACTATGTGGGGCTGGAAACTCTGGATGCCTACCAGAGGGTAGCTGCCGATGTAACTGCTAACGGCGATGTTACCCCCTTTGATGCGGCTAAGATTCTCCAGTATTATGTGGGCCTGATCGAGCAGTTGCCCGTTGGAAAGGACTGGACATTTGTCCCGACCAGCTTTGCTATGAATAACACCAACTGGGCAAGTGCTCCGGACAGTGTGTCGTTTGAGCCACTGGTTTCAGACACGACTGCCAATTTCCTTGGCATAATCTACGGCGATGTGAGTGGCAACTGGGCTGGTGCTCCGGCAGTCAGACCTGCCGCAACCACGGATGTTCGGACAGTGAGCCTTGAGAATCTACCTGGAGAAGAAGGGACAGTCAGCTTGCCGGTGAAGGTGGACAAGGGTTCAGGCATAGTCTCCGCTGGGCTATCCATAACCTACGATTCCTCTCTGCTCAAGGCAGTTGGAGTATCCACCACAGAGCTCACTTCCGGCTATCTGGTTGCGGAGAGAATAGGGGAGGGCGAAATCAAGATAGCTTTAGCTGGGGCAAAGCCCTTGGAGGAAGGTGGACCGCTGTTGAATATAACCTTTGAGGTGCTTGAAGCCGTTGAGAAACACAGCTCCTCGCCTTTGACGATTACAGATGTCCAGCTCAACGAGGGCAGGATACCGGCGGTTTCCCGCTCGGGATATCTCGTGGCACCTCCGCCCAGGGAGTTTGCTCTGTCGCAGAACTATCCCAATCCATTCAACCCCACAACCACTATCGAGTATCAACTGCCGGTGGAAACCAAAGTCGAGCTTAACATCTACAACCTCCTTGGTCAGAAGGTAAGGCAGCTTGTTAACCGGCGACAGAAAGCAGGGTATTATGCGGTTAGATGGGACGGCAGAGATGAGGCTGGCAGAGAGGTGGCAGCAGGGATTTATCTGTACCGGCTACAGGCAGAGGGATTTAGCCGCACTAAACGCTTGGTCATCTTGAAGTGATACATAAACTCAGAACCCCTGTCTTCCCCAAAGGAGGCAGGGGTTTTTTGTTTGCAACATATTTGCCCGGGCCTGCAAAATTGTCTTGACTTTCTTGAAATATATATTATATTCAACCCATCGGTGTATAACTAACGGGTGACTAACTGACCGGTTGCTACATAGGGGGTGTCAATATGGCGAATCCTTTTGTTTACGGACAGTCAATTTTGGGTGAGGCGTTCACTGATCGCAAGCGAGAGATAGGCTACTTGTTTCAGGCGCTGCAGTCGCCAGCTCGCATTTTCCTCATCTCTCCCCGCCGCTATGGCAAGAGCTCACTTTTACAGGTAGTCAGACAGAAACTGGTACAGGAGGGCCTATTGGTGGCTTATGTTGATTTACATAAGATCGCCTCGATGAACGAATTTGCAGACATTTATGCTTCGGCTATTTTGAATGCTGCAGATACGCGGATCGAAAAGGCAGCGAAGACCATTCTGGAAATGCTTGTTCGTCTAAGGCCGAAGCTTGCTATCGAATCAACAGGTGCTCCTTCTGTTACCTTCGAATATTCGTTTCAATCAAAGGAAACATGGAGAGAGTTGGAAGAAGTCTATCAGTTGCCGGAGAAGATTGCCCGCAAGAGAGGAACTCGATTCGTAGTTATGTTCGACGAATTTCAGGAGGCTTCGGTTATTGGCGGTGATGCCCTGGAAAAGCGATTGCGAGCAGTAATTCAAACACATACCGAGGTGAGTTATGTCTTCGCTGGAAGTAAATGTCACCTGCTTTATGAGATGGTTCAGAATGAGAAAAGACCTTTCTATCACATGGGAGAGATTTTCCCACTGGGCAAGATCCCTGAAACGGAGATGGCCGATTTTGTGCTTGACAGATTTTCGCAAACTGGATATAGGATTGAACCTTCGATGGCAGAACAGATCCTCAGGGAAATGAGGAATATCCCGTACAATGTTCAGCTTCTCTGCCATCGTTTGTGGGCGCAGACACGGGATACAAAAGTTGTCACCAGGGAAGATGTAGAATTGGCTATTCGAAGTTTGATCTATACTTACGAACCTATTTTCGGGGAGTTATGGGATAATCTAACCCCCTACCAAAAGAGACTATTACAAGCGATCGCTTCAACCGGAGGCAAAGCTCTCTACTCGTCGAAGATTATCGGCGGATATGGACTAGAAGCCTCATCTTTTGTGAACAAGGGATTGTCGTTGTTACAGAAGAAAAACGTTGTGGAAAAACGTAAGGACCACTATGAGTTCAATGACATTTTCTTTGAAAAGTGGGTCTCGAAGAAGTAGGCAGTGGAATGCAATTGACCAGGCGGACCATACTGGACCTACAGTTATTTTCCAGGGAATATCCTCCGCGAATAGTCCACGGTTACTCCCTCACCTGCGGGCTATCAGATAGGCCAGGCCCACCGCCCAGCAGTAGTAAGAGAACCAATCCAGTCTGCCGCGCCTCACAATCCTCAGAAGCCACTTTATGGCGAGATACCCGGAGAGATAGGCGGCTACTGTGCCAAGAAAAATAGGGAGAAGGGGCAAGCTCTGAGGCGGTCCCACCAAAAGCTCTCGGGCCTTCAACAGGGTTGCCCCCAGGATGGCCGGCAGGGCCAGGAGGAAAGAGAACTCCACCGCCTGGTCAGCTTCTACGCCGCAGTAGAGTCCTGTGCTGATGGTTACCCCTGAGCGAGAAATACCCGGCAGCATAGCAAACGCCTGAGCTGCACCAATCAGAAGCGATCCCTTGTAGCTAACTTGCCTGCCAGTGGACTTCGCATAGCGGGTGGGCCAGAGGATAAGTCCAGTTACCAGAAGCATAAAAGCCGTTAGGGTAGGACTGGAGAAGGCCAACTCAATCCGGCGGTCAAGAAGTAATCCCAACAGTCCAGCAGGTAGGGAACCGATAATTAATAATACCGCCAATTTGAAATACCTATCACTCTTAAGTCTTGCTGAAGCTCCCCGGCCAGCAGCAATCCCTTTGAAAAAAGATACTGCGATATTGACTGCCAGTCGCCAGAATACGGTAAGCACAGCCAACAGGGTGCCGAAATGGACCGATACAATAAAGAAAACGGCCGGGTTATCCACTCCCAGCAGGTCCTTGAATAACACCAGATGACCGGAACTGCTTATGGGTAAAAACTCTGTGAGCCCTTGCAGAAGTCCCAGGATAATGGCGTTGAGAATTGACATCGATTATTCTAATTCTCCTAATATAGGGAACTAAAGTCAAAGCCCAGATTCGAAAAACTTATGAAAAATAGGAAATAGGTATCGTCGCTAAAGGCAGTTCCAATAAATGGCAAGTCTTATCTGCTACAAACACTTTGTCCCTATCGGGAGAGACGAGCGGGGGTGTGTCAGAAGGCATCTCTAACCGCAAAGTTCGCCAAGAAGTCGCAAAGACCTCAAAGGGCTGATCGTCTATCTGTAAGACCGTCGCCTGCCTTATGTCCCCGTTCCGCTCTTTGCTGCTATCTCAAGTGATCAACTTTTGATACAGAACCAGGATGCAATCTTTAAACTTATGGAGTCAAACCCTTGCTATTTGACACATCTGCAGACTCTGTTGGAAAGATGGAGTTGTTGGCAGTACTATGGGCCCGCTTCAGATGTCTATTTATGTGGGAGGGCTCTCCAGAGCCCGATCCCGTCGGCGTCTGGAGACGCGTCCTACGTCTGTTTTCGGAGAATAGAGCACGTTTTGTGTGAGATCGGCGTCTTTCGGCACAATAGATACAAGAATCTTCAGAGGGGTTTTTCCGAATCTGGGTTAAATGCCAACTAGAAAGTGAAATACAAAAGCTCAAATGACAAATAGTGTGCGCATCTGAATCTTAGCATTTGGACTTTTACATTTGGCATTCCCTGAAGTACTTTGTTCCTGTGGCCGGAGTTTCTTGGCCCTATTTGCCATTTGGGGTCCAGAAGGCGTTCTCGATATGTTCGATCTCTGGCTTACCTTCCCTTAAGCTGATACCGATCACATCAAATCGCAGGTCTACTCCAACGAGAGATTTTTCCTGAAGATATTTTGAGGCCATTTTCGCTATCTGCCTCTGTTTTCTGAGAGTGACCCAGCCCTTAGGGGCACCGAATCTTCCGGTGCGGTCGGTTTTTACCTCAACGAAGTCCAGCGTCTTACCCTTTCGAGCGATAATATCGATCTCACCTCTCCGGCTTCGGTAGTTCCTCTCCAGTATCCGGAATCCTTTTCGCAGAAGGAACTTCGCCGCCAACTCCTCACCTCTGTTCCCGGTGGCTTTTCTGTCTGATGCGACTGGCTGTTTCCCCTCGTCTGTCAACAGGAGTTCACCCCCTTGAAACAGCGGCGGTGCAGCGGACAAGGTCCGTGCTTCCTGATGGCCTCCAGGTGTTCTTTAGTGCCATAGCCTTTGTGCCGGGCGAATCCGTAGACAGGAAACAGCACATCGTATTGGTCCATCATCCTATCTCTGGTCACCTTAGCTACTATTGAGGCGGCAGCGATGGAGGCAGAGAGACTGTCTCCGTCAATGATACCTGTCTGTGGAAGGGGCTGGTCGGGGATCTCTCCTCCGTCGACCAGGAGGTGCTGGGGGGCAGGGCTTAGAGAACCGATGGCCTGGTTCATCGCCTTCCAGGTGGCTTGCAGGATGTTAATCCGGTCGATCTCTTCTGCATGGACAACTCCAATGCCTACACCTATGGCCACCTGATGGATAAGACCAAAGAGATTCTCGCGTTTTGCCGGACTCAGTTTCTTAGAGTCGTCCAGTCCAGAGAGGGCCACCTCGTGCGGCAGAATGACGGCTGCTGCTACTACCGGTCCCGCCAGGGGACCTCTGCCCGCCTCGTCTATCCCAGCCACCAGGCTTATACCCTGCGCCCAGAGCCTCCGTTCAAAACTGAGAAGTTGCTGTAAACGTCTCCTTTCTGCAGCCTCTCTCTGGGAGCGTCTACTCCATTGCCGGGCCACAGCCTTAACACCCCGGCGCGGATCAGCCTTCAGCAGAGAGAGCAAAGGTTCCTCTACCTTTCCCTTTCCAGCAACATAGAGCCGAATCTGCTCCACAGTCATCTGTGCCAGATCTGGAGACATGATGCCACCAAGAGCTTCTTCTTCAGTAACCATCTGACCTTTCGCCTCAACATTCAGGAAATATTGTGATTGAAGACATAGGAGACGAAAGTTCTTTATCTTGACCAGCCGTACCTCAATGTTTTATAAATACGTACCAAAAGAAGCACGCCTTTCTCAGCGTATGGCAGAGGCAGACTTGAATCGCTCAGCCCAAAGGGTCTCGAGACAACAGATGACGGTTGTGGCCCTGTTGACCGCTGAGGGAGAGCGCAATCGACCCCGCATAAAGGACTGGGCACGGAGATGGCCGTGAATCGCCTCGCTGTGAGTATAGGAAGAATCTGCCGAATTGGGCCAGCGGTTGATAGACTGTTCCCACAAGTTCGCAAATTTACCAGGAGTACCTATTTCTGCTTGGCAGTTCTGCGGCCCTCATACCAGCCTACTCGGCTGACCTGAGCATACATTTTCCAGATTTTTTGTGCAAGTTTGGCTATTCGACAATTCCTCATCTGGGTTCATTAGGGGTGGAATCAAGTGTTCCCACGAAGCGGCCGAAGGCGTCGTATAGCTGAAGCTCCACCAGTCTTGTTTTCCTGGGAATAACGCATCTATCTTGAAGTAGAAATTGGACTGGAGGAGAGACTGGGTAGGATTTCCCGCTGCCTATTTTCTCTCCCTCGGCGTTCTGGAAGGCTATCCTGACTTCTCCCTGGTAGAAAAGGCCGTATGCTCCGTCTATCCTGGCAGAGTCATCATTTAGGGGTTGAACAGTCAACCTTTTCTTTATCACACCGACGTTGTTCACCTCTAGTATGGGCCCTTCGCACCTGGTCGCATACCAATTCTCGACAAAGGTGTAGGACTGCTTGGGGGCAAGGTCGACTAAAGGGCTGAGTACCTCCACCTCCAGGTATGGGAGTCCGGCGGAAGTAAAGACTTCGACTGAGGCTCCGCTGTCTGGGTAGGCCTGATCCTTGAAGAAAGAGAATGTCTTGGCGTAGGCGTAGCCGTCTTTCCGGTCAACATAGCAAATCCAGCCGCCGTCGGAGTCAGCACCGATTTTGCCCCCGTGATGCAGATACTGCACGGCAGAGACTCCAGGGACGATGTTGCTCTTCCACTGAGAATCCTCTTTATCACCGCTCATTACATAGTAGCCGTCCTGGCCAAATCTACTATCTGCCCTGATGGGGAAGTAGACCCAAAAGTTGCCATAATCGGCTTTTCCCCGGTGAGCGACTATCGACTGGGTTACATCCCATATGGCCCAGTTGGCTTTCTGGCTTCCCTTGTTGGTCAGAGTCTGTTCTACCCTCACCCGGGTACTTCCCCGATAGATAGTCAACTGCCGTTCGAATTTCAGTCCCTGGCACCTCCATTTGCTGAACGTCTCCACGGGACTTTCTAGACGGACGACGGAGGATTCGGGCGTATCGGTCACTATCCGGCAGGAGTAAGGTCCGAAGTCGAGGTTAGGTGGCGGTGGCCATCCTCCACCGCTGGTCAGCCATCTGTGCTGAGGAGCAGGCCAGGTCTTGTAACCACCGTAGTTTGGCCATCCAGACTGTTGGGAGGGAGTATATCTTTTGCCTATCTCTTCGGGGTTCACGTAGATGGAAGGGTGTCCATCCAGATCATACTGCATCACTCTGCCTCCGATTTCAGGGACCACAGCCAGGGTGATCAGACCGTTCTTCATCACCCACGATTTCCAACCCCAGCCAGCGTAGTCTTCCACCGGTGCTACCGAACAGGGTTGGGTTTCCGCCCGGACACTCCCCAGTAACAGAGGCAGCGAGCAGAGAACAACGGCTGCGCTGTAGGGGAAATGGTTACACATAGAATCCTTCCTTTCTTCTATCTGTTTGTGTGAGGTGAGAGTTCAGAATTTATGTCAAATTCTAAACTTTCGCAAAAGATCTGGAAAATGTATCCTTAAGCCGCCGTAATATACTAGCATAGGAGAGCATAAGGTTCCCGAGCTGGAATAGGCCCCCTGGCTGCATTCGCCAATCTCTGTGAACAGGTTTTTTCTTGTTGCCTTAATTCATTGTTTTGTTCTATGCCATAGCCGGAGGATTCATCGCCTAGTATGGTCAATCCTGGAGGTAGGGGGAGGTTGCGCTTTCCGTAAGCGGCCAACAGAACAAGAGCCGCCCTCTGCTGCCTGCAGGACTTATAGCCCCAGCGATTGGACCCTACCTCTTCCCTACGCCTACGGAAAGCGCGCTTCTTTTGGTCCCTTTTCTCCTAAGGAAAAGGGACAGATAGCTCAGTAATATAAGGAAAATGCGTCACTTATTTCTCCAATTGTAATATTTTTGTGAAAGTTCAGTTAGATTCTTACAGTGGGCATTTAGGTCATAGGTCGGTAAACTCAGTTCATCACTCATGAATTGGCCAATCTTTCTCCATCTGCTTCGGAAGATAGATGTATGAAGCATCCTCAGGCGCCGATAGGGTAGGGTTCTACTACCAACGCTTTTTCCTCCCCCTTTCTGTCTGCCATCGGGCGGAACTGGCGGATTTGGAGGTCACTGCTATGGAGGTATCTATTTTCCGGGAATTCTCCTCCGTTTGGACGTTAGAAGTATATTTCGCAGTTCCTCCGGGCCTCTGGCATTCAACCAATTTTTCTCAAATTCCGGTTCCTGCGTAATCTGGGCGATGGCCATCAGGGCGCGAAGGTGGAAATTCCGCTCGTCTGCAGTGCCCGCCAGGATAAAGGCGGTGTAGACCGGAGGCAGGGAGGCCGAGAAAGAGACGCCTTCCTTACATCTGCCCAGAAGAAGGTCGAATCTCCCACTTCCCTCGATTATGACATGAGGGACAGCTAACCCTGGATGGATGGCTGTGGTGGACTGTCTCTCTCGTTCCATAAGTAATTCAAACAGTCTCCCGGGTTCTACTCCTACCCTGGGGGACAGGACCTCTGCCGCCTTCTGGAAGAACCTCTCCAACGGCAGTGGACCTTTTACATCTAAGATAGCACAGTCCTTAACTAGACGGTCAAACCTGTCTTCAATGATGTTATCCCGTTCTATCAGGATGTCCCTCAGTTCATTTTCCAGGCCACTGTCTATTAGTTCTCTTGCAGTAACTCGCTCAACAACATGAATAAGAGCTGACTGTCGTCTCACATTGGGTCTAACATAAGACAGATACCAGACTGCCCCTAACCCCATGAAACCGCCGGTAATCAGCAGAGGAACAGTTCCCATCTCAAAGATAAGAAATCCATAGGCTGCTATTCCCAGAAGTTGGATCCAGGGGCAGAGAGGGGAGCGAAATTTGGGCCTGTAGCTTGATATCTTGGCCGCCCGCATCATAATCACGGAGAGATTTACCAGGATAAAAAGCAAGAGCATCAAAGTGGAGGCCGTCTCGACCAGCTCTTCGAGGGTTAAGAACAGAATCACCACGACCATAAATGCACTGGTGAGGAATATGGATACATAGGGGGTGCCAAATCTCTTGCTCACTCTTCCCAAGAACTTGGGCAGGATTCCATCCCGGCTCATAGCCAAAGGGCTGCGGGAGGCAGCCAAAATGCCAGCATTGGCCGTGGTGACAAAGGCACACATAGCGGCCACAGCTACAACTGCAGTCCCAAATGTGCCCATAGAGGCGCTGGCTCCAAGACAAATTGGAGTGAGAGAGCTCTTCAATTGCTGGGCATCAAGGATTCCCACGGTGACCCCAACTACCAATGCGTAAAGCACATTGATAATAACATAGGCTGAGAACATACCCAGAGGTATATTCCTGGCAGGATTCTTAACCTCTTCGCCAACACTTGCCACTTTGGTGAGCCCACCGTAAGAGATGAAGACCAGTCCTGTCACAGCCAGCATCCTTCCCGAGCCAAAAGGCATAAAGGGGGAATACCTTTGGGGTTGAACAGCCTGCAGGCCATAAAACACATATGAGATAAGAATTCCTAACAGCAGAAGTACCAGAGATATCTGCAATCTCCCGGTGCTTTTCACGCTGGTGAGGTTGATGAATGTGAAGAGCAGACAGCTTCCCACGGCTATGAGTCTAACCTGGGTGTAACTGACATCTGGATAGATAAGCTGGAGAAATGAACCTATCCCTACCAGGGCAAAGGCGCTTTTAAAGGCGATAGAAAACCAATTGGCCAGTCCTCCCAGTGTGCCTGTCAGGGTGCCGAGGCTGCGCTCAATAAAAAAATAACTGCCCCCGGCTCGAGGCATAGCAGTGGCTAACTCCGCCGTGGCCAACACGGCAGGGATCATCAGCACTCCGGCTAACAGATAGGAGAGTATCGCCGCCGGACCGGCCTTAGCGAAGGCAAGACTGGGCAGAATAAATAATCCAGAGCTCACCATTGCCCCGGAGGCAATGCAGAAAATACCAAGCAAACTAAGTTCTCTCTTGAGAGGTTCCCTTTTCAATGTGCCCCATTTCCACGGTTATCGTATTGCCCAAACCCTGGCAAAATTGCCAGGGTGCGTAACAGATTCCAACTAACAACCCTCCAACAAACTCAAAATCTGTTGACTTATAAAACGTCCGGTAGAGGAAAGACGGTTCTGCAGAAAGCGTCCCACATTCTATCTTGAGAACAGACATAGGCAACTCTCCTGGCACCACAGAAATTGGGGTCTGCAGGACCCTCCCACAGAAATAGATATGTGAAGTGAGCCAGTGCTGCCAGGGCTTCTGTTGTTCGGCAGGATCTAGAAAGTAGCAAAAGTGCCATTCTGAAGGGGCAAAGAATCTGATCTCTTGACAAATTGGACTGATCTATGAGATGTTTGGGCAAGCTTTGCATGACAAGAACGGACTTCTTACGAATCAGACAAGATTCGCACGCTGCACACTCTCCGTTTGATCCCATCTGCTGCGGCGTCTCTTAAGATTACGAGACAACGGACGCACCAGGCTGGGACAGGACTTGTTTTGAGTGGTTGAAACTTGGTTATTGGAGTTTCTCTGAAACTTCAGGTTTGTTGTTTGAAATTTGCCGGAG
>Ga0164310_10002668_pt1 | contig 10292 bp, 12 predicted proteins | sample GuaBasSedimGuay1_FD_121795 | JGI IMG/M metagenome (GOLD analysis project Ga0164310, IMG submission 121795) | Subseafloor sediment microbial communities from Guaymas Basin, Gulf of California, Mexico - Guay1, Core 4569-9, 0-3 cm | ecosystem: Environmental > Aquatic > Marine > Hydrothermal vents... | reverse complement strand
GATATAGAAATAGGTGAGGTTAAACTGCCGACGCCGGAACAAAAGAAGATTATCGAGCTAAATGAAGGGGATTTAAATGTTGAGATAGTCGGCACCATTATTCAGGTTTTCGATCCTACTTTTTATGAGGTATGCCCTGTATGCGGGAAAAGAATAAAAAAGGTTGAAGAGAATGAGGGTGAAGGATTTAAATGCAATAAGCATGGCTTGTTCAAAGAACCAAGCTTTGCCTATGTTCTTAATATCTTTGTTGATGACGGAAGTGATATAATAAGGTGTGTTCTTTTTAGGGAAAATGCCACGGCTTTGATAGGCGAGGATGTTATGAGCTACAAAGATGGTTCTTTTGATGACGTGAAGATGAGATTGATCGGAACACAGGTCAAGCTGAGGGGAAGGGTCGTTAAGAATCTTTTATTTGACAGGTTAGAATTTATAGTTAATGAAGTTGAAAAGAAAGATTTATCAACTGCAGAAGAATCGATTGCAGAGGAAGAGAAAGTAGAATAGTTAAACAATGCAATGGAAAACGCATTTAGCATTTGGTTTTTTGGCTGGCTTGTTTGCTTTAAATTATGTTAGGATTGAAAACAAAATCCTGTTCTTTTTGTTTGTTTTACTCGGATCTTTACTGCCAGATATAGATAATCCGAGATCAAAGTTTGGCAGTAAGGTAAAGATCGTTGGAAAGATCTTTAGGCATAGAGGAATTTTCCATTCTGCTATAACAGGGGTTGTGCTAAGCGGCATTGTTTGGTATTTTGTTAATGCTACATGCGGAATCGGTTTGTTTATTGGTTATGCCTCGCATCTGCTGATTGATGGTTTTACTGTTCAGGGTGTTAATTTTTTGCATCCATTTGGAAAATTGCACCTAAGCGGATTTATTGAAACAGGAAAGATCGGCGAATGGGTTGTGTTTGGAATTATTGTTTTTCTCATTCTGCTAAAGTTAGGCATTTTCAGCTTTTTTGGCTAAGGACACTGGACAGGTGTGGCCAAATTATATAAAGAAGCTACTGTATAATAAAATATAAAAAAAGAAAACGCGAGGTGGTTTATATGGCAATAGCTGAAAAGAGGTTCAATGCCGGGGCTGTTTGTGTCACTGTTTGGCGTAATCAGAGGCTCGATAAGAATGGAAATCCTGTGACCTATAGAACTTTTTCTTTTCAGAAGAGATATAAAGATAAGAGCGGGAATTGGAAAACGAGCAGCGTTTTAAGGCTTGCTGATCTGCCGAAGGCTTTACTTACGATACAGAAGGCATACGAATATGCTTTACTGAAAGAGCATATAAATGAAGAAAGCGTTGGTGGTGAGTAAGATGGCTAAAAAGGAAATTCAGACGATTTATGATTTGCCAGGTGTTGGAGCAGCGACTGCTGAAAAATTAATTGAACAAGGATATGATGATTTGATGAGTGTTGCAGTTGCAAGTCCAGGAGAGCTTGTTGAACTCGGCTTGAGCGAAAGCAGTGCCAGAAAGATAATTGTTGCTGCAAGGAATGCATTGAAAATGGATTTTATAACAGGCGAAGAGCTGCTTAAGCGCAGGGAGAAAGTACTGAAGATAACAACAGGAAGCAAGGCGCTTGATGCATTGCTCGGCGGCGGCATTGAAACTGGTTCTATAACAGAGGCATTCGGACCTTACGGAGCAAGTAAAACACAGCTCGCCCATCAACTTGCTGTAAATATTCATTTAAATGAAGCCTGCGGAAAAGAGCCTTATGCGATTTTTATCGACACTGAAAATACTTTTAGACCAGAAAGGATAAAGCAGATGGCTGAGGGAGCTGGTTTAGAGCCTAGCTATGTGTTGAGCCATATTAAGATGGCAAGAGCATTTAATTCTGATCACCAGATGCTGCTAGCTGAAAAAATAGATGAATTAATCAAGAAAGAAAACCTTAATGTAAAGTTAGTTGTAGTTGATAGTTTAACTGCGCATTTCAGGGCTGAATTTATCGGCAGAGGAACTCTTGCAGAAAGGCAACAAAAACTGAACAAGCATATGCATGTCCTGATGAAGTTAGCTGACAAGCACAATCTTGCTGTTTATGTTACAAATCAGGTAATGGCAAAACCAGATGTTTTCTTTGGTGATCCGACAGAAGCTATTGGTGGGAATGTGGTCGCTCATAACTGCTTAGCGGCTGATAGTCTTATTCAATTAGCAGATGGAACTATAAAGCCGATTGGTGATCTGTTTAATGAAAACCTTGCCGTACCTGGTATAGACTTCGAGAACGATTTGAAGCTCGTTGGAAAAAAGATAAATCAAATATTTGTGAATTGCAGGATTTCAAAGATTAGAGAGATCGATGCCGGTATGAAGATAAAATGCTCTTTGCTCCATCGGTTTTTTAGGCTTAGCGAGGAAGGTGAGATTCAAGAAGTATTTGCAAAAGATCTGAAAGAAGGTGACTATATAGCTTGCGTTAAGCGTATAAAAGTTGAGGGGAAAGAGCAGAGATTGCCGCAAGTTAAGGTTGAACGTGTTGCAAAACTGGACAAAGCATCTGCAAGCGAGATTAAGCAAAGGTTAATTGAAGCTGGTATGTCCAGGGAAGAGTTGTGTGAAAAGCTCCCAGTAACGCCAAGACAATTAAGAAGAATACTTAATCAAGGATGGCCAACGCATGAGGAAGTATTCGAACAGCTTTCTTCAGCCCTTGGTTTGAAGCAAATATGTATACAAAGATGTATTACCAACAAGCACAAAGGGATTGTTATACCTGAGATGTTGAATGAAGATATAGCTCAGATTTTAGGCTATTTGATTGGCGATGGAAATATTGGAAAGAGAAGTTTAAGATTTAGAGACGAAAGATTAGATGTGCTTGAAGAATATGCAAGATTGTTCAAAAAGAACTTTAATGTTGAAGGACGGATAAGAAGAGTGAAAGGAAAGCAGTGTTTTAATCTGAGCATAAACAGCAAAGCATTGGCGGAGCTCTTCTCTAAATTGAGGGATAGGGTTTTTGAGTACATTTCAAAATCTCCAACTAGACACATATGCAGGTTTATTAAGGGCTTCTTTGACGCAGAAGGTTATATTGAAAAAAGAAGACCACTTATATCTGTTTCCCAAAAGAATGAGTTGCTTTTAAAATACATTCAAATGTTGTTGCTCAGATTAGGAATATTCTCAAGTTTAGAGAAAACAAACAAAGGATTGAGTTATCTACGTATTGAACGGAGTGACAGTGTAGTAAGATTTGCTGAGATGATCGGCGTAAGTGCAGTAGATAAAAAGGAATTGTTGGAGAAAGCAGTGCAACATTGCATGCAAATCAGATATAATAAAGAAGTTATTCCTATAAGCAGAAGATATTTGTGGAATCTGCTGAAGAAAGAGGGTTTATCGCCGTCGAGATTCATGAGAAGCAGACCTGATTGGTACAAGTTTATGAACATTTCTAATCTCAAAAAGCTGATCGATGCAGCGTATGATAAGGTTAGTGAAGAAACCCGAAAGAAGTTTGATTTCATCAAGAAGCTAATTGATGGTGACATTGGATGGGTCAAGATTAGACGAATAAAAGAACATGAGAATGTTGAACCTCTGTTCGATTTGAGTGTTCCTGGTATTGAGAACTATATTGCGAACGGTTTCGTGGTGCACAATTCAGCTTTTAGAATTTATTTAAGGAGGGGTAAAAAAGGAACAAGGGTTGCTAAGCTTGTTGATTCACCGAATTTGCCAGAAGGGGAATGCGTCTTTATGGTGACGAGCAAGGGCATTAGGGATGTTAAATGAGATTGTTCATTGCGATTGATTTGCCAGAGCATGTAAAGGATTATCTCGAGCTTGTGAAGAGGGAATTTTCAAGATATTTTTTAGCTAAATGGGTAAGGAGAGAAAATATCCATTTAACAGTAAAGTTTCTTGGTGAAGTAAAGGATGAGCTTGTTGATGAATTAATAAATCGCTTGAACCGGATAAAAATAAAGCCGTTTAAATTGTGTATTGATAGCCTTGGTGTTTTTCCAAGCGAACGGTTTGCGAGGGTTCTTTGGGCCGGTTTTGATGCGAGCAGTGAGCTGATTGATTTGAGAAGACAGATAGATTCAGAATTGCCTTTTGGCGATGAAAAAGAATTTAAGGCGCATGCAACAATTGCGAGGATTAAAAAGATAAAGGATAAAAAAGGGTTTGTTGAAAAGCTAAGGAAATTTGAGATCGAGAGGCTTTGCTTTGAAGTTAAGTGTTTTGTTCTGTATAAAAGTACGTTAACGCCAGAAGGGCCTATATATGAGGTGGTTAAGGAGTTCGCTTTGAGTTAGTTAGGATATTCTTCAAAAAGCTCAAAGTCTTCTTTTGCCTTCCTATTAAGGAAAAAGAAATTGAATAGGGTTAGGGCGTCTATGTATTGTTCTAATTTAATTGATTTCATTCCTTTTCCTCGGCTGAAATAGAGGGAACAGCTGCTTTTGAAATAATAATAATGTCTCCTATCGCTTTCACGAGCTGATGCGGTACGATAACGCCTTTTGCACTACCAAGGATTTTGCTCAGGAGTGATGTTTTTGTTGCCCTTATCTTCCATCCAAACACTTTTGTTGATGTAAGAATACATTCTTCAACATCACCGAAATAATCGCCTGTTTCAGTATAAACACGCATATTATACGTTTCAGATATTTTTTTCATCTTTAGCATTTTGGAATTTGAAGTTTGAATATATTTATATATTTTTCGGGGCTGGACAAAGGTATGTTATTAAGATACAAGAATCTTGTTGTTGTCGGAACGTCGCATATTGCAAAAGAAAGCGTTGAAGAGGCAAAGAGAGTTATTTTGCGTGAAAAACCGGATGCCGTTGCATTAGAACTCGACAAAGCAAGACTATTTGCCTTGCTCGAGAAACGAAAAGCAGGGATGCTTGAACAGATAAGGCATCTCGGCTTTAGGGGATTTATCTTGAATACGCTTGGTGCATGGGTTGAAGCCAAGCTAGGAAAGCTTGTTGGAGTTAAGCCAGGAAGCGAGATGCTAGCTGCTGTAGATGCGGCAAAAGAAATTGGAGCAAAGATATATTTGGTTGATAGAAGAATTGAGGTGACTCTGAGGAGGCTTATTAATAAGATAACTTTTAGGGAAAAGCTAAGATTTGTTTTTGATTTGTTTGCTGGTTTGTTTTTAGGGAAGGGTATAAAGATAGATATCAGCAAGGTTCCTTCGAAAGAAGTAATTAAACAGGCAATCGCGTATGTGAGGACGAGATATCCTAATGTTTATAAGGTTTTAATAGAAGAAAGATACAGATTTATTGCAAGGAACCTATGCAGGCTGATGGAACGACACAAGCTTGTTGTTGCTGTTTTAGGAGCAGGACATTGCGAGGATGTTATCGGGCTGATTGAAAGCGGAAAAATTTAATATTTAGCTTGGAAATATGGCGGTTATGGAATTATTATCAAGGATAAAGAATGATTTTGGTTTTAGCAAAGATGAAGTTATTGGTTTTCTGATAAGTGCTGCTGTTTTTGGTTTTATATATGCTTTTAGGAATTTTACTTTAGGAGAGCTGTTGAGCGCTGTCGCCTTTATTTTAGTAAGTATTGTTTTTCATGTCAGCGTTCAAAAGATTGTTGGTTTGCATTACGGTGTAAAGGTTGAGTACAGGGTCTGGTGGTATGGTTTGCTTATAGCATTGATTGTTTCATTGCTTTCTGGAGGTAAGGTTTGGTGGATTATCATTCCCGGCGGCATAACATGTAGTTTGATTGCGAGATATAGGGTTGGTGCTTTTAGGTACGGTCTGAATTATGCAATGCTTAGCGTTGTTGCAATAAGCGGTCCTATTGCAAGTTTGGCTTTCGGTTCGCTGTTCAAAAATTTAGTTTTGTATACGCCGTTTGGATTGCCTGTATTCAACGATATTTATAGATGGAATTTAATTTATTGCCTTTTTACGCTTTTGCCGATACCGCCTTTAGATGGCCATTACTCTTTTTTCGGAAGCAGAAATCTATATGTGCTGACTGCCGGCAGTTTGTTTGTTTATGTATTGTTGATTTTGTTTGCAAAGATTTATTCATGGATTTATGCTTTTATTGGCGGGATTTTGATTTGGATTATCTATTATATTTTAATCGAGGAGCGTGGATAAAACGGGCTTAACGTGGGCTGAAAAAGGAATGGTTTTGCTTTTTTTAGTTGGTTTTGTTATTGCGATGGTTGCAAAAAACGCTATAATTAGCTATATCGTGATTGCGTGTTTCGGCTTTATGACCGGAAGGCTTTTGTATTGGCGGAGAAAAAGGCCTCCTTATTTTCCATGGTTTTTGATTTTAAGCGGTTTTATCTTTGGATATATCTGCGGTTCGTTGAGGTTTAATGTTTTTATCGTTGCTCTGCTTTATGTTGCGTTTGCTGTGCTTGCATTTTTGCTCAGCTTGGGAGGTTATTTAAAGTAAACTACTCCTAGCTATCGCTGGGAGCTTTGTAGGGCGGTAAGCCCTACCGGGTGGTTTACGCACCCTTTAGCATTAGGGAGCGTTGCCCTAATGCTAATGTTCACAGATGCATTAAAATCCGAATTGTAAGTATGGTTACAATGTTCACAAAAGAAAGTTGCATTGGTTCTCAAACCTTGAGAACCACAGAGATGGCAAGTCTTGGAGGTATTTTTAGCAGAAACAAGTCTAATCTTTATTCCCTCCCACTTAGCTTTATAGATAGTGTATTTAACAACCTTGCCTCTTATCCAATTGTTAATTCTTCTATTATTCTTTCTGGAATTCTTGCCTTTGATAGGATACAGCCTTTTGAGGTTTTCCATTGCTATCATAGAGTTATTTTCTTTAGCGATTTCAACTATTTTCTTGCTAACATTATGGGCAATCCAATCGTTTATTCTTCTTATACGCTTCCACAATCTCTGAATTCTTTTACTTGTTCTCTGACCTTCTGGCAGCATAGATTTAAGTTCATCGATTCTGTGCCAGAGCATTCTGATTTTATGCATAAGTTTTCTGTATTTCAAAAATTCAACTTTAGTAACTTTTCCATTTTTATAAAGCAAAGTTATCACAGCATTATACCTCAATCCCAAATCTACACCAACAATTCCATCATAGCTTTGCTTAAACTCGACCTCTTTTTTGATAGGAATAACAAAGTAAAACCAATCATCTCTTTTAACCAGCTGAAAAGAACCAATTTTATACTTTCCGTTCAAAGCGTCCTTAAGCAATTGTTTTTGAATTTCTCCACAGTCAATAGGGATAGCAACCCTCCCATCTCCATTAATCTTTACTTTAAAGAAAAAGTCAAACTCCTTACCATGTTCGAAAACACTTATTACACGAGGGTGATTAAGCCTTACTGTAAATTCCTCGACTCTTGGCAAAGATGCTTTTCTACTTTTTCTAACCAATTGAGCATAAGAGTTAATAGCTTCCACAACCACATCTCTAATCTCCTGAACTGTTTGACTTCCAATATCAAAACTTTCTCTAATTTGTTTGTAAAGTTTTTGATGGAGAATATTTTTCAAGTCTGTAGCAGTTATTTCTCCAGAGCAAAGCTTTTCTTCCAAAGAATTTTCAAGAATGTAAGAATAGTAAAGTCTTGCTATGGTTTGATAGATGTTAAAGAAATCTCTCAAAGAAAGAAATTTATCCTTGTTAATTTTCTTGGAAACCTTCACCGTAATGCTTTTCACAACCTGCACAGTTATATATTACAAAAACAAATATTTAAATGTTCACCTCAATTCCTCTCCACGCTTACGCATAGAGTCTCCTTAAGGTGGTTGAGATGAAAGAAAACGATTTAATAGATTATATATACAATAAAGTAGAAGCATTGTTCGATGAGATCGAGACAATAAAAAATGAGATTGAAGGAATAAAACAGGAATTGAGCGATTTGAGAAAGGATCTTTCTCTTGGAGGGATCTTGCTTAGAAAGCGATTGATATAAAATGCTGGTAGGCTTTCAGCCGAGGCGGTATCAGGAAGTGATAGCTGAAACAGCGAAGAGGTATAATACTTTAGTTGTTTTGCCAACCGGACTTGGAAAAACCGCAATAGCTTTAATGCTTGCTGCAAACAGGCTTTCTGTTTATCCGGATGGAAAAGTTGTTTTCCTTGCACCGACAAGGCCTTTGATACAGCAGCACTATGAGTATTTTAAGCGACATTTAGCTCTTGAGGATAGTGCTTTTGCTCTGCTTACAGGAAGCGTTTTGTCAGCGAAGAGGATAAAAGCGTTTTCAGAGGCAAGGGTGCTGTTCTATACTCCTCAAACGCTTGAAAACGATTTAATGAGTGGAGCTATTAATCTTAAAGATGTTTGCTTGATGATTTTCGATGAGTGTCATAGGGCTGTTGGTGATTATGCATATACTTTTATTGCAAAGGAATACGTTAAGCAGGGAAGGTATCCAAGAATAATTGGTTTAACAGCAAGTCCAGGTTCTGATGCAGAAAAGATAAAAGAGGTTATAAAGAATCTTTCGATTGAGGAAATAGAGGTTAGGAGCGTAGACGATCCAGATGTTAAGCCTTATGTAAAAGAGATAGAGGTTGAATGGATAAAGGTTAATTTTCCAAAACCATATAAAGAACTTCAGCAACTTCTGAAGCGTTTTGTTTCTGAAAGGCTTGAAAAGCTAAAGGAATGGGGAATTATTAGAAGAAAGAATTTGCCAAAAAAGGAATTGATCTCGCTTCAGGCGAATTTGATGAAGCGGCTATCAAAAGGTGAGCAGAAAGGATTTCTTTATAGCAGTGTTAGTTTGCTTTCTGAAATAATGAAAGTGCAGCACGCAATTGAGTTGCTGGAAACGCAAGGAATTTTCGCTTTGCACAGGTATGTTTCAAGGTTAAAGGAACAAGAGGCGAATAGCAGAAATAGGGCTTTAAAAAATATTTTTAGGGATATTTATTTTAAATCCGCTGTTGTTTTGATAGATCGGCTTTATAAAGAAGGATGGAAGCATCCAAAATTGTTAAAAGCGTTGGAGGTTGTCCAAAAAGAGCTTGAGGAAAGGCCGGATTCAAAAATAATTGTTTTCAATCAGTATAGAGATAACGGTATTGAGCTCGTCGATGAACTGAATAAAATAGATGGCGTGAAGGCTGCTCTTTTTGTTGGTCAGCTCAAAAAAGAAGGAACTGGATTGAGTCAAAAAGAGCAAAGAGAAGTTATTAACAAATTTAGAGAAGGCGCTTTTAATGTTTTGGTTGCAACTGCTGTCGGCGAAGAAGGACTCGATATACCTAAAGTTGATGTTGTTGTTTTCTATGAACCGATTCCAAGTGCGATAAGGCATATCCAGCGCAGAGGAAGAACTGGAAGGCACGAAAAAGGCAGAGTGGTTGTTCTTGTAACTAAAGGAACAAGGGATGAAGGCTATAGATGGAGCGCGCATAGGAAGGAAAAAGCGATGTTTTCCAATCTGAAAAGAATCTTGCTTGACCTGCGGGAAAAGAGGAAAAAAGGAAAGGAAGTGCAGACAAAATTGAGCCAATTCAATGAGATAAAAATAATCGCTGATGACAGGGAACGGGATAGATCTGTTTTAAGGGAACTTTTTAATTTTGGCGTAGGTATTGAGCAGAAACGTCTTGAGTGCGCTGATTATTTGCTCAGCTCTGATGTTGGAGTTGAGGTAAAGAGCGTTTCTGATTTTGTTCAGTCGATTGTTGACGGAAGGTTGTTCAGGCAAATTAGGATGATGAAAGAACGCTTTAATAAGCCTTTGCTGATCATCGAAGGGGAGGAAAGTTTATTCGAACAGAGGGGATTACATCCTAATGCGATTAATGGTGCTATAGCAAGCATTGTTGTTGATTATGGCGTTCCGATTGTTTGGACAAAGAATAAGCTTGAAACCGCACATTTATTGTATGCTATTGCAAAAAGAGAACAGAGCAATAATAAAAAAGCAGTAAACCTGCATGCGAAAAAGCCTAAGGAACTATGCAGTCAGCAGGAATATGTTGTTTCAGCATTGCCCGGTGTCGGTAGTAGTATGGCAAAAGATATGCTTAAAAGGTTCAGAACGATTAGAGCGATTGTAGATGCAAGTGTCGAAGAGCTAATGCAGGTTCCGAGAATCGGAAAGAAAACAGCGGAGAAGATAAGGTCTTTGCTCGACTCAGAATACGTCGCTGGCAATTAGTGTTTCTGTTGATGTAATGTCGCGAATCGGTCTTATCTTGTTTGCAATAAAATCCTGAAGTTTTGCCATGTTTGGCGCTTCTATTTTAATGATGATGTCAAATTCACCGTACAGTGTGTGAATCTCTTTTACTTCCTTAAAGCGAAG
>Ga0164310_10002667_pt1 | contig 10292 bp, 9 predicted proteins | sample GuaBasSedimGuay1_FD_121795 | JGI IMG/M metagenome (GOLD analysis project Ga0164310, IMG submission 121795) | Subseafloor sediment microbial communities from Guaymas Basin, Gulf of California, Mexico - Guay1, Core 4569-9, 0-3 cm | ecosystem: Environmental > Aquatic > Marine > Hydrothermal vents >... | reverse complement strand
GGGTGTTGGGCATTGCGGTCAAAGTAATCCACCATAATACATATTTTTGGAATTGTGACGGCATCCCATCCGGAGTACATGCCACAATACTTCCCGTCATAGGATATTACAGCGTCAAACGGGCCTAGCCTATCTATTATATAAGGGAGATCAGAAGAACCCAAGGAGGCGGCACTGTGTGGATGTCCGTGCCCAACATACGTTGTATCAGCGTGCCTGCCGATCTCGTCACGGAACAGTTGGTGGCCCCAATTCCACGCTCTGATAGTATTAGGGGATAATAATAAAAGACGCATAAGACACTATAATACACCCCGACGACCATTACGTAACGCAGGAGGATATAGTTTTCGGTTTACGTCATACCCATACCTCTTACGAACAGATGGAAGGTATCGCATAAATCTATGAATAGCGGCATTGTGGTGGAGACATCCTTCCGGTGGTTCGGTGTCACGATAGTGCCCCCAACTAACAAATCCGTGGTTTTCGCTATCGTACCAAAATCCTCCGTCGCTCAAGACTACTTTCTGAAAAGCATGAGACATAAACATACAACGTCCGTGTCCACCACTGTTATAAGCATTTTCCACTGGATTTGAAAACAGGAACGCATGATGAATATCTCCTTGTTTGGCTAAGGCAATAATCCATGTAAAAAATTCATGTCCAACAACAGTGTCATCGTGCATGTAAACCGTCGGACCGCCTTGCCATACACGAGTCAGATAATGGTTATATGCCCCCCATTCCAAGCCAACATTGTCTCGTGAAATAATCCGCAACCCTGATAACTTAACTGTCCTGTGTGCAATTATACACACATCAGCAACAGCGCCATCCACCTCACGCAATACCCGGATCAGATCGGGATGATAATACCAACCACAAACACATATTCCTATTTTTTCCGCTGAGGTGTCCATTCTAGTTTTTCATGCCATATTTTTGCGTCATATTCTATGTTTGGATTATACCGTACCCAATTATTAAGATGCCCAAATAACAAATGGCATCTCCGCTTACGGCATAAAGTAATCAGATTCAATGGGTCTAGCTCAAGAGACGGATACAATGATACCGGTTTTTTGTGGTGTACTTCCAGCTTGGATTTCCCTCCGCAGACAGCGCAGGTGGGATGCACCGAAAGATGCCGTTTTCGCACGGACGGCCACAAGCTGCTACGTGCAAGCGGTTTTATGATATGTTCTCTAAACAACTGTCAACTCGAACCGTACCGCCCACGTATTATTTTTGCTAGTCACCATATAAAATGTAATGATATATGGAGATAACGATGCTTCCCCGCCTGATACACGGGCCTTCAACACTTGTCCCGCCTCTGTGACAGCAAGTGTCTCTGAGTCCACTATCGTGCTTGTGTTGCCCTGCTTATCAGTTGCTACAACACTGCTACTGTCGGAAGTTATTGTCTCACCATCCTCGGCTACCTTGGCAATACTGCCGCCAATGAAAAATGACTCACCGGCATATTTCCATATCTCTTTTGGTTCTATTGGACTACTCATTACCTGTTCCTCGGCATAATTGTGGGTGTGTCTGAATTATATCCTCAAGTTTGCGCTTTTCCACTAACCCATCATCCCGAATAATTATTCGTTCGGATGATAGTCGATCAACTATATCTGATTTATTCCGTGTCACAATAATATCTCCTTCCGGCCGCTGAGATACCGATGGAATAACTATCCTTGCCGGGTCACATGCAATCAATTGCATGTTTGTACGCTGGCCAATAACCGTAACCGACGACCTGCTTTCTTTCGTATTCCTGTCGTGCGCTGGAATCAACGCATCCTGGCACATCTTGGCCAGTAACCCATCAGGAACACTACGTGGATAAACACATACAGTATCGGCGTCGTCCACGGGCGGAGTATATCCATCAGGCGCATACCAGTAGGGATGGCTAAAGTAATTTGAATACCAATAGGGAGAATACCACGGCGACGCCATCATGTCCCATCCAGTAAAGTTATCTGCCTATTTCCATTAGCATCAAAAGTTGCACGAACGCGCACAGTATTTCCATCCTTACTTTTATACTCAAAAATTGATGTTCCTGCACCAGCAGACGATCCGGCCGTAGCAGCAAAAATTATTCGTATCATTTCTTGTAATGTCATAGCATCTTCATAATCATACTCAGCCACAGCCTCGGAGATATTTGACGGAGATACCAAATAGGTAGTGTCCACATTAGCTCCATCAGAGTAATCAAACACGGCCCCGGTTCCCATGATATTTATATCTCCGGCGGTGACTGTGGAATCCAATACAATCATTCCAGCATTCAGTGATATATTGCATTCATCGTTTGCGCCGTTTTTGTTTACGATTTTTATTGCGCCGTTGAAATTTTGCATAACTAACGTTTGTCCGCTTCCACCCATGTCTATGATGGGTGGATTTGCTTTTTTCGTTCCTGCCCAACAGTCCAGAAAAAAGGCGTCCGATTCCCCTCCTAGCGTTGCCGTACCTGCCAATACGCATAGTTCGATATACCCCGATATGTAATTTATGTCCTTAACTAGACAATTCTTTAATTTGGTTTGGCCATCCAAGACGCCTTGGACAGATGCCTCGTAGAACTCGCATTGCTCCACATCTGTTTCTGTTTCAATCGTGATCGTTGTCTTGTCTATCGACTCGCCAAAAAATGAGTATTGCTTGAAGTCAAGAGCATCCCCGACTGTTATGTCGCCAAGAATATAAAATGCAGTAAGTCCCCGGTACTCCGCAATCAGCAGCGCATCATCCAAATTATTGACTGGTTGTCGTGCCGTTCCTACCGGATGTAGAGTACCCGTATACGGACTACTTGTATCGACAGTAACACCACCATTATAACTAGCAAATTCGATATCAGCACTGGAGATTAACCCAGCAGAGTTTTGAGATCGTACCGATACCTGATTTACTACTACTTTATCACCGACGTTTGAATTAGCTCCTACAAGGTTTACTGCGTATTGCCCATCCTCGAATTCAATACTATATGGATCAAGAATTTCAATAACACGGGCATAAGTCAGACCGCCCAAGCTAACCTCGGTATTATGCTCAAACATTTTAGGTTTACATATGCCTTCTTCATCGTCCATGATATCGTGCAGCTGCATCCGAAACCAGTTCAGATTCATCTCCCTTATCTCAGTGGGAGATGACTGAATAAGCGTTAAATCCGCCTTTGGAATATTAATAACATATGTAAGCCAATCGACTGTGATGGTCATAATAAATTTCCTGCTAAGTTGTCCCACCTTTATACACTATTGCTTGCAATGCTGTTATCTGTGCTTGTAGCTGGCACAGCCTTTGTTCGTATTGCAGCATAAGACTGTTCGTTTGTTCTATTTCATGCTCAAGATCACGCACCCTATCCCTGGTAACATTATTATGATCTAATATAGCCTTGACATTATTTGTAGTAACTTTCTCAAATGCTTTTCTTAGCTCTTTCTCCACACAACCCCCCTATTCGTCCGGAATTAATAATACAGTCTCATACAATCCGTCTTCTGGTATCGATGTAATGACATCGGATTGGCGATAATACGGACTACTAGTAGCTTTACGAGCATACCCAACTACCGGTTGCGTAGATGTGTAATCTATCTCAGACGCTACTTTCCCGTTACTATCTGTTACGTCATGCAAAATTACAGCAGTAGAAGTAATAGTACCCGTTGCAGGAGTATCAGGAGAACCGCTAACTGTATAAGTATAGGCATTACTTGAAGTTACTGTAATTTCATGGATACCATTGTAGTCTTTTTGCTCTGCTCCTATTATTTTAACAGATTGTCCTGATAACAATCCATGACTAGTATGTGATACTGTTGCCACAGACCCAGCCCTTGTAATAGTAACAGAGTCATTTGCTGGTAAGGGACCACCTGTATCTGCCAATAGAAGCACACGAACCCCAGTTATATTTGATTTCGTTTCAATATCCTTCGCTACCAACTCAACGAGCGCAGTCTCTATTATTGAGACTGTTCCTGCATTTGGTACGGATATCTTTGATACAGATAAATTTGACGTACCTGAATTTCTAATTGTTATTGTTCCCGAACCCATCCATCGTAAATGACAAGAAATTTTAGCATCAAATACTTGATTGGTTAAAGTAAATGTTGGGTTATCGGTATCAGTAGGTACAGAAATTCTATACGTTAAAGGCCAGTCGGGGTGAGTTGTATCATCAAATGCTTCTATTGCTGATTGCATAGCAGATTCAGTATCTCTGCTTATATTATTATCCGGTAAAGCACCTGCTTCAAATAATTTCTCCTTGATTTGTGTTCCACTTATCACAGCTGCTTCTTCCCATGTTGCCCACGCAGCATAATACCCTCTATTGATATGAGCAAATGTAATATCAGTACCTCCTACCTCCAATGTTGTTCCAGTCCCTCCAAATTCAATATTACCAGTATGGCTAGGAAACGTGGCTAAGTTAGGAGGATTTCCATATGAACGAGATTGCGCCACGCCGTCTATGTAGAATCGAAATATGTTTTGGTATCCATTACCACTAAATTCCCAGCATATGTGATAAGGTCTGTTTGGAGCTATCTTTCTATCTCCATATACCTGAATATTATACCCACCATCATCCACAGCTTGACATAATATAGTATTACCTATACCAAGTATAAAACAATAGTTATTTATCTGAGCGCCTTCTTCGTAAATACAGGCAAGTTGCGTCTGGATATTATCTATCATAAACCAGCCACCCATGACTCGTCTGGTTTGCGAACCGTCGTTCATGAATGTACTATTTGCGGGGGAAGTACTATCATCTCCGTCTAGAAATAATGAGTATGTATTACCCTTGCAGATTTTCGTTGTGACAAACGAGGGATCGCCGTCCTGTGCGTTGTTTGCAGGACGATTGCTTTCATCACCGGTGTCATCATAAGTATTATCAAACATCCATAAATGATCGGGATGTAATTCTTGCAATGTCAAATGATACTCTTGTTCACCTACATTAACTCCATACCCTATTTGATTTCTATGCCCTGAATTATTAGTTACGAATAAATAATTTATACCGTCGTCTAATGACCCTTGTACGGCATCAAATTGGATAGATATATCGGACCAGGAATCAATAGTTTGAATTACTTTTGTTCCTGTGTAATCATCATTTTCACATAATTCTACCTTACCTGTTCCTTGAGTAGACCCAAAATCATTACCAGTTATCACATTATCAGTCTCTCCTAGATCAATCTGCTCATCTTCCATATCTGTGATACGGATTCCAAGCCATACGGGATATGCACTATTTCTATCTCCAGAATCATTGGTTACAAATAAGTACACTAGTTGTCCTGGAGTAAGACTACCTTGTACAGAGTCAAATTGGATAGACGTATCGGACCAGGAATCGATAGTCTGGGTTACTTTTGTAGCTGTAGAGTAGTCAGAGCTGCTGGCTAACTCTACTTCACCTGTTCCTTGTGAAGATTCAAATCCCCATCCGTCGATCACATTATCTGTTTCACCTATTGCTATGTGATCATCTTCCATAGAAGATATGCCACATACGGTAAGACCTGCCAGATGAATTACTCCGTATCTGGCTTGGACTGTATTACCTGAACGATGGACCCAATGCTGGATAGTACCTGATGCATTAGTTATCCTAGCATTCAACCGTCCTCTTGCGTGAGCTGTTCCAGTACCAGATGTACTTACAAACCATTCCAACGCAAGTTCGTCGATATCTGCATCTGTAGGCGCATCTGATGGCCATAAAACTGTGCCATATGATCCATTTCCTTCACTCACATTAGAATCATGGTTTCGATACACTCTAAGTGCTTCGTGTGTAATTACATGAATATAACCATCGCCATCGTTTTTAGCATTACCATCAGCATCTGTAACAGAGAAGTAAACCTTGTCTGTATCTGTATGGGGATAAATTAAAGCCATTACATCAGCAAGACCTGTCTCCGAAGAATCCCCTTCCATCGATCCTTCTATCCACGCATTTTCCCAATCGTCCACATCAAATGTGGAACCAGACGATCCAGTGCTATCTGTGTTAAGAGTTACTGTTTCTGTTGCTGTGTCATGAGAACTCGATATTCCATGACCTACACTCCAGTTAGAACCAGTGAATTCTACTACAGAAACATACACATCCGCAGAAGTCCCTGAATTATTTCTGGATACCACCAAGTCGCCAGAGCTATTTATATGAGCAGCAAAAGTACACTGCTCGTAGTCTGACGTACTCGTCTCACTTGTAACTACTCCGGTTATAATAGGCACACAATCATTTCTATTACTTATCCCTGAGACAGACTGTGTGGCTGATGTTCCCGAAATAGTAACTGCATAATGCCCTCGTACTATAAATTCATTAGCACCTCCAGATGCTCCTGTATATCGCCATACCTCACCAATCATTTTAACTTCAGTAGACGTATTTTTGGTGAACGTGATGGTGGTAGTTCCGGTAAGCTGAACCCCCATATGTGCAATATTCGGACCAGTATTGCCAGTAGAGCCAGTAGGCCCAGCAGACGACTTATCAGTAGAACTATTAACTCGTATAAACGCTTTGCTAGTAGCTCCTACGTTATTCGACAATGTGTGGGTAGAGCCAGACGTTCCGATGTTCACATCAAATGTTTCAATTTTGATCTCACTAGTCATGCCTACTCATCCTGTACTAGTAAAATGGTAGTAGATAACCCGCTGCTCGTAATTGTTCCTGATATCTCTCCCTGGCGATAATAAGGAGACGATGAATGCTTACGAACTACACCAACGACAGCCTGATCAGATGCATGATCGTATGTAGTAGTGACCTGCCCTAACGCATTAGTAAGCACTTTATCAATTACAGTGTCTCCCCCCGGATCAGTCTCTAATAATACTCGTGCTCCTTGGATATTATCTTTAGTAGAAGCATCCTTTACCGTAACAGTCACTGTAACCTCGGTGTATAGTTCGATAGAACCTCCAAACGGAGCTGACACGATAGAACACGCAGCCCCATTTGTATTTCTAAGAGTCAACGTTCCAGACGTACCATTGTATCGAACATGAATGGCTGCTTTCGCATCAAATTTAATATTATCTAAGTTTAAAGTGAAATTTCCGCCTCCTGATACAGCCTCAATCTCAATACAACAAGGAGCATCATCTCTAGTTGTATCAGCATAAGCATCTAATGCTGTCTGCATATTAGCTTCGGTATCCGAGCTAATAGTAACATCTGCTAACGCTCCTCGCTCAAATAATATTTCCCTAATTTCTGTGTCCGTCGGTATGTCTGAATCACTAAAAGTACACCAGTGCTGGTATTTACCATTAACCGGGGCGTTTAGAAGCACTGCCGTACCACCAACAGATACAGTCCCTACGGGATCGCCGAACTCCAAAACCGTAGTTGCAGGAAAGCTTGTTATATCTGGCTGCCTATCGACAGGCTGAGCATTTGTTAATTTAACTCCATCAAGAAAGAAGTCAAACAAGTTATCATATCCACTACCAGACCAACGAGCAAATAAATGATACGATCGATTGTCAGCCAAAAAAGTAGACCCGTATACTTGCAAAATCTGGTCGGAACCGCCCGGATCAGCCTCTACCATAATGTTATTACCAAGAAAGAGTATAAACCTGATAGCATCGGTGTCATCTCCGCGCCCGGCAATGGATTTAGGAGGTTCCTGTATTTTAGTTGTGGCAAACCAACCACCAAAAGCCCAGCGAGTTTGTGCTGAGCTATTTATATCTGATGTGGATGGAATAGATATCCTGTCTCCCGTCGCATTAGTAGTCGCACAATTAGTGGCATCCTCGGCAATAGCGTTATCAGTATACACTATAGATGTATCTGTCCCGTTTGCTGACCCTATAGCATCGTTGGAGTTACCATCAAATGCCCAGTGATGATTTGCTCCTAAATTAGATATGTCGTCAGAATATGCCATATAAAATTATGCATCCGTTGTTCTGATTACCGTAATCGTCTGTGCAGAGCTGGTTTGTGACCAAGACGAAATAAACTGTTTAATGGGTGTAGCGCCTCCGTCACGCACGATAACAACTAAGTTTCTCGACCCAGACTGCACGGATGTAAATGTTGCAGTAGAGCCGGATGCTAGCTCGTCTATATATGCAATATAGACATCATTCCCCGCAGTCGCATTTACGGACGAAAAATCCTCATTTCCGTCTGTGGTATCGATGGTAAAAGTAGACCCAGACCACGATGAATAATGCAATCTCCGCTCAACCCCATCGTCATCCGTCACTCTAATATATCCGGAACTTGGAGTATCAGACGGGATAGACGACGACACCACAACGGATGTGATATCATCTGTCGTAAGCGATGTGTTTAAGGCCAACTGGTCTTTGTCGATTGCTGGATCACCATTAGTATCCGTAGATGACCCATCCCAGGGAGCGACAAGCACTCTATCCTCACCACTTACAAGCCCTGCTACCGTATTGGTAACATAATTTGGTGGAGTAACAACGTCATTATCAAGACTAGTGACTTTGTCAGACGATGTAAGATCAGCAACCTCTATACCGAATCCGTATGAACCAATAATGGCAGAACCAGTGGAGGCGCCACAGAAAGGCGTCGATACAGTACGTTCTGTGACCGTCCCAGCAGTAGCAGTTGCTCCGCTTGTACCCCCTGTAATGGTGTTCCCGTTAGGAACAACACCTGTTAGTAATTGAATCCACATCTTAGTAGAACTGGAAGCAGTAGTGTTATCTACAGCAAGAAGCTGCCCAGTCCCGGCAGTTGATCCAGACCCCCAAGATACTTGCTCGGGTTCTGTCCATGTACCAGAACCGCTTGAGAGCGCTACCTGATGAGTAATTCCTCGAAATAATTCACCGCTTAGCCCATAAAGTGTTTCGGATGAGCCGTCCCGTGACAACCATTTCATTCTCTCGTAAAATTGATTTATAGTATACGTATCACGATTCCACTCAGAGTAGTAATACTCATCACTGCCATCATTATCAACATCGATATTTGCATAACCCTCCGTGGTATTTGTAATAGCCGTCCATCCAGAAACTGTACCAGAAGCTGTATTATTGTTAAGATCATCGGAGTCAGTCAACGCCAAAACATTATTGCCTCGTGCCGTTCCGTTAATGGTAAACTCCGAATAAGTATAACCAAAGCGACGGCACATGCCAACCAGCCGCCTACCATCAATATCAGACCCACCCGATCTAACCTTTAACATGAATCGGTGAGAAATACCCGCAGTAGCATCAGCATTCAACCCTGCCCCGTTGTAATTCCACCAATCATCAGACAGTACCGCTCCGTTTTGAATGATTTGTATCTGAACATCACTATTACCAAAGTTGACAATGCCGTCCCAAATATCGTCGCCGTCCTCTTGAATAATAGACCCGTCGTACAGATGTTCTGCCTCCGTATCGCCGATAGTATAACCATTGATCAAGGTAATGATATTATCCGTAGATCGCCGAGACGGGTCAGTATTGGTAATATCCAACTCGTCATCACCGGACGCAACCGCATCGTCTGCTAAGTCCTGCAACCAACGATGAAATTCAATTACAGTTGCGTAAGAAGGCGACGCCCCTCCGTGGTCATCTCCTATATAAGCGATGGCTTTTGTTGATCTTGTGACTGTCCAGTCTGATGCTACAAGTGTCATTTCTCTATCCTCCTATGTTTCTATATCAATTATCATCCAGCTGATTTCTCCTGCACAATGCAGTTTATTTTGCCCCATACAATACCATCTGTATTAGACGGATCGTACACAACTAATTCTACGGCGTTCTCGTCCCTGTATGTGCCAGCCCATATTGATTCGTTCTTCAGGGCTAATTCTACTTTCCCACTACCTAATGACCAGTCAAACGCAGTGGGAGATGTATCCGAGTCCACAATCGTTCCGTTGAAGTTCAGCGTCATCCTGGTAGCACCAGAAATGTCTTCTGCGGTTCCAGCTACTTTTAACTGCAATACCGTTTTATTATCACGACCAAGATATATGTATTCAGTCATCGCTTTCTCCTTGAGCATTAATCCAGTGAGACGTCCCAGTCTCCCGAATTATAACGCACAGTATCCCCATTTCCAGGAGTCTGGTTTGGTGTCGCGGTAGCATAAAACAAGCCATTGCCGGCGGCAACCGCGTCCATGATGGCGCTATGAGTGATCGTGCCCCAGGATCCGGATGGGGTTGCGAATGTGGCGGTAGAACTGTTTGATAATGCGC